>Ga0180221_1000338_pt1 | contig 46240 bp, 37 predicted proteins | sample eDN5th37CKraftMG_FD_151339 | JGI IMG/M metagenome (GOLD analysis project Ga0180221, IMG submission 151339) | Enriched Miracle-Growth compost microbial communities from Emeryville, California, USA - eDNA 5th pass 37_C Kraft MG (version 2) (version 2) ...
GGGGGTCTGCTAGGCCTGCGGTATGACCCGCGTCACCGCCCGACGCCGCGTCCGGCGCGTCACCGTCGGCGGGCGCACCGCCCGCCGCGAGGACCTGCTCGCCGGCGAGGAGCCGCTGGAGATCCGCGTCGGGGGGCGCTCGTACGCGGTGACGATGCGCACGCCCGGGCACGACGTCGAGCTCGCGACCGGCTTCCTCGTCTCGGAGGGCGTCGTGACCGACGGCGCGCAGGTCGCCGGCGCGCGGTACTGCGCGGGCGCCGGAGCGGCCCCGGGCGAGAACACGTACAACGTCCTCGACGTCGCCCTCGCGGCGGGCGTACGGCCGCCGGACCCGGCGCTCGCCCGGGAGTTCTTCACGTCCAGCGCGTGCGGCCTGTGCGGCAAGGCGTCGATCGACGCGGTGTTCACCCGCAGCGCGTTCGACGTCGCCGGCGACGACGTCCGGGTCGACGCCGCGCTGCTGGCCGCGCTGCCCGGCCGCCTGCGCGCGGCGCAGGACGTCTTCGCCCGCACCGGCGGGCTGCACGCGGCGGGGCTGTTCGACGCCGCGACCGGCGAGGCGCTCGTGGTGCGCGAGGACGTCGGCCGGCACAACGCCGTCGACAAGGTGGTGGGCTGGGCCGCCGCGGCCGGGATGCTGCCGCTGCGCGGCACGGTGCTCGTCGTGTCCGGGAGGGCCAGCTTCGAGCTCACGCAGAAGGCCGTCATGGCCGGCGTGCCCGTGCTCGCGGCCGTCTCCGCCCCGTCGTCTCTCGCCGCCGAGCTCGCGGACTCCGCCGGGCTCACGCTCGTCGGCTTCGTGCGCGACCCGACGCTCGTCGTCTACAGCGGCGACCACCGCGTCGTCGAGCAGGCCGACGAGGGGCGCGGCGATGCGCACGAACACGGGCACGACCACCGGCACGACCACGGGCACGACGACGCGCGCCGGGACCGGAGAGGGGACGCCGCATGACGACGCAGCAGCCGGAGGACACGCGGGGCGAGGGCGAACCGCTGGAGCCGCAGCCGACCAAGGTCGGACCGCCGAAGGACTGGGCGGCCGGCGTGCCCGGCATCGCGCACGCGATGGTCCCGGCGCTGCGCGTCATGGGCCCCACGCGCACGGCGCGCCTGCTGCTCTCGATGAACCACCGCAAGGGTTTCGACTGCATGAGCTGCGCCTGGCCGGACCCGGAGCGGCGCAAGCCCGCCGAGTTCTGCGAGAACGGCGCGAAGGCCGTCACGTGGGAGGCGACCCCGCTCGTCGTCGAGCCGTCGTTCTGGGCCGAGCACCCCGTCTCGGACCTGCTCACCCGCACCGAGCACTGGCTGGGGCAGCAGGGGCGGCTGGTCGAGCCGGTGCACAAGGCGGCGGGGTCCGACCACTACGTCCCCGTGTCGTGGGACGAGGCGTTCGCGATCGTCGCCGACCGGCTGAACGCTCTCGACTCCCCCGACCAGGCGTCGTTCTACACGAGCGGGCGCACGTCCAACGAGGCCGCGTTCGTCTACCAGCTGTTCGTGCGCGCCTTCGGCACGAACAACCTGCCCGACTGCTCCAACATGTGCCACGAGTCCACGAGCGCCGCGCTGGGCGAGACGATCGGCGTCGGGAAGGCGACGATCACGTACGACGACTTCGCCCAGGCCGACCTCATCGTGATCATGGGCCAGAACCCGGGCACGAACCACCCGCGCATGCTCACAGCGCTCGAGGAGGCGAAGGAGAACGGGGCCCGCATCGTCGCGGTGAACCCGCTGCCCGAGGCGGGCCTCAAGCGGTACAAGAACCCGCAGCGGGTGCGGGGCCTGCTGGGCCGGGGCACGGGGCTCGCCGACCAGTTCCTGCAGATCCGGCTCGGCGGGGACATGGCCCTGCTGCAGGCGGTGTCCAAGCGCGTGCTCGACGCCGAGGCGGCCGCGCCCGGCACCGTCCTGGACCACGAGTTCCTCGCGGAGCACACCTCCGGCCTCGACGCGCTCAGGGCGCACCTGGCAGACCTCGACGAGGACGCCGTCCTGGCCGCCACGGGTCTCACGAGCGCCGAGATCGACGAGCTCGCGGACCGCTACGTCCGCTCCGATCGCGTCATCGTCACGTGGGCGATGGGCCTGACGCAGCACACCAAGGCCGTGCCCACCATCAAGGAGATCGTCAACCTGCTGCTCCTGCGCGGGAACATCGGCCGGCCGGGGGCGGGACTCTCGCCGATCCGCGGGCACTCGAACGTGCAGGGCGACCGCACCATGGGCATCTGGGAGCAGATGCCGGACAGCTTCCTCGACGCGCTCGACGCCGAGTTCGGGATCTCCGCACCGCGGCAGCACGGCCTCGACGCGGTCGGCACCGTCGAGGCGATGGCGGCCGGGCGCGTGAAGGCGCTGGTCGCGCTCGGCGGGAACCTCGTCGGGGCGATCGCCGACACGGGCGCCGCCGAGCAGGCGGTGCGCCGCGCCGACCTCACCGTGCAGATCTCGACGAAGCTCAACCGGTCGCACGCCGTCGTCGGCCGCGAGGCGCTGATCCTGCCCACGCTCGGCCGCACCGACATCGACCGGCAGGCGTCGGGCGAGCAGAGGGTCTCCGTCGAGGACACCGTGTGCGCGGTGCACGCGTCGCACGGCAAGGTCGAGCCGGTCGCGCCGGGGCTGCTGTCCGAGGTCTCGATCGTCACGCGGATGGCGCGCGCCGTGCTCGGCGCGCGGCCCGGCGGCCCCGACTCCGACCACCCGATCCACTGGGCGGCGATGGAGGGCGACTACGACGTCATCCGCGACCACATCGCCCGCGTGGTGCCGGGCTGCGAGGACTACAACGCCCGCCTGCGGCAGCCGAACGGCTTCCGCCTGGCGCACGGCCCGCGCGACTCGCGGACCTTCCCCACCCCCGACGGCCGCGCCCACCTCACCGTCAACGAGCTCTCCCCCGTCGAGTGCCCGCCCGGCCGGCTGCTGCTGCAGACCATCCGCTCGCACGACCAGTACAACACCACGGTCTACCGGCACGACGACCGCTACCGGGGCATCAAGGGCGGACGCTCGGTCGTGCTGGTCAACCCCGACGACCTGCGGGAGCTCGGCATCGCGGACGGGACGACGGTCGACGTGCACGGCGAGTACCACGACGGCGTGGACCGGGTGCTGCGCGGCCAGCGCGTCGTCGCGTACCCGACGGCGCGCGGGTGCGCGGCGGCGTACTTCCCCGAGGCGAACGTCCTCGTCCCGCTCGGCGCGACGGCGGAGACCAGCCGCACGCCCGTGTCGAAGGCCGTCGTCGTCCGGCTCGAACCCGCCGGAGGCACGCCCTGACGTCCCGATCCGTCGAGACCGCTCGCGACCGGTCGAGACCGATCGAGGCCGGGATCGAGGACACGAATCACATGCGTCAAGATTCTTGATGTCGAGAGACCGGGAGTAGTCTCGGCGCATGGATGTGGAGGCACGGTCCGACGAGGTCGACCGGATCGTCGAGGCGTGGCGCCGGGAGCGCCCGGACCTGGACGTCGAGCCGCTGACCGTCTTCTCGCGCGTCAGCCGGCTCGCGCGGCACCTGGACCGCGCGCGCCGCGGCGCCTTCGCGCGGCACGACCTGGAGACGTGGGAGTTCGACGTCCTGTCCGCCCTGCGGCGCGCCGGCGAGCCGTACCGCCTCTCCCCCGGCGTCCTCGTGGCCCAGACGCTCGTCACCAGCGGCACCATGACCAACCGCATCGACCGGCTCGAGGGGCGCGGGCTGGTGGAGCGCCACCGTGCGCCGTCCGACCGGCGCGGCGTGCTCGTGCAGCTCACCGCCGCCGGGCGGCAGCGTGTCGACGCGGCGATGAGCGACCTGCTCGACGTCGAGGCGCGCGTGCTCGACGCCCTCCCCGCTGCGGTCCGGCCGCAGCTGGCCGCACTGCTCCGCACCGTGGTCGCGCAGTTCGACGAGTGACCTCCTACCCCTCCCCCTCCGCCCGGGACGACGGGGCGCGCGCCGGCCTGCTCCTCGCGGCGCTGCTCCTGGTCGCCCTCAACCTGCGCGCCCCGATCACGTCGCTGCCGCCGGTCGTCGACGACGTGGCCGCGGCGCTGGGCCTCTCCGCCGCGGGCGCGGGCCTGCTCACGTCCGTGCCGGTGCTGTGTTTCGCCCTGTGCACCCCGCTGGCGTCGGTGCTCGTGGCGCGCGCGGGGCCCGAGCTCGCCCTCGGCGGCGCGATGGCGGGGGTCCTCGCGGGCACGCTGGTGCGCTCGGCCGGCTCGGTGCCTGCGGCCCTCGTGGGCAGCGCGCTGCTGGGTGTGGCGATCACGATCGGCAACGTCGCGGTGCCCGTGCTCATCACCCGCGACTTCCGCCGGCGGGCCGCGGCCGTGACCGGCGCGTACAGCGCGACCATGAACCTCGGGTCGACGTTCACCACCATGCTCACCGTGCCGCTCGCGACGGCGCTCGGCTGGCAGTGGGCGCTGGCCGGCTGGGGCGTGCTCGCGGTGGTCGCCCTGGCCGCGTGGATCCCCGCGGGCCGCCGGCTCGCGGCGCGCGGACGCGCGGCGTCGCCCTCCGACGGCGGCTCCCGCGCGCGGCCGGCGTCCGCCCGGGCGGAACTGTCCGCTCTCGACCCGCGCGCCCGCGCCACCGTGCGCCGCCTCACCGTGCTGCTGTCGGTGGCCTTCGCCGGGCAGGCCTTCAGCTACTACGCGGTGACGGCGTGGCTGCCCGAGATCCTGCACGACCGCCTCGCCATGAGCGCCGCCGGCGCGGGCAGCGCCGCCGCGCCGTTCCAGCTGTGCGCGGTGCTCGGGTCGTTCCTCGTGCCCGCGGCCTTCTCGCGCGGGCTGTCCGCCCGCACGGTCGCCCTGGCCATGGCGGCGATGTGGCTCTCCCTGCCGCTGGGGCTCCTCGCCGCGCCCGGTCTCTGGTGGCTGTGGGTGGCGCTGGCGGGCGCGGCCCAGGGCGGCAACTTCACCGTGATCTTCACGCTGCTGGCGCAGCGGAGCCCGGGGGTGGCCGTCGCGCGCCGGGGGTCGGCGACGGTGCAGACGGCCGGGTACGGGTGCGCGGTGCTGGCCCCGACGGCCATGGGCGCCGTGCACGAGTGGACCGCGGGGTGGACGGCGCCGCTCGCGGTCGTGGCGGGCGTGCTCGCCACCATGGCGACGACGATGTGGATCGCGTCGGCGCGCCCGCGCCCCGCGACCTAGCCGCCCGCCAGCGTCACCGCGAGGGCGCCCAGCGCCTTCAGGGTCTCCTCGGCCTGCGGCTCGTCGTACCCGCGGGTGCAGACCGCGACGACGAGGGCGTCCGGGCCCGGCTCGCCCACGAACGCGACGTCGTGGCGGATCCCGTCCACCCAGCCCGACTTGGAGCCGTGGGGCACGTCGTCGGGGACGGCGGCGGTGAGCTGCCGGTCGGTCTGGCGGCCGAGCAGGTCGAGCATCCACGCGGTGCGCTCCGGGCCGGCGAGCCGCCCGGTGACGACGGCGGACATGAGGGCCGCCAGGTCGGCCGCGGTCGTCCGGTGGGAGTCCCCCCGCGCCTCGGCGGCCAGGTCGCTGTACCTGCGCCCGACGACGCTCGCGGCGGCGCCGGCGTCGCCCAGCGCGCGGTTGCAGGCGTCGAGGCCGACGAGGTCGATCACCATGTTGGTGGCCTCGTTGGAGGAGACGACGACCATCCGCTCGATCACCAGCCCGACCGGCATGAGCGTGCCGGGCGGCGGCATGCCCGGGTCGAGGTCGTCGGGCTCGATGCGGTAGTCCGGGGCGCCCGGCACCTGGGAGCGGAAGGTGTCGGTGCTGGCGACCTCCTGCTCGAGGCTGAGCTCCCCCGCGTCCAGGGCGCGGGCCGCGGCCGCCAGCACCGCCAGCTTGACCGTCGAGGCCGCGTAGAAGTCCGCGTCGGCATCCCGCGAGGCCAGCACCTCGCCGCCCGCGCGCCGCACCTGGAACCCGACGACGGGGACGCCGTCCGAGTGCGTGCCCGTGGCCGGCATCAGCGCACCCCCGCCGAGGCGTGCGCCCGGACCACGGCGGCGAACGCGGACGCCAGGGCGCGGGCCTGCCGCTCGTTCTCCGGGGCGCGCTCCAGCGCCGCGGCGAGCAGCTCGTCCCGGTCGTAGCCCAGCCCGGCGAGCTCGTCGGCGTCCCAGGTACCGATGCGCTCGGGCGCCGCCTCGGGGTGGAACTGGAGCCCCCACGCCACCTCGCCCACGCGGAAGGCCTGCACGCCGCACGCGTCGCTCGTCGCGAGGTGCACGGCCTGCGGCGGCAGGGCCGTGATCGAGTCCACGTGGCTCTCGACCATGCGGACCTCGCCGGCCTCGGCGAGACCGCCCACCGGGCCGAGCAGGGCGTCGTCCGCCGCGTCGTCGAGCAGGCGCACGGGGCACAGGCCCTTCTCCGTCTCGCCCGAGCGCCCCGTCACGGTACCGCCGGTGACGTGCGCGAGCACCTGCCCGCCCAGGCAGATGCCCAGCACGGGGACGCCGGTGTCCAGGGCCTCCGTGGTCAGCGCCCGCTCGTGCGGCAGCCAGGGCGCCCGCTCGTCCTCGTCGGGCAGCAGCCCGCCGCCAAGCAGCACCAGGCCGTCCGCGGTGCCCGCGAGCGCGGGCACCCGCTCCGCCAGGTCGTCGCCGGGTACCACGACAGCGGTGACTCCGTCCTCCTCCAGCCAGCCGGGCAGGCGGCCCGGCCCGCTGTGCGGGGAGTTCTGGACGAGGACGACGGTCGGGCGGCGGTCGGGCACGGTCAGCGCTCCCTGCTCTCGAGGACGGGGTCGGGGACGGTCTCGGGCACGTGGTGGGTCCGGGCCTCGCGGGCGCTCCGGGCGAAGTGGCACGCGGCGGCGTGCGGCACCGCGTCGGCGCCCGGTCGCCCGAGGGGCACGAGCACCGGGTCGTCGGTGCGGCAGCGCTCGGGCACCGCGTCGCCGCCGCCCTCCCCCTCCTGGGCGGCGAGCCGGTGCGCGAGCCAGCACCGGGTGTGGAACCGGCAGCCCGACGGCGGGTCGGCGGGCGAGGGCGGGTCCCCCTCGAGCAGCAGCTCGTCGTCGCGGGAGGCCGTCGGGTCGGGCACCGGCACCGCCGAGAGCAGGGCCCGGGTGTACGGGTGGTGCGCGTCGTCGTACACCGCCGACCGCTCCCCCTCCTCGACCACCCGCCCGAGGTACATCACCGCGACCTCGTCGGCGATGTGCTGCACGACGGCCAGGTCGTGCGCGATGAACAGGTACGCGAGGCCGAGCTCGTCCTGCAGGTCCTCCAGCAGGTTGATGACCTGGCCCTGCACGGACACGTCGAGGGCGGAGACGGGCTCGTCGCACACCAGCACGCGCGGCTTGACCGCGAGCGCCCGCGCGATGCCGATGCGCTGCCGCTGCCCCCCGGAGAACTGGTGCGGGTACCGGTGCACGTGGTCCGGGTCGAGGCCCACGAGCTCGAGCAGCTCGGCGACGGCGCGGCGTCGGCCCCCGCGCGGCACGGCGTCGGGGTGGATCCGGTACGGCTCGGCGACGATCTCGCCGACGGACATCCGCGGGTTGAGGGACGTGTACGGGTCCTGGAACACCATCTGCACGTTGCGGCGCAGCTCGCGCCGGGCGGCGCGGGACATCGTCGACACGTCCTCGCCGTCGACGAGCACCTGCCCGCGCGTCGGCTTCTCGATCCCGACCAGCACGCGCGCCAGCGTGGACTTGCCCGAGCCGGACTCCCCGACGAGCCCGAGCGTGCGCCCGCGGCGCAGCGCGAGCGAGACGCCGTCGACGGCCTGCACGTGGCCGACCGTGCGCTTGAGCACGATGCCGCTGCGCACCGGGTAGGACTTGGCGAGGTCGCGCACCTCGAGGACGACGTCGTCGGACGCCGTCGCGGGCCGGGACGTGGCGGTCTCGGGCGCGGTGGTCTCGGGTGTGGCGGACTCAGGCACGTGCGCCTCCCAGGAGCTCGGCGGCGAAGTGGCAGGCCGACGACCGCCCGGGGGCGACCTCGGCGAGCGGGGGCTCGTCGGTGCGGCACACGTCCTGCGCGAGCTCGCACCGCGGGTGGAACGAGCAGCCCGGCGGGACCCTGCCCGGCGCCGGCGGACGACCCGGCACCACGGGCAGCCGGCCGCCGGTGGTGCGGTCCTCGGCGACGCCGATCCGCGGCACCGAGCGCAGCAGCGCCCGCGTGTAGGGGTGCGCGGGCGCGGCGTACAGGTCGCGCACGGGCGCCTGCTCCACGGCGCGGCCGGCGTACATCACGGTGACGTCGTCCGCGACGCCGGCCACGACGCCCAGGTCGTGGGTGATGAGCACGAGCCCCATCTGCCGCTCGGCCTGGATCTCGGCGAGCAGGCGCAGCACCTGGGCCTGCACGGTGACGTCGAGGGCCGTCGTCGGCTCGTCGGCGATGAGCACGTCCGGGTCGAGCGCCAGCGCGGACGCGATCATGACGCGCTGGCGCATCCCGCCGGAGAACTGGTGCGGGTACTCGTCCACCCGTTGCGCGGCGTTCGGCACCTTCACGAGGTCGAGCAGCTCGATCGCCCGCCGCCGGGCGTCCCGCCGCGACGTCCCGGTCCGGGCCCGCAGGGACTCCGTGAGCTGGTAGCCGACGGTGTGCACGGGGTTGAGCGCCGCCAGCGCGTCCTGGAAGACCATCGCGACGTGCGTGCCGCAGTGCGCGCGGTGCTGGGTGGGCGACAGGGCCAGCAGGTCCGTGCCGCGGTAGCGGGCGGTGCCCCCGACGACGTGCGCCGTGGGCGGCAGCAGCCCCATCACCGCGAGGGAGCTCACGGACTTGCCGCAGCCCGACTCCCCGACCAGCGCGAGCGTGCGGCCCGCCTCCACCCGGTAGCTGAGCCCGTCCACGGCGCGCACCGCGCCGTCGTCGGACCGGAACTCGACCGCGAGGTCGGTCACCTCGAGGAGCGTCTCGCCGGCGGAGCGCGCGGCGTCCGCGGGAGGTGTCAGGGTCTCGGTCATGTCGGTCACCGGAGCCTCGGGTCGAGGGCGTCGCGCAGCGCGTCGCCGAGGACGACGAGCGCCAGGACCGTGAGGATCAGGCACCCGAGCGGGAAGAGGAGCAGGTAGGGGTAGCCGCCGGTCACCCATTCCGCACCGTTCGTGATCATGATCCCCCAGCTGATCGCGGGCGGGCGCACGCCGATGCCGAGGAACGCCAGCACCGCCTCGGCGCTGATCACCCCGGCGATCGCCGTCGGGACGAGCGCCGTGACGGGCCCGATCGCGTTGGGCAGCACGTGCCGGACCATGACGCGCAGGTCGGAGGCGCCCAGCGCGCGGGCGGCGGTCACGTAGTCGAGGTTCTTGGCCTCCAGCGTGGCCGCGCGCACGTAGCGGGCGTACCCCATCCAGCCGAACAGCGTCAGCACGAGGGCGGGCAGCAGGATGACGTCGAACGCGCCGCTGCCCACGCGCACGTTGCGGAACAGGGACAGCAGCAGCAGGGCCGCGAGCAGCAGCGGGATCACGAGGAACACCTCGACGGTGCGGGACACGACCGTGTCCACCCAGCCGAGGTAGAAGCCGGCGAGCAGGCCGAGCACCACGCCGATGACCACCGACGCGCCGACCACGACGAACGCCAGCATCAGGGACGGCCGGGCGCCGTGCACGAGCTGGGCGAGCATGTCGCAGCCGTGCACGTCCGTGCCGAGCGGGTGGGCGGCGCCGAGGCCCTGCGGCCGCGTCTTGGAGTCGCCGATGATGCACCGCTGCGGGTCGGTGCTGGTGAACAGGAGCGGGAACGCGGCCATCACGGCGAAGAAGACCACGACCGCGGCGGAGACGATGACGTCCGGCCGGCGTCGCAGGCGGCGCCAGGCGTCCCCGCCGAGGGAGACGGACGCGTCGGTGGGCGGCGCGTCGGGCGTCGTGGTGGCGGCGGTGGGCTCAGGCATAACGGATCCTCGGGTCGAGGGCGGCGTAGGCGATGTCGACCACGAGCATCACGACCACCGTGACGGCCGCGAGGAGGGTGACCACGCCGAGCACGAGGGCCACGTCGGTGCTGCGCACGGCCTCCCACAGCACGCCGCCCATGCCGTAGATGTTCATCATGCCCTCGGTGATGACGGCTCCCGCGAGCGCCTCCGTGAAGGTCAGGCCCACGGCCGTCACCACCGGGACCGCCGAGTTGCGCACCACGTGGTGCAGCACCACGTGGCGCTCGTTCAGGCCGCGCGAGCGCGCCGTGCGGACGTGGTCGCCGGCGTAGGACTCGAGCTGGCTGGCGCGCACCAGCCGGATGAACGCGGCCGACCCGGCCAGGCCGAGCAGGATGCCCGGCACCACGAGCGTCGCCCACGGATGGTCGTCGTCGAACGACGGCCGGAACCACAGGGCGGGCATGCTCTGCGCCCCGAACGTGTCCTTCGCCCAGCCGTGCAGCGGCACCGCGAAGACGTACCGGTACACCAGCAGCAGCACGAAGATCGGGAACGCGTCGATGAGCACCGACGTGAGCCGGATGCCGTGGTCCCCGGCCCGGCCGCGCCAGCGCGCCGCCATCGTGCCCAGGCCCATGCCGAGCAGGAACCACACGATCGTCACGACGAGGAACAGCTTCAGCGTGTTCGGCGCCGCCGTCGCGACGATGTCGGTGACCTCGCGGCCGCGCAGGTTGGTGCCGAGGTCGCCCTGCGCGTACGCGCCGAGGCGCTCGACGAACGGGCCGAGGCACGGGTTGCCGGTCTGGTCGTAGCAGGGGTCGTCCAGGCCGAAGCGCTTCTCGACGGCGGCGAGCTGCGCGTCGGTGGGGATCCGTTCGCCGAAGAACGCGAGCGCGGGGTTGCCGTTGAGCTGGATCGCGAACGTCGTGAGCAGGTGCAGCACGAACATCACGAGCAGCAGGGTGGCCACGCCCAGCAGGGAGCGGCGGAGGATGTAGCGGCCCATTCACAGACTTTCTGATGGTGCGGTCGGTCGAGCCCGCCGGGGACCCGCGGACGGGGACCCCGGCGAGCTCGACCGGGCGACGTCGTCGACCGGCGTCGCTTCTCACATGCCGTTCGTGACCTCCAGCAGGCGGAGCTTCGGCTCGCCGCTGAACGGGTCGAGGACCACGTTCGACACGTTCTCGCTGTAGTAGTAGGAGTTCACCGAGAAGACGACGGGGACCGTCGGGAAGTCCTCGGCCAGCACGGCCTCGGCCTCCTGGTAGTGCGTCACGGCCTCGTCGAGCGTCGCCGCCTCGTCACCCGCCGCGACGGCCGCCTCGAAGTCCTCGCTGTAGTAGCCGAAGTTCGTGTTGCCGTTCTTCGCGTCACCGCTCGCGTAGACCGGCGCCAGGTAGTTCTCGTTCAGCGGGTAGTCCGGGAACCAGTTGGAACGGAACGGGCCGGAGAAGTCGCGGGCCGACCGACGGTCGAAGTAGTCCGGCGTGGGGTCGAGCTCGTAGGGGATGCCGAGGTTCTCCTGGATGGAGTCGCCGATCGCCTTGAACAGGGCCTGCTCGGTCTCGTCCTGGCCGAGGTGGATCGTCATCTTCTCGCCGTCGGGCCAGCCGCCGGCCTTCTCGAGCGCGGCCTTGGCCGCTGCGGGGTCGAACTCGCACCACTGGCACGTGCCCGCCTCGCCGCCGGGGACGCCGTCGGGCACGACCCAGCTGTCCGCGGGGACGCGCTCGCCGGGCAGCAGGGCGTCGATGATGCCCTCCCGGTCGATGGCCAGGGAGATCGCCTTGCGGAACTCGATGTCGGTCCAGGGGCCGTCCTTGTAGAGCGGGAAGGCCAGGTAGGTGAGCGCCGCGCCCGGGCCCTCGACGAACCGCTCCTGCAGGTCGGGGTCGTTCTGCGCGGCCGCGAGCTCCGCGGGCGGCGGGACGGCGAAGTCCAGGTTGCCCGCCTGGAAGTCGGGCCAGTTCTCGGTGCCCGCGTACTCGGTCCACTCGATGGTGCCGTAGCTGGGCGTCTCCTCCAGCGAGTAGTCCTCCCAGCGGTGGGCCGTGAGGCTGACCCCCTGGTCCCACTGCTCGACCTGGAAGGGCCCGTTGCCGATCGGCTTCACGGCGCACGCCTCGACGTCGTCGAGGCACTCCTGTGCCACCGGGAAGAAGCCGGTGTAGCCGAGCATCGTGGAGAAGCCCGCGAACGGACCGTTGAGCGTGACCTGGAGGGTCTGCGGGTCGACGACCTCGAGCCCGGAAAGCGTGTCGGCCGCCGGCTCCTCGACGACGTTGCCGTCGTCGTCCGTCTCGCCCTGCATCTCGTCGTAGCCGGCGATGCGCTCGAAGAAGTAGTTGTTCGCCATCGCGTTGGGGCCGTAGGCGGCGTAGTTCCACGCCCGCGCGAACGCCTCCGCGTCGACCGGCTCGCCGTTCTGGAACGTCAGGTCCGGCTTGATCGTGATGGTCCAGACCGTGTTGTCGTCGCTCTCGATGCTCTCGGCGACGTAGTTGTACGGCTCGGTGGTCTCCGGGTCGTACCGGACCAGGCCGTCGTAGACGACGTCGAGCACGGAGATGTTGTCCCCGACGTTCGAGTCCATCGGCAGCAGCGTCTCGACGTCCTGCGCGAGCGCGAGCCGCAGCGTGGCGTCCGCGTCGCTCTCGCCGCCACCGCCGCCGTCACCGTCGTCGTCGCCTCCGCCGCCCGAACAGCTCGCCAGCACCAGCGCCACCGCTGTCGCCGCGGCCGCCGCTGCGGCCTTTCGCCCCATCGTCACCGGCTTCTCCCCACGTCGTGGTCGCCCAAGGCGCCGTTGCCATGCGTGTGTTCACGTCGTCGTGCACGTCGTCGCCCGCCACCCGGCGGTCACGACGACGCTGCCGTGGAACATATCGCCATCTTGGCCTTCGGTGGTGAAAATCACTGTTAAGGATCAGTAACGATCGGCCATGCCGCCCCGCCCGGCCGGGAGGCCCGAGGGCGGCAGTTCGGGCTCGCGGCGGCAGTTCGAACTGCCGCGGTCAGCGCAAACTGCCGCGCCGACGCTGCCCCCAGGCGGCTCGCGTCCACAACGGACCGCCGGCAGCCGCCCTCCGGCTCGCGCGTCCAGCACGCTCGCGGCCATGAACCACGACGACCGTGACCTGCTGATCGCGCGCCACCACGACCGCGCCGTGCTGCGGCGAGCGGCCGCCGCCCGGGAGATCGAGCGTGTGCGCCGCGGCGCCTACCGGCGCCCGGCTGCCGGCCCCGTCGATCCCCGTGCGGCCGCGCGTGACCACCTGGTCGCCGTCCACCGCCAGCTCGACGCCGAGCACGTGTTCAGCCACGAGTCGGCGGCGCTGGTCTGGGGCGTCCCGCTGTGGGAGGCGCCGACGGCGACGCACGTGCTGCAACGGTCGGGCGGCAGCTCGCGCTCGGCTCGCGACATCGTGCGACGTCGCGGCCTGCCGGAACGGAGGGTGGAGCGGGACGGGCTGCCGGTCACGGACCTCGCCCGCACCGTCGTCGACTGCCTCACGACCATGCACCCGCTCGGTGCCCTGGTCGTCGCCGACTGGGCGATGGGGCGAGGCCTCGACCGCGAGGAGGTGGCAGGGATGCTCGCCGAGCGGCGTCGTGGCGTCCGGAGCGCGCGCGTGGTGCTCGGCCTCGCGGAGGAGCACGTCGACCCGCCCTGGGAGACCTGGCTGCGCTACGTGGCGCTGCGCGCCGGGCTCCCGCGGCCGCGCACACAGTTCCGCGTCGACTCCCACGCCGGGCGGTTCTTCGTCGACCTCGCCTGGCCCGAGCACCGCGTGCTCGCCGAGTTCGACGGCCGCATCAAGTACCGGGACGGCGCCTTCGGCCCGGGCTACGACGCCGAGCGTGCGCTGTTCGACGAGAAGGTGCGGGAGGACGCCATCACGGAGTGCCTCGGCGTGCGGCCGCTGCGGTTCGTCGCCCGGGACGCCCGTGACCCGGGCGGTGTCGCGCGGCGACTGCTCGCGCGCTTCCCGCCCGACGTCCGCCGCGCGGCGCGGCCTCACCCGCTGCTCCCGCCGCCGCCCGGACCTCCGCGCGCCGAGGGCGGCAGTTCGGGCTCACGGCGGCAGTTCGAACTGCCGTCGTGAGCGCAAACTGCCGCGCTCGTCAGTCGCGAGAGGCGGTCACCGCGGCCGCGAGGTCGACGACGGCGGACGTGACGGCGTCCAGCGCCCGGGCCGTACGGTCGGGGTCGCCGTCGACCTCGAGGGAGTGGGCGCCGCCGTCCACCTCGAGGACGCGGGCCCCGGACGCCGCGGCGAGGGCGCCGTCCCAGAGCCGGTCGGCCGTCCCACCGGCGAGCAGGGCCGGGACGCCCGTCGCGCCCAGGCCTGCGGCGGCGGCGCGGACCTCCGGCGCGCCGTCCACGGTGAGGAGCGGCGTCAGCCACGCCCCGGGCAGCCCCCGCTCGACGGCGACCGGCAGCGCCAGCGTGCCGAGCGACTTCGCGAGCACCAGGTGCACGGCGTCGGGCGCGGCCTCCACACCATCACGCAGCACGTCCGCGTACACGTCCCGCGCGTCGTCCGGGTCCGGTCGGCCGTCCCACACGACCGTCCGCACGGTCCAGCCCTCGCGACGCAGCGCCGCGGCCGGCCGCGCCAGCACCGGCCCCTGCGCCGTGTAGCCCGAGCCGGGCAGCACCGTCAGCACGCGCCCGGCCTCGCCGTCCTGCACCACCAGTCGATGAGCGCTCACAGCCCCGAGCCTGGCACGCCCACGCACCAGAGACACGAGAAAGCCGGGTCCGGGGGTCGCGCGCGCGGTCGTAGACGTCCCGAAGTGGAGGGCGCCCTGGCGCCCGTGAACGCGACCGTGCGCGCGATCCCCGGACCCGGCGTCCGCCGAGGCGAGGTGTCGGCGCGGAGCTCAGACCTCCGAGACCACGCGATCCAGCGCCGCGACCGCCGCATCCAGCACGGCCTCGTCGACGGTCAGCGCGGGACGGAACCGCACGGACCGCTCGCCGCAGCCGAGGATGAGGAAGTTCTCGGCGTGCATGCCCGCGAGGACGGCGTCGCGCACCTGCCGCGACGGCAGCGACACCGCGCACATGAGCCCGCGCCCACGGGGGTCGGTGACGACGCCGGGGTGCGCGGCGGCGAGCGTCTCGAGCCGGGACAGCAGCCCGGCGCCGACAGTTGCGGCGCGCTCGATCAGGCCCTCGGCCTCGATCACCTCGAGGATGCGGCGCGAGCGCACCATGTCGGCGAGGTTGCCGCCCCAGGTGGAGTTGATGCGGGACGAGACGTGGAAGACGTTGTCGTCGATCTCGTCGACGCGGCCGCCGGCCATGACGCCGCACACCTGGGCCTTCTTGCCGAAGGCGACGACGTCGGGCTGGACGCCGAGCTGCTGGTAGGTCCAGGCGCTGCCGGTCATGCCGACACCGGTCTGCACCTCGTCCAGCACGAACAGGGCGTCGTGCTCGTGGCAGAGCGCCTGCATGGCCTGGAGGAACTCGGCGCGCAGGTGGTGGTCGCCGCCCTCGCCCTGGATCGGCTCGGCGATGAAGCACGCGATGTCGTGCGGGTGGGCCTCGAAGGCGGCGCGCGCCTCGGCGAGGGCCTGCGCCTCGAGGGCCTCGACGTCGCGGGGCGCGCCGTCGGCGTCGTGGCCCGGGTAGGGCGAGCTGATGCGCGGCCAGTCGAACTTGGGGAACCGGGCGACCTTGCCCGGCTCGGTGTTGGTGAGGGACATCGTGTAGCCGGAGCGGCCGTGGAACGCGTGGCGCAGGTGGAGCACCCGGGTGCCGAGCTCGGGCGAGCGGCCGTGCGCCTCGTTGTGCCGCGACTTCCAGTCGAAGGCGACCTTGAGCGCGTTCTCGACGGCGAGGGCGCCGCCGTCGACGAAGAAGAGGTGCGGCAGGGCGGGGTCGCCGAGCACGCGGGCGAATGCGGCGACGAAGCGGGCCAGCTCGACGGTGTAGACGTCGGAGTTGGACGGCTTGTTGATCGCGGCGCGGGTGAGCTCCTCGCGGAACACGGGGTCGCGGAAGAGGGCGGGGTGGTTCATGCCCAGCGGGTTGGACGCGAAGAACGTGAACAGGTCGGTCCACTCGCGGCCGTCGCGGGCGTCGACGAGCGTCGAGCCGTGGGAGCGGTCGAGGTCGAGCACCAGGTCGAAGCCGTCGACGAGCAGGTGCTTGCGCAGGGACTCGAGGACGGCGGTGGCCTCGATCGAGCCACCGGCGCTGGGGGCTGTGCGCTGAGAGATAGTCTCGGTCATACCCCGACCGTAGGGGAGATCTTCCTGCGGAACCAGAGCCTGACAGGAAGAAGTTGCGTCAACGCGACAGCGGACGGCCCTCGAAGTAGGTGCGGAGCACCACGGTCGATCGCGTCGACACGCTGGCCTCCCGCCGGATGACGCCCAGCAGGTCCTCCAGCGCCGACGGCGAGGGCACCCGCACCAGCAGCAGGTAGTTCGCGTTGCCGGCCACCGACCAGCACGCCTCGATGCCCGGCACGTCGCGCAGCCGCTCCGGCGCGTCGTCGGCCTGCGACTGGTCCAGGGGCGTGATCTCCACGTACGCCGCGATGGGCAGGCCGACCGCGTCGGGGTCGACGACGGCGCGGTAGCCGGTGATCACCCCGCGCGCCTCGAGCTTGCGGACCCGCGCCTGCACGGCGGACTGCGACAGCCCCGTGACGCCGGCGAGGGCCGCGAGCGTCGCCCGCCCGTCCTCGCGCAGGGCGCGCACGAGCGCGCGGTCGACGTCGTCCAGCACGGTCTCGGTCATGGGGCACCCGTCCCGTCGGTCATCCCGCCACCTCGGCGGACTCCAGCCAGGCCATCTCGAGCTCCTCCTTCTCGGCGGCGAGCTCCCGCAGCCGCTCGTCGAGAGCCGCCACCGCGGCGTAGTCGGTCGGGTCGGCGGCGATCTGCTCGTGCAGAGTGTTCTCCTCGTCCGCGATCCGGGCCAACCTGCGCTCGATCCGTGAGATCTCCTTCTTGGCGGCGCGCACCTCGGCCGCGGAGGGCCCCGCAGACCCCGTGGTCGTCGCCGCCTGCGGTGACGTGTCCCGGGCCTCGGCGGGTGCGGCCGGAGAACTTCCGGCCGCACGGCGCAGCTGGAGGTACTGCTCCACGCCGCCGGGCAGGTCGCGCAGCGCCCCGTCGCCGAGCAGCGCCCACTGGCGGTCGCACACCCGTTCCAGCAGGTAGCGGTCGTGCGAGACGACGATCAGCGTGCCGGGCCACCCGTCGAGCAGGTCCTCGACGGCGGCGAGCGTGTCGGTGTCCAGGTCGTTGGTGGGCTCGTCCAGCAGCAGCACGTTCGGCTCGGAGACGAGCAGCCGCAGCAGCTGCAGGCGCCGCCGCTCCCCGCCAGACAGGTCCCGCACGATGGTGTGCGCACGCTCGCGGGTGAAGCCGAGGCGCTCGGTGAGCTGCCCGGCCGTGAGCTCCTTGCCGTCCACGACGACGGTGCGCTTCTCGCGGTCCACGACCTGCACCGCGGTGAGGTGGCCGACCTCGTCGAGCTCGCCGACGTCCTGCGTGAGCTCGGCGACGTGCACGGTCTTGCCCCGCCGTACCCGGCCCGAGTCCGGCTCGCGCCGGCCGGCCAGCAGGGACAGCAGCGTCGTCTTGCCCGCGCCGTTCACCCCGACGACGCCGTACCGGTCGCCCGGCCCGAGGCGCCACGTGACGTCGTCGAGCAGCACACGCCGCCCCGCCGCGTCGCGGGGCCCCGCCTCGTGCCCGTCCCGGGCGGGCACCGTGACGGTGACGTCCTCGAGGTCGAGCACGTCCTTGCCCAGGCGGCGGGTGGCCATCTGCGTGAGCTCGAGGCTGTCGCGGGGCGGCGGCTCGTCCGCGATGAGCGCCTGCGCGGCGTCCAGCCGGAACTTGGGCTTTGACGTGCGCGCCGGGGCGCCGCGCTTGAGCCACGCGAGCTCCTTGCGCAGCAGGTTGTCGCGCTTCTCCGCGGCGGCCGCGGCCTGCCGGGCGCGCTCGGCGCGGGCCAGGATGTAGGCCGCGTACCCGCCGTCGTACCCGTCGACGGCGCCGGTGCCGTCCCCGCGCACCTCCCACGTGCGCGAGCACACGGCGTCGAGGAACCAGCGGTCGTGCGTGACGACGACGAGCGCTCCCGTGGCGCCGGGCCGGCCGTACCGGGCGCTGAGGTGCTCGGCCAGCCACGCGACACCCTCGACATCCAGGTGGTTGGTGGGCTCGTCGAGCAGCAGCACGTCGGGGTCCTCGACGAGCAGCGCCGCGAGCGCCACGCGCCGACGCTGTCCGCCGGAGAGCGTCGACGCCGGCTGGTCCAGGTCGAGGTCCGCCAGGAGCCCGGCGTGCACGGAGCGGATGCGGGCGTCGGACGCCCACTCGTGCGTCGCGTCGTCGCCGTGCACCAGGTCGCGGATGGTCGCCGCGTCGTCGTCCACGTCGCGCTGCACGAGCATGCCGAGCCGCGAGCCGCCCACGCGCGTGACCCGCCCGGCGTCGGGCGCCTGGGTGCCGGCCAGCAGGCGCAGCAAGGTCGACTTGCCCGCCCCGTTCGGGCCGACGACGCCGATGCGGTCGCCGTCGTCGAGTCCGAGGGAGACGTCTCGCAGGAGGATGCGGGTGCCGATGGTCAGCGCGATGCCGTCTGCGCCGAGGAGATGTGCCACCCGACGAGGGTAGTCGCCCGGCGGGGACGCGGTCCGTCACGGTGTCCGGCTCGGTGCCGCGACGGACCGCCCCTCCGGGTGGCGGGACCGGTCAGTACAGGATCGACGCCTTGCCGCGCGGCCACGCGAGGGTGGCGTAGATCTGCACCATCGCCGCCTGGCCGAGGAGCTCGGTGGTCTCGCCGTCGACGGGGAACAGGCCCGTCTCCGGGTCGCGCACCTCGCGCCACTGCGTGTCGGCGTACTCCGCCATCGCGTCGCGGTACGTGTGCCCGCCCGTCACGGACTCCAGCAGCAGGAGGTTCTTGAACCAGATCGAGTTGAAGAACATGGGCTGCCCCTCGAGGCGGCCCTCGGTGACGAAGTAGCGGTACGACGCGCGGGCGATCGACCGCGCGCGGTCCAGGTACTCCTCGTCCCCCGTGGCCTCGTACAGCAGGGTGTACGTGCCCACCGGCACCCCCTGGTTGTACGACCAGTGGGTCTCGTCGATCGAGCCGTCCAGCTTGATGTTGTCCCAGTACAGCCCGTTCGGCGCGAGCAGGTGCTCGTCCGTCCAGGACGTCATCCGCTCGGCCCAGCGCAGGTAGTCCCGCTCCCCCGTGATCAGGTACAGGCGGGTGGCCAGCTGCGCCCCCGGCATCGTGGACACCGTGTTGCGGTCGGTGCTCCACGTCGCCTGGGTCCAGAAGACGCCGCCGGGTGCGGGGTGGCTCGGGTCGGTGTCCCAGCCGGTCACCACCAGGTCGAAGATCTCCTTCGCCCGCTGCAGCGCCGCGTCGTCGCCGGTGTCGAGGTACTGCTGCACCTTCGCGAGGGCGACCCACTCGTTGTCGTCGTAGAACATGTCGCCGCCGTCGCCGTACGGGGCGCGGGGGTAGGAGTCGTACCCGGGCAGGCCCGTGGTGCCCCCGTCCGCGTTCCAGAAGCGTTCCTGCCCGACGCCGCGGTCCGCGAGGTCGTCGACGAACTGACGGCCCGTGCGGCCGGGGATGCCGGCGAGGTCGAGCGTCGCGACGTGCGCCTGCGAGAACGGCCACTCGAACGAGTACGTCCGGTCGTCGGCCTTGCGCGGGAAGTGCTCCAGGTACAGCGACGACCCGTCGTCGGCGTACAGGTGCTCCTGCATGGCCTCGTAGCTGGCCAGCGCCCGCGCCTCGTGGGTGCGCGGCGACGTGGGCGGTCCCGGCCGCCCGTCGTCGGCGACCGCCGGGGCCGACGCCCCCAGCACGCACGCCATCGCGGCGACCGCCCCGACTGCTCTGGTGAACCTCATCGTTCTCTCCTTCGCTCGGTGGTGCTCGGTCGTGGTGCCTTCGAGCACGCGATCCGTACCGCCACGGGGTGCGATGGCGGTACGGATCACGTGCTCGAAGCGATCAGCGGTGCACGCGCAGCGTGACGACCTGGAACGGCGACAGCTCCAGCAGCACGGCGTCGCCGTCGCGCGCGACGTCGTCCGAGCCCTCGAGCGGGCGCTCGAGGAGGTCGGTCACCTCGACGGACGAGTGCGCGAACGCCGGCGTGACCCGCGCCCGCGCGCGCCCGCCGAGGCTCTCGTAGAGCCGCACGACGACGTCGCCGCTGCCGTCCTCGGCGAGCTTGACCGCCTCGACGACGACGGCGTCGTCATCGACGGACACCAGGGGCTCGACGCCGTGGTCGCCGGTGACGACCCGCTCGGGCAGGTTGAGCGCGTAGCCGTGCCGGACGGCGTCGTCGATGCCCGCGCCGACGACGAGCTCGCAGGTCAGCTCGTGCTCGCCCTGGTCCGCGTCCGGGTCCGGGAACATCGGCGCGCGCAGCAGCGACAGCCGCACGGTGGTGCCCCGCGCGCCCTGCGCGTCGGTGGCGTCGTCGGTCCGGGTGCGGGTGATGTCGTGGCCGTACGTCGAGTCGTTGGCGACGGCCACGCCGAAGCCCGGCTCCCCCACGTGCACCCAGCGGTGCGCGACGGTCTCGAACCGCGCGTGGTCCCACGACGTGTTGACGTGCGTGGGCCGGTGCACGTGCCCGAACTGGATCTCGGAGGTGGCGCGCTCGGCACGGACGTCGAGCGGGAAGGCGAGCTTGAGGAGCTTCTGCCGCTCGTGCCAGTCGACGCGGGTGGTGATGCGCAGCCCGCGCCCGTCGGCGGGCAGCGCGAGGTCCTGCTCGACGCGGGAGGACCCGAACTCCCGCAGCACCCGCACGACGGGGCCGTCCGCGCCGTCGGCGACCTCGATCTTGACGGCGTCGACGAGGTCGGTCGTGCTGCGGCGGTAGTGCTCGTCGATGTCCCACGCCTCCCACTCGTTGGGGACGTCGCGGTGCAGCTGGAGCAGGTTCGCCCGCGCGCCGGGCAGGACCGCCTCGCGGCCGCTCGCCCGGTCGACGGCGGAGACCACGTGGCCGCTGCCGTCCACGACGACGCGCACCTGGTCGTTCTCCAGCACCCAGCCCTCGCCGTCGGGCCCGGCGACCGGGGCCACCGTGCGCGTGCCGCGCGGCGCCGCCAGCGCGGTGGCGCCCAGCCCGGCGACGCCGTCGCGGGCGAACGGCCCGGCGTTGACGGCGACCGGGGTGTCGCCCTCCCCGACCAGCGCGCGCAGGGCCTCGGCGACGATCTCCTCGAGCTCGCGCGCCACCTCGGCGTAGTTGCGCTCCGCCTCGCGGTGCACCCACGCGATGGACGACCCGGGCAGGATGTCGTGGAACTGCTGCAGCAGCACGGTGCGCCACAGCCGCTGCAGCCGCTCGGCCGGGTAGGCGGCGCCGACGCGCACCGCCGCGGTCGCGGCCCACAGCTCGGCCTCGCGCAGCAGGTGCTCGCTGCGGCGGTTGCCGCGCTTGGTGCGGGCCTGCGAGGTGTACGTGCCGCGGTGGTACTCGAGGTACATCTCCCCCGTCCAGGTGGCCGGGTTCGCGTACTCGGCGCGCGCGGCGTCGAAGAACGCCTGCGAGTCGGACAGCTCGACGCGCGGCGAGCCCTCGAGGTCGCGGGTGCGCCGCGCGGCCGCGACCATCTCGCGGGTGGGGCCGCCGCCGCCGTCGCCGAAGCCGAACGGCACGAGGGACGTGTTGGCGCGGCCCTTCTCGGCGTACTGCCGCTCGGCCCGCGCGAGCTCCTCCGCCGACAGGTCGGAGTTGTACGTGTCCACAGGCGGGAAGTGGGTGAACACCCGCGACCCGTCGATGCCCTCCCACCAGAACGTGTGGTGCGGCATCGTGTTGGTGTCGTTCCACGAGATCTTCTGCGTGAGGAAGTTGTCGCTGCCCGCCAGGCGCACGAGCTGCGGCAGCGCCGCCGTGTACCCGAACGAGTCCGGCAACCACACCTCCTTCGGCTCCACGCCCAGCTCGGAGATGAAGTACCGCTTGCCGGCCACGAGCTGCCGGGCCAGCGCCTCGCCGCCGGGCATGTTGGTGTCCGACTCGACCCACATGCCGCCCACGGGCACGAACCGGCCTTCGCGCACGCGCTCGCGGATCCGCTCGAACAGCTCCGGGTAGTGCTCCTGCACCCAGGAGTACTGCTGCGCGGAGGAGCAGGCGAACTTCACGTCCGGGTCCTCGTCCATCAGCGCGAGCACGTTGGAGAACGTGCGCGCGCACTTGCGCACCGTCTCGCGCGTGGGCCACAGCCACGCGGAGTCGATGTGCGCGTGGCCGACGGCGTGCACGCGGTGCGCCGACGCCGCGGCCGGGGCGGCCAGGGCCGGCGCGAGGGCCGCGCGGCCCGCGGCGGCGGTGCCGGCCACGTCGTCGGGGTCGACGGCGTCGAGCATGTCCTCCAGCGCGCGCAGCACCTCGGCCGCGCGGGGGCTGGTGCCGGGCAGCACGCGCACCAGGCCGTGCAGGGCGCGCACGTCCTGCAGCAGCTCCCACGCGGTCTCGTCCACGAGGGCCACGTGCATGGTCCGCAGCGCGTAGATCGGGTCCGGGCCGGAGGTCTCCCACGCGCCCATCGGAGTGGGCCGGGTCCAGGCGCCACCCGGCACGTCGGGGTTCGCGGCGGCCTCGACGTAGACGTCGACGCGGCCGTCGGCGTCGAGCGCCTGCCCGGCGACGAGCGGCACGTGCTGGTTGCGCGGCTCGACGGCCTTGACGATGCGGCCGTCGGGGGTCCAGGCGGTGCCCTCGGCCTGGAAGCCCGGCCCCGCGCCGGTGAAGCCGAGGTCGACGACGAGCTCGACGCGCGTGCCCGCGGGCGCCGCGTCGCCGGTCCACCCCGCCGGGACGTCGCCCGTCACGTGGAACCACGTCGTGTCCCAGGGGCGCCCCCACGGGCTGCCGATCGCGAACGGCGTGTAGGTCGCCCCGACCGCCTCGGCGAAGGGCACGGGCTCCCCGCCGACCGTCCACGCCTCGACGTCGAGGGGCCGGGTCTCGCGCAGGACGGCGGGCTCCAGCCAGTCCTTGACGAAGCGCTGCAGGCGCATGGTGGTGCGGGTGGTGGTGTCGTGCATGGATCAGGCTCCAGGTGAGGGGTCGGGCGGGTGGGACGGGGTGGTCAGCCCTTGACCGCGCCGGCGAGCGCGAACGAGCCGCCGGACAGCCGCGAGACGAGCACGTACAGGCCGACGGCGGGCAGGGCGTAGAGCATGGAGTAGGCCGCGAGCTGGCCGTACGCGACCGACCCGTACTGGCCGAAGAAGGCGAAGATGCTCACGGCGGCGGGCTGCTTCTCGGGGGTGAGCAGCAGCACGAACGGGACGAAGAAGTTCCCCCACGCCTGGATGAACACGAAGATGAACACGACGGCGATGCCGGGCCGCATGAGCGGCAGCACGATGGTCCGCAGCGTGGTCATGGCCGACGCGCCGTCGGTCCACGCCGCCTCCTCGAGGGAGATCGGCACGGAGTCCATGAAGTTCTTGGTCATCCAGATCGCCATCGGCAGCGACGTCGCAGCCATGAAGAACGTGGTCCCCGCGAGCGAGTCGAGCAGGCTGAGCCGCACGAACAGCGAGTAGACGGGCACCATCATGGCGGTGATCGGCAGGCAGGTGCCGAACAGCACGGCGTACAGGAACGGCTTGTTGAACCGCATCCGGTAGCGCGACAGCGGGTAGGCCGCGAGCACCGACGCGACGACCGTGATGAGCCCCGTGCCGGCCGACAGCACGAACGCGTTCGCGAGCGGCACCCACGTCTGCTCCGGGGTCATGACCGCGGTGAAGTTCGCGAGCGTGAGCTCGTCGGGGAAGCGGACCGTGAGGGTCGCGCTCGCGTCCAGCGACGCCAGCACGATCCAGCCGAGCGGCAGCAGGAAGCACAGCCCTACGACGACGAGCACGACGTTCGACAGGGCGCGGGCGGCGCGCGGCCCGGGAGCGGCGACGCTCGGCGCGTCCCGCCGCCGTCGTGCGGGAGGCACGGCGGCGACCTCGGGCGCGAGGGCGGGGGCGGGCGTGGTCCGGGCCATCAGTCGACCTCCGGCTTCAGGCTGCGGATGTACACGACGGAGAAGACGGCACCGATGACGAGCATCACCGTGGCGATCGCCGTGCCGTAGCCGACCTGCGCGAACTTGAACGCCTCCTGGTAGGCCAGGATCGGCAGCGTGGAGCTGTCGGTGCCGGGCCCGCCGCCGGTCATCACGTAGATCAGCGTGAACACCGACAGGGTCTGCAGCGTCGTGAGCATGAGGTTGGTCGAGATGCTGCGGCGGATGGTCGGGATGGTGACCCACACGAGGCGCTGCGCCGCGTTCGCACCGTCGACGGTCGCGGCCTCCGTGATCTCCGGCGGCACCTCTGCGATCGCGGCGGAGTAGACCATCATCGAGAACGCCGTGCCGCGCCAGACGTTGGCGAGGATGACGGCGAGCATGGGGTGCTGGAAGAGCCAGTCGGGACCGGTGATCCCCACCCCCGCCAGCAGCGAGTTCAGCGTCCCGTCGGCGTGGAAGAAGGCGTAGGCGGCGAAGGCGGCGACGATCTCGGGCAGCACCCAGGCCGTCACGACGAGCGTCGAGACGACCGTCCGCACGGGCTTGAGGGCGGACCGCATGAGCATCGCCAGGCCGAGCCCGGCCACGTTCTGCCCCACCACCGCGGACGCGACGACGAACAGCACCGTGAGCCACAGGGCCTTCGGGAAGTCGGGGTCGCCGAGCAGCGCGACGTAGTTGTCCAGGCCGACCCACTCGGGGTTCGCCGCGTTCGGGCCCGTCAGGGCCGCGTTGGTGAACGAGCCGTAGAACGACCACACGACGGGCCCGAGCATGAACAGCGCGAGCAGGGCGACGGCGGGCAGCATCGGGACGAGGCGCCCCGCGGTGCGGCGCACCGGAGCGCGCCGCGCCGCCGGGCGCCCCGCCCTCGGCCCGACGGGGGCGGGGGCGAGGGTGGCGGTCACGAGGTCACCCGTTCGTCGTGTTCTCTTCGCCGACCTGGGAGATCACGGCCTTGTCGTACACGGCCGCGGCCTCCTCGGGCGTCTGCTGACCCGTCATCACCGACTCCATCGCGACCTGGATCGCGTTCGAGATCTGGGCGTAGTCGGACGTGGCGGGGCGGAAGTTCGTCACCTCGACGAGGTCGGAGAAGAACGGCACCGTCGGGTTCGCCTCGGCGTACGACGGCTCCTGCGCGACGTCGGTGCGCACTGCGATCTGGCTGTTGTCGATCGCGAACCGCAGCGAGTTCTCCTTGTCGAGGGCGTGGGTGAGCACGTCGAACGCCACGTCGGGGTTCTTCGACCCGGCGCCGATGGCCATCGTCCAGCCGCCCGACATGCTGACCGCGCCCGGCTCCTGGCCGTCCTGGGTGGGCATCGGGGCGGTGCCCATAACGTCGGTCCACTCCGGCCAGGGCGCCGTGCCGTTCTCCAGCCAGGTGCCCGGCATCCACGAGCCGTCCAGGGCGATGCCGAGCTCGCCCTTCGGCAGCCACTCGGCGGAGACCGTGTTGCCCACGTTCGGGTCGAGCGCCTGCTGCGGCGTCGGGGCGAGGCCCTCGGCGTAGACGGTGCGGACGAACTCCAGCGAGTCGACGAACTCCTGGGAGCCCACGACCCACTTCGAGGTGCCCGTGTCGTAGAGCGTGCCGCCCGTGCCGTACAGCAGCATCTCGAAGCCCTGCATCGTCGAGGCCTCGCCCATCGGCTTGCCCGAGTAGACGTTGAGCGGGATGACGTCCGGGTCGGCCTTCTTGATCGCGCGCGCGGCCTCGAGCAGCTCGTCCCAGGTCGTCGGGGCCCAGTCCTCCGGGAGCCCGGCCTTCGCGAGCACCTCCTTGTTGAACCACAGCCCGCGCGTGTCGGTGCCCATCGGGACGCCGTAGGTCTTGCCGTCGTCGCCGAGCCCGGCCTGCTTGGCCTGGTCGACGAACTGGTCCCACTCGTCCCACTCGGCGAGGTAGTCGTCCATCGGGAGCAGGTAGCCGGCCTCGACGTCCGACTTGATCATGAACGTGTCCTCGTACATGAGGTCGGGCGCCGTCCCGGGCGAGCGGTTCATGAGCGCGAGCTTCGTGAAGTAGTCGTTCTGGCTGGCCTCGATCGGCACGAGCTCGATCGTGACGTCCGGGTTCTCCTCCTCGTACTCGGCCTTGACGTCCTTGAACAGCTCGTCGGCCTGCGTGAAGTTCCCGAACTTCTGGTACGCGATCTTGATCGTCGCGTCCCCGTTGCCGCCCTCGTCGCTCCCCGAGCCGCAGGCTCCGAGAGTGAGGACGAGCGCCGTGACCGCGGTCCCCGCGGCGAGGGGTCGTCGTGCCAGTCGCATGGTGCTCCTTTGCCCACATGAGCGGCCCGACGACGCCGGGCCGGCTGACGTGAATAACTCAACAGAATGGAGTTATTGCTGTCAAGCGTGTCCGCCTGGCGGTTGCGGGTGTGGTTCCGGAGCCGGGTCGAGGGCGGGTCAGGAGCGGGCGAGGGCCCGCGTCGGCGCGCCGCCGACGAGGCCGGAGGGGCGCGGGGTGAACAGCCCGTCCAGCACCAGGCTCGCCGCCCCTACCGCCCCGACGTGGTCGCCGACGGCGGAACCCAGCACCTCGACGGCGTGCACCTCGCGCAGCGTCGCCTGGGCCGTGAGCTCCCGCCGCACGACGGGCAGGTAGTGCGGCGCCAGCCGCGCCCACGCGGGGCCGCCGAAGACGACGACCCCCGCGTCGACGAGGTCCGCCACCACGGTGATGCCGCGCGCCACCCGGCGCGCGGACACCGCGAGGATCCCCGCGGCGTCCGCGTCGCCGTCGGCGGCCGCCCGGCACAGTGTCGTGAGCGCCGCGTCGAGCTGCGCCGGCGTCGCCGCCGGGGTTGCCGGGGCCAGCACGCCGCGGGCCACGGCCTCCGCGACCAGCGTCGCGGGCGCCGCGGACACGCCGATGCACCCCCGCTGGCCGCACCCGCACAGCGGGCCGTCGCTGTCGACCACGAGGTGGCCGACCTCGCCCGCGTTGCGCGACGACCCCGCCAGCAGCTCGCCGTCGTGCGCCACCGCCACGGCCACGCCGAAGCCGGTGTAGAAGAACAGGGACGTGCCGCGGAGCATCCGGTTGCCGCGCCAGAGCTCCGCCACCATCGCCGCCGAGACGTCCTTGTCCAGCACGACGTCGAAGCCCGTCGCGGCGGCCAGGAGCTCGCGCACCGGCACCTCCTCCCACCCGTCCAGGAGGGGCGGGCGGATCACGGTGCCGGCGGCGAGGTCCACCGGACCCGGCGCCGCCGCACCGAGACCGAGGACGGCCGTGCGGTCGACGCCGGCGCGCTCGAGCATCTGCGCAGCCGCGGCGGCGACGGCGTCAGCCACCGCCTCGGGGCCGTCCGGGGTCGGCTCGACCACCTTCTCCACGGTGCGCCCGTCGAGGTCCACGAGCACCGACGTCACGACGACCGGGTCCACGTGCACGCCCAGCGCGAACGCGCCCTGCGGCTCGAGGTAGAGCATCGTGCGGGGCTTGCCCCGTCCGTGGGTCCGGCGCTCCCCCTCCACGACGTACCCGAGCGCGATGAGCCGCGCGACGATGTTGGACACGGCCTGGAGCGAGAGCCCCGTGCTCGCCGCGAGCTCGCTGCGGCTCGTGCCGTCGGCGGCCCGGCGCACCTGGTCGAGCACGACCATCTGGTTGAAGTCGCCGACCCGCGGCAGGTTGGTCCCGCGTCGCACCCTGTCCTCACCTCGCCCGACCTCGCCGACCTCGCCGACCTCGCTCGTCCAAGTGGTTGCACTGTAGACGTCCGGGACGCCGGCGCGGTCTCCCCGGCCACGGTCCGGCCCGGTTACAGTGCAGCCCGACACCGCACCGCTGCGGGACGTCCCCGCAGGAAGCCCGGAGGAACCGATGGCCCAGTTCGACCTGCCCGTGCCCGAGCTCGAGGCGTACACGCCGGAGATCGACGAGCCCGGCGACTTCGACGCGTTCTGGTCGCAGACCCTCGTCGAGTCCCGCGCGCACGACGACGCCCCCACGCTGGTCCGGGTGGACACGGGGCTCACGGAGCTCGTCGTGGACGACGTGACGTTCCCCGGCTTCGACGGGCAGCCGATCAAGGCGTGGCTGACGCGCCCCGCGCGCGCCGAGGGGCCGCTGCCGGCCGTCGTCGAGTTCCTCGGGTACGGGGGCGGGCGCGGGCTGGCGCACGACCACCTGGCCCTCGCGGCGGCGGGGTACGCGCACCTCGTCATGGACACCCGCGGCCAGGGCTCGGGGTGGGGGCACGGCGGGGACACGCCGGACCCGGTGGGCTCCGGCCCCGCGTCCCCGGGGTTCATGACGCGCGGCGTCCTCGCCCCCGAGACGCACTACTACCGTCGCGTCTTCACCGACGGCGTGCGGGCGGTCGACGCCGTGCGCCGGATCGACGGGATCGACCCCGCCCGCGTCGCCGTCATGGGCACGAGCCAGGGCGGCGGCATCGCCATCGCCGTCGCGGGCCTGGTGCCGGACGTCGCCGCGGCCCTGCCGAACGTGCCCTTCCTGTGCCACTACCGGCGCGCCGTGCAGATCTCCGACGCGTTCCCCTACGGCGAGATCACGCAGTACCTCGCGGTGCACCGCGAGCACGAGGACGCCGTCTGGCGCACGTTCTCCTACCTCGACGGGGTCTCGTTCGCCCGCCGCGCCCGCGCGGCCGGGCTCTTCTCCACCGCCCTGCGCGACGACGTGTGCCCGCCATCCACGGTGTACGCCGCGTACAACCAGTGGGGCGCTCTGGCGCCGGCGACCCCGGCCAAGGAGATCGACGTCTACCCGTACAACCGGCACGAGGGCGGCCAGGGCTACCGGTTCGCCCCCACCCTCGCCTGGCTCGCCAAGCACCTCTGACCGCCGAGGTAGTACCCAGTCCCGCGAGGTAGTACCCACCGTGCCGAGGTAGTACGAGGTCTGCCGAGGTAGTACGGGCATCAAGGACATATGTCCCATATCGTGCCCGCTCGGGTACTACCTCGCGGACACGGGTACTACCTCGGCAGGTCCGGTACTACCTCGCGGTCAGGGCAGGAGCCGGGCGCCGTGCGCCGGGCCGGAGGTGCACCACACGGCGTCGGCGGCGCTCTCGGCGGTCCAGGACGCCGCGATCGCGAGCGCGTGCTGGCGGGACCGGCCGAGCGCCGCGACGCTAGGCCCGGACCCCGAGACGAAGGCCCCCAGCGCGCCGGCCTCGCGGGCGACGCCGATGGTGCGCTCCAGCTCGGGACGCAGCGAGAGCGCCGCGGGCTGCAGGTCGTTGTGCAGGGCCCGGCCCAGGGCGTGCGGGTCGCCCGCGCGCAGCGCCTGCATCAGCGCGGTGTCCGCCTCGATCGCGGGGTCGGCGTCCCGCGCGTCGGAGCCCTCGGAGAGCTCGTCGAAGCGGTTGTAGACGGCGGGCGTCGACAGCCCCTCGTCCTGGGTGGCGAACGCCCAGTGGAACTCGCCGCGCGACATCGCGGGCGTCAGGAGGTGCCCGCGCCCGGTCCCGACGGCGGTGTGCCCCAGGAGGGCGAAGGGGACGTCCGAGCCCAGGTCCGCCGCGAGGGAGGTCAGGTCGCCGCGGCTCAGGCCGGTCTGCCACAGGGCGTCGCAGGCGACGAGCGTCGCCGCGGCGTCCGCCGAGCCGCCCGCCATGCCGCCCGCCACGGGCACGCCCTTGGCCAGGTGCAGCGCGACGTCGGGCGCGACGCCGACCCGCCGTGCCAGGGCCTCGGCCGCACGCCAGGCGAGGTTCGTCTCGTCCACGGGGACCCGGTCGGCCTGCGGGCCGTCCACGGTGATCGTCACGCCGGCACCCTCCGGCACCTGGGTGGCGGTCACCTCCTCGAAGAGGGCCACGGCCTGGAAGATCGTCGCGAGCGGGTGGTAGCCGTCGTCCTGCACGCGGCCGACGCGCAGCGAGAGGTTCACCTTGCCCGGCGCCCGCACACGGACGGACGGCGACGGGGCGGCGGCGAGGTGGGTCACGCCTCCACCGTGCCAGCCGTGACCGGAAGCTGCTCGGCGATCCGGGCGAAGTCCGCGACGCCGAGCCGCTCGCCCCGCAGTCCGGGGTCCACGCCCGCGGCCCGCAGGGCCGTCTCGGCGGCGGCGCCCGAGCCGAACGTCCCGGACAGCGCGGCCCGCAGCGTCTTGCGCCGCTGCGCGAAGGCCGCGTCGACGACGGCGAAGACCTGCTCGCGCGACGCCGTCGTGGCCGGCGGGTCACGACGCTCGAGCGCCACGAGCGCGGAGTCGACGTTGGGCTCCGGCCAGAACACGTGCCGGCTGACGTTGAGCGACCGGCGCGCCTCGGCGTACCAGGCGGCCTTGACCGACGGCACGCCGTAGGTGCGCGACCCGGGCCCCGCGGCGAGCCGGTCGGCCACCTCGGCCTGCACCATGACGAGCACGCGCTCGAGGGTCGGGAAGCGCTGCAGGAACGTGAGCAGCACGGGCACGGCCACGTTGTAGGGCAGGTTCGCGACGAGCGCCGTCGGCGGCTCCCCCGGCAGCTCCGTGACCTCGAGCGCGTCGGCCGGCACGACCTCGAAGTCCGCCTCGGGCGCGTGCGCCCGGACGGTCTCGGCGATCTGCCCCGCCAGCACCGGGTCGATCTCGACCGCGACGACGGACGCGCCCGCCTCCAGCAGCCCGAGGGTCAGCGACCCGAGGCCGGGGCCGATCTCGACGACGCGCTCCCCGGGGCGCAGCCCGGCGGCGCGGACGATCTTGCGCACCGTGCCGCCGTCGTGCACGAAGTTCTGCCCGAGCGTCTTGGTGGGGCGGACGCCGAGGCGCCCTGCCAGCTCGCGGATCTCCGCAGGGCCGAGCAGGGCGCCAGGGCTGTTCGTCATGGGGGCGATTCTATTCGTCGGCCCGCCCCGTGCCGGTCGGCGGGTGGCTCAGTACCAGTTCACCGACTGGGAGTGGCTCCACGCGCCGCACGGCGAGCCGTACACGTCCGCGATGTAGCCGAGGCCCCACTCGATCTGCGTGGCGGGGTTGGTCTGCCAGTCCGAGCCGGCCGACGCCATCTTCGAGCCCGGGAGCGACTGCGGGATGCCGTACGCCCCGGACGACGGGTTGGAGGCCGAGGCGTTCCAGCCCGACTCCTTGTCCCAGAGCGACTCCAGGCAGGTCCACTCCGCGCCGGTCCAGCCGCGCGCGGCGGCCATCTGCTTCCCGATCGACCGGGTGGAGCCGGAGTAGCTCGTGGTCGCGGGCTTCGCCTCGGGCTTCGGCTCGGGGCGCTCCTTGGTGCCCTTCACCAGCACGCGCGTCACGGGCTTGGTCGTGACCTCGTCCGAGAGCTTGGTCTTCTTCACGACCTTGCCGTCGACGGTCGTGACGCGGTGGACGATCGTGCGCTCGCCGTCCTTGCCCTTCTTCACGACCTTCGCGTCGAGGTCGGCGTACCGGTCGCCGGACTTCTTGGTCTTCGTCTTGTGGTCGACGTCCCGGGTGGTGGTCACCTTCTTGGTCTCGACGCGCTCGACGACGACGGCCACCTGCGGCGCCTCGGCCTTCTCGCCCTGGTCGGCGACAGCCGAGGCGACGTCCTTCTTCACCTCGCCGTTGGCGGCGTCGGTGACGTGAACGCGGTCCTTCTTGCCGAGCTCCACGTCCGCGCCGGCGAGCACGTCCGCGACGTCCTCGGCGTCCTTCACGACGTCGGTCGTGTCGTCGTGCACCACAGCCACGGGGCCGTCGGTGTCGACGTCCACGGGCAGCGAGGCGCGCTCGCCGTCGCGGGAGGCCACGATGCGCACGTCGCCGCCGCGGGCGGTGAGCGTGTCGAGGGCCTCGTCGGCGTCGAGCGCGGTGACCCACGCGTCGGTGGTCTTGCCGTCCACCTGGAGGTCGAGCTCCTTGGCGGAGCGCACGACGACGTCGGCACCGTCCTCGAGGTCGGCGTCGGCCGTCGGCGTCACGAGGTCGCGGTCGTCGACCACGACACCCTGGGAGGTGAGCAGGTCGTCCACGGAGCCGGAGTAGGAGGTCACGGTCCGCACGTCGCCGTCCACGTCGAGCGTGACGGTCTTGCGGGCGTCGGCGTAGGCGACGGCCCCGCTGGCGACGGCGACCACGGCGGCCGTCGCGGCGGCCACGAAGGGCCAGCGGCGGCGGGTGGTCGTGCCCGACGCGGGGGTGGTCTCCGGCGTCGGGGCAGGCGTGGAGGAGGTCTGGGGGGTACGAGTCACGAGAGTCCAGTCGTCGTGCTGTCCGGTCACGATGGTCGGGGGGGGCGGGCTCGACGACCCGTCACGCACCGGGGCGGCGCCTTGCGCTGCGCTCCCGGCCCCTGCGCCCGTGGGCGCCGAGTAACCGACCCACCGATCCGGCGGTCGAGGCCCGCGTCGCGTACACCAGAGCGGGTACGGATCTCACGCGGGACACTCGACCGTAACCGGTTCGTTATCGCAGCCCTAATCCTCAGGGCCTGTCGTGACCATCCCCACAGACCGCCCCGCGGATCGCCGGCACGCGAACGCCCGCCGGCCGGGCCGCGCGCGAGGCGCGGTTCCGACCGGCGGGCGTGGTGCGACCGGCGGGCTGGTCCGTCAGGTCAGAGCAGGCCGAGCTTCGCGGCGCACGCGGGCCACTGGCCCCAGCCGGACTGGGCCTGCAGCTTCTTCGCGATGCGCGTCTGCTCGGCGGCCGAGTTCTCCGACGGGAGGCCGGAGCCGCCCATCGCCTGCCAGGTCTGCAGGGAGAACTGGTACAGGCCGTAGTAGCCGTTGCCCGTGTTCGTCGTCGGGTCGCCGCCCGACTCGCACTGGGCGAGGTCGGCCCACACGCCCGCGGGCGCGGACCCGCCGGACGTCGAGCCGCTCGACGAGGAGGACCCGCTCGACGACGAGGTGCTCTTCTTGGGCTCGGGCGCGGGCTCCGGCTCGGGCTCCGGCTCCGGGCGCTCCTTGGTGCCTTCGACGACGACCTCCGTGACCGGCTTGGTCGTCACCTTGTCCGAGAGCTTCTTCTTGGTGACGACCTCGCCGTCGACCGTGGTCACGCGGTAGGTGAGGGTGCGCTCGCCGTCCTTGCCCTTCTGGGTGACCTTGCTGCCCAGGTCGGCGTAGCGGTCGGCGTCCTGCTCGGTGCGGGATTTGTGGTCCACCGCGACCTTCTTGGTGACCTTCTTCGTCTCGACCCGCTCGACGACGATGCGCACGGCGGGATCGCCGGCGGTCTTGGCCGCCTGGCTCTCCACGAAGACGCGGTCGTCGTCGTCCACCGTGAGGCCGAGGCCCTTGAGGATCGCGTCGAGGTTCACGGAGCCGTCGTCGACGACCGAGGTGGTGCCGTCGGCGACCACCGCGACCGGCTGGTCCGCGTCGAGCTGCAGCGGCAGCAGGGCGCGGTCGCCGGAGCGGGAGGCGACGAGGGAGACGTCGGAGCCGCGGGCGTCGAGGCCGCGCAGGGCCTCCTCCGCGTCGAGCGCGGTGACCCACACGGCGTCCTGCTCGCCGTCGACGTCCACCGTGACGCGGTGCCCGGAGCGGACCACGATCTGGGAGCCGTCGCGCAGGGCGGCGTCGGCACCGGGGGTGACGGCGTCGCGCTCACCCACCTCGACGCCCTGGGAGTCGAGGAGGCCGGCGACCGAGCCGGAGAAGGTCTGCACGGTCCGGGTCTCGCCGTCGACGTCGAGCGTCACGCTCTTGCGCGCGGTCTCGTAGGCGGTCGCGGCACCGCCCGCGACGACGAGCGCACCGGCAGCGAGACCCGCGATGAGCGGGAGCCGACGGCGGCGGCGCGTGGCGGCGGGGGCGTCGGGCCCGGCCGCGGGCGTCGGCCCGGCCGCGGGCGTCGGCCCGGCCGTGGGCTGGGGAGTCTCGTTCGAGGAGTTCACACAGGTCCAGTCGTCGTGCGGTCCGGCCACGACGACGGTCCCCCGGCTGGGTGTCGGGGCCGCGGTCGATCCGGTGGCTCCGAAGACCGTAACCGGATCGTGACCATCGGCCAAGCGTCCCTGTGGTAGGGATGCCCGCGTCTGTCCCCTGCTGTCCGATAAGTCGGGGCGGTCGGCGTGAGGTGACTCACACCCTCGGCCGGCCTGTGCCGCCGATCAGTACCAGCCGACGGAGACGGAGTGGCTCCATGCCCCGCACGGGGTGCCGTACCGGCCCGCGATGTAGCCCAGGCCCCACTCGATCTGGGTCGACGGGTTGGTGCGCCAGTCCGCGCCGGCGGTCGCCATCTTGGTGCCCGGGAGGGCCTGCGGAATGCCGTAGGCCCCGCTGGACGGGTTCTCCGCGTTCCACCGCCAGCCCGACTCCTTGTCCCACAGCTTCTCGAGGCAGACGTACTGGTCGGCGCCCCAGCCCCGCTCGGCGGCCATCGCCTTGCCGATCGCCTTCGCCGAGCCCGGGTCCGGGTTCGCGGTGGACACCTCCAGCGTGCCGACCACCACGACCTCGTCGACGGGCTCGCGGGTCACCTCGCGGTCGACCACCGTGCGCTCGACCTCGGCGCCGTCGAGCGTCCGCACCTCGTACGTCGTGACGCGCTCCCCCGGCACGCCGGCCGTGCGCACCACCTCGTAACCCTTCGGCAGCTCGTCCGACTCGACCCGCTCCGTCTCGAACGGGATGACCTCCGTCTTGCGGTCCGCGTCGGTGTCCCCGCGGCTCACCATGACGACCATGCCGTCCACCGCGGCCGCGCCGAGCGGCACGGACGTGCGGTCGTGCTTGCCGAGCGTGATGCCGGCCGTGGACAGGACGTCACGGACGGTCGACTGCGCCGTCCGGATCGGCAGCACTAGGCCGTCCACGGCCACCTGCACCGTCTTCGTGGTCGAGACCCGCACCGGCGCGCGGTCGAGCGGCGCGGAGCGCGACGCGGAGGTCACGGCGTCCGTGCCCCGCGGGCCCAGGGCGGCGAGCAGCTCACCGACCGTGTGCGCCGTCGTCGGGAACGTCGTCACCTCGCCGTCGATCTCCACCGTGACCTCGCGGCTCGAGCGCACGACCACCTGGCCGCCGTCCGCGGCGGCCGACGTCGCCGCGGGCTGCACCAGGTCGTCCGGGCCGACGGGGATGTGGTGGTAGCGCAGCACGTCCGCGACCGACGCCCCGTAGGCGTCGACCGTCGCGACGTGGCCGTCGTAGTCGATCGTCACCGTCTTGTGCACCTGCGTCACGGCCGCCGTGCCGCCCACCAGGGCGAGGACGACGGTGGCGTGCACGGCGTGGCGGGCCGGGCCGACGAGGGGGCCGCGGCGCGGGGCCCTCGGAGTCGACGAGGCCTCCGCCGTCCTGTCCGACGCCCGCCTCGCCCTCGACCTCCGCACGAGCACCAGACCGTAACGGAACCGTGACCAGGGGGGAAGACCCCGGCCGCTCACCGAGCCCTCACCACGTGCCGTACACGCGCTCTGAGTTCGCCGAGATCGCCCGGCACACCTCCGCCAGGGGCCGCTCGAGCACGTCGGCCATCGCGCGCACGGTGTGCGCCGCCACGTACGGCGCGTTCGGCTGCCCGCGGTAGGGGTGCGGCGGCAGGTAGGGGGCGTCCGTCTCGACCAGCACCAGCTCGAGCGGCACCGCACGCAGCGCGGCACGCAGGTGGTCGTTCTTCGGGTACGTCACCGGCCCGGCGAAGGAGAGGAACCAGCCGTGCTCCGCCGCGAGGGCGGCCATCGCCTCGTCGCCGGAGTAGCAGTGGAAGACGGTGCGCTCGGGCGCGCCGTCGGCCAGCAGGACGTCGATCACCTGCTCGTGCGCCTCCCGGTCGTGAATCTGCAGCGCCAGGTCGAGCTCCTTGGCCAGCGCGACGTGCGCACGGAAGGCGTCGCGCTGCGCCTTCTCCCCCTGCGAGCCGGTGCGGAACAGGTCCATCCCCGTCTCGCCGATCGCCCGCACGCGGTCGTGCGACCGGGCGGCGTCGGCGACACGGGCCAGCGCGTCGTCGAGCGACGTCGCGTGGTGCGGCGCCGGGTCGGGCTCCAGCCCGTCCGGCCCCACCTCGCGGACGCCGGCGTGCAGCACCGCCTCGTTGGGGTGGATCGCGACGGCGGCGAGCACGCCCGGCTCCGCCGCGGCCAGGTCGACCGTCCAGTCGAGGCTGAGCAGGTCGCAGCCCACCTGCACGACGCGGTCCACGCCCGCCGTCGCCGCACGGGCGAGGTGCTCCGCGACCGTCGGCACCGCGGCGTCGTCCGGCAGCACGCCCGCGATCGCGTCGAGGTGCGTGTGGTTGTCGGCGACGGCGACGGGCAGGGGCTCGGGGTCCGCCGGGAACCCGCGCTCGCGCTTGCGCGCCACGATCAGGCGTCGTCGGCGAGGCGCGGGAAGAGCGCCGCGCCCTTCGTCACGGTGGTGCCCGCCGGGAGGACGCCGAACGCGCCGGCGCTCGACACCGGCTGCGCGTCGAGCGCACCGAGCGCCTCCGTCGCCCCGAGGGAGTCCCAGAGCGCGTGCGCGGCCCGGGGGGTGACCGGGTTCAGGAGCACCGCGAGCGCGCGCAGGGCCTCGGCCGCCGTGACGAGCGACGTCGCGAGCCGCCCGCCGTCGACCCCCCGACCCTCGCCGTCGGTCTCGCCCTCCGCCTTCGCCAGCTTCCAGGGCTGCGTCTCCGTGAGGTAGACGTTGGTCGCGTCCACGAGGGTCCACGCGGCGCCGACGGCGTCGTGGATCGCGAGGCGGTCGATGGCCGCCTCGGCGTCCGCCACGGCGCGCGCCGCGACGGCCTCGAGGTTCGTCTCGAGGTCGGTGGCGGGCCCGGCCGTCGGCAGCGTGCCGCCGAAGTACTTGCCGATCATCGCGGCCGTCCGCGACGCGAGGTTGCCGAACCCGTTGGCGAGCTCGCCGTGGTACCGCGCGACCATGTCCTCCCAGGAGAACGAGCCGTCGCCGCCGAACGCGATCGTGCGCATGAAGTAGTAGCGGAACGCGTCCGACCCGAAGGTGTCGATGATGTCGCTCGGCGCGATGCCCGTCAGGCGCGACTTGCTCATCTTCTCGCCGCCGACGAGCAGCCACCCGTGCGCGAACACCTGGTGGGGCAGCGGCAGGCCCGCGGCCATGAGCATGGCGGGCCAGATCACCGCGTGGAACCGCAGGATGTCCTTGCCCACCAGGTGCACGTTCGCCGGCCACGTCCGCGCGAACTTCTCGCGCGCCTCCGGGTCGTCGGAGCCGTAGCCGATGGCCGTCGCGTAGTTCAGCAGGGCGTCGAACCACACGTACAGCACGTGCTTCTCGTCCCACGGGATGGGCACGCCCCAGTCGAACGTCGAGCGCGAGATCGACAGGTCCTGCAGGCCCTGCTTGACGAAGCCGATCACCTCGTTGCGCGCGCTCGCCGGCTGCACGAACTCCGGGTGCTCCTCGTAGAGCGCGAGCAGCCGGTCGGCGTAGGCGCTCATGCGGAAGAAGTAGTTCTCCTCCGCGAGCATCTCGACCGGCCGGAGGTGGATGGGGCACACCTTCTGCCCCTCGTACTCGCCCGTGCCGTCCACCAGGTCGCCCGGGAGCTTGTACTCCTCGCAGCCCACGCAGTACGGGCCCTCGTACGAGCCGGCGTAGATCTCGCCCTTGTCGTAGAGGTCCTGGAGGAAGGTCTGGACGGCGTTCTCGTGCCGCGCCTGCGTCGTGCGGATGAAGTCGTCGTTGCGCACGTCGAGCGTCTGCAGCACCGGCTGCCACGCCGTCTCCACGAGCCGGTCGGCCCACGCCTGGGGGCCGACGCCGTTCGCCTCCGCGGTGCGCAGCACCTTCTCGCCGTGCTCGTCCGTCCCCGTCAGGAACCAGACGTCCTCCTGGCGCTGGCGGTGCCAGCGGGTGACGACGTCCGCCGCGACCGTCGTGTACGCGTGCCCGATGTGGGGTGCGTCGTTGACGTAGTAGATCGGCGTCGTCAGGTAGAAGGTCTTCGCGGGCTCGGGCATGGCGCCCATCGTAGTTGCGTGCGGGCTCCGGTCCCACGGCGTTTCACGGTGGCCGTTCGCCGCGGCGGGTCACCCGAGGGTGACCCGCACCAGCCGGTCGTCGCCGTCGCGCGGCGAGCCGCGGCCGTCGGTGTTGTTGGTGAGCACCCACAGTCCGTCGGCGTCCCCGCCATCGGGCACGACGGGCGCCACGTTGCGCAGCCGGCCCAGCTCGCCCGCGAGCAGCGCCTGCGGCTCCCGGAGGGGCCGGACGCTCCCGTCCGCGTCGACGGCGTCCTTGCTCGGGCCTCCCTCGTCCCCGCTCTCCTCCGCGCCGGACGCGGTGCCGCCGAGGGGCACGCGCCACAGCCGCTCCCCCCGCAGGCCCGCGAGGTACACGGCGTCGTCGGTCACGGCGAGCCCCGACGGCGAGGCCTCGGAGGTGGGCCACCACGCGGCCGGGGCCACCGTGCCGTCACCCGCCCGCGGCTGGCCCTCCAGCCCCGGCCCCTCGACGTCCGGCCAGCCGTAGTCGCCGCCCGGCTCGATCACGTTGAGCTCGTCCCACGCGTTCTGCCCGAACTCGCTCGCGAACATCCGGCCCGACGCGTCCCAGCCGAGGCCCTGCACGTTGCGGTGGCCGGACGTCCAGACCGGCGAGCCGGCGTCGGGGTTGCCGGGCGCCGGGTCACCGTCGGTCGTGACGCGCAGGATCTTCCCGGCGAGCGACGCCGGGTCCTGCGACGCCGACCCGTCGCCCGCGTCGCCGGTGCCGACGTACAGGAACCCGTCGGGCCCGAACGCCAGCGCGCCGCCGTCGTGGTGGCCGGCGCGCGGGATGCCGTCGAGGACGGTCGTGAGCTCGCCCAGCGTGGTGCCGTCGAGCGCGCCGCGCAGCACCACGTTGTCGTCCGCGCCCGTGCGGTAGACGAACACGTCGCCCGAGCCCGGGTCGCGCGCGACGCCGAGCAGGCCGCCCTCGCCGTCCGGGGTGGTCTGCGCCGCGAGCGCATCGGCGCCCGGCCCCGTCACGGGGGTGGTGGTGCCGGCGTCGGGGTCCACGACCACCAGCCGGGCCTCGTCGCGCAGGCCGATCAGCAGCGTGCCGTCCGGCAGCGGGGCGAGCCCCCACGGCACGTCGAGGTCGTCGACGACGGTCTCGACCGACACCGGAGGTGTTTCGGCGGGCGACGCCGGGGGCTCGGTCGCGCCGGCAGTCGTGCCGGACGGCGGCGTCGGGTCGGTCGACTGCGGCGCGCCACCTGCGCAGGCGCCCAGGACGACCGCGAGGCCGACCGCAGGGACGGCGAGGGACGCGCGACGCAGCAGGTGCCGAGGCATGTCCCCATCCTCCGGTGCGCGGCCGCCGCCGTCGACACCCCGCCCGCACTCCTCGACGCCCCGTCGACACCACGCCGCACCACTGGCATGATCCCCCCAAGAGACGGTCAAAGGAGACTGCGATGTCGACCACAGAACATCTTCGCCGCCTGTTACGCCGCCTGTTCCGGCGCCTTGACCCGCTGCCCCTGGACGACCGGGCCCGGGCCCTGCAACCGGTGTCGCTCCAGCGGGAGCTCGGCCAGCCCGCCGCGGGCACCATGGCCGTCCAGCCGCTCCACTGCCCTGACGCGTCGTCCGGCGGCTACTGCTGAGATCCTCCGCCGCCTCTGAGCCCGGCAGTCCCGTGGCAGGCTGGGGCGTATGAGCAATGACGTGCCCGTCCCGGCCCGTGCCCTGATCGTCGTCGACGTGCAGCCCACGTTCTGCGAGGGCGGTGAGCTCGCCGTGGACGGCGGCAACCAGGTCGCGGAGGACGTCGCCGCCTACGTGGCCGCGCACCGCGACCGGTACGAGATCGTCGTGACCACGCAGGACTGGCACATCGACCCGGGCGACCACTTCAGCGAGCACCCCGACTTCGTCGACTCGTGGCCGCCGCACGGCATCGCGGGCACGCCGAACGCCGAGCTCCACCCGGCCCTGGCCGACCTGCGCCCCGACGTCTCCGTGAAGAAGGGGCAGTACGCCCACGGGTACTCCGGCTTCGAGGGCACGGACGACGACGGCCGCACCCTGGAGCAGGCGCTGCGCGACGCCCGCGTCGAGGCGGTCGACGTCGTCGGCCTCGTCGAGTCACACTGCGTCAAGCGCACGGCCCTCGACGCCGAGGGGCTCGGGTTCACCACCCGCGTCCTCACCGACCTCACCATCCCGGTCAGCCCGGAGCAGGGCGAGCGGGCCCGCGCGGAGCTCGCCGCCGCCGGCGTCGCGCTGGTCTCCTCAGCCGCCGCGTGACCTGTTCGGCTACCGGGCGGCGAGGGCCGCGGCGTAGAGGTCACGCTTCGGCACCCCCGCGGCGGTGGCGACGTCCGCGACGACGGACTTGAGCCGCTCCCCCGCCTCCACGCGGGCCAGCACCTCCGGGACGACGTCCTCGAGCCGCGGCGCCGCGCCGGCGGGCGCGCCGCCGACCACGACGCAGATCTCGCCGCGCAGCCCGTCGCCGGCGGCAGCACGGGCGTCGGCCTCGGCGACGACGTCCGCGAGCGGGCCGCGCAGCACCTCCTCGTACGTCTTGGTCAGCTCGCGGCACACGGCGGCGGGCCGGTCCGCGCCGAACGCCTCCGCCATCGCCCGCAGCGTCTCGGCGATCCGGTGCGGCGCCTCGAAGAACACCATGGTGCGCGGCTCCGCCGCGAGCGCCCCCAGCCAGCGCGACCGGTCCCCCGCCTTGCGCGGCACGAACCCCTCGAAGGTGAAGCGGTCGGTGGGCAGGCCGGACAGGGCGAGCGCGGTGAGCACCGCCGACGGGCCGGGCGCCGCCGTCACGCGGAGGTCCCGCTCCACGGCGCGCGCCACCACGCGGTAGCCCGGGTCGGACACGGCCGGCATGCCCGCGTCGGACACCACGAGCACGGTGCCGCCGTCCGCGACGACGTCGAGCAGCTCGTCGGCGCGCGCCTCCTCGTTGTGCTCGTGGTACGACGTCACCCGCCCGGCCACCGTCACCCCCAGTCGCGCGGCGAGGGCGTGCAGGCGACGCGTGTCCTCGGCGGCGACGACGTCGGCCTCGGCGAGCAGGCGGCGCAGCCGCGGCGACGCGTCCTCCGCGTTCCCGATCGGCGTGGCCGCCAGCACGACCGCACCGGCATCGGCGCGGACGGCGGGGCGGCCGGCGGCGGACGGCGTGGCGGACGGCGCGGCGGACGGCGCGGCGGAGGGGTCGGCGGCGGGCTCGCGAGTCATGGTGACCAGCGTCGCACGGCCCCTACGATGACCCGGTGACCGCCCCCGACGCCGACGCCACCACCACCGGCGCCCCCGCGCCCGCGGGCGCGCCGCCCGGCCGCCACCGCGCGCCGGACGACGCGGGTCCCGCCGGGCAGCACCCGGCGGAGGCCACCGTCGCGGAGTCCCGGCCGCCCTCGCCCTTCCCGGCCTCGCCGGTGCCGCCGACGGCCGGGGGCGACGGCCGGTCCACGCAGGCGCGGCTGCTCGAGCGCCTGCTCGGCGCCCGGCGCACACGGCTGGACCTGCGCCGCCGAGACCGGTTCTGGGGCTGGTTCGGCACGATCGTCGTCACCCTCCTGGCCGCGGCCGCGCGCCTGTGGCAGCTGGGCCGGCCGCACCAGCTCGTCTTCGACGAGACCTACTACGTCAAGGACGCGTTCACGCTCGGCCGCCTCGGCTTCGAGGCGCAGTGGCCCGACGAGCCGAACCCGGCGTTCGAGGCGGGCGACGTCCTGACCTACCTCGACAAGGCCGCGTACGTCGTCCACCCGCCCGTCGGCAAGTGGATGATCTGGCTCGGCATGGAGGCCGGCGGCGGCGCCACCAGCTCGTTCGCGTGGCGGCTCGCGAGCGCCGTCGTGGGCGTCCTCGCCGTCTTCCTGCTGATCCGCGTCGCGCGCCGCCTGTTCGCGTCGTCCGCGATGGGGATCGCCGCGGGCCTCCTGCTGGCCGTGGACGGCGAGGCGATCGTGCACTCCCGCACCGCGCTGCTGGACCAGTTCCTCATGTTCTGGGTGCTGGTGGCGTTCGGGTGCCTGGTCATGGACCGCGAGCAGGCCCGGCGGCGGCTCGCGGGGAGGGTCGCGGAGATCCTCGACGCCGGCGGCACGGTGGCGCGCTACGGCCCCCGGATCGGGTTCCGCTGGTGGCGGCTCGCGGCGGGCGTCAGCCTCGGTCTCGCCTGCGGCACGAAGTGGTCGGGCCTGTGGTTCGTGGCGGTCTTCGGGATCCTCACGGTGCTGTGGGACCTCGCGGCCCGCCGGGCCGCGGGCATCGGCCGCTGGTGGGAGGACGCGCTCGTCGTGGACGCCGTGCCGGCGTTCCTCACGGTCGTGCCCACCGCCGTCGTCGTGTACGTCGCGTCGTGGTGGTCGTGGTTCGCCCACCAGGGCGCGTACCTGCGCCAGTGGGCGGCGGAGAACCCCGGCGAGGGGGTCACGTGGCTGCCCGGCCCCCTGCGCAGCCTGCTCCACTACCACCAGCAGATGTGGGAGTTCCACACCGGCCTCGCCTCCGAGCACCCGTACGCGTCCAACCCGCTGGGCTGGATCGTGCAGTGGCGGCCCACCTCGTTCTTCTGGGAGAAGGAGGCGCCCGGGCAGGGCACGTGCCCCACCGACGCCGCCGACGCGTGCGCCCGCGCCGTGACGTCGCTCGGCAACCCGCTGCTGTGGCTGCTGGGCGCGGTCGCCATCGTCGTGACGGTCTGGCTGGGGACCCGGCTGCGCGACTGGCGCGCGACGGCGGTACTCAGCGGTACCGTCGCGGGCTGGCTGCCGTGGCTGCCGTTCGCGGCCCCGTTCACGCTGCTGCCGTGGTTCAGCGAGCGGACGATCTTCACGTTCTACTCGATCGTCTTCGCACCGTTCGTCGTGCTCACGCTCGTCTACCCCATGGTCCTGGCGCTGGAGCGGACCGAGGGACGGCGGCGCGAGCGCGGCAAGGTCGTCGCCGTCGTCCTCGCCGTCCTGGCCGTGATCCTCGCCGTGTCGGCGGTCTTCTACCCGCTGTGGACGGGCATGCAGGTGCCGTACCCCTACTGGCAGAACGTCATGCGGCTGGACTCTTGGATCTAGCCGGCCCTGACGACGTTGTGGGCGCGATGTCGGGGACTGTTCGGTCGCGAATAGTCCCCGACATCGCGCTCACAACGTCTCAGGCGGGCCAGGCGACCTGCGGGGTCCGGTGGAAGGCCCAGCCGCGGGTGCGCCAGGCGGGCGCCTGGGCGGCGGTGCGGGCGCGGAAGGCCTCCCAGTCCTTGCGCCCGGACGCCGTCCAGGCCACCTCGGCGACGGCGCCGAGCCGCGGCAACAGCATGGAGAACAGCTCGTCGCGGGTGGTGAGGGTCTCGGTCCAGACGGCGGCCTCGACCCCCTCGACGGCGTCGGCGGGCAGGCCGTCGATGACGGCGGTGGGGTCCCACTCGTAGGAGTCACGCAGCTCCACGTACCCGGCCCAGTTCAGGCCGAGCTCGTGCTCCGGCGTGTACTTCATGTCGAGGTACGCGTGGTCGCCGGGCGACATGATGAACCGGGCGCCGGCGCGGGCCGCCGCGACGAACCGGTCGAACTCCTCGCCCTTCGGCTCCCAGTACTGCAGCAGCGTGCCGGGCTCCACGGGGCCGCGCGCGCCCTCCTGCCAGAAGATCGGCGTCTTGCCGTGCTCGCGCACGATCCGGGCGGCGAGCTCCACGAACCTCGCGAACTCCTCGACCTCCATCGTGTGCACCTCGTCGCCGCCGACGTGCACCCAGTCGCCCCGCGTCATGGCGGCGACGTCGCCGATCACGTCGCGCAGGAACGGCTCGGTGGCCGGGTTGTCGAACCACAGCCGCGAGAAGCCGACCTCGATGCCGTCGTACGGGTCGGTCGGCAGGCCGTCCTTCGTCAGCGCGCCGTAGACCTGCGTGGCGGCGTTGATGTGTCCGGGCATGTCGAACTCCGGGACGATCGTCACGAACCGCGCGGCCGCGTACTCCTGCAGCTCGCGGAAGTCGTCCACCGTGAGGAAGCCGGCCGTGCCGCCGCCCACCTGGCTGTCCGAGGCCTTCTCGAGCTCGGGGCGCGACGGGATCTCCAGCCGCCAGCCCTGGTCGTCGGTGAGGTGCAGGTGCAGCACCCGGAGCTTGAACGCCGCGACGAGGTCCACGACGGCGCGGATGTCCTCGGGGCCGAACCAGTGCCGCACGACGTCGAACGACAGCCCGCGCCAGCGGTAGCGCGGGGCGTCGTGCACGACGACGGCGGGCACCGCGCGCTCCCCGTCCGCGGGGACGAGCTGACGCAGCGTGCGCACGGCGTGCAGCAGGCCGACGCGCTCCGGGGCGGTGGCCTCGACGCCGTCGGTCGTGACCCGCAGCGAGTACCGCTCGGGGTTGTCCGACCCGTCGGGACCGGCCGCGTCGTCGAGGCGCAGCACGATGGGGACGCCGCCCTGGTCCGCGACGACCCGCACCCCGGCCGCCTCGAGCTGCTCGGCGGCCACCGCGGCGAGGGAGTCGTCCGGCGCGGCGAGGCGGGCGACGCCGAGGGCGAGCGGCGCGTCGTCCTTCTCCTCGACGACGGCGGGCCAGGGGATCAGCGGCAGCACGGGGCCTCCAGGTGCGGGTCGAGAGCACCGGGGTCGGCGCCGACGGACGGTCGAACGTTACGTTAGCGATCCTGCCGAATCCCTCGATCCCCTGTCAACGACCTCGACGACGCTGCCGACGACGCTGCCGACGACGCCGGCACCGCGGTCACGACGCCGCGATCAGCACGGGCGCCGGGTCGCTCGGCACCAGCGACGACGCCCCGGCCGTCGGCCCCGACCAGCCGAGGTGCAGGCCCTCGGGCAGGTCCGCGCTCACCTGGTTCCAGACCCACTCCCCCGTGGTCGAGCCCCCGGTGAGGTCCGCCAGCACCACCGTCTCGACCTGCGGCAGGGAGCGCAGCCGGTCACGGTCGGGCACCGACTCGGGCCGGGTCTGGCGCACCACCAGCAGGCTGGGCGGCAGCCCCTCCCGCGAGACGACGTCGGCCAGGTAGGTGGTCACCTCGTCGAGCTCTCCGGCGGACATGCGGTGACCGACCGTCGACGCGCCGTCCCCCACCCGCGACTCGGGCCGCAGCGCGACGCCGACGCCGGGCGTGCGCAGCAGCGGCTCCGCGCGGCGCACCTGCTCGACCACGGGCCCGGGGCCCGCCCCGACATCGAGCAGCACATACACCCCCGCGTCGCGCGCCGCGGCGACCAGCGGGCGCAGCGCGTCGACGTCCTCCTGGGCGACCCAGTCGCCGTCGTCGCCGGGGCCGCCCGCGGTCGCGCTCACCGGCAGCACCAGCGTCGGCACCACGGGGCCGTCCGCAGCACCGTCGGCGCCGTCGTCCTCCCCCTCCTCGGGCGGCGCGTACGCGGCCGCGGCCTGCTGGGCCCGCGCGACGGCGGCGGCCGGGTCGTCCCAGACCGTCGCCTCGACCGCCACGTACCGCGCCGGGAGCAGGTGCTGCGAACCGGTGGGCAGCAGCGCCGCACGCTCAGCGGCGGCGACGCGCCACGCGAACGTGGCCGCGTCGCCGAACGACCGCCCGACCCCCACGACCGTCAGCGCCTGCGCCCGGTCCACGGTGTCCACCGCGCGCCGGGCGCCGAGGTCGCCGTCCGGCACCCGCACGGTCACCGCCCCCGCGGCCCGCAGGGACGCGATCGCGGCCTCCTGCCCCTCCTGGGGGTCCACGAGCGCGAGCACCTCGCGCAGCAGCCGCGGGTCCTCGCCGTCCGCGGCGGACGGGGTCGCCCCGTCGCCGAGCAGCGCGTCGAGGCGTGCGCCAAGGTCCTCGAGGTCGTCGTCCTCGAGCGTCGGCCCGGCGCCGTCCTCGTCCTCGACGACGTCGGGAGCCACCTCGAGCGCCTGGATCCCCGCGTCGTCGGCGACGCGGCGGGAGACCGCGCCGTCACCGCCGGCCGGCTCGTCGCCGTCCCCCTCGACGTCCGCGCCGGCCGCGTCCTCCCCCGCGGCTCGCGGCCCGTCCCCCGTGACCACCACCGCGGCGCGTGCCCCGAGCCGCTCCAGCTCCTCGACGACGCCGCCCCCGGTGCCCTCGGCGTCGGCCAGGAGGGCGGGGGCGTGCAGCGCGACGGCCGTCGCGGCCAGGGCCTCCCGCGCCGCCTCGTCATCCGCGTCCGCGAGCACCACGACCTCCGACCGCGAGTACACGGCCTGGCTCGTCGTCAGCGCGAGCTCGACCGGGTCCTCCGCGTCGAGGAGCACGGTGTGCGACGACGGGTCCCGCACCGCGACCGCCGGGGCACCCGTGGACGGCGGCGCCGACCGGCCGGGCGGCGACCCCGCGCACCCCGCGAGGACGAGAGCGGCGGACAGGACCACGGGCAGGACGAATCGGACGTTCCGGAGAGGCACGCCCCTCATCTTGGCGCATCCACCGACCCCGGGTCGACGCCGCCCACGACCGCGTCACACCCTCCCGGCACCA
>Ga0180221_1000339_pt1 | contig 46236 bp, 44 predicted proteins | sample eDN5th37CKraftMG_FD_151339 | JGI IMG/M metagenome (GOLD analysis project Ga0180221, IMG submission 151339) | Enriched Miracle-Growth compost microbial communities from Emeryville, California, USA - eDNA 5th pass 37_C Kraft MG (version 2) (version 2) ...
CGCCACGTACTGACGGATGGCCGACACGTTCCGCAAGGCGCGCGCCGGCGCGCCGCCCGGCTTCTTCGCCACGGAGGCCGCGGGTCTGCGCTGGCTCGACGTGCCCGGCGGGCCGCGGGTCGTGCGCGTCCGGGACGTGGGCCCGGCCCACCTGGACCTGGAGCGCGTCGCGACGACGAGCCCGACGCCCGACGCGGCCCGCGACCTCGGCCGCCGCCTGGCCGCCCTGCACGCCGCCGGCGCCGAGGGGTTCGGTGTGCTGCCGCCGGGCGCGGGCCAGGGCTGGTTCGGTCCGCTGGACGACCCGCTCCCCCTGGTCTCCGGGTCCTGGGACGACTGGCCGGCGTTCTATGCGCAGGCCCGGCTCCGCCCCGTCGTCGCGCAGGGGCGCGAGCGGGGCGTGCTCACCGCGGAGGACTCCGCGGCCGTGGAGCGCGTGTGCGAGCGTCTCGGCGCCCTGGCGGGCCCGGCGGCGCAGGAGGGGCCCGCCCGCGTGCACGGGGACCTGTGGTCGGGCAACGTCATGTGGGCGCCGGGCGCGGCGGGCGCCGCCGAGGCGGTGCTGATCGACCCGGCCGCGCACGGCGGGCACCGCGAGGCCGACCTCGCGATGCTGGCCCTGTTCGGCGCGCCCCACCTCGAGGAGATCGTCGCCGGCTACGACGCCGAGGCGCCGCTCGCGGCCGGGTGGCGCGACCGGATCGAGCTGCACCAGCTGTACCCGCTGGCGGTGCACGCGGTGCTCTTCGGCGGCGGGTACGTGGCCCGGACCCGCGACCTGCTCGCCCGGCTGGGCGGCTGAGTCGGCGTCAGCAGTCGCGCAGCAGGCGGTCCAGCACCCGGGTGCCGAACCGCAGCGACTCGGTCGGCACCCGCTCGTCGACGCCGTGGAACATCCCGGAGAAGTCGAGGTCGGCGGGCAGGCGGAGCGGCGCGAAGCCGTACCCCGTGATGCCCAACCGCGCCAGCGACTTGTTGTCCGTGCCGCCCGAGAGGGTGTACGGCAGCACCGCCGCCCCCGGGTCCTCCGCGAGCAGGGAGGCGACCATCGAGTCGACGAGGTCGCCGGAGAACGGCACCTCGAGGGCCGTGTCCTGGTGGATCGGCTCGACGCGCACCGAGGGGCCGGCGAGCTCGCGCAGCGTCGCCATCCCCTCCTCCTCGTGCCCGGGCAGCAGGCGCACGTCGACCGTCGCCTCGGCCCGCCCGGGGATGACGTTCACCTTGTAGCCCGCGCCCAGCTGCGTCGGGTTGGACGTGTGCCGGACCGTGGCGCCGACGAACCGCGCCGCCGGGCCCAGCGCCGCGACGAGCTCGTCCACCGCGGCCGGGTCCTCGGCGTCGTACGGCTTGCCGGTGAGGTCGGACACCCCCCGCAGGAGCCTCTCGACGGTGGGGGTGAGCTGGTACGGCCAGCGGTGCTGCCCGATCCGCGCGACCGCGGCCGCGAGCTCGGTGACGGCGTTCTCGGGGTTGACCTGCGAGCCGTGGCCGGCCCGTCCGTCGGCGACGAGCCGCAGCCACGCGAGGCCCTTCTCCGCCGTCTGCAGCAGGTAGGCGCGGCGCCCGTCGACCTCCACCGAGAAGCCGCCCACCTCGCTGATCGCCTCGGTCGCGCCCTCGAAGAGCTCGGGCCGGTGCCGCACCGCCCACTGCGCGCCGCGGACCCCGCCCGCCTCCTCGTCGGCGAAGAACGCGACGACGACGTCGCGCGCGGGGCGTCGTCCCTCGCGGACCATCTGCCGCACGACGGCGAGGATCATCGCGTCCATGTCCTTCATGTCCACGGCGCCGCGGCCCCACAGCAGGCCGTCGATCTCCTCGCCGGCGAAGGGGTCCACGCTCCAGTCGTCGGCCGCCGCGGGCACCACGTCCGTGTGCCCGTGCAGGACCAGCGCCGGCCGGGTCGGGTCGGCGCCCTCGAGCCGCGTCACGACCGACGTGCGGCCGGGCTCGGACTCGAACAGCTCCACCTCCAGGCCCACCTCGGTGAGCAGCCCTGCGACGTGCTCGGCGGCGCGCCGCTCCCCCGGCCCCTCGCCGTCGCCGTAGTTGGACGTGTCGATGCGCAGCAGGTCCCGGCAGATGCCCACGACCTCCTGCTCGGCGGTGGGCGTCGGGGTGCTCGGGCGCGGGGCGAGGGGCTGAGACGTCACCCGCACACCGTACCGGCGGCCCGGCGGCCGAAACGTTTAGCCGGGATGACGCGGGCCGGGCCGTGGGCCACGGTCGGCACGGGGGCGCGGACGCCCCGCTACGAGAGAGGACCATCATGCGAAGACTCGCGGCATCCCTCGCGGCCGCCGTGCTGACCGCCGTCGGCCTCGTCGCCGCCGTCGGCCAGCCCGCCGCCGCCCACGGCGCCGAGGTGTTCCCCGGCTCCCGTCAGTACCTGTGCTGGGTGGACGCCCAGACGCCGAACGGCTCGCTCGACCCCTCGAACCCCGCGTGCGCCGACGCGCTCGCCCAGGGCGGGTCCGGCGCGTACTACAACTGGTTCGGCAACCTGGACTCGAACGGTGCCGGGCGCACCGAGGGCTACATCCCGGACGGCACCATCTGCTCCGGCGGTGACCGCGGCCCGTACGACTTCTCCGCGTTCAACGCGCCGCGCACCGACTGGCCGACCACGCACCTCACCGCGGGCGCCACGTACGAGTTCCAGCACAACAACTGGGCCGAGCACCCGGGCCGGTTCGACGTGTACGTGACGCGGGAGGGCTTCGACCCGACCCAGCCGCTGGGGTGGGCCGACCTGGAACTGGTCGACTCGGTGACCGACCCGCCGGACACGGGCGGGCCGGGCGGCGACAACTACTACTACTGGGACGTCACGCTGCCCGCCGACCGCACCGGCCGGCACATCGTGTTCACGCACTGGGTGCGCTCGGACAGCACCGAGAACTTCTACAGCTGCTCCGACGTCGAGTTCGACGGCGGCGACGGGGAGGTCACCGGCATCGGCGACGACACCGGGTCCGAGGAACCGGCCGCGTGCCCGGACGAGGCGCCGGGCGTCCCCGGCGAGGTCATGGCCTCCGACGTGCGGGCCACCCAGGCGCACCTCATGTGGGGGGTCTCCCAGTCCGGGTGCGTCACCGGCTACGACGTCCTCGACGCCGCGACGGGCGAGGTCGTCGCGACCACGGACGGCTCACCGATGGTCGACGTCACGGGCCTCGACCCGGGCACGACGTACGAGGTGAGCGTCCGGGCCCGCAACGACCACACCGGGGAGCTCTCCGACGCCACGGCCCCGGCCTCGTTCACCACGTCGGCCGACGACGGCACCACCGACGGCGCCTGCACGGCGGTCTACACCACGACCGGCTCGTGGGACGGCGGCTACCAGGGCGAGATCGTCGTCACCGCGGGCGACGCCGACCTGTCCACCTGGCAGGTCGACGCCACCGGCATCACCAGCACGAACATGTGGGGCGGCGAGCTGGCGGACGGCGTCGTCGTGCCGTCGCCGTGGACGGCGCAGGTCGCCGCCGGCCAGAGCGTGACGGTCGGGTTCGTGGGCTCGGGTCAGGCCCCCGCCGACGGCGCGCTGGCCTGCTCGTGACCCGCGCCTGAACCGCACCCCACGGCGCGTGGGACGGGACGCCACCGGGCGGCTACGACCGCCGCTCGGTGAGCGTCCCGTCCGCGTCCAGGACCAGCTCGGCGTCGAGGCCCAGGCGGTTCAGGAACGACCGGTCGTGGCTGACCACGAGCAGGGCGCCCCGGTAGGCGGCCAGCGCCTGCACCAGCTGGTCCGTGCTGGCGATGTCGAGGTTGTTGGTGGGCTCGTCGAGCACCAGCAGCTGGGCGGGCGGGTCGGACAGCAGGAGGCGCGCCAGGGTGACGCGGAACCGCTCGCCGCCCGACAGCGTCGCGACCGGGCGGCCCACCTGGTCGCCCCGCACCAGGAACCGCGCCAGGCGGTTGCGCAGCTCCCCGGGCGCCACCTGCGGCGCGCCCGCCCTGACCGCGTCGAGCACCGTCCGGCGGTCGTCGAGCACGTCGAGACGCTGCGGCAGGTAGCCGACGCGGTCGGTGAGCGCCTCGGCCTGCGCCCCCGTGCCGACGCCGGGTCGCCCCCGCCCCACGAGCCGCTCCAGCAGCGTCGTCTTGCCCACCCCGTTGGGTCCGGTCAGCGCGACGCGCTCCGGGCCGGCGAGCACGACCTCGCGCCCGTCCGTGCCGCGCAGGACGGCGAGGCGGCGCCCCGCGGGCACGTCCGGGTCGGGCAGGTCGACGACGATGCGGTCGTCGTCCCGCACCGAACGCTCCGCCGCCTCGACGGCCGCCCGGGCGTCGGCCTCCTTGCCCGCTGCCTGCCCCCGGCGGGCGGCCTGCGACTTCTCCGCCGCGTTGCGCCGGGCGTTGATCTCCGCCTTGACGTACCGGCGCTCGACGACGTCCTTGCGCCCGCGGCGCTCGGAGTGCGCGATGCGTTCCTCCGCCTTGATCCGCTCGCGCTTCTCGCGGCGCAGCGTCTGCTCGGCGTCCCGCAGCGCCGCCCGCGCGGCCTCCTGCTGGACCGCGAGGTACTCCTCGTACTGCGAGTACGTGCCGCCGTACGTGGTGAGGGAGCCGGTGCGCAGCTCCGCGGTCTCGTCGACCAGCTCGAGCAGCTCCCGGTCATGGGAGACCACGACCAGCGCGCCGCGCCACGTGCGGACGACCTCGTGCAGGCGCTCGCGGGCCGCACCGTCGAGGTTGTTGGTGGGCTCGTCCAGGAGCGCGACGTCCGCGCCGCGCAGGCGCACGCCCGTCACGGCGACGAGCACGGCCTCCCCGCCCGAGAGGGTGCCGACCGAGCGGTCGAGCACGCCGTCGGAGTCGGGGAGCCCCGAGGCCGCCAGCTCGGCGACCGCGCGCTCCTCGACGTCCCAGTCCTGGCCCACGACGTCGAAGAGGGCGGCGAGCCGGTCCTCGGGCACGCGGCCGTCGGTGATGGCGCGCACCGCGTCGACCACCTCGCGCACCCCGAGCAGGTCGGCGACCGTGGCGTCGGTGTCGAGGGTGAGCCGCTGCGGCAGGTAGTCGGCGGCGCCGGAGACGCTGATCGACCCCGCGGCCGGCCGCAGATGGCCGGCCACGAGGCGCAGCAGGGTGGACTTGCCCGCGCCGTTGAGGCCGACGAGGCCCGTACGGCCGCGGGAGAACGCGCCGGAGACGCCGGCGATCGGGGTGGCCCCGTCGGGCCAGGAGAAGATGACGTCGTGCAGGACGACGGAGGGGTGGGTGACAGGCACGGAGGCTCCAGCAGGCGTGGCAACGGCGGACGGCGGGTGCGTCGACGCCGCTCCCGGGCCGGTGCGTCCGGCGGGGAGCCTCGGGGTCGACGCGGTCAGGCGGTCCGGGTGCCCGTCATCGCTCGGTCTGTGCCTCTCGTCCTGGAGCCGTCCCCTCTCACGCGCGGCGGCGGCCGCGGGGACGGCGTCGACGATGCCACGCCGGCACGTCCCTCGGCAACCCCGATCGCCGCCGGGGGCCCGGCCAGGTCTAGGGTGCACGGGTGCCTCCCACCGCCCAGAGCGACGCCGAGTTCGACCGCTGGTACGGCCCGTGGGCGCCGCGCACCCCCCACGACGTCGCGAGTCTCTTCGCGGGCTACCCCGGGCTCTGGTGGGTGGCCGGCGGGTGGGCCCTGCAGGCCTTCACCGGCGTCGAGCGGGACCACGAGGACATCGATCCCGGGGTGCTGCGCCAGGACCTGCCCGCGCTGCGACGCCACCTCGCCCCGACGCTGCACACGTGGGCCGCGTCGTCCGGCACGCTGAGCCCCGTGCGCCCCGACGTCGACCCCGACGGCGAGGCCGACGACGTCCTTCCGACCGGCTGCGGGCAGCTGTGGACCCGGCGCGACGCCACCTCGCCCTGGGAGTTCGACATCCTGCTCAGCCCGGGGACGCCGGAGACCTGGGTGTACAAGCGCGACCCGCGGATCACGATGCCGATGGCGGACGCCCTGTGGGCCGCGGACGGCGTGACCTACCTGCAGCCGGAGATCCAGCTGCTGTACAAGGCCCGCGGCCTGCGCCCCAAGGACCGCCGCGACTTCGAGGCGACCCTGCCGGCGCTCGGTGCCGACCGGCGTGCCTGGCTCGCCGACGCCCTCGCGCGGACCCTGCCCGGGCACCCCTGGCTGGACGCCCTGCGCCGAGCCCGGGGCGTCACGACGCGGCCGGCCCCCGACCGCGCAGCCACGTCTCGAACGCCTCGCGCGACGTCAGGCGCGGCACGTACAGCTCGGCCTTGAGTCGCGAGTTGTCGAGCACCGGCCGGTAGCGCAGGAACCCGACCCGCTCGGGCCCGTGCACCGTCAGCCGCAGGGCGTGCCCGACGCGCAGCGCGGCGGCGAGCACCCCGGCCGGCACGTCCAGGGTGCGCCGACCGAGGCGGGCGGCGATGTCGGCCACGGTGACGACGCCGTCCCCGCACACGTTGAACGTGCCCGTGGTCGCGCCAGTCGCACCGGCGACCACCGCGCCGGTGACGTCGTCGACCCAGGCGAAGACGAACGGGCTCTCCGAGCCCCGCACGCGCAGCAGCCGCCGCGCCCGCCACAGGGCCGTGATCTGGTTGTCCACCCCCGGGCCGAGGATCGTCCCGATGCGCAGCACGACCTGCCCCAGGCCGGGGTGGTCGGCGCGGTACCGCGCGAGCATCTCCTCGACCTCGCGCTTGTGCCGCGAGTACGTGAACTCCTCGTTGCCGCGCACCGGGTCGGTCTCGCGCAGCGGCACCGGGTTGTCGGCGTGGTAGCCGTAGGCCGCGCCGGAGGACGAGATCACCACCCGCCGCACGCCGGCGGCCACGCAGGCGTCGAGGACGTTCCGGGTGCCGTCGACGTCGACGGCCCGCTCGGTCGCGGCGTCGAGGGTGCCCGGGTTCACGATCGCGGCGAGGTGCACCACCGTGTCGACGTCGTGGGCGGCGATCACCCGGGCCACCGACGCCGGGTCGGTGACGTCGAGCCGCTCCCAGGTCGCACCGTCGGGCACGCGCGCCTCGCGCAGGTCGCCGGCGACGACGTGCGCGACGTCCTCGTGCGCCGCCAGCGCGGCGACGGCGTGCGACCCGAGGAACCCCGCGCCGCCGGTGACCAGGACCCGCCTCATGCCGCCACCTCCGCCCGGGCCGCGCGGGCCCGGGTCCGTCGTGCCCAGACCGTCGCCAGGACCAGCCCGGCGACGATGTCCCAGATGCCCCACCAGCCGGCGACGACGGCCATGCCGCCGAGCCCGCCGAAGAACGTGAACACCAGCCCGAGACCGAGCCCCGCGTTGCGGATGCCGACCTCGAACGTCACCGCCTTCACCTCGCGCGGCGCCAGGCGCCCGGCGCGACCCGCGAGGTACCCCAGGCCGAGGGCCGCGGCGTCGTGCATGAACACGGCCAGCAGGACCACGCCGATGTATGCGACGAAGACGGCGAGGTTGCCGGCGAGCGCCGCGACGATGAAGCCGACCAGCGCCACGAGGCTCGCCCAGCGCACCGGGCGGTGCACCCGGGCGGCGAGCGCCGGCCAGCGCGTGCGCACGAGCATCCCGGCCGCGAACGGCACACCGATGACCAGCAAGATCTCCAGCAGCATCTGCCCCGCGTCGAGCCGCACATCGGTGAGGATCGTGCTCGCCGTGGGGTGCAGGGACCCCCACAGGGCGAGGTTGAGGGGCATCGCGACGATGAAGATCGCGTTCCCGACGGCGGTGAGCGACACCGACAGCGCGACGTTGCCCCCCGCGCGGTGCGTCAGCACCTGCGACACGTTGCCGGGCGGGCAGCACGCGACGAGGATCATGCCGAGCGCGACGGACGCCTGCACGTCCAGCAGCAGCGTGAGCCCGAACGTGACGGCGGGCAGCGCCACGAGCTGGGCGACCAGGGCGAGCGTCGCCGCCCGCGGGGCGCGGCGCAGCGCCCGGAAGTCCGCCGGCGACGTGTCCAGGGCGATGCCGAGCATGATGAGCCCCAGCACGAGGTCGAGGGCGACCATCGACCCGGGCGCGAAGCGGACGGCGACGTCGTCGATGTCCATGGCGAGGTTCACGAGGCGGCCCCGGCGGGTGCGAGCTCGTCGGCCAGACGGCGGACGGTGCGACGGTAGGCGTCCTTGTTCACGTAGTAGCTCATGCGCTCCAGGCCGAGGTACCGGTAGCCGCCGGTCAGGTCGGGCCACGGCTCGCTGAGCCGGCGGCGGAACCGGACGGCGCGCTCCCGGGCGGCGGCGTCCCCGTCGTCCGCGGCCGCCTCCGACGCGAGGTAGCGCGCCACGAGCTCGGCCTGCTCGGCGCGGCCCTGCCACCCGATGCCGGACGCCTCGAGCATCCCGACGACGAACAGCCCGTTGCCCGACGGCGGCACGATGTTGCAGAACAGCCGGGGCGCGGTGCCGGAGCCGGGCCCGTCCCACGCGAGGTGCCGCGGGTCCAGGAACGGGTAGTCGAGCCGGTAGCCGGTGGCGAGCAGGACGAGGTCGTAGTCCCCGGTGCTGCCGTCGACGAAGCGCACGGTGGACCCCTCGCACCGGTCGACGTCGGCCCGCACCCGCAGGTCGCCCTGGCCGGCGTGCTGCAGCACGAGCGAGTTCACCACGGGGTGCGACTCGTAGATCTTGTGGTCGGGACGGGGGAACCCGAAGCGGCGCGGGTCGCCGTTGAGGAGCCGCAGGAGGCGGGAGTCCACGGCCTGCTTGATCGGGGCGGGCAGCGGCCGCCCCCGGTTGAGCGTGTCGGTGGGCCGGCCCAGCAGGTAGCGCGGCACGAACCAGTACCCTCGGCGGACCGACAGGTCGACCGACGCCGCCCGGTGGACGGCGTCGACAGCGATGTCGCAGCCGGAGTTGCCGCCGCCGACGACGAGGACCCGCTTGCCCGCGAAGACGTCCGCGCTCTTGTACGCGCTCGAGTGCATCACCTCGCCGTCGAACGTGCCGGCGAGGGCCGGGACGTGGGGCTCGGCCAGCGTGCCGTTCGCGACGACGACGTGCGAGTAGGTCTGCTCGAGGGTCCCGCTCTCCGCCTCGCCCCCCGTGTCCCCTGCTGCGTCCCCGGCCGGCTCGGAGCGCACCCGCCATCCGCTGCGCCCGCTGTCGTCCCCACCCACCGGCTCGACCGCGACGACCCGCGTGCCGAAGCGGAAGCGGTCGCGGAGCCCGAACTCGTCCGCGTACGCGCGGAAGTAGCGCAGCAGCTCGCGGTGGCTCGGGTAGTCGGCGGCCGAGTCCATCGGCAGCTCGTCGAACTGCGTCGTGGTCCGCGAGGAGATGAGGTGGGCCGACTCGTAGACCGTCGAGCGCGGGTTGTCGATGTCCCACAGGCCGCCGACGTCGGAGTGCGCCTCGTAGCCGTCGAAGGCGAGCCCGGCACGGTCGAGCGCCCGCGCAGCGGCGAGCCCCGAGGGCCCCGCCCCGATCACCGCGACCCGTCGTTCCAGCCCCATCGCCGCCTCCTTGCCGCCGGCGCACGCCCTGTGCGCTCGGTCACCGCGGACGGAGTGTACGGGCGGGGGGTGCGGGCGCCCCAATCGCCGGAGGGCGAAGTCTCGGTGGGCCCCTCAGGCGGCCGCCGAGGCTTCCGCCGGCCACGGCTCGTGCGGCTCCCGCGGGTCCCCGGGGACGTACGAGGCCACCCACGAGTCGACGAGCACCCCGCGCTGCGCGCCGAACCGGCGCAGCAGCCCCTCGTAGGTGAACCCGAGCTTCCAGGCCACGCGGCGCGAGGCCCAGTTGCCGACGTTCGCGCGCCACCGCACGACGCCCAGACCCAGGCCCTCGGGGTCGACGGCCCAGTCGACCACGAGCCGCGCGGCCTCCGTCGTCAGGCCCCGGCCGCGGGCGTCGGGGGCGCACCAGAAGCCGAGCTCGCCGGCGGGCTGCGCCCCGGGCGCCCCCTCCCGCGAGATCCCGACCATGCCCAGCACCGGGCCGTCGGCGTCACCGGGGGCACGCACGGCCCAGGTGAAGTCCTTCTCCTGGGCCCAGCCGTCGGCGACGAACGACTCCACGAACCCGACCGCGTCCTCCCGGGTGTACGGCGAAGGCACCGTCGTCCATCGCGCGATGTCGGGGTCGGCGCAGATCTCGGCGACGCGGTCGACGTCGGCGGCGGTGGGGACGGACAGGCGGACGCGGTCGGTGGCGAGGACGAACGGCTCCATGCGGGCATGGTGGCACGGGACCCCTGCGGACCTCACCGCTTTTCGTCCGCGCCCTCCTCCGGCCGCCCGTCGTCCGCGGGGCCGTCCTGCGCGCCGTCGGAGGACGCGTGGACGACCGGGGCCACGGGGAGCGGTCCGCCGCCGAGGCCCGGCGGCTCGTCGTCGTCGAGGTCGGGGTGCGGGCGGTCGCCGCGCAGGGTGGAGAAGACGGTCCACGCGACCGCCGTGAGCGGGACGGCGATGATCGCGCCGAGGATGCCCGCCAGGACCGTCCCCGCGGTGACCACCAGACCGATCACCAGCGGGTGCAGGGCCACCTGCTTGCCCATGATGAGCGGCTGGAGCACGTGCCCCTCGAGCTGCCCGATCAGCGCGATGCCGATCGTGACGATGAGGGCGGTGACGATGCCGTTCGCCGCGAGCGCGACCACGGCCGCGATGATCATCGCCAGCGGGGCGCCGATCAGCGGGATGAAGGCGCCGATGAAGACCAGCACGGCCAGCGGCGCGGCGAGCGGCACCCCGAGGATCGTCAGCAGGATGAACGCCAGGACGCCGTCGACGAAGGCGATGATGACGGTGCCGCGCGCGTAGCCGGAGAAGCTGTACCAGCCGGCGCCCGCGGCCGCCTGCCACCGGTTGCGGTGCTCCTGGGGGATCTGGTCGAGGAACCAGCCCCACATCTTGCCGCCGGACGCGACGAAGAACACCGTGCAGAAGATCGAGAGGGCGAAGACGGCGAAGCCCTCGAACACCGAGCCGGCGCTCTGCGCGGCCTGGCTGACGAGCGAGTCGGCGTTGTCGGTGAGCCACTGGCGACCCTGGTCGATCCACTCGTTGATCTGGTCGACGGTCACCGAGAGCCCGAACGGGCCGGACTCGAGGTACTGCAGGATCTGCTGGATACCCGTGTCGAACTGGCCGGCGAGCTGCTCCCACTGCCCCGCGACCGACGCGACCACGTACGTGAGCAGCCCGCCGAGCACCAGGACCGCGCTGAGGATCGCCAGGGCGGTGGCCAGCGGGCGCGGCATCACCTTGGCGTACAGGTCGGCGACCGGGTTCAGCACCGACGCGAACACCAGGCCGAGGAACACGGCCACGAACACGAGCTGGACCTGCACCGTCGCCCAGAACACGAGTGCCACCGCGGCGGTGAGGGCGATGAGACGCCATGACCAGCCCGCCGAGGTCCGCAGCCAGGCGGGGACGTTCTCGCTCGTGCGCTTCGCCACCGGTGCACCCCTTCTGCTGGTCGTCCGCCCAGTGTGCCGCACCGCGTCCGGCCTGCGAGGAAGGCCGGGCCGCGGCACCAGGAGCAGACCACGGCCGTGTGGTCCTCGCAGCCGGGGAGGCGCCTCTCCCGGCGTCTATCCATCGGGTCGAGCACGATCGCCGAGGCGGGTCAACGTCGAGGCTGCGCCACGAGGCCGAGACAGCAAGACGCCCCCGCGCTGTGGAGGTCGCGGGGGCGTCTCGATCCGCTGTCTCATTCGGATCCCGCCGGCACTCTCGCGCCGGAAGCATGTCCCCCATCGTATCCGATCCTGGCATGGGGCAGTGCGTCTCTCAGCGGCACGGCGGTGCCTGCAACGCTGCCGCGGACCGGATCGACGGTTCGTCTTCTCGCCGGCGGCCGCGGGCTCCCGGTCGGGGCGGAGGTCAGGTCGACTGCGACTCCTGGAAGTCGGTCACCGCAGGCCCATGCTCGCTCGCCCAAGCGTTCAGTGCCTCGACGTGCCCGACGAGGGTCTCGCCCAGGCCCGTGAGCCGGTACTCGATGGGCCGGGACGGCTCGGCACGTCGTTCGACGAGACCGTAGTCCTGCAGTCGCCGCAGCGTCTGGGTCAGCACCTTGCGCGAAACCCCTCCGATGACGGCGGCGAGCTCCCCGTGGCGGCGAGACCCCTGGCCGAGCCCGAAGATCACGAGCGCGGCCCACTTGTCGGACAGGATCTCCGTCGCCAATCGGGCGGGGCAGTCAGCGAGAACGCCGGCTCCGGGCGAATTCTGCATGTCGCCGAAGGTACCAATTGGTAACCGGCCGCTCCATAGCGTCGTTCGTGCGCGCCCGCGCCGCACCTTCGATGCCAAGGAGTCACCCCGTGCAAAGAGTCATCGTGTTCGACGAGTTCGGTGGGCCCGACGTCATGCACGTCGTCGAACAGCCCGTTCCCGCGCCTACCGACGGCCAGGTGCGAGTTCGCGTCGAGGCGTTCGCAGTCAACCCGCTCGACCTGATGATGCGGTCGGGCGCCTCACCGGCGCCCGTACCCCTGCCCCACGCCCGGCTCGGGGTCGAGGCGACCGGGATCGTCGACGCGGTCGGCCCGGGGGTCTCCGGCGTGCCGATCGGCACCCCGGTCATCGTGACGGCCGTCCCTGACGCCGCCGTCCGGGGCACCTACGCCGACTACACCGTCCTGCCCGCAGGCCAGGTCATTCCTCGCCCCACCGAGCTCGGTCCTCTCGAGGCGGCGGCGAGCTGGGTGTCGTTCTCTACCGCCTACGGCGCGCTCGTCGAGACGGCGGGGATGCGGCGCGGGGATCGCGTGCTGGTCAACGCGGCGACCGGCGCGGTCGGCCGCGCCGCGATCCAGGTTGCCCGTGAGGTCGGCGCCGTGCCGATCGCGCTCACACGAAACAGCGCGAACGAGGAGGGCCTGCTCGATACCGGTGCCGCGGCAGTCGTCGCCACCGACCGTGACGACGCCGTCGAGGCGGTCCGGCGGCACACCGAAGGTAATGGCGCCGACATCGTCCTCGACCTGGTCGGCGGGCCAGGCCAGCGGCGCCTGTCGGAGGCTGCTCGGGCCGACGGGACCCTGGTCGCGGCAGGTTTTCTCGATCCCCGCCCTGCTCCTGAACCGGTCGACACGGTGACGTTCCACCAGTACATGAGCTTCGTGCACACCCTCGACCCGGAGGCGGTGGAGCGCATGGCCGCCTTCCTGGCCGCTGGGCTGCGCCGCGGCGCCCTGCGCCCCGCCGTCGACACCGTGCTCTCCCTCGACCGGGTCGCCGACGCCCACCGTCGCGTCGAAGCCGGCACTCACCGCGGGAAGGTCGTTCTCACTACCGAATGAGGGAGTCGGCTCCGCGTCGCCGAAGGCACGGAGGTACGTATCGACGGCTTCCGCGACCGAGACGGCGACGTCCTCGGGCATCAGGACGTTCTCGGGGTGGTGTTGGTGGCATCGATGACGTCGGTGACGACCTGGTCAGACTGCGCTGCCGCGCGCTGCACGGGCTCGTCGAACAGGGTCGTTGTCGCCGAACCGGCAGGAGCGAGTCGGCTTGGCCACGCCTGCGAGACGGCGATCTCGTCGATCGCTTGCCGGGCGTAGCCTTCACCCATCCCTGGGGTGGGCGCCCTCAGCTGTGCTGCTCGGTACCCTCCCTCGTCGGTGGGTAGGTCCCTGAGTCGTCGCCTGTGTGTCCGGAGGGGGACTTGAACCCCCACGCCCGATAAAGGGCACTAGCACCTCAAGCTAGCGCGTCTGCCATTCCGCCACCCGGACGAGTGGACCTCGACAGCGCCTCGGCGCCGTCTCGGTGCGGGGAAAAACATAGCACGGCGGGGCCGGGCTCTCGCAAACCGCCGGGTGCCCTCCCTGGTCACAGGGTGGCGCACCGGCGGACCGCCCGGCCCGGACACGTCCGCGGCCGTCGGGGGCGGCGTGTAGCGTCCTGCCCGGCCCGGACCAACCGGTCAAGGGTGAGGAACAGGACGACCGGCGGCGACCCGCCGAGGACGGAGCGCCGCAGGCCATGATGGGTGGGCACCACGCCGCATCGGGAGCGGCCGCCTGGGTCGCGGTCACGTCGACGGCGCCGTTCGCGCTCGGCTGGCACCCCGTCTCCGACGTCGGCGTGATGACCGGGGCGCTGGTGTGCGCGGGAGCCGCGCTGCTGCCCGACGCCGACCACCACAGCGGCACCATCGCCCACTCCCTCCCCCCGGTGTCGGAGGGCGTGACCAAGTTCGTCGCGACCGTGTCGGGCGGGCACCGCAACGGCACCCACTCCCTCCTCGGCATCGCGGTCTTCACCGCGATCGCGTGGGTGGCCGGCATGGTGTCGATCCGCACCGAGGCCTTCGACGAGGTGCTCGTCGGGCCCGGGATCATGGCCGTCCTGCTCATCGCCTTCGCGCTGCGCGCCTGGAAGGTCACCGGCGGCCGCCGCTGGTGGACCTGGACCCTGTCGCTCCTCCTCGCCGCGTGCGTGGCCGTGTTCGCGCCCGAGGAGTGGAACTGGATGCCGCTGGCGGTCGCCCTCGGCTGCACGGTGCACGTCGTCGGCGACCTCCTCACCACGGCCGGCGTCCCGCTCCTGTGGCCGCTGAAGTTCCGCTCCCCGTACTGGGTACGCCGCTACCGGGTGCTGCCCTTCGACGACGTGTGGCGCGACGGCGGCAACCTCTCGCTGCCGATCCTGGGCGACGCCGGGTCGTGGCGGGAGTGGCTCGTCATGACGCCGGTGAGCCTCTACGCCGTGGGCGGCGTGACCTGGGCGACGCTGTCGCAGATGGGGTTCGACACCCAGCCGGTGTGGGAGCAGATCACCGCGTGGGCGGGCTCGATCGGCGGCTGACGGCCAGCGGCGTCATCGGGCGACGGCGGCGCGCAGCCGGCGGTCCTCCGCCGCGGCCCCCGGCAGGGCCAGGCGCGGGTCGTCGACGGCGCGGCCGGTGAGCACCCCGTCGAGGTAGCGGCGGTCGGCGTCGAGGCGTGCCGTCGCGTCCTTTGTCGGCGCCCCGTGCCCCGGCACGACGACGGCGCACCGGCCCGCGAACGGGGCGAGCCGGTCCAGCCCGGCGAGGTAGCGCTCGACGGCGCGCGCCGCTGACGCGGCCCCGTCCCGCCGACCCAAACCGTCGCCCGTGATCTCGTCGAGCGGCAGCGGCAGCTCGACGTCGCTCAGCATGTCGCCCGCGACGAGCGCGCGGCTGCGCGGCAGCCAGAGCGCGGCGTGCCCGGGCGCGTGGCCGTCGTGCACCACGAGCTCGGTGGGCGGCAGCTCGCCGTCGGCGTCCGGCACGCCACGCTCGTCGGCCGGGACCGGGGCGACACGCCCGAGGAGGTCGAGCACCTCGGCCGGGTGCTCGGCTCCCCCGTACCGCGCGGCGTCGGCGCGCGCCTCCGCGAGCAGGCGCGGACGGGCCACCTGCGCCACCCGCGCCGCGGGCGCGGAGGCCCAGCGCGGGACGTCGCGGCCGAGCCGCGGGTGCCACAGCAGGTGGTCGTGGTGGGCGTGCGTCGAGAACCCCGCGACCAGCCGCGCGCCGCGGGCCCGGAGCTCGTCGGCGGTCGCGACCAGCTCGTCGGGCTCCCACGCCGGGTCGACCAGGAGCGCCGGGCGCGAGCGGTCGACCGCTGCCCCACCGGACGCGAGCACCAGGGTGGTCGTCGTGCGCAGACGCCGGGCCGTGCGCACGAGGACGTCCTCCACGCCCCGCGACCCCGCGACCACCGGCACGAACCCCATGCCCGCACCCTACGGACGACGACCCGGTCGCGGCCGCTCGACAGACGCCTCGAAAAAAGCGTGGACCGCCGCCGCGCCGGCCTGCCATGCTCCCCGCAGGCGGCACGCGACCGGCGCGGGCCCGCACGCGAAGGAGGGCAGAACGATGGACGACGTCGTCACTCGCGCCCTCCCGGTGATCCGGCGGGCGAACCTCGACCGATCCTGAGGGGCCGCGCTCGGCTCCTCGACCCGAGCAGGAGCCTCGCGTGCACCAGCACACCCCTTCTTCCTTCCCCCTCTCCCCCGCCCTCGCGTCCGCGACGGACATCGACGTGCCCGTAGAGCCCGGCCCGGACCAGCGCTGGTCCACCTGGACGTCCGTGGCCAAGGGCCAGCGCGGCCCCGAGCCGCGCCCCGACTGGGTCGTCACCGCGGACGCCGCTCTCGACACCGAGCTCGGCGTGCTCAAGACCGGCAAGGAGGCGGACGTCTTCCTCGTCGAGCGCGCCGTCCCCGACGACCCGGCCCGCCGCAGCCTGCTCGCCGCCAAGCGGTACCGGGGGCGCGACCACCGCCAGTTCCACCGCGACGGCGAGTACACCGACGGCCGGCGCGTGCGCCGCACCCGCGACCAGCGCGCCATCGAGGACCGCAAGTCCTCGTGGGGCAAGGCGGTCGCGGCCACCCAGTGGGCGGACGCCGAGTTCCTCGCACTGTCGCGCCTGTGGGACGCGGGCGCGCCCGTGCCCTACCCCGTGCAGATCGACGGCACCGAGCTGCTGCTCGAGTTCGTCGGCCGCGAGGACGCGGCCGGCACCGCCGAGGCCGCGCCCCGCCTCGCCCGGACGCGACCGGACCGCGCCCGGCTCGCCGACTGGTTCGACCAGCTGCGCCACGGGATGGGCGTCATCGCGCGGCTCGGCTGGGCGCACGGCGACCTGTCGCCGTACAACATCCTCGTGGACGGCCTCGACGAGGGCGACGAGGGCGACGAGCACGAGGGCGCCGGACGCCTCGTGATCATCGACCTGCCCCAGGTCGTGGACCTCGTGGCCAACCCGTTCGGCGCCGACCTGCTGCACCGCGACTGCCGCAACGTGTGCACGTGGTTCGCGGCGCGCGGCCTCGACGTCGACCCCGACGATCTGTTCGCCGACGTCTTCGCCCAGGCCTGGTGAGCGGGCGCGCAGACGATGCCACGGGGCTACCGTGGGCGGATGGGGACACCGGCCGCGTACGACGACGAGGCCCTGGCGGCGTTCTTCGCGGACCTCGGCCTCGCCCTCGGCGCGGGCGACCTCGAGGACCTGACCGAGCGGTTCGACCTGCCGGCCCTGCAGGTGGGCCAGACCGCGTCGACGCTCCTGTCGTCGCCGGAGCAGGTGCTGGAGCTGCACCGGGCACGGCCCGTGGCCGAGCGGGCGGCCGACGCCGTCGCCGCCGTGCCGGAGCTGGCGTCGGTCGACGAGGCGGGCTGGGGCCTGCTGTGGGTGGCCGTGCGCTGGAGCTACCGGGACGAGCTGGCGGCCGAGCGGGCCGCCGAGGAGGTCCGCTACCTCCTGCGCCGCGGACGAGCCACGTTCACCGTGTGCGTCGTCGCTCCCGTCGACTGAACCCCCTCCCTTCCGCGCGGGAGCGGTCCATGGTTCTATATAAGTGTTCGCTTATTTATCGAGGAGGCCGCCATGACCATCACCATCGACCCGGCCGCGACCGCGGGCCTCGTGGCGCGGGAGATCCGCACCGGCGAGCGGGACGGGACGCCCACGAAGATCGCCGTCGCCCGCCGCACCTACGCCACGGACCGCGCCGACCTGTGGGACGCCGTGACCACCCCGGAGCGCATCGTCCGGTGGTTCCTGCCCGTCAGCGGCGACCTGTCGGTCGGCGGCCGCTATCAGCTCGAGGGCAACGCCGGCGGCACTGTGGAACGCTGCGACGCCCCCGCGAGCTTCGACGTCACCTGGGAGTTCGGCGGCTCGGTGTCGTGGCTCACCGTGTCCCTGACGGAGTCGGGCGGGGGCACCACGCTCGAGCTCGTCCACGAGGCCGTGGTGCCGCAGGAGCTGTGGGACCAGTACGGACCGGGCGCGACGGGCGTGGGCTGGGACCTGGGCCTCATGGGGCTGGGGCTGCACGTCGCCGACCCGACCGCACCGATCGACCCGAAGGCCGCGGAGGCCTGGTCGCTCTCGCCCGACGGCGTCGCGTTCGCGCGCCTCGCCGCCACGGGCTGGGCGGACGCCGCCGTCGCCGCCGGGGACGACCCGGCCGCCGCCCGCGCCGCGGCCGAGCGCACGGTCGCCTTCTACACCATGGTGCCGGAGGCCTGATGCCGGGAGCCGGGCCCGCGCACGCCGAGCGGCGCGGCGTCTTCGAGGCCCTGGGCGACCCCGCCCGGCGCCGGCTCCTCGAGCTGCTCGCCACCGGCGAGCGGACCGCCGGCTCGCTGGTGGACGCGCTCCAGGCGGAGACCCGCATCTCGCAGCCCGCCGTGTCGCAGCACCTGCGGGTGCTGCGGGACGCGCGCCTGGTCACCGTCCGTCCCGAGGGCACGCGACGCGTCTACGCGGTCGACGACGCCGGCCTCGACGTCGTGCGCCTGTGGCTGGCCCGCTTCGCGGAGCCGTTCGCCCAGCCGCTCGACGCGCTGGGGACCGAGGTCGCGCGCGGCCGCCGAGCCCGCCGCCGGGGTCCCGGCGCCGACGTCCGCGACCGCCTCGGCGACGACGCGGCGAGCGCCGCCGGCTGACCCGGCCCCACCCCTGGAGCACAGCAGCGGTCGGGGGCGGCGCCCCGGCGTCACGTCGCGTCGGGGTGCCCGTCGGGCCGCGACGCGTCCGGGTCAGGCGCCCCGGTGGCGCGCGCGGTCCAGCCCGGCCAGACCCGCTCGGCGTCGCGCACCCGCAGGTGGCCGCCGCCGTGCATCGCCCGCCACACCCCGCGGTAGCCCGGCAGGACCCCCGCCGCGATCACCACGTGCCCGACGATCACCGGCGTCACGGCCCAGGTCGCCCACCGGTGCACGCGCACGAACCAGACGAACGCGGGCCCGCCGCTGACCAGCGCCAGGCCCACCCCGGAGGCGGCGAGCGCCAGCAGCGTCAGCGCCAGCACCACGTTGGCCACCCGCTGGCCCGGGTCGAACCGGCCGTCGTGCCGGCCGAACCGGCCGGTGAGCACGGCGGCGGGCCAGCGGCGGAACCACGCGCCGTCCCCGCGCCGGAACCGGACCGACTCGCGCCAGAACGTCCGCCACCCCCGCGCGCCCACCACGGCGCCCAGCCCCACGAGGCCCGCAAGGACCCAGCCGGTCACGGTGTGCAGGTCGGCGTCCGAGACGCCGGTCGCGCGGGCGGCCACGCTCGGGCTGCCCTCGTGCCCCAGCAGCAGCCACCACCCGGTCCCGAGCAGCACGAGCACCGTGACGTACGTGCCGGCGTGGAACCAGCGCGCCGGGCGCGGGTTGCGCACCACGGTCGGGTGCGTGCGCCGATCAGTACCCCGGGAGGCCACCGTCGTCCTCCGTCCCGCCGCCGTTGCCCACCGTGACGGTGACAGACGTCTCGACGCCCGCGGGCGAGTGGTCGACGTTGCGCAACGACGCGTCGATCTCGTGCTCGCCGGCGGGCAGGTCGGTGATCTCCACGCTGTCCCCCTCGACGACCTGGTACTCGGAGTCGTCACCGTCGAAGAAGACGTGCACGTGGTGCGCCCCGGACTCCGTGGGGCCGAGCTCCTCGCTGGACGACAGGTCCACGGTGAACGGCACGTCGACCGAGGCGCCGTCCTCGGGAGCGGTGATCTCCAGGGTCATCCCGCCACCGTCGCCCCCGTCGCCACCGCCTCCGCCGTCGTCCGCACCGCACCCCGCGGCGAGCACGGCGAGCAGCGCACCGCCGACGGCCAGGCGGACCGCGCGACCGTGCACCCCCTCCGGTGGCACCGACTCCCCCGCCGGGCGGACGCTGGACCTGGGCGGCACCTCGAAGAACCTGGACTGGCTGGTCGGACCGGACATGATGCCTCTCCCTCCGGGCGCGGCGGCGTCGTCACCGGCCGCGGCCCTTCTCTCACCCGTCACTACGAGCCGCGGCGGCGCACGGATCTCTTCGCACCCCGGTCCGACGAGATCGGGCCGCCGGAGATCCAGCGGGGTCCGGCGCCCGTAAGGAAGGTCATGGCGGTGTCGGACGAGGCGCTCCTCGCCGGGATGGCCGCGGACGACCCGGACGCGGCCGCCGTCTTCGTGCGCCGTCACCAGGCGCGGGTGTACGGGCTCGCGCTGCTCGTGGTCGGCATCCCCGCGGTCGCGGAGGAGGTCGCGCAGGAGACCTTCGTGCGCGCGTGGCGGCACGCCGGCGGGTTCGACCCCCGACGCGGGCGCGCGACCACGTGGCTGCTGGCCATCGCACGGCACGCGGCGATCGACGTCGTGCGGGTGCGCCGCGACGTGCCGGTGGACCCGGTCGTCATGGCCGAGACGCTCGTCGCACCCGACCGGCTCGCGGAACGCGTGGCGACCGGGACCACGGTGGACGCAGCCCTGGCGCGCGTGCCGCACGAGCAGGCGACGGCGGTGGTGCTCGCGTCCGTGTTCGGGCTCACCGGGGCGGAGGTGGCCGAGCGGACGGGCGTGCCCCTGGGCACGGCCAAGACCCGCATCCGACTGGGGCTGCGGCGTCTGCGCGAGGAGCTGGCGAGCCTGCGGGAGGTGACCTCATGACGACCGACCGGCCCGGAGCGCCCCGCGGGGGGCGGTGCGACGAGCTGCGCGACGCGCTGACCGACGTCGCCACCGGCACCGCCGACGGCGTCGCGCGCGCCGCCGTCGGCGAGCACCTCGCGGCGTGCGACCGCTGCCGCGAGGAGCTCTCGGCGCTCTCCGCCGCGGCCGACGAGGTGCTGCTCCTGGCGCCGGAGCAGGAACCGCCCGCCGACTTCGAGGGCCGGGTCCTCGCACGGATCGCGGGCGGCTCGGGGCGGCCCGTCGCCGTCCGCCGTCACCGGGCGCGGCGGCGGGCGCTCGCCGTCGCGGCCGGCGCCTGCCTGGCCCTGGCGGGCGGCGCCGCCGTCTGGACCGCGACCGCGCCCGACCGTGAGCTGGCCGCCGCCTACCGGGACACCCTCGACGTCGCGAACGGCCGGTCGTTCGCCGCCGCCGAGCTGGTGGCCCGGGACGCCGGTCCGGGCGAGACCCCGCGCACGGTGGGCACCGTCTTCGTCTACGACGGGGACCCGTCCTGGGCGTACGTCGTGGTCGGCGACCCGGGGGCGGAGGACTCCTTCGACGTCGTCGTGGCCACCGGCCCCGGCCCCGGCGTCCACCCGCAGAGGCTCGGCGCGTGCACGGTGCGCGACGGGGCGTGCACCGCGGGCGGCGTCCTCGACGGCGACCCCCACGACGTCACGGCCGTCCGGCTCGAGGCGCCGGACGGGTCCACGTGGGCGAGCACCGGGCGGCCGGAGGGCTGGACGCACGGCTGGTGACCGGTGCGTCGGTCACCCGCCGGGTCATGCCCCGGGCCGGGCCGACGACGAGGCGTGCCGCGGCTCGCGGTACGCCTTCGGGAGCTTGAGGTGCCGCTCGGCCATGATCCGGCGCAGCACGTCCGGGGCGTCCGTGATCAGGCCGTCCACCCCCAGGTCCATCAGCGACTCGATCGTCGCGGGGTCGTCCACCGTCCACGGGACGACGCGCATCCCCGCCTCGTGGGCGGCGTCGACCAGCTCGGGCGTGGTGAACGGCACGTAGTCCGGGTCCTCGACCGTGCCGTCCTGCGGGTCGCCGTGCACCGGCGAGACGGCGTCCGCGCCGAACGACGCGGCCGCGGCGACGAACCGCTCCTGCAGCGAGCCGTCGAAGTCGTCGATGTCGAGCCCGCCGAGCCACGGGGAGGCGCCCGGCTCCCCCTGCTGCAGGAACTGCTGGCCGTTCGTGAGCGCCACCAGCGGCAGTCGCGGCTCGACCTGGCGCATCCGCATCAACGACCCCCAGTCGAAGCTCTGGATCGTCACCTGGCGGACCAGCCCGGCGCGGCGCACCTCCCGGGCCACGACCTGGACGAACTGCTCGCGCGGCGCGGTCTCCTCGGGGGCGCCCGCCTCGACCTTCGTCTCGACGTTCAGGGTGACCTGGCGGGCCCGGTAGTCGTCGACGAGGTCGAAGACCTCCGACAGCAGCGGGATGCGGGCGCCGGGGTGCAGCTCCTGGCCCGGGAACTGCGGCTGGCGCAGGGAGCCGCAGTCGATCGTCCGCACCTGCGCGAGCGTCAGGTCCTTGATGTACGTCTCGCCCGGCACGTACGGGTACTGCGGGTCACCGGGGAACGCGGGCGCGGTGTCCACGCACTTGGCCGGGTTGAGGTCCCGGTCGTGCGTCACGACCGCGTACCCGTCGGCGGTGATCTGCACGTCCAGCTCGAGGGTGCTCACCCCGAGCTCGAGGGCGTTCGCGAACGCGGGCAGCGTGTTCTCCACCGTCATCGCCACTCCCCCGCGGTGGGCCTGGAGGTCGAAGGCGCGCGGGTTCCCGTGCCCGGGGCCCGTTCCACCGCCCGCCCCACCACCCGGCCCACCGCCCGGAGCCGCGAGGGCGGGGGCGGCACCGGGGGCCAGGAGGGCGGCGGCGAGCGCGCCGGCGAGGACGGCGAGGGCGGGTCGGCGGATACGCATGCCTCGAGCCTGCTCGACCACGGTGGCCCCGGGGTGGCCCCGCGGCGGCGTGTCGCCGACCGGCCGGTGAACGCGTCGCTCCGGCGCCGGCACCGGCACCGGCGTCAGCGGAAGTCCCGGGAGCGGGTGACCACGGGCAGGCGCAGCGGCGCGAGGTGCTCCGCGATCAGGTTGGCGGCGCCGTCGGCGCTCTCCACCCGGCCACGGACCACCATCGCCGGGGCGCTCCGCGCCACCGTGCGGAAGCGGCGCCACAGCCCGACGGAGCAGACGACGTTGAGCAGCCCGGTCTCGTCCTCGAGCGACAGGAAGGTCACGCCGCCCGCCGTGCCCGGGCGCTGCCGGTGCGTCACGACGCCGCCCACCGCCACCCGCCGGCCGGGCTCGGTGGCGCACACCCCGGCGACGGTGAGCACCCCCGCCCGCTCCAGGCCCTCGCGCACGTGCTCCAGCGGCGACGTCGACCCCGGCGTGATGCCGGTGGCCCAGGCGTCGGCGGCGTCCGTCTCGACCGGCGTCATGCCCGGCAGCGTCGGCGCGTCCACCCCGACGGACACGCCCGGCAGGGTGCCCGGGCCCTCCTGCCCCAGCGCGCCCGCCGCCCACAGCGCCTCCCGCCGTCCGGCGCCGAGGCCCTCGGTGGCGCCCGCGGTGGCGAGCGCCTCCAGCTGGGCCGTGCTGAGCCCGACCCGGCGGGCCAGGTCGCGCAGGTCGGTGAACGGGCCGTGCTCCTCCCGCTCGGCGACCATCTGCTCGGCCAGGTCGTCGCCGATCCCGCGCACCGCCGACAGCCCCAGCCGGACGGCCAGCGTCGGGTCGGGCGCCGGCCCGTACCCGTCGTCCTCGCGCGGCGGGGGCGGGGGGCCGTCCGGCGTCAGCCGCTCCACCCCCGCGAGCGCCCGCGAGGCGTTGACGTCCGGGCGCAGCACCTGCACCCCGTGCCGCCGCGCGTCGGCGGTCAGCGACTGCGGCGAGTAGAACCCCATGGGCTGCGCGGCCAGCAGGCCCGCGTAGAACGCGGCGGGATGGTGCACCTTGAGCCAGGAGCTCGCGTACACGAGGTAGGCGAAGGAGTAGGCGTGCGACTCGGGGAAGCCGAAGTCGGCGAACGCCTTGAGCTTGTCGTAGATCTCCTCGCGGACGGCAGGGTCGTCGACGCCCTTGGCGCGCATCCCGTCCATGAGCCGCCCGCGCAGGGCCTCCATCCGCTCGACCGACCGCTTGGAGCCCATCGCCCGGCGCAGCTGGTCGGACTCGGCGGGGGTGAAGCCCGCGACGTCGATCGCCATCTGCATGAGCTGCTCCTGGAACAGCGGCACGCCCTTGGTCTTGCCCAGCGAGCTCTCCAGCAGCGGGTGCAGGTACGTCACGGGCTCGCGACCGCGTGCCCGCTCGATGTACGGGTGCACCGAGCCGCCCTGGATCGGCCCGGGGCGGATGAGCGCGACCTCGATGACGATGTCGTAGAACGTCCGGGGCCGCAGGCGCGGCAGGGTGGCCATCTGGGCGCGCGACTCCACCTGGAACACCCCGACCGTGTCGGCGGCGCACAGCAGGTCGTAGACCGCCGGGTCGTCGTCGGGCAGGCCGTGCAGGGTGAGCCGCTCCCCGGTGTGCTCGGCGACCGAGTCGAACGCGTACCGGATGGCGGTGAGCATGCCCAGGCCGAGCAGGTCGAACTTCACCAGCCCCGCGTCGGCGCAGTCCTCCTTGTCCCACTGCAGCACCGTGCGCCCCTCCATGCGTGCCCACTCCACCGGGCAGACCTCGATCACCGGGCGGTCGCACATCACCATCCCGCCGGAGTGGATGCCCAGGTGGCGCGGCAGGCGCAGCATGCGGTCGGCCAGGTCGAGCACGGGGGCGGGGATCTGCCCCTCCTCCTCGGCCGACGGCGGGCGCTGCGCGGGCACGACGTCGTGGGTGTCCTCGGCGCGGCGGCGATCGCCCTCGTCCGTCGCGAGCGGGTCGACGACCGCCGGGGAGCCCGCCGCCGCTCGCGCCGCCCCGGCGGCGGCGTCGGCGGCGGGGCTGACCGGGTCGGGCCCGCGCAGCGACCCCCAGCGCTCGATGGACTTGCTCCACGCGTCCTGCTGCCCGACGTCGTACCCGAGGGCGCGGGCGGCGTCGCGCACGGCCGAGCGGGGCCGGTAGGAGATGACGTTGGCGACCTGCGCCGCGTGCGTGCGCCCGAACGTCGCGTAGACGTGCTGGATGACCTCCTCGCGGCGCCCGGACTCGATGTCGATGTCGATGTCCGGCGGCCCGTCGCGCTCGGGGGCGAGGAAGCGCTCGAACAGCAGCCCGTGCTTCACCGCGTCGACGGCGGTGATGCCCAGCGCGTAGCAGACCGCCGAGTTGGCGGCGCTCCCCCGGCCCTGGCACAGGATGCCCTCGCGGCGGCAGAACTCCACGAGGTCGTAGACGACGAGGAAGTACCCGGGGAAGCCCAGGTCCTCGATGACGCGCAGCTCGTGGTCGACCTGGCTCCAGGCGCGCTCGTTCCCGGGGGTGCCCGGGGCGGGGCGCGGGCCGTACCGGTCGACGGCCCCCCGGCGCACCAGCTCGCGCAGCCAGGTGGCCTCGTCGTGCCCGTCGGGCACCGGGTACGGCGGCAGGTCCGGCGCCACCAGGCGCAGGTCGAAGGCGCACTCCGCCGCGAGCGCCGCGGCCGTCGTCACCGCCTGCGGGTGGCGGCGGTGCAGCGCCCGCATCTCCGCGGCGGAGCGCAGGTGCGCCACGGGCGCGCCGGGCAGCCAGCCGTCCAGGCCGTCCAGCGAGGAGCGCGCGCGGACGGCGGCGAGCGCACCGGCCAGGTCGGCGTCGCGCGGGCGGGCGTAGTGGGCGTCGGTCGTGGCCACGAGCGGCAGGCGCGCGTCGCGGGCCAGGCCGGCGAGCGCGTCGTGCAGGTCGGCGTCGCGCGGGTCGCCGGTCGCGGTGATCTCCACGGCCACGTTGTCACGGCCGAACGTGGCGACCAGCCGGTCGAGCTCGCGCCGCGCGGCCGCGACCCCTCCGCCGGGGCCAGGGGCGGTGAGCGCGCGCCGGACGGCGCCCTTGCGGCAGCCGGTGAGCACGAGCCACTCGCCGGACGCCTCGGCACCGAGCCGGTCGAGGTCGTAGCGGGCCTTGCCCTTGACCCCGGCCTCCAGGTGGGCGGTCGCGATCGCGCGGGACAGGTGGCGGTAGCCCTGCTCGCCGCGCGCCAGCACCAGCAGGTGGGTGGCCCGCGGGTCGGGGACGCCGGTGGGCGGGTCGAGCACCGGCCGGCTCCCCGCGGACCCCGGCGCCGCCCCGGCGGTCATCGGCGCGGGCAGGTGCAGCTCCGCGCCGAAGACGGTGGGCAGCGCCACCTTCCGGGCGGCCTCGGCGAAGCGCACCACCCCGTACAGCCCGTCGTGGTCGGTCAGCGCCAGCGCGTCCAGCCCCAGCCGGGCGCCCTCGGCCGCCAGCTCCTCCGGGTGCGACGCGCCGTCGAGGAAGCTGAACGCCGAGTGGGCGTGCAGCTCGGCGTACCCGCCCGTCGTCGAGCGCTCAGTCATAGAACGCCTCCACCCGCCACACGCCGCCGGACTGCGCCAGCAGCAGAGCCCGGCCGTCGTCGAGCACCGCCTGCAGGTAGACGCGGCGGTCTCCCCCTCCCGCGGACCACCAGCGCTCCGCGAGCGGCCACGGCCCCGCCCACCCGGTCACCGCCGCGACGCCCCGCACGCCGCCGGGCTCCCCGGGCCCGCACACGACGCCGACGGGCTCGCCGCTCATCGCCAGCCGGGCGTCCACGACGACGTCGCGCCCCGCCGCGTCGAGCACCCGGGCGGGCACCGGCTCGGCGGGCAGCGCGGCGGGCGCGGGGCTGGGCAGGGCGCCCGGCCAGGGCAGGCCGGGGTCACGGCCGGCCCCGCCGTCGGTGCCGAAGGGCACGAGCCGCACGCGGTCGCGGGGGCCGCGGCCGCCCTGCAGCTCCACCGTGAGCACGGCGTGCCCCCCGAGCAGCCCCTGCACCCGCCCGAGCGCGCGCCGCGCACGCTCGCCCTCGCCGGCGTCCGCGCCCCACAGGCCCGGCTGGTGGGTGGTCGCCGGGACGACGTCCTCCGCCGCCAGCGCCAGGTGGGCGATCGGCGCGACGGCGGGGTCGTCCTCGCCGCCGCGCCGGGCGGACGTCGCGGTCAGCCACCCCTCGAGCTGCCAGCGCACCCGGTCGGTGATCCGCGCGGCGCTCATCCCGCCGGCCGCGGCGTCGTCCGTGCGCCACACGCGCTCCAGGACGGCGCCCTCCCCGGCACCCCCTCCGACGTCGTCCCCGCCGAGGTCCGCGCCCGTCGTGCGCGCCGTGATCCGCAGCCGCCCGCAGGCCAGCCCGCGCGAGGTGAGCAGGTCGTGCAGCGCGGTGGCCAGGCGGCGCGCGGCGAAGGTCGCGACGTCCACCCGCAGGGCGGGCGGGTCCAGCTCCTCCGCGACCGCCAGGTCCTCCTCGACGCGCCGCCGCGCGGGCGGGCGGAGGTCCTCGCCGCGGGCCAGCCGCTGGGCCCAGGTCCCGAGATCGCCGAAGCGCGCCTGCACGCTCGCGGCCGGCAGGGCCGCCAGGTCGCCGAGGGTGCGCAGGCCGAGCCGCCACCACAGGCCGGCCGCCTCCCGGACCGCGGCCACCCCGGCCGGGTCGCAGACGGCGTGCACCAGCTCCCCGACGGGACGGGGGGCGAGGAACGCCGCGGACCCGCCCGGGGGCACGACGGCGTCCTCGCGGGCGGCGAGCACCGCCGCGAGCAGCCCGTCTGCGACGCCCACCTGGCTCTCGTGCCCCGTCCGCGCGGCGACGGCACCCAGCAGGGCCTGGGCGAGCGCGGCCTCGGAGCCGTGGTAGCGGGCCGCCCCGCCCGCCGGGAGCAGGAGCAGCCCCGGGCGGGCGACCTCGAGGCCGGACACCACCGTCTCGGCCGCGAGCGCCACCGGCTCGAACTCCCGCGCGTCGCGCGCGTCGTCGGCTGTCAGGAGCACCACCTCGGGGCACCGCTCCTGCGCCTGGCGGCGCCGCATGCCGCGCCGCACGCCCTGCGCACGGGCGACGGCGGAGACCGCCACGACGGTGTGCCCCGCGCCCGCGCCGCCGCCCGAGCGCGCCCCGAGCACTGCGGCAGGGACGTGGGCGTCCAGGCCGGCGCCCGCCAGCGCCGCCACCACCGGCCAGTCCGGGACCCACAGCACGGCCGTCCGCGTCCCGCCGCCGGCCGCCCGTCCCCCGGGCGCCGTGTCGCCGGGCATCACGCCACCCGGAGCCGGGTGGGCCCGGTGCCCACGTCGGGGACCGCACGGGGGCCGACGCCGGTGCCCCTGCCGGGGCTGACGTCGACGCCGGGACGGGTGCCCACGTCGGCCGCGGCGGGGTCGCCGCCGACGACCTGCTCGACGCGCAGCGGCACGTCCACCTCGACCTCCACGGGGCGGGCGGCCGCCCCGCGGCCGGTCCGCCGCACGGTGAGGGTGCGGCGGCGCAGCCAGCCCGCCCCGTGGTCGACCCCGGACCAGGTGCCGCCGCGCGCGTCGAGGGTGACGTGCGCGCCGGGCCACGCCGCCTGTGCCACCAGCACCGCCCCCCGCTCCCGCGCCCGCGCGGCCAGGCGGCGCCGGTCGGTGTCCAGCAGGGTGGCGCCAGGACCGACGACCACCACGTCCATCCCGTCGAGCAGGGCGGCGAGCGCCGCCGGGGCGTCGGGGCCGGGAGCGGGCACCAGCACGGTCCGCGCGAGCGCGATCCCGGCGTCCGCGGCGGCCAGCATCCCGACCGTCGGCGCCCCGACGAGGGCGACCCACGCGCCGGACCGCGACGCCTCGGCCAGCAGGGCGAGCAGGAGCGTCGTCGACCCGCGCACGGCGAGCACCGTGCCGGCCGCCAGCCCACCCCCGGGCAGGAGCCCGGCCAGCCGGGGGTGCACCGGCAGCAGGCGGCCCTCCGGCTCCGCCGCGCGGCCCCGGCCCGTACGCTGCTCCGCCGCCCGGAGCGCGGCCCGGGCGGCGGCGGCCCGGTCGAGGCCCGGTGCGGGGGCCGCGGTGCGCGGCGGGGCGACGACCGACATGCGACCTCCCCCCAGGCCCGGCGGGAACGCGCGCGGACCGCACCAGCACGACGGTGACCCGCCGCGTTCGACGCGTTCGAACGTCTGTTCGAACACTGTCAGTAGACGTCGCCGCGACGACCCCTGTCAACCGCGCAGGTCGGCCGCGCGGACGGCCGGCTCGTGTACGCTGCTTCCGACATACCGCACGGTCGGTATGTCGGACGGGCGGGCTCCCGGGAGCAGACTGGGGCCCTCAGCGACGAGGAGGTCGACCGTGCACATCGTGGGCGCCGTGCTGGACCGCACCGGGGCACCCCCGCCGTACGCCACCTCCGGGGCGCTGCGCACCAGCACGCTCGAGCTCGACCCGCCCGGGCCCGGGGAGCTCCTGGTCCGCATCGAGGCCGCGGGGCTCTGCCACTCCGACCTGAGCGTCGTGGACGGCAGCCGCGAGCGCCCCGTCCCCCTGCTCCTCGGCCACGAGGCCGCCGGGATCGTCGAGGCCGTCGGCGACACGGTGCACGATGGCACGAGGAGCACGCAGAGCACCGACGACATCGACGGCGCCGACGGCATCACCCCGGGGCGGCGCGTCGTCCTGACCTTCCTGCCGCGGTGCGGCGCCTGCGCGGCCTGCGCCACCGACGGCCGGCTGCCCTGCACGGTCGGCAGCGCCGCCAACGCCGCCGCCACCCTGGTCGGCGGCGCGGTGCGGCTGCGGCGCGGCGCCGACCCGGTCCACCACCACCTGGGCGTCAGCGCCTTCGCCACCCATGCCGTCGTGCACCGCACCTCCGTGGTCCCGGTGGACGACGACGTGCCCGCCGACGTCGCCGCCCTGCTGGGGTGCGCGGTCCTCACGGGCGGCGGCGCCGTGATCAACGCCGGCCGCCCGGCGCCCGGCGAGCGCGTCGCCGTCGTCGGGCTGGGCGGGGTCGGGATGGCCGCGCTGCTCGTCGCGCGCGCCCTGGGGCACGAGGTGCTCGGCGTGGACCCGGTGCCCGCCAAGCTCGCCCTGGCGCGCCGCCTCGGCGCCACCACCGCGCTCACCCCCGCCGAGGCGCTCGACGCCGGCGAGCGGGCGCCCGTCGTCGTCGAGGCCGCCGGGTCGGCGCGCGCCTTCGAGACCGCGCTGGCGCTCACGGCACCCGGGGGCACCACCGTGACGGCCGGGCTCCCCGGTCCGGACGCCCGCGCGTCCGTCGCCCCGCTGACCCTGACGGCCGAGGCCCGGACGGTCGTGGGCTCCTATCTCGGGTCGTCCGTGCCGAGCCGCGACATCCCGCGGTACGTCGACCTGTGGCGCGCGGGCCGCCTGCCGCTCGACTCACTCGTCTCGGCCCGTATCGGGCTCGAGGACCTGCCGGCCGCCCTGGACCGGCTCGCCGCCGGCGCCGAGCTGCGCCAGCTCATCACCTTCGACGAGAGGACCACCGCATGACCACCACCGCCGCCCCCACCGCGCGCGTCGCCGTCGTCACCGGAGCCGCCCGCGGCATCGGGGCCGCGACCGCCCGCCGGCTGGCCGCCGACGGCCACGCCGTCGCCGTCCTGGACCTCCTGGAGGAGCAGGCCGGCGCCACCGCCGCCGACATCGTCGCCGGCGGCGGCCGTGCGGTCGGCATCGGCGTGGACGTCGCCGACGCCGAGGCGGTCGAGGCCGCCGTCGCGCGCGTGACGGACGAGCTCGGCGCGCCGACGATCCTGGTGAACAACGCCGGGATCCTGCGCGACAACCTGCTGTTCAAGATGTCCGAGGACGACTGGGACGCGGTGCTGCGCGTGCACCTGCGCGGCGCGTTCGTCGTGACGCGGGCCGTGCAGGCGCACATGGTCTCCGCCGGCTGGGGCCGCGTCGTCAACCTGTCCAGCACGTCCGCGCTCGGCAACCGCGGGCAGGCGAACTACTCCGCCGCGAAGGCCGGCATGCAGGGATTCACCAAGACGCTCGCGATCGAGCTGGGCAAGTTCGGCGTCACCGCCAACGCCGTGGCGCCCGGCGTCATCGCGACCGACATGATCGCGGAGACCGCCGAGCGCATCGGCATGACGCCCGAGGAGTTCCACGCCGCGGCGGCCAAGGACGTGCCGGTCGGGCGGGTCGGGCAGCCCGAGGACATCGCCGCCGCCGTGGCGTTCTTCTGCTCCGAGGAGGCGTCGTTCGTCTCGGGCCAGGTGCTCTACGTCGCCGGCGGGCCGAAGGCATGAGCACCATCGCGGTCCCCTCCCCCGCCGTGCTGGCCGACGCCGTCGGGAAGCAGGCCACGGGCGAGTGGTTCACGATCACGCAGGAGCGCATCGACGCGTTCGCCGACGCCACCGAGGACCTCCAGTGGATCCACGTCGACCCGTGGCGCGCCGCCGACGGCCCGTTCGGCACGACGATCGCGCACGGGTTCCTCACCCTGTCGCTGCTCCCCCGGCTGGCGTCGTCGCTGGTCGAGGTGGGCGGCGTCGCGATGGCGATGAACTACGGCCTGGACAAGGTGCGCTTCCTGCACCCCGTCCCCGCCGGCTCGCGCGTCCGCGCGGCGACGGAGCTCACCGGCGCCGAGACCGTGGCGCAGGGCGTGCGCCTCGCCTCGACCGTGACCGTCGAGATCGAGGGGGTCGACAGGCCGGCGCTCGTCGCGCAGACGCTGGCGCTGTACGTCCCCGAGCGCTAGGCGGCCCCCCGGACGGCGCGCCGTCCGGGGGTTCGGCTCGCGCACGACGGGCCAGGGTCGGGCAGGATGTCGCCGTGACGACGAACCCGCAGGCCGCACCCGGTCCCCGCACTCGCGAGCAGCGGCGCGCCGACACGCTGGCGATGCTGAGCTCCCCCTTGCGAGACGTCTGGGTCGCCACGGCGTCGACGGCGCCCGACGGCACGCCTGTGCCGTACCTGGTGCCGCTGACGCTCGCCTGGATCGACGACCGCGTCGTCCTCGCGATCGAGGCGACGTCGCGCACGGGCCGCAACCTGCTCGCCACGGGGACCGCGCGGCTGTCGCTCGGGGGGACGCGCGACGTCGTCATGATCGACGCCGTCCTGGAGCGTTCGGTCCCGGTCGTCGACGCGCCGCCTGAGATCGCCGAGGGATACGCCGCTCAGGCGGACTGGGACCCCCGGCCGGGCGGCGACGACGACGTCTACCTCGTGCTGCGCCCGCAGCGGGTCCAGGCGTGGCGCGAGGTGGAGGAGATCACCGGCCGCGTCCTCATGCGCGACGGCGCGTGGCTCTGAGAGACGCCCTCACCACGGGAGCGGTCCCTGCCGGGAGACGAACGTTCCGGTGGGGCCGTCGGGGCCGAGCTGCGCCAGGCGGACGACGGCCTCGGCCGCCTCGTCGACGGTCTGCGTCCCGGCGAAGCCGTTCAGCGCGGTGGCGGTGAACCCCGGCTCGACGGCGTTGACCCGCGCGGTGGGGAACGCCTTCGCGTACTGCACGGTCAGCGCGTTCACCGCGGTCTTCGAGGCCGGGTAGCTCAGCCCCGGGTAGAAGTGCGTCGGGCTGTCGGGGTCGCTCAGGCCGGCCAGCGACGCCAGGCCGCTGGACACGTTGACGATGACCGGCGCCGCTGAGCGGTGCAGCAGCGGCCAGAAGGCGTGCGTGACGCGCACGACGCCGAGCACGTTGGTCTCGAAGGTGCGCAGCACGTCGTCCGCCGACTCGTCCGCGGGGGTCGGGATGGCGTTGCCCGCGAGGCGGGGCTCGATCCCCGCGTTGTTGACGAGCACGTCGAGGCCGCCCGCCGCCTCGACCCGGGCCGCCGCGGCCCGGACGGAGTCGTCGTCACGGACGTCGAGCACCACGGTCCGCGCCCCGATCTCCTCGGCGAGGGCGTGGCCGCGGTCCTTGTCGCGCGCGCCGATCCAGACGGTGTGTCCTGCGGACGCGAGGCGGCGGGCGGTCGCCTCGCCGATCCCCCGCGTCGCTCCGGTGATGAGTGTCGTGGTCATGGCCCCAGCGTCGCCGCCGCGGCGTGCGGCAGGCAGTCGTCCGTCTGTCGTAGGACTCCCAGGGCCAGGACAACCGGGGCGTCCGCGAGGCACACTCGAGCCGTGGGGACCACGGAGCTCGGCCGGGCGGTGCGCCGCTGGCGCGACCGCGTCTCCCCGGACGCCGCGGGCGTCCCCGTCGGCGCGCGCCGCCGGGCGCCCGGGCTGCGCCGGGAGGAGCTCGCCGGGCTGGCCGGCATCTCGGTGGACTACCTCACCCGGCTCGAGCAGGGCCGCGCCACGTCGCCGTCCGCCCAGGTCGCCGAGGCTCTCGCGCGGGCGCTGCGGCTGACGGACCCGGAGCGGGAGCTCCTGTTCCGCCTCGCCGGGCTCGCCGTCCCGGGTGCGGGGGTGGTCCCGACCCGGATCCCGCCCAGCGTGCAGCGCCTCCTCGACCGTCTCGCGGACAGCCCGGTGGCGGTGTACGACGCGACGTGGACCCTCGTCACGGCCAACGCGCCCTACGACGCCCTGCTCGGCGCGACGACGGCGTGGCGCGGGATCGAGCGCAACGCGCTGTGGCGCCACCTCGTCGGGCCGGGCTCGCGCGCGGTCATGGACGCCGACGAGCACGACGACCTCGTCGCCGGGCTGGTCGGCGACCTGCGCCTCACGGCGGCCCGCTACCCCGCCGACCCGCGCGTGCGGCGGCTCGTCGCCGAGCTCGGCTCCCGCAGCCCGCGGTTCGTCGAGCTGTGGGAGTCGGCGCGGGTCGACCGGCGCGACGTCCCGGCCCGGCGCAAGGTGGTCGACCACCCCGCGGTCGGGCGTCTCACCGTCGACTGCGACACCCTCGTGGTGGCGGGTGACGACCTGCGGGTGATGGTCTACGGGGCGGAGCCCGGCACCGAGGACGCCGAGCGGCTCGCGCTCGCCGTCGTGCTGGGCACGCAGGCGCTCGCCGGCGAGAGGCCGTGACCGCTACGCGACGCGCTCCAGCACCATCGCCATGCCCTGCCCCCCGCCGACGCACATGGTCTCCAGGCCGTAGCGCCCGCCCGCGGCCTCGAGCCCGTGGACGAGCGTCGACGTGATGCGGGCGCCGGTCATCCCGAACGGGTGCCCGACCGCGATGGCGCCGCCGTGGACGTTGAGCCGCTCGTCCTCGATGCCCAGCTCCAGCGCCGACGCGATGACCTGCGCGGCGAACGCCTCGTTGATCTCGACGAGGTCCATGTCGTCGATCCGGAGCCCCGCGCGGGCGAGCGCCTGACGGCTGGCCTCCACCGGTCCCAGGCCCATGATCTCGGGCGAGAGGCCGGTGACGCCCGTCGACACGACGCGCGCCAGGGGGGTCAGGCCGAGCTCGTCGACGACGCGGTCGGAGACCACGACGACCGCGGCGGCGCCGTCGTTGAGCGGGCACGAGTTGCCCGCGGTGACCGTGCCGTCGGGGCGGAACACCGGGTCGAGCGCGGCGAGCCGCTCGACCGTGGTCCCCGGTCGCGGGCCGTCGTCCGCGGACACCACCGTGCCGTCGTCGAGCGTGACGGGGGTGATGTCCCGCGCCCAGAAGCCGTCCGCGATGGCCGCCTCCGCGCGCTGCTGGCTGCGCGCGGCGTACTCGTCCTGGTCGCGGCGCGAGATGCCGCGCAGGTCCGCGACGTTCTCCGCCGTCTGCCCCATGGCGACGTACACGTCCGGGAGGGCCCCCTCGTCCCGCGGGTCGGTCCAGGCCCCGGCACCGCCGACGGCGCGCTTCGCCGTGCGCTCCAGCGCGTCGGCGAAGCGGGGGTTGGTGAGGTCGACGCCGGGTATCGCGTCGCTCGACCCGACGGCCATGCCGCTCACCGACTCGACGCCGGCGGACACGAACACGTCGCCCTCCCCCGCCTTGATGGCGTGGAACGCCATGCGCGTGGTCTGCAGGCTGGAGGAGCAGTAGCGGGTCACGGTGGTGCCGGGCACGGAGTCCCAGCCGTTGAGCACGGCGACGACGCGGGCCATGTTCATGCCCTGCCGGCCGCCGGGCAGCCCGCAGCCGAGCAGCAGGTCGTCGATGCGCGCCGGGTCGAGCCCGGGCACCTGCGCGACGGCCGCGGCCACCATCCGTGCGGCGAGGTCGTCGGCGCGGACGTCCTTGAGCGAGCCCTTGTGCGCGCGGCCGATCGGCGAGCGGGCGGTGGCGACGATGTACGCCTCGGTGATGGTCGTGTCTCCTTCGGGTCGGTGGGGCGAGGGGGCCGGCGGCTCAGACGAACGCCGCGTGGCCGGTGATCTCGCGGCCGACGATGAGGTTGTTCATGTCCCGGGTGCCCTCGAACGTGTACACGGCCTCGGCGTCGGCGAAGTACCGCGCGACGCCGGTGTCGAGGGTGATGCCGTTGCCGCCGCAGACCTCGCGGCACAGCGCGACGGTCTCGCGCATGCGGGTGGTGACGAACGCCTTGGCCATCGCGGCGTGCGCGTCGCTCTGCGTCCCGGCGTCCTGCAGCTGTGCGACGCGCACGCACACGGCGAGGCTCGCGGTGACGTTCGCGAGCGCGGTGGCGAGCTTGTCCTGGACCAGCTGGTAGCTGGCGATCGGGTTCCCGAACTGCTCGCGCTGCCTCGTGTACGCCACGGCCGCCTCGTAGGCGCCGATCATCGTGCCCAGCGACTGCCAGGACACGCCGTCGCGCGTCACCCGCAGCACCTGAGCGACGTCGCGGAAGCGGTCGATGCGCTGCAGCCGGTCGGCCTCCGCGACCTGGACGCCGTCGAGCTCGATGTCCGCGTTCTGCACGATGCGCAGCGACTGCTTCCGCTCAATCTTGGTGGCGGTGAAGCCCGGCGTGCCCTGGCGGACGAGGAAGCCCTTGACCTGGTCGTCGGCGGTGTCCTTGGCCCAGACCACGACGACGTCGGCGAACGTCGCGTTGCCGATCCAGCGCTTGGCGCCGTGCAGGGTCCAGGTGTCGCCCTGGCGCGTGGCGGTGGTACGCAGCCCCTTCGCGGTGTCGGAGCCGGACAGCGGCTCGGTGAGACCGAAGGCGCCGATGACGTCCCCGCTCGCCATCGGGGGCAGCCACTGCGCGCGCTGCTCGGGCGAGCCGCCGAGGCCGATGGCGCTCATCGCGAGCCCCGAGGACACGCCGATGAAGGTGCAGAACGAGGAGTCCACCCGGGCGAGCTCCATGCCGATCCAGCCGCGGAACACCGCCGAGTTCTCGAACGGCGCGCACTCGGGCCACGCCGCGCCCACCGTGCCGAGCTCGGCGAACGGCTTGAAGAGGTGGACGGGGCACTCCGCGCGCTCCCAGTAGTCGTCCGCGACGGGGCGGACCTCGCGCTCCATGAACTCGCGCACGGCGAGCGCCGCCTCCTGCTCGCGGGGGGTGAGCAGGTCCTGGAAGCCGTAGAAGTCGGCGTCCAGGACCGCGGGGACGGTGGTCGGGCGGCTGGTCGGGGTGGCCGTGCCGAGGGTCGCGGTGGCCGGGGAGGTGAACGTCATCGTTGCTCCGATCGTCGTTGAACGCGACCAGTGTGCACCCGTGTGCATCATTTTCCAAGATGTTGCACGCGCCTCGCCCCGCGACACTAGGCTGCGGTCATGCCGGACAGCACCACGACCGTCTCGCCCGACGACGCGCACGACGACGCGCCGATCGCGACTGTCGGCCTCGAGGCCGCGCCCACGCCGCTCTCCCTGCGCCTGGCGCCGGGCGCCCACGCGGACGCCCGACGCGCGTTCGACCTCGCGCGCGAGACGTTCATCGCCGGCCGGCGCCTCGACATGGGCCCCCTGGCCGCGAGCCTCGGCGTCGACCGGACGTCCGTGTTCCGCTGGGTCGGCAACCGCGACGCGCTGCTCACCGAGGTGCTGTGGTCGCTCGCCGTCCCGACGCTGGTCCAGGCCGACCGCGCGACGGCGTCCGAGCAGGGGGCCGAGCGGGTCGCCGACCTCCTCACGCGCTTCGCCGGCGACCTCATCACCGCCCCCTACTTCCGGGACTTCCTCACCCGCGAGCCGGCGCGCGCCCTGCGGCTCCTCACCACCAAGGCGAGCCCCATCCAGCACCGCTTCCTCGCGACCTGCGAGTGGCTGGTGCGCACCCACCTCGGCGACACCCCCTTCGACGCCCGCGGCGGGACCGATGGCGCGGGTGGGAGCGGCATCGACCCGGCGTCGCTCGCCTACCTGCTGGTGCGCGTCTCCGAGTCGTTCACGTACGCCGACCTGATCACCGGCGAGACGCCCGAGGCCGACCGCGCCGCCGTCGCGTTCCGGCACCTGCTGCGGGTGCCGCCGGCCTCCGCCTGACCTCTCGCCCACCCGCCCGACCCCAGGAGCACCGATGCCCCGCGCCCGCCACCCGTTCCCCCTGCGCTGGAACGACAACGACCAGTACGGCCACGTCAACAACACCGTGTACTACGCCGCGATGGACACCGCCGTGAACGCGTGGATGATCGCCCACGGCGGGCTGGACCCGCGGGGGGACGTCATCGGGCTGTGCGTCGCGTCGTCCTGCGAGTTCCGCGCCCCGGCGTCCTACCCCGAGGAGCTCGAGGTCGGGATCGGGGTGGAGCGCCTGGGGCGCACGAGCCTCACCTGGGACCTGCACGTGCTCCGGGCGGGCGGCGACGAGCCGATCGCCGTCGGCCGGTTCACGCACGTGTTCGTCGACGAGCCCTCCCGCCGGCCCGTACCCGTGCCGGACGGCGTCCGGCGCGCGGTCGCCACCCTGCAGGACTGACTGGACCCGACCCCGCGCCTCGTCGAGAGCCTGGCCGGAAGCCTGGCCGGAGGCCTGGTCGCTTCACATACCGACTGCGCGGTATGCTCGCTCGAGCCCCGGGACGTTCCGGGCCGACGGAAGGTGGTCATCGATGACCGACGTGCCCGGACTGGACACCGCGGGGCTGCGGGCCTGGCTGCAACGGGAGCACCCCGGGCTCACCCACGGCCCGGCCGACGGGACGGGCGACGGGACTGGTGACGGAGCACCCGGCGGCGAGCTCACCGCGAGCGTGATCGCCGGCGGCCGCAGCAACCTCACCTACCGCGTCGACGGGGCCCGCGTGCCGCTCGTCGTGCGGCGCCCGCCGCTGGGCCACGTCCTGTCCACCGCGCACGACATGCGCCGCGAGCACCGCGTCGTCACCGCCCTCGCGGACAGCCCCGTGCCGGTGCCCCGCACCGTCGACGTCGTCGACGACACCGACCGCGGCGAGGTCACCGGCACCGTCTTCTTCGTCATGGAGCACGTGGCCGGCACCGTCCTGTCCCGCCCGGCGCAGAACGCGGCGTTCACGGCGGACGGCCTGCACGCCCTCGGCCTCCGGCTCGCCGAGGTGCTGGCCGACCTGCACGCGGTGGACCCGGCCGCCGTCGGTCTCGCGGACTTCGGCCGCCCCGACGGGTACCTCGACCGGCAGCTCGCCACCTGGCGCCGCCAGTACGACGCCTCCCGCAGCCGCCCCCAGCCCCGTCTCGACGCCCTGCAGGACCGGCTCGCCGAGAGCGTCCCCTCCCCCGGCGGGCGGGCCGGCATCGTGCACGGGGACTACCGCCTCGACAACGCGATCGTCACCGGCCCGCCCGACGCGCCCCGCGTCGCGGCCGTCCTCGACTGGGAGATGGCGACGCTCGGCGACCCGCTGGTCGACCTGGGCATGCTCGGCCTGTACTGGGACATCCGCGGCCTCACCGGCACCTCCGGTCCGGACGGTCCCGACGACGGTGCGCTCAGCGCCGTCGTCCCCGGCGCCGGGTACCCGGAGCTCGCCGAGCTCGTCGACGCCTACGCGGCGCGGTCGGGCACCGCGACGCCGGACCTGTCCTGGTACCGCGCGTTCGCGGCGTACAAGCTCGCCGTGATCCTCGAAGGGATCCACTACCGCTTCCGGGCGGGCGAGACGGTCGGCGAGGGCTTCGACCGGATCGGGGCGCTCGTCGCCCCGCTGGCCGAGGACGGGCTCGCGCACCTGCCCTCGACGATGCCCGCCGGGAGGTCCTGACCATGGACTTCGCCCCCGACGCGCGCACCGCCGAGCTCACCGCGCGGGTCCGCGCGTTCCTCGACCAGCACGTGCTGCCGGCGGAGCCCGTGCTCGACGCGCAGCTCGCCGCCGCCCCGGACGACTGGTCCCCGCCGCCGGTGGTGCACGACCTGCAGGCCGCCGCGCGCGAGCAGGGCCTCTGGAACCTCTTCCTGCCCGCCGGCGGGCCCTGCGGGGACCGCGGCGCCGGCCTCACGAACCTGCAGTACGCGCCGCTCGCCGAGCTCACGGGCTGGAGCCCCCGGCTCGCCCCGGCCGCGTTCAACTGCGCCGCCCCCGACACCGGCAACATGGAGCTGCTCGCGCACTTCGGCACGCCGGACCAGCAGCGCGAGTGGCTCGACCCGCTGCTCGACGCGCGCCTGCGGTCGGCGTTCTGCATGACCGAGCCGGGGGTGGCCTCGAGCGACGCGTCGCAGATCGGCACCCGCATCCGCCGCGACGGCGACGAGCTCGTGATCACGGGCCGCAAGTGGTGGTCCACCGGCGCGATGAACCCGGGGGCCGGGCTGCTCGTCATCATGGGCAAGACCGACCCGGACGCCCCGCCCCGCCGGCAGCAGTCGATGGTGCTCGTGCCCCGGGACGCGCCCGGCGTGACGGTCGTGCGGCCCCTGACCGTGCTCGGCTACGACGACCGCGACCACGGCGGGCACGCCGAGATCGCCTTCGACGACGTCCGCGTGCCCGCCGCGAACCTCCTGGGCGGCGAGGGCGACGGGTTCGCGATGGCGCAGGCGCGCCTCGGGCCGGGCCGCATCCACCACTGCATGCGCGCCCTCGGCATGGCCGAGCGGGCGCTGGCGCTCGCCGGGCAACGGGCGCGCGAGCGCTCCACGTTCGGCCGCCCCCTCGCCGAGCAGGGCGTGGTCCGCGAATGGGTCGCCACGTCCCGCGTCGAGGTCGAGGCCCTGCGCCTGCTCGTGCTCAAGACCGCCTGGCTCATGGACACCGTCGGCAACCGGAAGGCCATGCGCGAGATCCAGGCCATCAAGATCGCGGTGCCGCGCGCCGTGCAGGCGGTCCTCGACCGGGCGATGCAGCTGTTCGGCGCCGCCGGCCTGTCCGGCGACCAGCCGCTCGCCGAGATGTTCGCCGCGGCCCGCGCCCTGCGCCTCGCCGACGGCCCCGACGAGGTGCACCTCGGATCCCTCGGGCGGGCCGAGCTCCGCCCCTGAGACGGGCCTCCCCCGCCGTTCCTCGCCATTCCCGCCACCCGTCCACGATCGATGACGATGAAAGGACCGGACATGACCCCGACCTCCGACCCCCGCACCGGCTCCCCCGGCACCGCGCCCGCCGACGACGCCGTCGACGGCCCCGGCTTCGGCACGCTCTCGGCGGCGTCGCTGCTCGTGGAGACGGCGCGCCGCCACCCCGAGTACCCGGCGCTGCACTTCGCCGGGACCACGACCACGTACGGCGAGCTCTGGGACCAGACCCGCGCCTACGCCGGCGCCCTCGCGGCGCGCGGGATCACCCGCGGTTCGCGCGTGGCGATGGTCGTGCCGAACGTGCCCGACTTCGCGCGCGTGTACTACGCCGCGCTCGCGCTGGGCGCCGTCGTCGTCCCGATCCACCTGCTGTTCCGGTCGGGCGAGATCGAGTTCGTGCTCCGCGACAGCCGGGCCGACGTCGTGGTCGCGGCCGCGCCGATGCTCGAGGAGGCGGCACCCGCCGCCGAGCGCGCGGGCGTCCCCCTCGTCACGGTGCTCGCCCCGGCCGCCGAGCAGGGCGGGCCTGCCCTGCCCCGCCTCGAGGACGAGGCGGCCGCCGCGGTCCCGGTGGAGCGGCACACGCCGGTGCACCCCACCGCGGCCGCGACGATCCTCTACACCAGCGGCACCACCGGGCTGCCCAAGGGCGCCGTCGGCTCTCACCTCGCCGCCGTGGAGCAGGTGCACTGCTCGCTCATCGACTCCTTCGACCTGCGGCACGACGACGTCGTCTTCGGCGGGCTCCCGCTGTTCCACGCGTTCGGCCAGATGGCGGTGATGAACTGCGCCTTCCGCGTCGGGGCGTCGGTGGTGCTGCTCCCCCGGTTCGACCCCGACCAGACGCTCGAGACGCTCGTGGCGCACCGGGCCACGGTGTTCACCGCCGTGCCGACGATGTTCGTCGGGATGCTGGAGGCCGCCCGCCGCAGCGACGCCCGGCCGCCGCTGCGGTACGCCGTCTCGGGCGGGGCGGCGCTCCCGGTGAGCGTGCTCGAGGAGTTCGCCGCCTCCTACGGCGCCGAGGTGCACGAGGGTTACGGCCTCACGGAGACGTCCCCGAGCGTCTCGTTCAACACCGTGTTCGAGCCGATCCGCCCCGGCACGGTGGGCCGGCCGATGTGGGGCGTGGACGTGGCCGTCGCCGACCCCGTCATCGACCACGAGGTGCACCTGCTGACCGAGCCGGGGGCGCTCGGCGAGATCGTCGTGCGCGGGCACAACCTGCTCAAGGGCTACCTGGGACGGCCGGACGCGGACGCCGCGGCCCTCGTCGACGGCTGGTTCCGCACCGGCGACCTCGGCACCCTCGACGCCGACGGGATCCTCGCGATCACCGACCGCAAGAAGGACATGATCATCCGCAACGGGTACAACGTGTATCCCACCGAGGTGGAGGCGACGCTGGTGTCGCACCCCGACGTCGCGCTGGCCGCCGTCTTCGGCGTGGCCGACCCGGTGCACGGGCAGGAGATCCACGCCGCCGTGGTGCCGGCGGACGGGCGCACGCTCGACGCCGACGCCCTCGTCGCGTGGGTCCGCGAGCGCGTGGCCGCGTTCAAGTACCCGCGCGTGGTGCACGTGGTGGACGAGCTCCCCCTCGGCCCGAGCGGCAAGATCCTCAAGCGCGAGCTGCCCGCCCGCTTCGCCCCCGTCCCCTGAGACCGGTGGGGGCGCTCGTCCGGCGCTGTCCGGTCCTCGGACAGCGCCGGACGAGCGCTCACGACGACTGCGCGGCGCGGGGCTACGACGCGGGGATGCCGTCGTGGCGCAGCGGCACGGGCTGCGGCTCGACCTCGGTCACCGTGCCGCCGCCGACGGCATAGGTCGCGCCGACGTAGTCCTGCACGCCGTCGGCGACGACGGTGATGCCGACGCCGTCGAACGCGGAGTGGTCCTCGGGGCCGAACATGAGCGGCACGATGCCGTTGCCCTCGAGCCGGCCCGACTCCACGGCTTCGACCAGGCTCTCGCGCGTCGGGTCCTCGCCGGCCGCGGCGAGCGCCTCGGCGAACAGGTACCCGACGCTCATGCCGTACACCGTGTTGCCGTCGAAGCGGGCGCCGTCGTTGTACTCGTCGTTGATCCGCTCGAACAGGTCGACCCACTCGCCGTCGGGCCCGAAGGGCAGGTAGTTCGCGCTGACGAAGCCCTGGAGCAGGGCGGGCGCCACGTCCTCGCCGAGCAGCTCGACGAGCGTCGGGTAGTCGCCGCCGGAGGACGAGGCCAGCCACCGCGGGCTCCAGCCCATCTTCGCGGCCGTGCCGACCGCGAGCGCCGTGAAGCCGTTGACCGTCGCGAGCAGCACGTCCTCGCACCCGGCGGCCTGCAGCGCCCCCATCTGCGCGGTGACGTCCTGGTTCGACGTCGAGTACGACTCGTGGGCGGTGACGCCGTCCGCGCCGAGGGCGAGCTGCACGCCCTCGAGGAACTCCTCGCCGAAGTCGTCGTCCTGGCCGAGCACGCAGACCGCGCTGCCCGGGTGCTCGTCGGCGGTGTACTGCGCGAGGGCGGCCCCCTCGACCACGTAGTCGGCGTTGAAGCCGAACGTGTTCGGGTACTCCTGCGGGTCGTCCCACAGGGTGCTGCCGGACGCGACGAAGAGGTCGGGCACCCCGTTCTGGTCGAGGTAGTCGAGCACGGACGCGTGCGTGGGCGTGCCGAGGCCGCCGAGCAGGGCGAACACCTGGTCCTCCTGCACGAGCTCGCGGACCACGGTCTGGGTGTTCGCCGGGTTGTAGCCGTCGTCCTTCACCACGTACTCGATCGAGCGGCCGTGGATGCCGCCGTTCGCGTTGACGTACGCGAAGTAGGCCTTCGTGGCCGCCGAGATCGACGCGTACCCGGCGGCGGCCGGGCCCGTCAGCGGATGGTGCGTGCCGACCGTGACGGTGTCGTCGCTGATGCCGGGGGCCGCGGCGGCGGGCGTGCTGCAGCCGGCGAGGGCCAGGCACGCGACGACGGACGCCGCGGCTGCGCCGGCAGGGGCGGTGCGGGGGTTCCGCATGGGGGTCACCTCTCTGTGGGTCGTGCCGGGCTCGCGGTCGCGTCGGTGCGGCCGCGAGGGTGGGGACGGGGGCGAGCGGGGCGGGGCCTGCGACGGGTCGCGGCGCGGGCGAGCCCGCCGGGCCAGGCCAGGGTCACGACGATCAGGAGCGCGCCGAAGACGAGCAGCGCGAGGTTGCCGGACAGCCGCTCCTCGAGGTCGGCGGGGACACCGATGGCGCTCGTGACGGTGTCGACCAGCCACGGCAGCAGCACGACCAGCGCCGCACCGGCGGCCGCGCCACCGAGGCTGCCGAGCCCGCCGACGACGGCGGCCACGACGAGCAGCAGCGAGAACGCGAGGTCGTAGCGGCCGGGCCCGACCGACTGGGTGACGAGGCACAGGACGGCGCCGCCGAGCCCGGCGGCGAGCGAGCTCGCGACGAACGCACCCACCTTGACCCGCGCCGGCGACACCCCGGAGAGCCGGGCCGCGGCCTCGTTGCCGTGCACGGCGCGCATGCGCAGGCCCGCGCGGCCGGAGCGCAGCACCGCGAGGGGCGTGACGGCGAGCGCGGCCACGACGATCGCCACCCAGGCGTGCCACTGCTCCACGACGATCAGCCGGGACAGCGCCCCGGGAACGCCCTCGAACGGGACGGCCAGGCCCTGGTCTCCGCCGAGCGCCGGCACCTGCGCGGTGAGGGCAGGCAGCGCGACGACCATGGCGAGCGTCAACCCGGCCAGGTAGGGCCCGCGCAGGCGTGCGCCGGCCAGGCCGAGCAGCCCGCCCACCGCACCCGAGGCGAGCAGCGCCCCGACCAGCCCCAGGGCGACGCGCGCGGCGCCGGCCGCGCCCTCGCCGTCGAGACCCGCGCCGGCGACCGCGTTCACGGTGAGGGCGTACCCGTAGCCGCCCGCCGCCATGAGCACGGCGTGCCCGAGGGAGAGCTGGCCGGTGAGCCCGACGAGGAGCGTGAGACCCGCCGTCGCGCAGAACGTCGCGGCGACGACGGCGAGCTGGTAGTTGCGGTACGGGTCGAGCAGGAACGTGGCGGCGACCGCCAGCAGCGTGAGCACGACCGCACGCAGCAGGATCCGCTGGGTCGGGGTGAGGCGGCGAGCGGGCCGCGGGTCGGGGCGGCGCGCGTCGCGCACGGCGGCCTCCTCGGTCTCGGCGGGTCTCGTGGCGGTCATGCGGCACGCACCTGGGCGGTCGCGAAGATCCCGCCGGGCCGCACCAGCAGCACGAGCGTGAGCAGGGCGAGGACGGCCAGCGGGGCGACGCCGGCGCCGAGGTAGCCCGTCACGAGGCTGACGAGCACGCCGACGGCGATGCCGCCGAGCAGCGCCCCGGTCGGCGAGTCGAGCCCGCCCAGGACGGCGACGGTGAACGCGTGCACGAAGAGCAGGTCGGCGGAGTGGGCGTTGAGGCCGAGCTCGGTGGGCACGAGCAGCAGGGCCGCGAGCGCCGCGACGGCGCCCGAGAGCGCCCAGCCGAGGGTGACCATCCGCGGCACGCGCACGCCCAGCAGCCGGGAGACCTCGGGCGCCGCCGCGGACGCGCGCAGCTGCAGGCCCAGCGACGTGCCGTTGAAGAGCCACGCGAGGAGCCCGACCACCGCCAGCGCCACGATCAGCACGAACAGGTCGTACGGCGAGAGCAGGGGCACGCCGCCCACGACGAAGGGGCGCTCGTCGAACGGTGCCGCCATCGGCCGGTGCCGCGGGCCGAAGGCGATCCCCAGCGCCGACTGCAGCACCATGACCAGGCCGATCGCGACGATCATCCCGGGCAGCGGGCTGCCCGACGGCACGCGCCGCATGAGCCCGCGCTCCACGGCTGCGTTGAGCGCGGCCCCGGAGACGAGGGCCGCCCCGAGGCCAGCCCAGAACGAGCCGGTGGCCCCGGTGACGGCGAACGCCGCGAAGACGGCGACGGTGGCCACGGCCGCCTGGGCGAAGTTCACCAGCCGCGCGGCACGCCAGACGATCACGAGGGACAGCGCGAAGAGCGCGACGACGAGCCCCCGGGCGAGCCCGGTGGCGAGGAGGAAGACGAGTCGGTCCATGGGGAGCCTCTCTCGGGGACGCGGGTCGGGAGCCGTCAGGACGCGGGGGCGGTCAGAAGCCCAGGTAGGCGTGGCGGAGGGCGGGGTCGCCCGCGAGCTCGGTGGCGGGCGCGTCGACCACCACCGCCCCGAGGCTCAGCACGACGCCGCGGTCCGCGATCGACAGGGCGCTCGTGACGTTCTGCTCCGCGAGCAGCACGGTGAGGCCGGTCTCCCGCGCCGTGGTGCGCAGCACCCCCATGAGCTGCGCGACGACGCGCGGCGCGAGGCCGAGCGACGGCTCGTCGAGGAGCAGCACGCGGGGGCGGGCGAGCAGCGCGCGGCCGAGCGCGAGCATCTGACGCTCACCGCCGGAGAGCTGGTGGCCGAGGCTGGAGCGGCGGCGCGCGAGCGGCTCGAACAGGTCGTAGGTGCGGGCGACGGCGGCCCGTCGGGCGGCGCGGCCGGGGTGGCACCACAGGGCGCCGAGCCGGAGGTTCTCGTCGACGGTCAGCTCGGTCACGACGCTCCGGCCCTCGGGGACCTGGGCCAGGCCGCGGCGGGCGCGGTCCTCGACGCTCAGCGCGGTGAGGTCGGCACCGTCCAGCAGCACCCGACCGGTCCGCGGCGCGGTGAGCCCCGAGAGCGCCCGCAGCAGGGTCGTCTTGCCGGCGCCGTTCGCGCCGAGCAGGGCGACCACCTCCCCCGGGGCGACGGCGAGCGCGAGGTCGTCCAGCACGGGCGTGCCGGCGTAGCCCACGGTCAGGGCCTCGACGGCCAGGGCGGGGCTCATGCGGCCGCCAGCCCGAGGTACGCCGCCTCGACGGCGGGGTCGGCGCGCACCTCGTCGGGCGTGCCGCTCGCGACGACGCGCCCGAAGTCGAGCACCACCACCCGGTCGGCGACGGCCATGACGAAGTCCACGTGGTGCTCGACCAGGAGCACGGCGCAGCCGTCCGCCGCGACGTCGCGCACGACGTCGGCGAGCGCGTCCACGTCGTCCGCCCCGAGGCCGCCGGCGGGCTCGTCCAGCAGCAGGAGGCGCGGGCGCGCCACGAGCGCACGCGCGAGCGCCACCCGCTTGCGCACGGGATAGGGCAGGGCGTCCACGGTGGTGCCGGCGTCGCCGGTCAGGTCGAGGCGTGCGAGCACGGACGCCACCGCACCGGCGGCGTCGGGAGCCCCGGCCACCGGGACGAGGACGTTCTCGAGCACCGTGAGCCCCGCGAAGAGGCCGAGGCCCTGGAGCGTGCGCGCGAGCCCGCGCTCGAGCAGCCGGGAGGGGGACGCGGGCGCGGGGCGCCCGTCGAGGCGGATCTCGCCCGCGGACGGGCGCACCAGGCCGCACACCGCGTTGAAGACGGTGGTCTTGCCCGCCCCGTTCGGGCCGATCAGCGCGACGGTCTCGGCGCCCTGACCGGCCCGCTGATCGGCACGTGCGGACGGGTCGCCCACCGTGAGGTCGACGCCGTCGAGGGCGGTGAGGCCGCCGAACGTCACGGTGAGGCCGGAGACCTCGAGCCGCGGGTGGGCTGGGGCGGCTGCCGGGCGGGCTGCCGCCGCGGGGGACGCGGGGATACGGCGGGACATCGGCACCTCTTCGTGTCGGGTGGTGCCACGCTAGCCGATAAACCGACTGGCCGGTATGCCCTGGCGAGACATTC
>Ga0180221_1000340_pt1 | contig 46233 bp, 40 predicted proteins | sample eDN5th37CKraftMG_FD_151339 | JGI IMG/M metagenome (GOLD analysis project Ga0180221, IMG submission 151339) | Enriched Miracle-Growth compost microbial communities from Emeryville, California, USA - eDNA 5th pass 37_C Kraft MG (version 2) (version 2) ...
CGGCCTTGAGGCCCGTCTTGCGAAGCTCCTCACTGTGGCAACGGGGACATTCCAACGGGCTTCTCCTCGGCAAATCAAACAGACAGCCCAAGAAGAATCCAAACTCAGTCTAATGTAAACACTGCCCCCACAAGGGGGAGGGGTAAGGGGTGGGGATATCAGGCCGACCAAGCCCATCAAGGCGTCCATATGCGACAGCCCTGCCCTCAAGGGAGGCGCCGGCGCGTTTCATTCCGCACACAGCCCAAAACCCAACCTCGCACCGCAACATAATTATGGCGAAATGCTGCATCGCACAAAATTGCAAGGCTGCCATGCAGCATTGACGGTTGTGTCAGCCGACGAACGGAGGCATTTAGATCATGTGATTTCGGCAACGGTCTACCTCCTCCCGGGCCTTGTCGGATAAGGTCGACTTTCACCTCCTCCCGATTGTCGACCGCCTTTAGAAACACCCGCCGGACCTCCTCCCCCGGCGGGTGTTTTCTTTTTTGGCTCCGCGCACGGCAAAGCAGATGCCGGCGAAGTCATGAAGGCTCAACTCACGAGCCAACGCCCAATTGCTTTACGTCGCAGGTTCTTCATCGGCTCTGATTGCATCGAGGCCGAGGCCTGGGTCCCCGGAACCTCCGCACCTCGCTTCGCTCGTGCTCCGGCCCGAGGACGAGGGGTGAGAGTAACGGCAGACGAGCGGCGGCAATCACTTCCTCGGCAACCGTTTCCTCAAAGATTGGCGCAAGCAGCCAATACAGCCGTCATTCTCAACAGCCCGTCCCCCTTACAGCCGTCGTCCTGCCCTTCTCGCCGATTGCGCAAATTTTCAACGCCGAAGCCAAGCCCAGCTTCCTCGTCATCCTCGGGCCGCAGCACGAGCGGAGCGAAGTGCGAAGGTTCCGGGGATCTATGCCTCGACCTCTCGACAGGCAGTACGATAGCGGGCAATCCGAAGACGAACATCACGGATGAGCCCGGATGGTGGCTTGGCCACCTTCTCCACACAACGGGAGCAGCAATCCGGGCGCGGCGGCACCGCCGCACCCGATGCGATCCTAGCCACCGTAACCCACGATACCCTTGATCTCGAGGAAATCGTGGATGCCCCAATCGGCATATTCGCGGCCGTTGCCCGACTGCTTGTAGCCGCCGAAGGGAGCGTGCGTGTCCCAGTCGGGATAGTTCAGATAGACCGAGCCGGCGCGCATCTTCGAGGCCACGCGCCGCGCATTCTCGATGTTCCGCGACTGCACATAGGCCGCCAGGCCGTAGACCGTGTCGTTGGCGATGCGCACGGCGTCGTCCTCGTCCTGATAGGAAATCACGGACAGGACGGGGCCGAAAATCTCCTCGCGGGCGATGGTCATGTCGGGGCTGACATGGCCGAACACGGTCGGGCGGATGTAATAGCCACGGTTCAGGTTCTCGGGCCGGCCGAGGCCGCCCGTCACCAGCCTGGCGCCTTCCGAGATGCCGGTCTCGATCAGCCGCTGGATCTTGTCGTACTGCATCTGGCTGACGACAGGGCCGAGCTGCGTTTCGGTCGAGCGCGGATCGCCGGTGCGATGGGCTTCGGCGGCGGCCTTCGCCACTTCCAGCGCCTCGTCGTGGCGCGAGGCCGGCACCAGCATGCGCGTCGGCGCGTCGCAGGACTGGCCGGTATTGCCGAAGCAGGCGTTGACGCCCTCGCGCACGGCATGCGCGAAATCGGCGTCGGGCAGGATGATGTTGGCGCTCTTGCCGCCCAGCTCCTGCGCCACGCGCTTGACCGTATCGGCCGCCGCCTTGGCGACCAGAATGCCCGCGCGCGTCGAGCCGGTGAAGGACACCATGTCGACATCCGGATGCTCGGCCATCACCTGGCCGACATCCGGCCCGGTGCCGTTGACGAGGTTGAACACGCCCTTCGGCACGCCGGCCTCATCCATGATCTCGGCGAAGACGATGCCGCTGATCGGCGCGATTTCCGACGGCTTCAGCACCACCGTGCAGCCCGCGGCGATGGCCGGCGCGACCTTGCAGACGATCTGGTTGAGCGGCCAGTTCCACGGCGTGATCAGCGCGCAGACGCCGATCGGCTCCTTCACCACCATGGTGGTGCCGCGCAGATGGCTGAATTCGTAGTCTTCCAGCGCCTTGATGGTCGATTCCAGATGCACCCGGCCGGCGGCTGCCTGCGCCTCGCGCGCCCAGGTGATCGGCGCGCCCATCTCCTGCGAGATCGCCTGCGCCACGTCCTCGTAGCGGCGGTTGTAGATTTCCAGCACCTTGTTGAGCAGCGCCAGGCGCTGTTCGCGGGTGGTCTGCGAGAAGCTGGCGAAGGCCTTTCGCGCGGCGGCGACGGCCTTGTCGACATCGGCCCTGGAGCCGAGGGAAATCTGCGTATAGGCCTCCTCGGTGGAGGGGTCGATGACGTCCAGCGTGGCCGGCTTAGCGGGCGCGATCCACTGGCCGTCTATGTAGAATTTCAGATGGTTGCTCATGTCTTCCGCTCCCTGAGAAGGTATGCGTGAAAAGAACGGCCGGGCGCTTCGGCACCCGGCCGCTTGCGGATCAGGCGCCGTCGAAGCCGGTCAGGACGCCGACCGCGTTGACGCCGATCTCCTCGACGGCATAGCCGCCCTCCATGACGAACAGCGTCGGCAGGCCGAGCCTGGCGATGCGCGCGCCGATCTTCGGATAGTCCTCGCTCTTCAGCTTGAACTGGCTGATCGGGTCCTTCTCGAACGTATCCACGCCCAGCGACACGACCACGACATCGGGGCTGTAGGCCGCAACCTTGTTGCAGGCATCTTCGAGCGCCTCGCTCCACTTCGCCCATGGCGTGCCGGCCGGCATCGGGTAGTTGACGTTGAAGCCCTCGCCCTTGCCCGCGCCGCGCTCGTCGGCATGGCCGAGGAAGAACGGGTATTCGGTGTTCGGGTCGCCGTGCAGGTTCAGCACGTATACGTCGTCGCGCTCGTAGAAGATTTCCTGCGTGCCGTTGCCGTGGTGGTAGTCGACATCGAGGATGGCGACGCGCGAGGCGCCCTGGTCGCGATACCACTGCGCCACGACGGCGGCGTTGTTGATGAAGCAGTAGCCGCCCATGAAGGCCGCGCCCGCATGGTGGCCGGGCGGACGGCAGAGCGCGAAGGCGGTGCGCTCGCCGGCCTTGACGATCTCGGCGGCGGTCAGGCCCACGTCATAGGACGACTTGATGGCATCCCACGTGCCCTTCACGAAGGTCGCGCCGGCATCGAAGGAATAGTAGCCCAGCAGCGCGTCGATGCGGGTCGGGCGCACGTCGCCGCGCAGCCCGCGCGTCGGCCAGGTGAAGGCCATCGCCGAGCCGGGAAAGCCGGCTTCCTGCCAGAGCGGCCAGACGGTGGGCAGGAAATCGATATAGTCCGCGCGGTGCACGCGCTTGGCGGCATCCAGCGTATGCTCCTTCGGCGCCAGGATCGGCCCGAGCTTTTCGCTCTCGACCCTGGCCCGGATGAACTCGGCGCGTGAAGGCTTCTCGAAGCCCGGCACGATCTCGCCCGCGACCAGCTCCATCTGGCCGCCATGGCCGGCGTGGAGCGGAGAAAAAACTGTCTTCATTCACTGTCCCCTTGGTGGTTCGGGGCGTGACCCTAGCCGTATGCCCCGTACTTCCACAAGGGCGTCCTTGTGCCAAGACGAATGGCGGTTCTGGCATCATCCCTTCCTGATGCCGATTGCTAGCCTGCGTGTGTCTGCGGAGACCTGAATGCCTTCCTATGCTGACCTGATCGTCACCAACGGCCGTGTCCTGACCATGGACGAGGCCAATCCCGAAGCAGAAGCCGTCGCCGTCAGGGACGGCCTGATACAGGCAATCGGCGACAACCACTCCATCCTCCAGTCGCGCGGCCCCGACACGAAAATGATCGACGCGCGCGGCGCATCCGTCGTCCCCGGCTTCATCGAAGCGCATATGCACCTGTTCTCGGGCGCGGCGGAGCTGGCGCATCTCCAGCTCTTCGGCGTGCATGGCTTCGAGGCGCTGCGGAAGGCCATAAGCGATTACGCGGCCGCCCGCCCCGACGCGAAGATGCTGGTCGGCCAGGGCGCCGACTACACCATCCTGCCGGGCGAGACCGTCACCCGCCACCATCTCGACCGCATCCTGCCCGATCGCCCCTTCGCCATGGCCGCGCCCGACCATCATACGATGTGGGCCAACACCAGGGCGCTGGAATTGGCCGGCATCCTGCACGGCAGGCAGGTCGGCCCCGGCAACGAGGTGGTCATGGGCGAGGACGGCCTCGCCACCGGCGAGCTGCGCGAGAACGAGGCCTTCGGCCCGGTGCTGAAGCTGGCCGGCGAGGAGCGCGCCCGCCTTGGCCTCTCCACGGGCGGCGAGCCGGACCCCGCGCCGAGCGCCGCCGAGCGCGACGCCGACCGCGACATCATGCGCCGCGGCCTCGCCTGGTGCGCCCGGCACGGCATCACCTCCATCCAGAACATGGACGGCAATCTCTACCAGCTCGAGCTGCTGTCGGAGATAGATGCCGAGGAGGGCCTGCCCTGCCGCGTGCAGATTCCCTTCCATTACAAGAACTTCATGACCCTCGACATGCTGGAGAAGGCCTCCCGCATGGCCGAGCGCTATACGTCCGACTACCTGCATTCGGGCGTTGTGAAGGTCTTCTACGACGGCGTGCTGGATTCCTGGACGGCCGTCATGATCGAGCCCTATGCCGACCGGCCCGGCTGGGTCGGCGAGCCGCTGTTCACGCCGGACCAGTTCCGCGAGCTGGCCGTTGCGATCGACAGGCGCGGCCTGCAGATCGCCGTCCACGCCATCGGCGACGGCGCGGTGCGCGCCGTGCTCGACGGCTACGAGGCGGCGCAAAAGGAAAACGGCAGGCGCGACAGCCGCCACCGCATCGAGCATATCGAGGTGACGACCGAGGCCGACATACCGCGCTTCGTCGACCTCGGGGTGATCGCCTCCATGCAGCCGCCCCACCCGCCCGGCTCGATGGGCCTGCCGCTGGAGCCGACCGTCTCGCGCATCGGCCGCCATCGCTGGCATGTCAGCTACCCATCGCGCACGCTCAGGGAAGCCGGCGCGCATGTCGTCTTCGCCTCCGACTGGCCGGTTTCGCCGATCGATCCGATCGCCGGCATGCAGGCGTCCATGGTCCGCGAGAAATGGGCCGACGACATGCCCGACCAGCGCTTCTCGCTGCACGAGGCGCTTGCGGCCTACACGGTCGAAGGCGCCTATGCCGAGTTCGCCGAGGACAGGAAGGGCCGGCTGAAACCGGGCTTCCTCGCCGATCTGGTCGTGCTTTCGGGCGACCTGGAAGCCACCGCGCCGGCGGCCCTGCATGAGATCCGACCCGTCGCCACGATCTGCGGCGGCAGGATCACCTATCAGGCATAGGCGGCCCCGTTGCGGAAGGCGGTCACTTCAATCTTTGTTCAGTCGACCAGTTGCCAATCCATGTGGCATGTGCTGACAATCGGGCAGGAAGAGCATCTCGCCGGGAAGAGCGAGCAACCATCACAGAGGGATATGCGTGCCGGAAATGCCGGATAAGAATGCGATTGAAGTCCGCGGGGTGAGCAAGCTGTTCGGCATGGGAGAGGCGCAGGTCGCTGCGCTCGACAATGTCTCCGTCTCGATCCGCGAAAACGAGTTCTTCACCCTTCTGGGGCCGTCGGGCTGCGGCAAGACCACGCTGCTGCGGCTGATCGCCGGCTTCGACTACCCCACCGACGGCCAGATCCTGCTGCACGGCCAGGACATCGCGCCGCTGCCGCCGTTCAAGCGGCCGGTCAACACCGTGTTCCAGAGCTACGCGCTGTTTCCGCACATGACGGTGGCGCAGAACATCGCCTTCGGGCTGGAGATGCTCGGCAAGCCCAGGGCGGAGATATCCGCCCGCGTGGCCGAGATGCTGCGGCTGGTGCGCATGGAAGCGCTGAAGGACCGCCGCACAAGCCAGATTTCGGGCGGCCAGCAGCAGCGCGTGGCGCTGGCGCGCGCGCTCGCCCCGCAGCCGAAGGTGCTGCTGCTCGACGAACCGCTCTCGGCGCTCGACTACAAGCTGCGCAAGGAAATGCAGATCGAGCTGAAGCGCCTCCAGAACGAGACCGGCATCACCTTCATCTTCGTCACCCATGACCAGGAGGAAGCCCTGACGATGTCCGACCGCATCGCGGTGATGTCGTCGGGCAAGATCCTCCAGGTCGGCTCGCCCTGGGACATCTATGACCGCCCGGCGGTGCGCTTCGTGGCCGACTTCATCGGCGAGACCAACTTCCTCGATGCCGACGTGATCTCGGCGAGCGATGGCCGCGCCACCGTGCGCCTCTCCTCCGGCGCCGAGATTCCGGCCACCTGCCCGGCCGGCGCAACGCCGCAGGGCAAGGTCACCATCGTGGTGCGGCCCGAGCATGCGCGCATGGCGGCGCCCAACGGCGCCTCCGCCCAGCTCGGCCAGATCGAGAACGTCGTCTATCTGGGCACGGACACGCATTTCCACGTGCGCCTCGACGACGGCACCCCCTTCATCGTGCGCCAGCAGAACAGCCGCGACGGCAACGGCCACAGCTTCGCCTCGGCCGAGCGGGTCGGCATCGAATTCGGCCAAGACGTCGCGCAGATCCTGAAGGACTGATGCCATGGCGAGCGCACAGGAATCCGCCCGCATCGCCGAACGTCGGGATATCAGGAACCGCTGGCTGCTCTCGGCCCCGGCACTGATCATCATCCTCCTGGCGGCCATCGGGCCCCTTTTCATCATGCTGGCCTACTCGTTCATGGCGAAGGGCGACTATGGCGACGTGAAATTTGGCCAGTTCTCATTGGACGGATGGTTTTCCGTCTTCTTCCAGCGAGACATATTCGACGACACCATTTCACTTGCGGACGCGCATCTGACAATATTCTGGCGCTCGGTGCGGCTCTCTCTGGCGACGACGGTCGTCACCCTGGTGCTCGGCTTCCCCACCGCTTATTTCATCGCCACGAGGCCGCAGAACAAGCGTGAAATCTGGCTGTTTCTCATTACGATCCCGTTCTGGACGAACCTTCTGATCCGCACCTTTGCGATGCAGGAAGTGATCCGCAACGAAGGTATCCTGAACACCGTCCTGCTCACGCTCGGGGTAATCAGGAGCCCCATCCAGATCCTCTATACGGACACGGCCATCATGTTCGGCATGGTATATGTGTACCTGCCGCTGATGGTGCTGCCGCTCTATGCGGCCATGGAAAAGCTGGATTTCCGGCTCGTGGAGGCCGGCTATGACCTCTATGCCGGCAGGCTCCAGGTTCTGCGTCGCATCATCATCCCGCTGGTCAAGCCCGGCATCATTGCCGGTTCGATCCTGGTCTTCATCCCCTCGCTCGGCGCCTACGTGACGCCGCGCGTGTTGGGCGGCGGCAAGAACCTGATGCTCGGCAACCTGATAGAACTACAGTTCGGACAGGGAAGAAACTGGCCACTGGGAGCGGCGATTTCCATCACCTTGATGGTGGTGGTGATGACTGCCTTGCTCATTTATGTGCGCAGCGCAGCGCGCACGGGAGCCGACAACAATGGGTAAACGCTTCGACATCCGCGCCCAGCCTGGCTTCGCGACCATCGCGATGTTCACCTTTTTCCTGCTCTATCTGCCCATCGTCACGCTTGTTGCCTATGCGTTCAACGCCGGCGATTCGATCGCCGTGTGGGAAGGGGTTTCGCTGCGCTGGTTCGTATCGGCGGCCAACAATGACATCGTGCAGCAGGCCGCTCTGCGATCGCTCATCATCGCCGCCTTCGCCGCCACGATTTCCACCACCGCCGCCACGATGGCCGCTCTCGCCACCACGCGCACGCGCCCCTATCGCGGGCTGACCTTCAAATATGCTTTCATCAACCAGCCGCTGATGGTGCCCGAGATCGTCACGGCCGTCGCCCTCCTGATCGTGTTCTCGCGCATCAAGGTGTGGACCGGCTATTCCGGGCTCGGCTATCTCATCGCCGCGCATACCGCTTTTTGCATTCCCTTCGCCTATCTGCCGATCCGCGCACGGCTGGAAGGTATGGACCTTACACTGGAGCGCGCAGCCGCCGATCTCTACGCCACGCCGTGGATGACCTTCCGACGCATCACGCTCCCGATCCTGCGCCCCGGCATTGTCGCCGGGTTCATGCTGGCTTTCGTCATCTCGCTGGACGATGTGGTCATCACCGAATTCGTCAAGTCCGGCGGACAGGACACGCTACCCACTTACATGCTCGGCCAGCTCCGCCGCATCGTCACGCCCGAGATCAACGCCATCGCCACGGTGTTCCTGATGCTTTCGGTGGCCATCGTGACCGCATTTTTCTTCCTCAACCGGAAGAAGGCATGACAACGACAACTCAACACAAACGAATGGGAGACCAACAATGAAGTGGAAACTGGCAGCGCTGACCACAGCACTGGCCCTCGCAACCTCCGCCGGCGCGGCATGGGCCGATGGCGAGCTCAACATCTACAACTGGGGTAACTACACCAGCCCCGAGCTGATCAAGAAGTTCGAGGATACCTACAAGGTCAAGGTGACGGTCACCGACTATGACTCCAACGACACCGCGCTCGCCAAGGTGCGCGCGGGCGGCCACGGCTACGACATCGTCGTGCCTTCGGCCAACTATGTGCAGATCTGGGTCAAGGAAGGCTTGATCGAGGAAGCGCGCCCAGACCAGATGGAGAATTTCAAGAACGTCGACGAACGGTGGGTGAACGTTCCCTGGGATCCGGGCCGCCACTACACGGTGCCGTGGCAGTGGGGCTTGACCGGCATCTTCGTCGACACTTCGCTTTACAAGGGCGACATCAACACGTCGGCGATCTTCCTCGACCCGCCTGAAGAGCTGGCCGGCAAGATCAACGTGGCCCCGGAGATGAACGACGTTCTCTATGCCACCATCCGTTATCTGGGCGGCAAATGGTGCACGGACGATCGCGCACTCCTGAAGAAGGTTCGCGACAAGCTGGTCGAGGCAAAGCCGAAATGGATTGCCATGGACTATGGAACCATCGAGAAATTCGCCAGCCGCGATTATGGCGCCGCCTATTACTGGAACGGCGCGGCCATCCGCGCGCGCGAGAAGAACCCGGACGTCCGCTTCGGCTACCCGAAGGAAGGCTTCCCCTACTTCATGGACAGCGTCGCGCTGCTGAAGGACGCCAAGAACCCCGAGAACGCCCGTCTGTTCATGAACTTCATCATGGCTCCGGAAAACGCGGCCCTCATTTCCAACTTCGCGAAATATGCCAACGGCATCAAAGGTTCGGAAGAATTCCTCGCCGATGACATGAAGGGCGCGCCCGAACTCAACGTACCGAAGGAGTATCAGGACGCCGGCGAATTCCTCGAAAGCTGCTCGCCGGAAGTGCATGATCTCTATACGAAAATCTGGACCGAGGTTCAGAAGTAATCATCGGCCGTCAACGGCCCGGCATATTGCCGGGCCGTATTTTGTTGCGGCCTCGCAGAGGCCGCGTCCCCTCCACTTTCACATCCCGGACTGCTTATAATGACCGCCCAGAACGCTTTCGCGCGCCGCTATGGCTTTGCCCGCTCCGACGTCACGCTGGAGAACTGGCGCACCGCGCCTTACAATCGCTGGGCATTCCAGAATGTGGGCGAACTGGTGCCGAGCGCGGAAATCGCGGCTTCTGCCGATGCACCCGAGGCGCCCGAGGGCGATCTGAGCGCGCTGCTTGCCGACAGCGTCGATGTCGGCGCCGGCAGCGAGACCGTCGCCGCCTTCCTCAAGCGCTCGCATGCCGATGCTTTCGTGGCCATGAAGGGCGGCAAGGTCGTGGGCGAATGCAATGCGCCGCATATGACGCCGGGCGGCCGTCACATCATCTTCTCCATCTCGAAATCGCTGACCGCGATCCTCGCCGGCGCGCTCCAGGCCGATGGCCTGCTCGATCCGGCGGCGCCGGTCAGGCAGTATGTTCCCGAAGCGGCCGGCTCGGCCTTCGCCGACGCTACCGTCCAGCATGTGCTGGACATGACGACCACGATCGACTTCGAGGAACTCTATCTCGACCCCGAAAGCGCCTTCGCCCGCTATCGCCGCGCCACGCTCTGGAACCCCAACGCCAACGGCCCCGACAGCGAGAAGCTGCTCGCCTTCATCACCTCGATCGGCAAGGGGGCCGGCGCCCATGGCGAGGTGTTCCGCTACCGCTCGCCCAACTCCGACCTGCTCGGCGTCATTGTCGAGCGCGCTTCGGGCCTGCGCTATGCCGACCTCATGGGCGAGCGCCTGTGGGGTCCGCTCGGCGCCAGGCGCGGCGGGCGCATCACCGTCGACGGCGAAGGCACCGCCCGCGCGGCCGGCGGCATCTCGGTCACCGCGCGCGACCTTGCCCGCGTCGGCGAGATGATGCGCTGCGGCGGCGTGTCCGAAGGCCGGCGCGTCCTGCCCGAAAGCTGGGTCGAGGACACCGCGACCGGCGGCGACCGCGCGGCCTGGAAGAAGGGCGACTTCGCCTTCCTGATGCCCAATGGCAGCTATCGCAACAAGTGGTACCAGACCGGCTTCGAGGGCAGGCCCTATTGCGGCATCGGCATCCACGGCCAGTGGCTCTATGTCGATCCGGCAAACGAGGTCGTTCTGGTCAGGATGTCGTCGCAGCCGCTGCCGGTGGACGATGATCTGGACAAGCAGAACCTTGCCTTTTTCCAAGCGGTTGCGCAGCGAATTTAGGTGATTTGCCTGCGAAATCGTATGAAAACGCTGCGCGAACCATGCATTTTCCGGGCGGCAAAAGGTCTCTTTCAGGCAAAAGCCCGCGAATTTTGGGTTATCTATACGGCCGCAATGGTGTAGGAGCATGGTCAGCTCGATGTTACAATCGGGCCGACAGCCCGATGCCAGAGGAACCGACCGCAGAATGATGTTCGCCCGGCCAGACAGCCCGAAGGAGCGCGGATATGCATCCGTCGTGCTGCTTTGGCTCGTCGTCGCGCTGGCGGCCATGCATGGCGCCTACGGTGCGATTTCGCCGTCGCGTTCCCTGCGGCTCCTGGCCGATCATGCCGGCATGGCCGGACAGCGCGCCGGCGATGCGGCAGGCGAGCGCCTGACGCAGTCGGGCCAGCAGCGCCTGTTCGTCATAGCCGACTGGCGCGGGCTGGCGTTGAAATCCCTGCTGCCCGGCGGCGATGGCGGTTCGGCCGTCGTGCCGTCGTCGCCCTGGAGCGTTCTGGCGGCGGCGCAGCCATGCCTTTGCGATTCCCTTCCCGAAAGCCTGAAGGAAATCCCGGCGCGGGCGCAACGCGCGCGCGCGCCGCCGGCGGCCGCCTGAGCGCCTTTTCGCGCGACCGCGATACCTTAGATTCTCGAAATATGACTGCGATTGCCTGCCCGAAGGGCCGGTATTGCGCATAAACAGGACCAGAAGCAATGCGAACTTCAAAATGGGTGGTGATGACCTATGTCATCATCGTCCTCATCGGCGTCCTCGCCGCCCTTCCCAGCGCCATGCCGCCCTCCGTGCTCGACAAGATGCCGAGCTGGTTCAGGCATCAGGTTACCCTCGGCCTCGACCTGCAGGGCGGCTCCCACCTCGTGCTCGAAGTCGACGCCAATGCGCTGAAGGCCGACCGGCTGCGCTCGCTGCTCGACGATGCGCGCGGCGCGCTGCGCAAGGAGCGCATTCCCGTGCAGTCGGCCCGCGTTGCGGGTGATGCGGTCGTGATCTCGATCGACGACGACGCCCAGCGTGCCCAGGCCCTCGATATCCTGCAGAAGCTGGCGGTTCCGGTTTCCACCGGCTTCGGCGCCGGCACGGCCGACATCGACGTCGCCTCGACCGACAAGCAGATCCAGCTGACCCTGACGGAAGCCGGCATCCGCGACCGCATCGACGCCGCCATCCAGCAGAGCCTCGAGATCGTGCGCCAGCGCGTCGACCAGGTCGGCGTGGCCGAGCCCACCATCCAGCGCGTCGGCTCGGACCGCATCCTGGTCCAGCTTCCGGGCCTGCAGGACCCCACGCGCCTGCGCCAGCTGCTCGGCTCGACGGCCAAGATGGAATTCCACATGGTCGCCAATGTCGAGCCCGGCCAGCCGCTGCCTCCGGGCGTGACGATGATGCCGGACGCCAAGACCAACCAGCAATATCCGATCGAGGACCGCGTCGCGCTGAGCGGCGAGCGCCTGACGGATGCCCGCGCCGGCTTCGACCAGCGCACGCAGGAGCCGATCGTCTCCTTCCGCTTCGACAGCGTCGGCGCCCGCCAGTTCGCCGAGATCACCCAGGCCAATGTCGGCCGGCCCTTCGCCATCGTGCTCGACGGCAAGGTGCTCAGCGCGCCCGTCATCCGCGAGCCGATCACCGGCGGTTCGGGCCAGATCAGCGGCAACTTCACGGTCGAGGACACCACCGTTCTCGCGGCGCTGCTGCGCGCCGGCGCCCTGCCCGCCCCGCTCACCGTCATCGAGGAACGCACCGTCGGTCCGGACCTTGGCGGCGACGTCATCCGCATGGGCCTCTACACCGGCATCGCCGGCTTCGTCGCCGTCGTGATCTTCATGGTGGCGCTCTACGGAAGCTGGGGCATGATCGCCAATTTCGGCCTGCTGCTGCACCTGATCCTGACGATCGGCGTGCTGGCCATCATCGGCGCGACGCTGACCCTGCCCGGCATCGCCGGCATCATCCTCGGCATCGGCTTCGGCGTGGACGCCAACATCCTCATCAACGAACGAATAAGAGAGGAATCCAAGAAGGGCATGAGCGCCTTCGCCGCGCTCGACCACGGCTTCAAGCGCGCCTTCTCGACCATCGTCGACGCCAACGTCACCTCGCTGATCGTCACCTGCCTCCTGTTCATGTTCGGCTCGGGCCCGATCCGCGGCTTCGCCATCACCATGATCATCGGCACCTGCCTGTCGATGTTCACGGCCGTCGCGATCGTCAAGGTCATCATGACCGAGGTGATCCGTCGCCGTAAGATGAAGACCATCAAGATCGAGCCGCTGGTCCATTTCTTCCCGGAAAAGACCTCGATCTCCTTCATGAACGCCCGCTTCCTCGGCATCGGTGTCTCGATCCTGCTGTCGCTGGCGTCCATCGGCCTGTTCTTCAAGCCGGGCCTCAACTACGGCATCGACTTCAAGGGCGGCATCCAGGTTGAGATCACCACCTCGCAGCCGGCCGACCTGGCCTCGCTGCGCAGCACGCTGGGCAATCTGGACCTCGGCGAAGTGGCCCTGCAGCGCATCGGCGGCGACAACGACGTGCTGATCCGCGTGCAGCGGCAGGACGGCGGCGAGCAGGCCCAGACGGCCGCGGTGACCAAGGTCAAGGACGCCGTCCAGAAGCTCGATCCGAGCGTCAAGTTCGACCGCGTCGACGTCGTCGGACCGAAGGTCAGCGGCGAGCTGGCGCATTCGGGCGTGATGGCGGTGGTGTTGGCCTCGCTCGCCATGCTGCTCTACATCTGGTGGCGTTTCGAGTGGAACTTCGCGCTCGGCGCGATCGCGACGCTGATCCTCGATACGACCAAGATGGTCGGCTTCTTCGCGCTGGTCGGGCTGGATTTCAACCTGACGGCCATCGCCGCGCTGCTGACCATCATCGGCTATTCGGTGAACGACAAGGTCGTGGTCTATGACCGCATGCGCGAGAACCTGCGGCTCTTCAAGAGGATGCCGCTGCGCCAGGTCATCGACATGAGTATCAACCAGGTGTTCGCGCGCTGCGTCTACACCTCGGTCGCGATCCTTCTGTCGATGCTGCCGATGGCGATCTGGGGCGGCAGCGCGGTGGAGAACTTCGCCGTGCCGATGGTGTTCGGCGTCATCATCGCCACCAGCTCCTCGATCTTCATCGCCGCGCCCATCCTGCTCTTCCTGGGCGACTGGTGGACCAGGCACCACCCGCAGCGGGTGGAGGAGAACAAGGCCGTGCCGGCCAAGTAGCCGGACCTGCGGCGCTTTCGCCCAGCGGAAGCGATATCGAACTGAAACGGCGCCCACGGGCGCCGTTTTCACGAGAGCGGTCTGGGTTTCACGGAATCACCGGAACCGCTCTATCTATTTGTTTTTACGCATTTCCGGACGCAAAACCGCTTCGCACTTTTGCTGGAAGTGCTCGAGCCATGCGTGTGAAGAGGCGGCATGCGCCACCGGCCGATCAGCCCTTCAGCGGCCACACCAGCATCAGCATCGGCACCGCGACGATGATGACGATGAAGGACAGCGGCAGGCCGAGCCGTGGATAATCGCTGAACCTGTAGCCGCCCGGCCCCATCACCAGCGTGTTGCTCTGATGGCCGATGGGCGTGAGGAAATCGCAGCCCGCCCCGATCGCCACCGCCATCAGGAACGCTTCCGGGTGGTAGCCGAGGCTGGAGGCGAAGCCGGCCGCGATCGGCGCCACGACCAGCACGGTGGCGGCATTGTTGAGGAACGGCGTCACCGCCATCGCGGTCACCAGAATGAGCGTCAGCGCGCCATAGGGCGGCAGGCTCGCGCCGATATGGGCCAGCCAGCCGGCGATCACGTCCGTCGCGCCCGTGCGCCGCAACGAATCGCTGACGGGGATGAGCGCGGCCAGCATCACCAGAATGGGTCCGTCGATCGCGGAATAGACATCGCGTGCCGGGATGACCTTGAACATCACCATCAACACCGCCGCCGCGAAGAAGGCGACCGAAACCGGCAGCAGGCCGAGCGCGGTGGTGCCCATGGCGAAGGCAAGGATCAGCACCGGCACGATGCCGCGCCGGACGCTGCCGAGCAGGATCTGGCGCTCCGCCAGCGGCAGGCAGCCCAGTTCGCGCAGTTTCTCCGGCAGCACCTTGCGGTTGCCCTGCAGCAGGATCACATCGCCCATCCGCAGCGTGATCGCGCCCAGCCTCCCGGTCAGCCGCTCGCCCTTGCGGCTGACGGCGAGCAGGTTGACGTTGAAGCGCTCGTAGAGGTCGAGCCGGCGCGCCGACCAGCCAATCAGCAGCGAGTTCTCGCCGATCACCGCCTCGACCGCCTCCACCTCCGTCGTCCTGCCGATGCCGTCGCGCCCGCCGGTGACGCTGAGCTTGGCCTGCGCGACGAGGCGGTCCAGCGCCTGCGGATCGCCTTCCATCAGCACCACGTCGCCTTCGCGCAGAACGGCATCCGGCAGCGGGGTGATGCGCACGCCGCGCGAGCGGATGATGGAGGTGACGACGACCCCGCCGGCGGCGAGCTTCATGAGGTCGGCCACCGGCTTGCCGAGCACGCTGGAGCCCGCCACCACCGTCGCCTCGGCCACATAGTTCTTGATGTCGATGGCCTCGTGCATGTCGGCCGTCTCGCGCTCGCGACGCGGCACCAGCCAATAGAACAGGGTGAGGAAGACGATGCCCGCCAGCGCGAGCGCCGCGCCCACGGGCGTGAAATCAAACATGGTGAAGGCGGTGCCGGTGAGCTCCTGCCTCACCCGCGACACCACGATGTTGGGCGACGTGCCGATCTGCGTCATCAGCCCGCCGAGCAGCGAGCCGAACGCCATCGGCATCAGGAAGACCGAGGGCGACGTCTTGGAGCGCTGCGCGAACTGGAAGGCGATGGGGATCATGATGGCGAGCGCGCCGATGTTCTTCACGAAGGCGGAAAGCAGCGTCACCGTGGCCACCAGCAGCACCAGTTGCCCCCGGATCGACCTCATCTCCGGCAGGTAGCGCTTGATCGCATATTCCATGATGCCCGAGCGCGCGACGCCCGCGCTGACCAGCAGGGCGCTGCCGACGATGATGACGATGTCGTCGCTGAAGCCGCTGAAGGCGGCGTCGAAGGGCACCACGCCCACCGCCAGCGCCGCCAGCAGCGAGCAGGCGGCAACCAGATCATAGCGAAAACGGCCCCAGACGAATGCAGCCATCATCAGGGCAATGACGGCGAAGGAAAGAAGCTGTGCGAATGTCATGCAAAAACTGTCCCCTGCCGCCGCACCCCAGCCACGGGGAACGCGCGGGCCGGCGGCATGCTTTCGCGCCAATCTGCCCGCCCGGCGGAAAGTTGAAAAGATATTTCCGCCCGCGTTTCCCGCAAAATGAAAGCGCCGGGGAAGCAGCGCTTCCCCGGCGCGTCCGATCACGGCTGTTTCCGCAGGTGCCTATGCCAACTGCGCGCGCATTTCCTTCGACGACGGCAGGAAGACCGTCAGCAGGCCGAGCAGCGGCAGGTAGGAGCAGATCCGATAGACGAAGTCGATGCCCTTGGCGTCGGCGACGATGCCGAGCACGGCCGCGGCGATGCCACCCATGCCGAAGGCGAAGCCGAAGAAGATGCCCGCGATCATGCCCACCCGGCCCGGAACCAGCTCCTGCGCGAAGACCACGATGGCCGAGAAGGCCGAAGCCAGGATCAGGCCGATCAGCACCGTCAGGATGCGCGTCCAGAACAGGTCCGCATAAGGCAGCACCAGCGTGAAGGGCAGCACGCCGAGGATGGAGAACCAGATGACGAACTTGCGCCCGAAGCGATCGCCGATCGGCCCGCCGGCCACCGTTCCCACCGCGACCGCGCCGAGGAAGATGAACAGCAGCACCTGCGCCTCCTGCACCGACACGCCGAACTTATGGATGACGTAGAAGGTGTAGTAGCTCGACAGGCTCGCCATGTAGATGTTCTTGGTGAACACCAGCGTGGTCAGCACCACCAGCGCGATCGCCACCTTGCGGCGCGGCAAGGCGACGCTGCCGGCCTTGGCCAGCCGCTTGGCCGAGCTCGCGCCGTGGCGCCTGTACCAGCCGCTGACCTGAAACAGCACGATCATGCCCAGCAGCGCCGCGGCCGAGAACCAGGCCACGCTGGTCTGCCCCTTGGGCACGACGATGAAGGCGGCGAGCAACGGCCCCATCGCCGAGCCGAAATTGCCGCCCACCTGGAACAGCGACTGCGCAAGGCCGAACCGGCCGCCCGAGGCGAGACGCGCCACGCGCGAGGATTCGGGATGGAACACCGCCGAGCCGATGCCGATCAGGCAGGCGCCGAGCAGCAGCATCGGATAATTGCCGGCATGGGAAAGGATGAGCAGGCCGATCATGGTCGAGCCCATGCCCGCCGGCAGCGAATAGGGCATGGGCCGCTTGTCGGTATACATGCCGATGAGCGGCTGGAACAGCGATGCCGTCACCTGGAACGCCATGGTGAGCAGGCCGATCTGCCAGAAATCCAGCCCGTAGCCGGTCTTCAGCATCGGATAGATCGCCGCCAGCAACGACTGCATCATGTCGTTGAGCAGGTGGCAGAAACTCACCGCCAGGATGATCGCAAAAACCGTGTTGTCCGCCTGGATACGATCGGCGGTTGTCGACGCATTGGTCACTTCATTCGTCCTGTCTGCACGCAGCAAGGCGCCGGCAGCCAGCGGCGCCAGCGGATTGCATGCCGTTATCCTCTAAACCCGGTCCCCGGGCCGTGTCTTATGTCAGACGGCGGCCTTCCCATGGGGCAGACTACCGCCTTCGTTCAAAAATGGTTCAGCGATCGCCGAGGTCACGCACCGCGCCACGATCGGCGGAGGTGGCGAACGCCGCATAGGCCTTCAGCGCCGTGCTGACATTGCGCTTGCGCTGCTCGACCGGCTTCCAGCCCCTGGCGTCCTGCTCGGCGCGGCGGCCGGCCAGCGTCGCATCGTCGACGCGCAGGCTGATGGTGCGGTTGGGGATGTCGATATCGATGATATCGCCGTCCCGCACCAGTCCGATCGCGCCGCCATTGGCGGCTTCCGGCGAGACATGGCCGATCGACAGGCCCGACGTGCCACCCGAGAAGCGGCCATCGGTGAGCAGCGCGCAGGCCTTGCCCAGCCCCTTCGACTTCAGATAGCTCGTCGGGTAGAGCATTTCCTGCATGCCGGGGCCGCCCTTCGGCCCCTCATAGCGGATCACCACCACGTCGCCGGCCTTCACCTCGTTGCCGAGGATGCCCTTCACCGCCGCGTCCTGGCTCTCGAACACCTTGGCCGGGCCGGAGAACTTCAGGATCGACTCGTCGACGCCGGCGGTCTTCACCACGCAGCCGTCGAGCGCGATGTTGCCCTTCAGCACGGCAAGGCCGCCGTCCTTCGAGAACGGGTGCTCGGCCGAGCGGATGACGCCGTTGGCACGGTCGAGGTCGAGCTCGTCCCAGCGCCGGTCCTGGCTGAAGGCGACCTGCGTCGGCACGCCGCCGGGCGCGGCGCGGAAGAAGTCATGCACGTTCTGGCTTTTTGTGCGCGAGATGTCCCAGTGGTCCAGCGCCTCGCCGAGCGTGGCGGTATGCACGGTCGGCGTATCGCGATTGATGAGGCCCGCCTTGTCGAGCTGGCCGAGGATGGCCATGATGCCGCCGGCGCGGTGCACGTCTTCCATATGCACGTCGGCCTTGGCGGGCGCGACCTTGCACAGCACCGGGACATGGCGCGACAGGGCGTCGATGTCGTCCATGGTGAAGTCGATCCCGCCCTCATGGGCGGCGGCCAGGATGTGCAGCACCGTGTTGGTGGAGCCGCCCATGGCGATGTCGAGCGTCATGGCGTTCTCGAACGCCTTCTTGGAAGCGACGTTGCGCGGCAGCACGCTTTCGTCGTCCTGCTCGTAGTAGCGCTGGGCGAGGTCGACGATGAGATGGCCGGCCTCCACGAACAGCCGCTTGCGGTCGGCATGGGTGGCCAGCGTCGAGCCGTTGCCGGGCAGCGACAGGCCAAGAGCTTCGGTCAGGCAGTTCATCGAATTGGCGGTGAACATGCCCGAGCAGGAGCCGCAGGTGGGGCAGGCCGAGCGCTCGATGACCTTCACGTCCTCGTCCGACACCTTGTCGTCGGCGGCCGCCACCATGGCGTCGACCAGGTCGAGCGCGTGCTCCTTGCCGGCCAGCACCACCTTGCCGGCCTCCATCGGGCCGCCCGAGACGAAGACCGTCGGGATGTTGAGGCGCAGCGACGCCATCAGCATGCCGGGCGTGATCTTGTCGCAGTTGGAGATGCAGACCATGGCGTCGGCGCAATGCGCGTTGACCATGTATTCCACCGAATCCGCGATCAGCTCGCGCGACGGCAGCGAATAGAGCATGCCGTCATGGCCCATGGCGATGCCGTCGTCCACCGCGATGGTGTTGAACTCCTTGGCCACGCCGCCCGCCTTCTCGATCTCGCGCGCGACGAGCTGGCCGAGGTCCTTGAGGTGCACATGCCCCGGCACGAACTGCGTGAAGGAATTCACCACGGCAATGATCGGCTTGCCGAAATCGGTGTCCTTCATGCCCGTGGCGCGCCACAGGCCGCGCGCGCCGGCCATGTTGCGGCCATGAGTGGTGGTGCGGGAGCGATAAGCTGGCATCGGATTCTTCCTAAGCTGTCCTTGACCCCAGGATATAGGCTTTTCGCGGGGGATCACGCGAAAAATCGTAACGTTCGCGAAGCACGCGCGGCCGGGCTCGCCCGGCACTTGCGCCCTCGCCGCGAGTGCCGTTCCGGCGGCGGGAACCGGACACCAGCCGGCTCCGCGACCATCAACCGTACCCGCGGTTACTCCTTCATAGCGAAAAGCTTGCGTCGCGTCACCACCTGGCATGCAATTTTGCCGATATTGGTTCAGTGGCCGCGCACGGGGCCCGGATTGACGGGAGGCGCGCGGCTGTTCCATAAAGCCTCCGTCAAGTTCTCAGGGCGGGGTGGAACTCCCCACCGGCGGTAAGAGCGCAAGCTTGAGCCCGCGAGCGCTTTCCGGAAAATCCGGAAAGGTCAGCAGATCCGGTTGAATTCCGGAGCCGACGGTCAAAGTCCGGATGAAAGAGAACGAACGGAGCCGCAATCCGCCCGTGACGGGCGGGCCATGCTACGTCTCGTGCGTCCTGATTCTGGTCATTGAACGGAGTAAGGACCCATGAATCAGATCACCCCTCGCGAATTCGAAACCCGCCGTCTCGCCGTCATCCGCGCGCGCTGGCATGCCGACATCGTCGACCAGTGCGTGAATTCGTTCATCGAGCACACGCAGGCGCTGTCGAACGGCAACGCAGCCGTCGACATATTCGACGTGCCCGGCGCGCTGGAAATACCGCTGCATGCCAAGCTGGTCGCCGAAACCGGCCGCTACGACGCCATCCTCGGCGTCGCCTTCGTGGTGAACGGCGGCATCTATCGGCACGACTTCGTGGCCGGCACCGTGCTCGACGGCATGATGACGGTGCAGTTGCAGACGAACGTTCCGGTGTTGTCCGCCGTGCTCACGCCGCACAACTTCCACGAGAGCGCCGAACACCACAAGTTCTTTTTCGAGCATTTCAGGGTGAAGGGCGAGGAGGCTGCCAACGCCGCCCACCAGATCCTCGGCGCGCGGGCTGCTGTTTCCGCATAAGCATCTGTTTTCAAACTGATAAATAACGCCGCGCGGCTGTGGATAACATGGCCGCGCGGCTTTGCGTTCCGCATCCGCTTTTGTCAATCGGCAAACGATTTCAGCCCGCCGAAAAAACCCGCTTGACCTTTCCCGAGTTCACTTAATAGGCTGTAAAGTGAACCGTGGGAGGACGGGATGAAGCTTGTGGAGGAACATCCGGGAGGAGACGGCGCAACCGCGAGGCTCGAGGCGCGCCGCTCGACCATACTGGGAGACCGGGTCAAGGCATATCGCACCGCGCGGCGGCTGACGCTGCGCCAGCTCGGCGACATGGTCGGCACGACCGCGAGCTTCCTCAGCCAGCTTGAGCGCGGCCTTTCGGGCGCCAACACCTCCACCCTCATGCTGATCGCCAGTGCGCTGGGCATCAGCGTCGCCGACCTGTTCGAGGATTCCGAAATCTCCACCCACCGGGTGTTGCGCCGGGCCGAGCGCCCTGCCCTGCCGGTCAGCGAAGGCTACCGCAAGACGCTGATTTCGCGGCGTCCGATCCAGCAGATGGAGGTCTATTCGGGCGAGTTCGCCATCGGCGGCTCGACCGGCGAGCTGCCCTACACGCACGGCGAGGCGCACGAGATGTTCCTGGTCCTGCGCGGCCGGCTGGAACTGACGCTCGGCGAGGAAAGCTTCATCCTGGAGGAAGGCGACAGCATCGAATACGCGACCTCGACGCCGCACAAGACGGTCAATGTCGGCGACACGCCGGCCGAGGTGCTCTGGATCATCGCCCCGCCCACCAGCGGCGCGGCCGATCTCGACCAATACGTGACCCGGACTCCGCTCGCATCCGGGTCGGTGCAACCAGACGACAGCGGGTCATCGGAGGAACAGTGATGGGATGTAAATCTGTATTTGCCGGCCTCGCCGGCGCAACCGCGATCGCCCTGATCGCCACTTTCGCCGCCAGCGCCGGCGACGCGCCGCCGGCGGGCACGATCGTCGACGGCTCGCTCAAGGGCAAGACGCTCACCTTCGTCTCCTACGGCGGCATCTATCAGGACGGCCAGGTCGCCGCGCTGAAGGATTTCGTCGACAAGACCGGCGTCACCCTGCTCAACGACGGCCCCACCGAGATCGCCAAGCTGCAGGCGCAGGTCGAGTCCGGCAACGTCACCTGGGACGTGGTCGACACGGCCGACCTGCCGCCCTACGTGCATTGCGGCACGCTCTTCCAGAAGCTGGATTTCTCCAAGCTCGACATCTCGCACATCCCGCCAGGCCAGGTGGGTGAATGCAGCGTGCCGGCCATGAACTACGGCATGGTGCTGATGTACAAGAACGACACCTACAAGGACAATCCGCCCAAGGACTGGAAGGACTTCTTCGATACCGAGAAGTTCCCCGGCGTGCGCGCCATCGACGGCAGCGGCGACCCGATCGGCGCGCTGATCGAGCAGGGCGTGCTCGCCGACGGCGGCTCGACCGAGAACATGACCAAGGAAGACATCGACAAGGGCATCGCCAGGATCAAGGCGCTGGGGCCCGACACCATCTTCTGGAAGACGGGCGCGGAATCCCAGCAGCTTGCCGAATCCGGCGAAGCCGACATGATCATGATGTGGACCGGCCGCGCCATGACCGCGGTGGACAACGGCGCCGAATACACGCCGGTCTGGAAGGACTGGATGGTGGTCATGGACCAGATGACCATCCCGGTCGGCGTGAAGGACACCGACGCGGCCTATGCGCTCCTCAATGCCTATCTCGGCAAGCGCGAGCAGGAAATCCTCACCGAGAAGACCTCCTATTCGCCGATCAACGACGAGGCGAAGCCCGACGTGCCGGACTCGGTCGCCAAATGGCTCACCAACACCCCGGAGCGCATCAGCCAGGGCTACCAGCAGAACATCAAGTTCTGGGTCGCCAATTTCGACTACGCCTCCGAGAAATGGACCGCGCTGATGGCCGGCAACTGAGCCGCCTGACCGGGATGCCTGAAGAGTGAGCCAGACAACCGACACGACCGCGACCGGGAGCGCCAGCCCCCGGTCCGCCGACCAGACGGCACCGTCGCACAGGCGCTGGCGGCTTGCCGCCTACCCGTCGCTGCTGACGGCGCCGGCCGTGCTGCTGCTGATCGCGGCCATGGCCTATCCGCTGCTGACCATCGTTCTGCGCAGCCTTTCCGAGCCGGAATGGGGCTTGCAGAACTATGTCTGGTTCTTCTCCACCCCGGTCAACATCACGGTGCTTGCCCGCACCTTCTCCATCTCGGCCTGGGTCACGATCGTCTGCGTGATCGCGGCCTATCCATATGCGTATCTGATGACGGCGGTCGGCCCGCGCATGCGGCTGGTGCTGATCCTGTGCGTGCTGGTGCCGTTCTGGGTCAGCGGCGTGGTGCGCACGCTGGCCTGGGTGATCCTGCTGCAGGATTCCGGCGTCATCAACCTGGTGCTGAAGTGGCTCGGCTTCGGCGCAGTCAAGCTCATCCGCACGCCCACCGGCGTCGTCATCGGCATGGCGCAGGTGCTGCTGCCCTTCATGATCCTGCCGCTCTATTCGGTCATGCGCGGCATCGACCTGCGGCTCGTGCAGGCAGCCCGCAGCCTCGGCGCGCGCCCTGCCCTCGCCTTCTGGCAGGTCTACCTGCCGCTGTCGCTGCCGGGCGTGTTCGCCGGCGCGATCATCGTCTTCATCCTGGCGCTCGGCTTCTACATCACCCCGGCCCTGCTCGGCGGCCCGCGCAGCACCATGCTGTCGACGCTGGTGCAGAGCCAGGTTCTGAGCCTGCTCAACTGGGGTCGCGGCGGCGCCATGGGCGTGGTGCTTCTGGTGTCCACCTTCGTGCTGCTGGCCCTCGCCGCGCCGCTGATGCGCCAGCGCCACAAGCAGGCATCGAGGTCGTGACGATGAAGCCCTTCCGCCTCCTCCTCGGCCTGTTCTGCCTGCTGGTCGCCATCTGGCTGGTGATGCCGACGCTGGTCGTCATCCCCATGTCGTTCAACGAGAAGAAGTCGCTGGCCTTCCCGCCCTCCGGCTTTTCCTGGCAATGGTACGAGAACTTCTTCACCAATCCGGAATGGTCGTCGAGCTTCTTCAACTCGCTGCGCGTGGCGGCCATCGTCGCGCTCACCGCGACCATTGTCGGCACGCTTGCCGCGCTGGGCTTGAGCCGCATGAAGCACTCCGGCGCCGGCATCCTGCGCGCCATCCTCATCACGCCGATGGTGGTGCCGGGCGTGGTGCTGGCGATCGGCATCTACGCCGTCTACCTGAACTACCAGCTCGTCGGCACGACGCTGGGCTTCGTCATCGCCCACACCATGCTGGCCGTGCCCTTCGTGCTGATCGCCGTCTCGGCCAGCCTCGAAGTGTTCGACGTGCGGCTGGAGACGGCGGCCGCCAGCCTCGGCGCGAACCGCTTCACCGCCTTCCGCACGATCACGCTGCCGCTGATCCTGCCCGGCATCCTGTCTGGCCTGTTGTTCGCCTTCGTGACCTCTTTCGACGAGATCATCGTGGCGCTGTTCATCACCAGCCCGTACCTGAAGACGCTTCCGGTGCAGATCTACACCAGCATCACCCGCGACGCCGACCCCACGGTCGCCGCGGTCGGCACCATCATCTTCCTGGCCACGTCGCTCATCATCTGCGGCGGGCTCATCATCGGATCGCAGAGGAGACGCTGACATGTCCCCATCCGCAGCCCCGGCGCGTGGCGCCGCCATCGACATCGCCGACGCAACCAAGCGCTACGGCTCCTTCACCGCGCTCGACGGTGTCAGCCTGCACATCAAGCCCGGCGAGTTCATGACCCTGCTCGGCCCCTCCGGTTCGGGCAAGACGACCACGCTCAACGTCATCGCCGGCTTCACCGATCTCACCGCGGGGGAATTGTCGGTGGGGGGCGAGAGCATCGTCGGCGTGCCGGCGCACAAGCGCAACATCGGCGTGGTGTTCCAGCACTACGCGCTGTTCCCGCACATGACGGTGGGCAGGAACGTCGCCTACCCGCTCACATTGCGCGGGGTGGAGAAAGGCGAGCGCGACAAGCGCGTGCGCCGCGCGCTCGACATGGTCAAGATGGCGGATTTCGCCCATCGCTACCCGAGCGAGCTTTCCGGCGGCCAGCAGCAGCGCGTGGCGCTGGCCCGCGCCATCGTGTTCGATCCGCCGCTGCTCCTGATGGACGAGCCGCTCGGCGCGCTGGACAAGAAGCTGCGCGAATGGCTGCAGCTCGAGATCAAGCGCATCCACCGCGAGCTCGGCACCACCTTCGTCTACGTCACCCACGACCAGGAGGAAGCGCTGGTCCTGTCCGACCGCATCGCGGTGTTCAACCAGGGCCGCATCGAGCAGGTCGGCACCGGCCGCGAGCTTTATGACGAGCCGGCGACGCTCTTCGTGGGCAAGTTCATCGGCGAATCCACCACGCTGCGCGGCGATGCCGAGACTTCGGGGACCGAGACCAGCCTCACGGTCGCCGGCCAGAAGGTGGTGGCCAATGACAAGCTCTCGGGCGGCCGCAGGCCCGTGATCCTGCTCAGGCCGGAAAAGCTGACCCTGACGGCCGGCTCCAGGCCCCGCGCCGACAATCAGAACAGCCTTGCCGGCAATGTAAGCGAGGCGATCTATCTCGGCTCGGGCTCGAAATATCAGGTCACGCTGCGCGACGGCTCGGTCGCCATCGTGCGCGCGCCGCTGGAGGCCGAACAGTTCGCGATCGGCGACGAGGTCGACCTGCGCTGGCACGTTTCCGATTCCATGCTTCTGGCCGACGACGAGCGCGCCGACCTGACCCTTACCTGACCCCTTCACCGCATCCCCGTTCTCGCAGGACCCCAGACATGCACGCCCAGGTCAATGGCAACATCTCCTTCTGGTATGCCGATATCGGACTGCCGTCCTATCGACCGCCATTGCCCGGCGACATCGAGGCGGATGTCTGCATCGTCGGCGCGGGCTTCACGGGGCTGTGGACGGCCTACTATCTGCGGAAGGCCGATCCCTCGATCCGCATCGCCGTGGTGGAGAAGGAGTTCGCCGGCTTCGGCGCTTCGGGCCGCAATGGCGGCTGGCTGTCGGGCGGCTTCGGCTGGTCGCGGGAAAAATACCTGAAGACGTCCACGCGCGGCGCCGTCGTCGACATGCAGCGCGCCATGTACGGCACGGTCGATGAGGTCGTTTCGGTGACGCAGGCTGAGGGCATCGACGCCGACATCCTGCGTGTCGACAATCTCACCGTGGCCACCAACAAGCCGCAGCTCGACCGGGCGCGCGCCGAATATGAGGAGGCCAGGGCCTGGGAGATGCCGGACGACCGCATCGCCTTCCTGAGCGCCGGGGAAACGCGTGCCCGCATCAACGTCCACAATGCGCAGGGCGGCTACATATTGCGCGGCATGGCGCGCGTGCAGCCGGCCAAGCTGGTGCGCGGGCTTTCCGACACGGTCGAGCGCCTCGGCGTGCCGATCTACGAGCAGACCGCCGTGCTCGGCATAGAGAAGGGCAAGGTCACCACCAGTCGCGGCACCGTGCGCGCGCCGATCATCGTGCGCGCCACCGAAGGCTTCACCGCCGGCATTCCCGGCAACGAGCGGCTGTGGCTGCCGCTCAACAGCGCCCAGATCGTCACCGAGCCCGTGCCGGATGCGCTGTGGGAGGAGATCGGCTGGAAAGGCCACGAGCTGCTGGGCGACACCGCGCATGCCTATTGCTATGCCCAGCGCACCCGCGAGGGCCGCATCACCATGGGCGGGCGCGGCGTGCCCTATCGTTTCGGCTCGAAGACCGACACGCGCGGCCAGACCCAGCAGGAAACCATCGACCAGCTCTACAAGATCCTGATGCGGCTTCTGCCGCAGACCCGCAACCTCAGGATCGATCACGCCTGGTGCGGCGTGCTCGGCGTGCCGCGCGACTGGTGCACCACCGCCGGGCTGGACGAGGACACCGGCATCGCCTGGGCCGGCGGCTATGTCGGCCTCGGCGTGTCGAGCTCCAACCTGTCGGGCCGTACGCTGCGCGACCTCATCCTGCGCCGCGACACGGAACTGACCCGCCTGCCCTGGGTGAACCGGAAGGTGCGCAAGTGGGAGCCCGAGCCGCTGCGCTGGCTCGGCGTGCACTCCATGTACCAGCTCTACCGCATCGCCGACCAGCGCGAGGAGGCCGGCCTGCAGCACAGCTCGAAGCTCGCGGCCATCGCCGACAGCATCACCGGGCACTGAGCCCATAAAAACAGGCGCCAGGCGCGGTCGCGGGCCGCTCCCGCGCGCGCCAAAGCAAGTCCCTTTCGAACACAGCCATTTGGAATTGCCATGATCGACTTCCAGACCTTCGCCCACCTTGCCGATATCGACCTCGGCGCGCCCGAGCCCAAGCCCACCTCCATCGAGGGCAACCAGATGGAGGCGGCAAGGACGCTGTGGACCTCGGCGGACGGCAAGATGGAGATCGGCGTGTGGGAGTGCACGCCCGGCCGCTTCACCGCCGCGCGCGACGGCAATTCCGAGACCTGCCACATCGTTTCCGGCCGCGTTTCGCTGCATGGCCCGGACGGCCGCACGCAGGAGGTACGCGCCGGCGAGCTGCTGGTGCTGCCCCAGGGCTGGCGCGGCGAATGGACGATCCACGAGAAGACGCGCAAGCTCTACATCATGCATCAGGAGGGCTGATCCCGGCTCCCGGTGCCGCTTGGCCGAATCTCCACTGGTGCGCGCTGCCGAAAAGTTGCAGACTTCCGGCATCACGCGTCAAGACAACGAGTTGGAGCCGGAGCACCGGCCGATCGGCACCCCGGCTCCGGGAAAAGCGGCATGACCCATCAGGAAAATGGCAAGCAGGGCATGGTGAGCTTCCGCGCCGTCAACAACGGCAAGTCGGCCCCGATCGAAGCCGAGGAGATCGAGGTCACGCTGCCCAACGGCGTGACGTTCCTGCTCTCGGCGACCGAACGGCCGGACGGCGGCGTGGCCCTGCACATTCCCGAGCAGGATCCGGATGCGCTGCGGTTCGGCGCCTTTTCCATCGAGCCCGGCGCGGCCAACACGATCTTCCTGCGCGCGGTGCTCTACGACCGCGATATCGAGGACGGCCTGCGCCCGGAGGAGCTCAACGCCTCCAACGACGATTGAGCCGTGGCGAAGGCTCAGCGGTAGGGATCGACGAGACCCCAGCGCTGCGGCTCGAACAGCCGCCAGTTGGTGTCCTGCTGGCAAAGGCCGGATTCCATCGGCCGGTCCGGGCAGGTTCTCTGATAGCGCCAGGCCTGACTCTGCTCAAAGGTCTCGCACCCGGACAGCGCCATCAGCCCCGCCAGGGTGGCCAGCACAAAATATAGCCGCATCGCCGAATCTCCTTGGTCATCCAAATGTAGCATGCGCTCGCCCGCGCACGCATGCCGATCGATCAACGCTTCGCGGCTGAAATGGCTCCATTCCGAGCCGGGCCCTCCGCGCCGACGGGGCGCGACGGCGATTGTTCCGGGGCGTCGTGCGGCCTCACCGGCTGGAGCCCGCCACAGGCACGACGACCGGGGCCGCCCGCGCCTCGGCGGGTCTTCATATTCAGCCCGGCATATCCGAGCCATCAAATCCTTGCGGATTGGCCCGGCCATCCGCTTGACCGATATATTCGTTCGTACATAACAATGGGGTCGAGGCACAGAAACTGGAAGCAATCATGCACCGTCGAAATCTTCTCATCATCCTCTCGGCGATGGTCGCCTGGCTGTTCGCCGGTTTTGCCGTCGCGGGGCCGCGCACGATCGTGGACGATGCCGGCCGCAAGGTCGAGCTGCCCGAGACGGTCAACCGCGTGATGGCGGCGGGGCCGCCCGCCTCGATCCTGCTTTACGCGCTTGCGCCGGAAAAGATGGTGGGCTGGGTGCGTGAGCCTTCGGCCGAGGAAAAGGCCTTCATCGCGCCGGCCTGGCGCGACCTGCCGGCGCATGGCCGGCTTACCGGCAAGGGCAACACCGCCAATCTGGAAGCCGTGCTGGCGATGAAGCCCGACATCATCCTCGATGTCGGCACGGTCGACGCCACCTATGCCTCGCTGGCCGACCGCGTGCAGCAGCAGACCGGCATTCCCTATGTCCTCATCGACGGACGCTTCGCCAGGACGGCCGAGAGCCTGCGCAAGGCCGGCGACATCATCGGCGCGCAGGAACAGGCCGAAAAGCTCGCCGCCTATGCCGGGCAGGCCGTCTCGCGCCTCGAAGCCGTCATCGAGAAAGTGCCCGCCGACCAGCGCCCGCGCGTCTACTATGGCCGTGGGCCGGAGGGATTGGAAACGGGCCTCGCCGGCTCGATCAACATGGAAATCCTCGCCGCCGCCGGCGCGAAGAACGTAGCCGAAGCCGCCGGCTCGGGCGGGCTCGCCAATGTCTCGCTGGAGCAGGTGCTGTCGTGGAACCCGGACGTGATCCTGACGCTCGACCCCAGGTTCCAGAAGTCGGTGCTGGAAGACCCGCTCTGGTCCGGCATTGCCGCCGTGCGCGACAAGCGCGTCTACCGCGCGCCGACCCTGCCCTTCGGCTGGTTCGACTCGCCGCCCGGCGTCAACCGCGTCGTCGGCCTCGCCTGGCTGGCCAGCGTGCTCTATCCTCAGGTCTCGACCATCGATCTGAGGTCCGAGGTGCGCGACTTCTACAAGCTCTTCTATCACGTCGACCTGAGCGGGGAGCAGCTCGACGCGCTGCTGGCGGACGCCGCGCCGAAATGACGAGGCAGGTCGCCGCGCGCGAGGAAACGGCAGCGGGCATCCGTCGCCCCGCCTGGCCGGCGCTGTGGCTTGCCGCCGTCGTGCTGGCGGCGCTGTTCCTGGTCGCGCTGGCCGTCGGCAAATATGCGGTCGCCCCGCACGACATCGCCCGGGTGATCCTCGCCAGGCTCACCGGCACCGAAAGCGGCCTTTCCGCCACCGTCGAAACGGCGATCTGGAACGTGCGCCTGCCGCGCGTGCTGGCCGGCCTGCTGATCGGCGCGGCGCTTTCGGCCGCCGGCGCGGTCTATCAGGGCCTTTTCCGCAACCCGCTCGTCTCGCCCGATATCCTCGGCGTATCGGCCGGCGCCAGCCTCGGGGCGGTGGTCGGCATCTTCCTGTCGCTGCCAGTGCTGGCGATCCAGGGCCTCTCCTTCCTTGGCGGGCTCGGCGCGGTGGCGCTGGTCTATTCGATCGGCCTTGCCGTGCGCGGGCGCGACCCGACGCTGGTGCTGGTGCTGGCCGGCGTCGCCATCGGCGCGCTGCTCGGCTCCTGCATCTCGCTGCTGAAGGTGCTGGCCGACCCCTACAACCAGCTTCCGGCCATCACCTTCTGGCTGCTCGGCAGCCTCGCCAGCGTCACGCAGGGCGACCTCGTCTCCATCCTGCCGGCGATGGTGCTGGGGCTGCTGCCGATGGTGCTGCTGCGCTGGCGCATGAACCTGATGTCGCTGGACGACGAGGAAGCGCGCGCGCTCGGCGTCGAAACCGGCCGCTACCGCTGGATATTCATCGCGGCGGCAACGCTGCTTACCGCGTCGGCCGTCTCCATCTCCGGCGTCGTCGGCTGGATCGGCCTGCTGGTGCCGCACATTGCCCGCATGCTGGTGGGGCCGGATTTCTCGCGCCTGCTGCCTGCCTCGCTGATGCTGGGTGCCGGCTATCTCATCGGCGTCGACACGCTTGCCCGCTCCATCGCCGAGATCGAGGTGCCGCTCGGCATCCTCACCGCGGCGATCGGCGCGCCGTTCTTCCTCTATATATTGATCACCGCGAGGCGCGGATGGCAGTGACGCTCGAAGCAATCGATCTCGCCTTCGGCTATCCGCGCGCGCCGGTCGGGCACGGTGTCTCGCTGTCGGTCGACAGCGGCGAGGTGCTGTGCCTGCTCGGCCCCAACGGTTGCGGCAAGACCACGCTGTTCAGGACGCTGCTCGGGCTGATCCCCAGCCAGGGCGGCACCCTGCTGCTCGACGGCCGCGACGTGGCGGGCTTCTCGCGCCCGGAATTCGCCCGCCGGCTCGGCTACGTGCCGCAGGCCAACGCCGCCTACTTCCCCTTCAGCGTGCTGGAAGTGGTGCTGATGGGCCGCGCCAGTCGCATCGGCGCCTTCTCCACGCCCTCGGCCATAGACCACGAGGCGGCCCGGTCCGCGCTGGAAGCGCTGGGCATCCTGCATCTGGGCCCACGCCTCTACACCGCCATCAGCGGCGGCGAGCGGCAGATGGCGCTGATCGCCCGCGCGCTGGCGCAGGAACCCGACATGATCGTGATGGACGAGCCGACCGCCAGCCTCGATTTCGGCAACCAGGCGCGCGTGCTGGAACGCATCCGCGCGCTGGCCGCCTCCGGCCTCGCCATCGTGCTTTCCACGCATGATCCCGGCCACGCCTACGCCTGCGCCGACCGCGTCGCGCTGATGAAGAAGGGCCAGCTGGTCGCGCTCGGCACGCCGGCCGAAGTCGTCACGCCCGAACGGCTGAGGGAACTCTACGGCATCGACGTTGCCGTCGCCTTCATGGAGGCCGCCGGCCGGCACATCTGCGCGCCCGCCCTCGCTGCCGTGAAAGACGCTGGCGTCTGAGCCGAAAACATCGCAGATTTCCCCCTTTGTCGCCGCAAGCCATATGGGAAGGGAAATCGACCGATGAAGATCAGCGCCAGAAATCTCCTGAAGGGCAAGGTCGTGGAAGTCACCAAGGGCGCCACGACGTCCCATGTCCGCATCGACATCGGCGGCGCGGTCGTCACTGCCTCGATCACCAATCAGGCGGTCGACGACCTCAAGCTGGAAGTCGGCAAGCAGGCCTATGCCGTCGTCAAGGCCTCCGACGTGATGGTGGCGGTGGACTGAACTGAAGCATCTTGCAGCCAGACGGAAACCGGCCTGCGTCGCACAGATGCGGCTCGGGAAATCAAGCCGGGGCAGCGGCACCTCGTTCGTCAGAACGCCCGCTGTTCCATCGGTTTCGCCCTCCCGCGCACCTCGCTCGGCGTCGCGTCGAAGCGCTGCCGGAAGACGCGGCTGAAATGGGCGAGATCGCCGAAGCCCCAGCGATAGGCGATCTCGCCGATCGTGGCCCCGCCCTGCGTGGCGTCCGACAGGTCGCGATGCGCGCCCTCCAGCCGCTCGTTGCGGATATATTCGCCGACCGTCATCTCTTCCGCCGCGAACAGGCGGTTGAGATGGCGCACCGAGATGCCGAGCCGCTCGGCCACGAATTCCGGGCCCAGCGCGGCGTTGGACAGATGGCTGGAAATGATGGTCTTGGCCTCCACCAGCGGCAGGATGCGCGAGCGCAGCAGGCTCGGCCCGCCCGAGAAGATGGTGCCGAGGAGCTGCCAGCAGCGCTCGGCATCCTCCGGCTTGGTGCCCGCCATCAGGCGCAATCCGGCATTGCGCAGCGCGCCCGAAAGCGTGCGCCCGGAGCCCATCCGGCCGTCGATCCGGATCGGCGCCTTGAGCTGCGCGGCCTTGCAGTCCTCCATCAGCTTCGCGCGCGGAATGTCGATGAGGATCTGGCGCATGTCGCCGGTGAAGCCGTAGAGGAAGGGCTGCTCGGCATCGTAGATCAGCACGTCGCCGGCGCCGAGGTTCAGGCAGCGGCTGTGCTGGTAGAAAAACGCCCTGCCCTCCATCAGCAGGCAGGCGAAGATGGAATCCTTCGGCCGCCTGTTCGCGATCTCGGGCGTGCGCTCCACGATATGCTCGTTGCCGCGAATGTCGCTCAGCGACAACCCGCTCACCTCGCAACGCGAGACGCTGACGCTCAACCCCCTGCGGTCGTGGGTGGAGCAGCGTATGCCGGTCAGCAGCGAGGCGTTGAAAGCCTCCCAATAATCGATGCGCTGGCTTGCGGGCACATCCTGCGTCGAGGCGCGCGTCAGCGGCGGCTGCGAAACCTCAATCACGCCCATGTCGTTTCCTCCCGATCGGCGTGGTGCCACGCGCGAAAACCCTCGGCTATTGGTACTGTCCTGTCAGCCCTTTCATAGCACGAAACTCGGGAAAGTTTGTCACCGGCGGACTCCAGTCTTGTCCGGCACGGACATCGCACGGCGATCGGGGCATCCGTCTCTGGCCAGAAAATCCAAAACTGGCCAGTGTCGAGTCATTCCGCCGCTGCGGCGGCTCCGGCCCGGCTGGAGCGATGCCCAAGGGTGGCTTACCGCCAACGAACAGAAAGTGCAACAATGCCTGAGCATAGGGAAGAACCGTGGTCCTTCGACAAGGATCGTGCCGCCCTTCTGGTCATCGACATGCAGAAGGACTTTGTCTACGAGGGCGCGATCATGGAAGTGGCCATGGCTCGCCACCGCATCCCCACCATGCGGCGCGTGATCGACACATGCCGCGACGCCGGCGTGCCGGTCATCTACACGCGCCATGTGCTGAGCGACCGCTTCGATGTCTCGCCGCTGGAGACCGCCTACCAGCCCAAGCTGAAGGTGACGGGCATGCGCGAGGGCAGCGAAGGCATCGAGATCGTGCCGGAACTGGCCCCGCTGCCGGACGAGACGATCATCAGCAAGCATCGCTACGACGCGTTCCATGACACGCAGCTCGACACCGTCCTGCGCAATGTCCGCGGCGCCGGCCAGGTGGATACGGTGATCGTCATCGGCACCGTCACCAACATCTGCTGCGAATCCACCGCCCGCAGCGCCTTCATGCGCGACTACAAGGTGGCCTTCGTCAGCGACGCCAATGGCGGGCTGGACGAGGCATCGCACAACGCCACGCTGGAAATCATCGGCCGCGTCTTCGGCCGCGTCATGACCGCGGACGAACTCATCGAACAGTTCTGAGGGGGAGGAGAACACCCGTGTCACAACCAGAGAATTTCGACAAATCCTACGAATGGAAGGCCGTCACCCTGCTCGGCCTCGGCTTCGGCCTGGTCGGCCTCGACCGCTGGCTGATCACGCCGCTGTTCCCGGCCATGATGGAAGACCTCGGCCTCACCTACCAGCATCTCGGCACCATCGTCGGCGTGCTCGGCCTGTCCTGGGGCGTGTTCTCCATCGTCATGGGCAACGTCTCGGACCGCATCGGCCGCCGCAAGGTGCTGATCCCGGCGCTCATCGTCTTCTCGCTGCTGTCGGCCGTTTCCGGCTTCACCGGCGGCTTCGCCAGCCTGCTCATCATCCGCACGCTGATGGGCGTGGCCGAGGGCTCGTTCTGCCCCACCAGCGTCGCCGCCACCGGCGAGGCCTCGCATCCCAGGCGCCGCGGCTTCAACCAGGGCCTGCAACAGAGCCTGTTTGCGCTGTTCGGCTTCGGCTTCGCGCCGATCATCGCCACGCAGTTGCTTGAGGTGGTGCCCTCGTGGCGCTGGGTGTTCGTCATCTCCGCAGTTCCCGGCCTGATCCTCGCCGTCTTCATGTACCGCATCATCCGCGAGCCCAGACGCCCGGCCGCGGCCCCGCGCCCGATCGAAAAGGCGCAGCCCGCCCAGTCGCCGCGCTGGCGCGACCTGCTGCGCAACCGCAACGTGCTGGTCGCCATGCTCAGCCTGCTGTGCGCCATGAGCGGCGTGTTCGTGATGGGCGCGATGATCCCGAACTACCTCGTCGACTTCCTCAAGCTGACCGGCCCGCAAATGGGCTTCGTCATGTCGGCGATCGGCTTCGGCGGCTTCCTCGGCGAATTCGGCGTGCCCGGCGTCTCCGACCTGATCGGCCGCAAGCTGGCCGCCTTCCTGGCCTTCGTCGGCGCGGCGGTGTTCCTGATCCTGTTCGCGCAGGCCGGGCCCAACCCGTGGCTGCTGTTCATCCTGCTGTTCGTCTCGGCCTTCTTCTGCCTCGGCCTGCTGGCGCTGTTCACCGGCCCGGTGGCGACCGAAGCCGTGCCGGCGGTGCTGATCGCCTCGGCCATCGGCATGGTGTCGGGCGCGGGCGAGATCTTCGGCGGCGGCATCGCGCCGTTTGCCGCCGGCTTCGTCGCCGACCAGTACGGCATCCAGTACACGCTCTATCTCGCGCTCGGCGGCCTGCTCGCCGGCGTGGTGGTGAGCCTGTTCCTGCGCGAGACCGCGCCGCGCAAGGTCGGCACGGTCGCCGCGACGGCATAGCCGCAAGCCGCAAGGCAAGGACCGGCCCGATCGGGCCGACATGACCGACAGGCCCGGCGACCTCGCGAAAGGTCGCCGGGCCTGAACTTTTCCGGCGCCCTGCCCCACGCCTTGAAAGGCCCGCAACAAATCGCCACGTCTATTGCAACCTTCCGTCACGGATTGGCGTTTGATGTTTGCGCAGCGGTTTTGGGGCGACATCATGGACAATGGATGGTTCGACAGACCTGTGCCGGTTTCCCTCGGGATCATCGGCGACGTCTACAATATTTCCAATGCACGGCAGGCCGTGGACATACTCGAGCATCGCTGGCCCGATGCCGGAACGGCCAAATACCGCGAGGCGCGCTATGCCTGCCTGCAGGTGCTGCAAGGCCTGAAAAAGCCGGCAGCGGCACGCCAGGCTTTCATGGAAGCCGCGCGCGAAGCGGGAATCCTGTTCGACGACGACCCGGTCGATTCCGTTTCGTGACAGTGGGAGGGAGCGAGATGGACAATCTGCAGTTTTTCATGCCGGTGCGCATCATGCCCGAGGCGGACGAACCGATCACCGAAATCTACAGCGTCGACCAGGCGCTGGATTTCCTGCTCGCCTGGCCGATCGGGCGGCAGGGGCCGGTCTACCAGAAGGCCCTGAACGCCTGCTTCACCGCCAGCGTGGACCAGACCTCGACCGAGGAGGCCCGCAAGGCGTTCCTCGGTTTCGTGCGGATCTGCGGCATACTGGCCAGGGACACCTCGGTGCCCGTCGCGGCGATGGCCGACGCCTGGCTCGCCTCGCCCGAGGAAAGCGGCAAGGCCGGCCGCAAGAGCGGCCGCCGCCCGCGCTCCGCCAGGCAGGACAACTCCGCACGCCAGCAGTGAGCCCGCGTGAAACCCACAAGTCATTGATTTGTGAAGAGTCCGGGGGCCCAGCCTGTCGGTTTTTCCGGCCTAACCAATTGATTTCACTAAGCGATCCGCGACACCGTGCTGCCGGGCAACGAATTCATGACGTATCTTCTGTTGCGGTTGGCCTGTGGTTTCTGAGCTGTTAGGCTCGAGCTCGACGGTCTTGCCTGTCCCTTCGTGTTGCGGTTGGCCTGCGATTTCTGAACTGTTAGGCTATTCGCCATGCCGATTGAATGGCGCGGCCCGTTGCGGTTGGCCTGCGATTTCTGAACTGTTAGGCTTGCGGCCGAAGCGCAAGCGAGTTTGTTGTGGTTGCGGTTGGCCTGCGATTTCTGAACTGTTAGGCTATCCCACGCGCCTCCCTTCGGCCGGGAGGAGTTGCGGTTGGCCTGCGATTTCTGAACTGTTAGGCTTTCCTCGAACTGCATGCGGAACGTCTCTTTGTTGCGGTTGGCCTGCGATTTCTGAACTGTTAGGCTCAAGGCTAAGCACCTTCTCGTTGCGATCCGGTTGCGGTTGGCCTGCGATTTCTGAACTGTTAGGCTCTCCGCCCATTCCGCTTTCGGAACTTGCCTGTTGCGGTTGGCCTGCGATTTCTGAACTGTTAGGCTCCGGCCGGCTTCATGCCGCCCGACCTGCCCGTTGCGGTTGGCCTGCGATTTCTGAACTGTTAGGCTCCACGTCGGTGAATGGTACGACGGCCCTTGGTTGCGGTTGGCCTGCGATTTCTGAACTGTTAGGCTCGCTTAACATGTGTCCATTCATCATCCCGGTTGCGGTTGGCCTGCGATTTCTGAACTGTTAGGCTGTGCAAAAGTGATCCTGCAGGTTCCCGCTAGTTGCGGTTGGCCTGCGATTTCTGAACTGTTAGGCTCGAACACTTCGCCGCGTTCTGGCCGCTGCTGTTGCGGTTGGCCTGCGATTTCTGAACTGTTAGGCTGAGCTTCATCGCATCAGCGGCGCGCCGGTTGTTGCGGTTGGCCTGCGATTTCTGAACTGTTAGGCTGGAGCCGGATTTCGATCCTGCCTTTGCGATGTTGCGGTTGGCCTGCGATTTCTGAACTGTTAGGCTGCTCGTGTCACCAACTTCAAATGCTGGCTTGTTGCGGTTGGCCTGCGATTTCTGAACTGTTAGGCTTTTCTTTTCGCGCTTGACGTCGATCGTGTCGTTGCGGTTGGCCTGCGATTTCTGAACTGTTAGGCTCCGCTGTCGCGTTGCTACCCGATTGCCTATGTTGCGGTTGGCCTGCGATTTCTGAACTGTTAGGCTAACATTCTGAGAATTACTCCTACCAAGGAAGTTGCGGTTGGCCTGCGATTTCTGAACTGTTAGGCTTGGTCCCAGCGAGAGATGCTAGGCCGCCTAGTTGCGGTTGGCCTGCGATTTCTGAACTGTTAGGCTACCTTCTCATATCCTTGAAGACGGGACCCTGTTGCGGTTGGCCTGCGATTTCTGAACTGTTAGGCTGCGGCGTTGCAGCGCGTGACGGTGAGCGCGGTTGCGGTTGGCCTGCGATTTCTGAACTGTTAGGCTAAGCCGGCGGAGCGCAAGTCGCAGTTGTTGGTTGCGGTTGGCCTGCGATTTCTGAACTGTTAGGCTGCAACATCAAAACCATCTACCGACTGGGCGGTTGCGGTTGGCCTGCGATTTCTGAACTGTTAGGCTTCCGCAACCTTCATTCCGTGATCGTCAGCAGTTGCGGTTGGCCTGCGATTTCTGAACTGTTAGGCTTTCATGGATGATCACCCGATCGCGATATACGTTGCGGTTGGCCTGCGATTTCTGAACTGTTAGGCTCATGAACGAAATGGCGCGCTTGCCATATCGGTTGCGGTTGGCCTGCGATTTCTGAACTGTTAGGCTATTGAACACGAGTTTGAGTTCAATGGCGTTGTTGCGGTTGGCCTGCGATTTCTGAACTGTTAGGCTTCAAGCGACAGACCACCGCTGATAGCTTCGGGTTGCGGTTGGCCTGCGATTTCTGAACTGTTAGGCTCGAGCGCGAAAGGTTGCTTGGCGGCAACTGGTTGCGGTTGGCCTGCGATTTCTGAACTGTTAGGCTGGACGATGACGACGATGGTCTCAATCCCCTGTTGCGGTTGGCCTGCGATTTCTGAACTGTTAGGCTGCCTTCAGCCACGGCTCGAGGCAGAGCATGGTTGCGGTTGGCCTGCGATTTCTGAACTGTTAGGCTTCTATAATTTCTTTTACAAAATTAGATTTGGTTGCGGTTGGCCTGCGATTTCTGAACTGTTAGGCTAAAAATCTATCCGCTGTCGAACCTGAATGAGTTGCGGTTGGCCTGCGATTTCTGAACTGTTAGGCTCCAATGACGAAAGGACTGCGGCATGACCATGTTGCGGTTGGCCTGCGATTTCTGAACTGTTAGGCTGAAACGTTACCTGCGGTGTCAAGGTTGTCGGTTGCGGTTGGCCTGCGATTTCTGAACTGTTAGGCTCAAAGGCTATGCCAACAGCTTCCGCAGCATGTTGCGGTTGGCCTGCGATTTCTGAACTGTTAGGCTCGTCGCAAAGGCGGACAGCAGCACCGCCATGTTGCGGTTGGCCTGCGATTTCTGAACTGTTAGGCTATCCTGCCGTGACCGCGTTGATGTGGCTTCGTTGCGGTTGGCCTGCGATTTCTGAACTGTTAGGCTTCGCGATCATAGTTGATTACAACGTCATTCGTTGCGGTTGGCCTGCGATTTCTGAACTGTTAGGCTCGATAATGTCCCAAGCCTCTGTTTCGACAGGGTTTTGGGGCTCTATCGCGTCATGAAACAGTCTACGGACTCTAGAAAAGCGCAATCTGTTCGGGATTTTTCTTGCGGGTCCGGCGGCTTTGATCGCTGAATCGGACAATATTTTCATATTGCCTATCCGTAAATTGAAAGATGAAAACATCGCCCCGCTCCGGGAGATGGGATCCGATTCGCCGCGTGTAGGTTTCAAACTGTTCCTGCCCGTTCACCAACCTAAGGTAATTCGAAAGCTGGCTCATCTCAAAGCCCTGATCAAGCAGGAACTGGCGGAATTTCATAGCTTCGGCGCGATGCCTTTTCGTATCCACCGGCAGATCAAACGTGACGAGCATCCACATCATCCGATAAGCGGACATGAAGGATGGTGTGGTCCGCTCTCCCCGTTTTTCCGTATGGAGCGTTGTCATGCCGTCCCGACCTGCCGGGCAAGGCCAGACAATGTCAGCGGGTCAAGTGGCGAAGGCAGCTCCAGGCCCTCGTCCTCCTTGTCGAAAAGCGCCGCCAACTGCTGTGCAAGTCGCGTTGCATGCACGTGCAGCGGGCTCATACCGTGCGGTGCCGGCAGGTCCAGCGCCGTCAATGTCACCAGCGCGGTCTTCGCTTCGGGCGAAACCTCTCGCAACCCGTCCTGCACGAGATTGTAGACGGCCCTGTCGATGATCGGTCGATAGGGCTCCATCAGGTCGTCCGCCAGGGCAAAGGCATTGGCGCGGTTGGAGTGATGGAGCCCGATCGAGGGATGCAGGCCGGCTGCGCAGATGGCCCGGCTGATGATTGCGCGCAGCACTGTGTAGCCGTAATTCAAGAGTGCATTGGCGCCTTCGCCGTCCTGATCGCGCCGGAAATCCGATCCCATGAACGCTTGCCAGTAGCGCCGCGCCGCCTGCGCTTCGACATTGTCCGGATCGCCGGAGCGAACCTTGCGGGCGAGCATTTCGAATGCACCGGCCTCCGCCCCGACCGATGCCAGCACTGCGCCCTGCATCCGGATCTTCGCAACCACGATATCGCGCCAGATGCGCTTGGCCAGAGGTCGTGACGCGTCCACCTGAGCGTTCAGGCGCCTACCCTGCAGATGATTGCCCTCAAGGGGCCAGACACAGGCCACCGGCGCATGGTTTGCCGCGCACAGCACAACCGGCACTGCCCGCTCCGAGAGGCGGACGAAGACCGTATTCGACCATGTCAGCCCGTGCGCATGGGCGATAACGCCGCCGATGTCATCGAGCGCCACGCGGCCCATCTCCTCCCGATCCTTCGACACGGTAAGGAAGCCACGATGAACGGCCACATGCAGGCCGTCAGAGGAAAGGTCAACCACTCGCTGCATGATGAGAGGCTAACTCAACCGCACCTCTTCGTCCGGCAAACCTTAATCTTTGGTTAACCACCCTGCTTTTCCCACCACGGGCCGGGATCGAACACCTGCCCGATCTCATCGATGCGAACCTGCCTCGGCCTGTATTTTTTCAATGGGTTGGGCATCGGGCGAAGCGGCTTGTAGGTCTTCTCCTTTTCCCTCCTGTCGAGATTGCCCGCCTCGTTGTGCGGATCGAGGTAGAGCTGCTTGTTGCGCTGGTCGAACTTGCGGACGATGGCGATGATACGCTTCCCATTATCGGGGTCGTCATAAGCGACCATATCCCCCTTTTTCAGGCTCATGATCTTGCGGGCGTTGTGGTTTTCGAGCCGCATGCGGGGCACAAAGCCGGGCCGGTGCGCATCGAAGGTCGTCACCACTTCGGCATCCCATTTGCCGTCCGGCAGCTCCCAGACATCGAAGCGATCGTTGCCGCCCGGCAGATAGCCCTTCTTGTGCCGCCCGCCGCCATGCGTGATCCAGACGGGATTCGCCACCTCGGTGATGCGGACGTGGCGGATGCCCCTGAATTTCGCATCGCCCTTGACGAAATCCAGCACCGCCTGTTCGAACGCCTTGCCCTCCAGCCCGCGTGTCGCCTCGTAAAGCCGATCCCTGAGTTCCGAATGGCCATGCGCATTGGTCCTGATCTTCATGATATCGGCGGGGCCCCGGATATCGGTGATGGCAATGCGGCGCACGACGATATCATTGCCGCTGGCGTCCTTTTCGCCGGTGTGCCCGTAGGCGGTATCGTTGTGCAGCTTGCCGGCCGTCTGCCCGCGGCCCTTCGCATAGTCTTCACGGCTCATCGTTCCGTGGTCCGGCTTGTGGCTGACGACGATGGCGTTAACCGCCGCGCGCACGTCCTCGCGAAAGCCCGGCCAGGGCGGATCGATCCGCTCGACGACACGCTCGGCCCCGCGCTCCTCGGCTGCCGCGGAAGCCGTCGCCAGCCGCTGGATCAGTGATCGCGAAGTGCAGGCGATGACGATGGCGTCGATCGCGTGGTGGCGATGGTCCAGCCGATTCTTCGGCTTCGCCACATCGCCGCCGATAAGATTGTGGTCGTGAAGCAATTCGTTGAGGCCCCACTGGCGGCGCAGCATCTCGGTCATCCGCCCCGGCAGCGCCCGCACGCGGGCGTGGCGCTTGTATATGCCGTCAAGGTCCGCTTCCTCGTAGTCGTAGAGGTGGGCAAGGTAGGTCAGCGCCAGCCGGGAAATATACTGCATGTCGGTCAATTGCCGGGCGAGAAAACCTTCTTCCTCGCCGAAGCGCGTCATGGCGTCTTCGCCAAAACGCCACTGCTTGTTCTTCGGCAGCGTCGTGGCACGCGCCAGGATCTCGCCATAACGACCGCGCCACTGCGGCACATCTGCAGGCGCCCGGTTCTTCTTCTCGCGATTGCAGGCCGTGCAGCACAGAATCCGGTTGGCCTTGCTGTCGTCCAGCGTCTTCGAATAGGGCAGGATGTGATCGATATCCGTCTCGCCGTTGAAGAGCATGTGCCCGGCGATTGCCTTGCCGCAATAGACGCAGACACGGTTTTCCGGCTTCTGGTTCAGGTCCTCCCACAGTTCCAGCCGGAGGCGATTGTAACCGGTGTCCAACTGCCGGAAAATCTCGGTCAGCTTCATCCCTCGTTCGATCGCTGCCTTCGTATTCCGCCCGATCCGGCGATTGACCTCGTCGCGCTCCCTGTCGTTCATCTTCAGCTCGCGGCCCACCTCGATGGCGATCCGGTCCGGCTTGCCGTATGTCCGGATCAACGCGTTGACCACGCGACGCAACTGGTTGAGCGCGATATGGACCGTCGGATTGGTGATGCGGCCCATGAAATCGTCATAGGGATCGTCGGGCTCACCAGTTCCCGGAGGAATGTGGCGTGCCAGCACCTCCTGATATTTCGGCAGTTGATTCATCCCCTTGCGGTCGGGATCGGCTTCGGAATTGGTGCGGCCGCGAACCCGCTTCGCCGCCTCGGCCTCGGTGATGACGAAACCACCTTCGCCTACGTCGTTTTCCAGCGCGTCGATGAGCGTGGTCAGCGCGGATCGGCCCAGCCTGCCGAAGCCGTCCGGCACCGGTGTATCGGCCACCGCCCTGGCACCCGCCTCGTCCAGCCCCGCCTCCGTTCTCAGCCAGTTCATGAGCATATTGTAGTCGGGCTCGGTGCGCAGCCTCTCGGTGATAGCCGCCTGCATTTCGACGGACATCGATGCCCAGCGATTGCCGAAACATTCCGGGCGCGACATACGGAAATAGATCACGTCGCCTTCGAGATCGCTGCGGTTGTCGGTCTCCTTGTTGAAGCGCACTTCCCGCCCGAGCTTCAGCGTGTTCCGCAACTTCGAGAAAGGTATCTTGCCCTGCTTGTTAAGGTTCGTCCGAAGCTGCAGCGCCAGCGCATTGCGCTGTTCCGGGGTCAGCTTGATGTGTTTCTGGTCCTCCCCGACGATTTCCAGTTCGTTGAGTTCCTTGAGCAGCCGGAACTTCTGGAACAGCGGATGCGCCTTCGGCAACCGCTCCTCCGGCGGATTGTAGGAGCATTTTGCCGGCTTCACCGGCCTCAGCGGACGCTGGTGGAAGACCACCGCACGCAATTCCCGGATTGACGCATCGGTGAGCAGGTCGGGATGGAAGAGCGTCTGCCGCGCCATGATCCGGTCGAATTCGCGCTCGAGCGCACCACGCGAAGGGTAGAAGGCATAACCCTCACCATCCGGCGCGATGCGGGCACGAACCGGCAGGCCTTGCAGCCGGCGCATGTGCAGCCATTCGCCGATGGTCCGCGCCCCAGCCTCCGCCATCTTTTCATCGAGCGCGCGCATCCCTTCAGAGATCACGCCCTGTTCGGGGTCGTTGCTGTCGGCCTTTCGATTGCTCTTGAAGCCGCGGCGCTGGTTGAGATGGAATATCGCGCGGCCTATCTCATAGGGCGACAGCGCCTCATCCAACGCCCGCGCACGCAATGCATAGACTGATGACGAGAGGTCGCCCGTTTTTCCATCCCCATGGTTCCTCACCAGCTCCGCGCGGGCGGCCTCGTCGGCGGGCATCAAGCCGAGATCGACCAGAAGGTCGATCAGACGCTGCCGCCGTTTCAGATACCGATCCCGCCGGCGCCTGGCACCACGCGCCTGCCGCCGCGCGACTGCCAGCGACGCCTTCGACTGCGGATCACGCCCGGCCATTTCGGATTGGGAGAAGATGCGCACCCCGCTAGCGACGACGCGTCCCTCGTCGTTTTCGCCGGGTTCGCCGCGCGTTTCGATGATCGCCCAGCCGAGCGAGTTTGTGCCGAGATCAAGCCCCAACGTTTTCATTCCCCCTCCTCCAGATTATCTTATACATGCTTCCGCAAACCGATCCGTGACTGCACCGTTAATACAACTTTTTTTTGCTAACGCCGCAAATGGAAGCATGTAGTTGCGGTCGGCCTGTCTGTATTTCTGAACGCGTTTAAGGAGAGGTTTCGGCCTCTCCTTTTTCGTTGATTTCACCACTGAATGGGCTATTCTAGATTCGTTCAGAAATCGCGGTCCAGCCGTTAACAAGCTGAGATATGCACCAGATAAGGCGTCCGCTTCGGCGGACGCTTTTTCATTTGGCGATGTAAAACCTCTCTTCATGTCGGATCATCACCCGACCAGCGTGACCGCCCAACAGCGAAAAAGAAAGCGCGAGCGGACCCGCTTCAACGCATCCATCCAACCGATAACAATATCGGTCAGCACTACTGCCTGCATGAAGCTTCCCGACGAAGACGTGCCCGAATGAGGCAGCTATCGAATTGCGCCAATGGCGAGGCGCTGAAAACCGGTAACCGGCTAACACATATTACGTGTCGCGGCGTGCTCAGATCTATGGAAATATTGGCATCACCGCTGCGCAAGGAATTCGGTGGCCTGAAAGGCGACCAGGTGAAGCTAAGCAGTTGGTGGGCCCGGAGGGACTCGAACCCCCAACCAAGCGGTTATGAGCCGCCGGCTCTAACCATTGAGCTACAGGCCCCACACATCGGCTGGATAGTGTCTTTTTGCGACGCGCACAAGGCTTTCCGCGCAAACAGTTTTGCGCTTGCCGCATTCCACCCATAATCGCACCATAGTGCCGCTTCCATAGGGACGACGATAATGGAGATTTTCATGACGAAACCTTACCTGCCGCTCGCGCTCGCCGCCGCGATTGCCTTGCCTGCCGCTTCCGCCTACGCGCAGCCGGCGCAGAATCAGCCGCCCGCGCGCATCATCGTCACCGGCGAGGGCGAAAAGACCGTGGCGCCGGATCTTGCCCTGCTCTCGCTCAGCGTGATGCGCGAAGCCAAGACCGCGCGCGAGGCGCTGAACGACAACAACGACGCCATGGCCGCCGTGATCGCCGCCATGAAGGAAGCCGGCATCGAGGACCGCGACCTGCAGACCTCGGGCATCCAGATCGCCCCACGCTACAACTACACCAACAAGCCCGACGGCAGCCAGGAAGCCGAGCTCGTCGCCTATCAGGTCACGAACACGCTTTCCGTGCGCGTGCGCGACCTGGCCAAGGCCGGCGACATCCTCGACAAGTCCGTTTCGCTGGGCGTCAACCAGGGCGGCGGCATCACCTTCACCAACGACGATCCCTCCACGGTGCTGACGGAAGCGCGCAAGCTGGCGGTGCAGGATGCGATCGCCAAGGCCAGAGTACTGAGCGAGGCCGCCGGCGTGCAGCTCGGCCGCGTGCTCGAGATTTCCGACCAGACTTTCCAGCCGCGCCCGATGCCGATGGCCAAGAGCGTTGCCTTCGACAGCGCCCGCGCCGTGCCGATCCAGGCCGGCGAGAACTCTTACAACGTCCAGGTCAACGTCACCTTCGAGATCAAGTAATGCCGCGCCGGCGCCGGTTGGACCCGGCGCCGGCTTCACCGGGCAAACAAAAGCCCCGGAGGATTGCTCCTCCGGGGCTTTTTCCGTTCGGTCGGTTCCGGGACCGCGCTCAGCGCAGGATCGGGCAGTGCGGCTCGCGGCTGAAGGTCACCACCATGCGGTCGCCGAACTTGCGGCCGACCACGGTGATGGTGCGGCGGCTGACATCGACGACGCGGGCACGGTGCAGGCCCATGCGGTCTGCCTTGTCGAGTGCGCGATCAGGCGTGCAGGCGCGCCGGTCCCAGCGCTCGCGGCGATCCCAGCGGTCGGGACGGTGCCAGTGGCGATTGTCGTTGTCGCGGACGTAGAAGCCGCCGCCCACGTCGCCACCGCTGCCGAAATTGAGGTAGACCCCGTCGGCATGCGCGGCCGGCATGGCGGACAGGGCGCCAAGGCCGACAAGGGCGGAAAGAGCGGCGGTCTTGAGAATGCGGAACATCGGTTGTCTCCTCTTGGCTGAACCGTTCGGCGGTTCCTGCCGAAGCGATGTGTAGACAATGCGGCATGAGGGCTGAACGGTTCCGGAATCCGCCGTTCATTTCCGGTTCATACGGTAAATCATTGAAAAATTGCCGTAATATTGCGTGTGGAAACAATCGGGCGGGCGCGTGGCGGCGCCCGGGTCACGGCTCTTCGGCCAGCATGTGCTCGAAGAAATCCTCCGGCTCGGCAAGCTCGCTCTCCAGCGCGGTGACGCGGCCGCGCATGGACATTCCCGCCTCGTGCACCGTCTCGCGGCTGCCCGAAACCAGCGGGTGCCACCAGTAGAGATCGCGCCCTTCGGCCACCAGCCGGTAGGCGCAGGTCTGCGGCAGCCAGGAGATCGTGCGCACGTTCTGCGGGGTGAGGCCGACGCAATCGGACACGCGGGCGAGCCGGTTGTGGTAGTCGGCGCAGCGACAGGTTCCGGCGTCGAACAGGCGGCAGCCGACGCTCGTCCAGTAGATGTCGCCCGTGTCCTCGTCCTCCAGCTTCGACATGCAGCACTTGCCGCAGCCGTCGCACAGCGATTCCCACTGGGCCGGCGTCATCGCCTCGAGTTCGGTGGTTTTCCAGAAGGGTTCGCTCATGGGCCCGATGTGGCCCGGCCCCGGCGCAAAATCAAGCCGCGACAGCCGCGCAAACCGGGGAATTGCTCGCCAAAACGCCGCACTGCCGCCGCTATTGCGGCCTGACGGGAACAAATTTCCGTGTCAATGCGTCACCCCAGACGGGACCTTATGCATGACAGGAGAGTGAGAGATGAAACCCCGATCGAGGATACTGGCGGGAACCGCCCTGGCGCTGCTCATGGCATCGCCGCTGGCCGCAGCGCCGCTGCCTGCTTCTGCCCCGAGCGAGTCCATGCAGGCGCCGCGGTTTTCACGGCCCGCGCTCTTGCTGATGGCGCAGGCCGACGACGAGCAGCAACCCTCGGAGGATGCGCAGCCGCGCAAGAAGCATCGCAAGGCGCAAGACGAGCAGGCGCCCGCCGAAGCCGCCCCCGCGGCGCAGCCGGAAGAACCCGCGCAGCCCCGCAGAAAGCATCGTGACACCCAGGAAGAGCGGCAGCCCGCTGCGGAAGCGGCGCCTGCCGAGCGTGCGCCCGCAGAGGAACCGATGCGGCCGCGCAAGAAGAACCAGGCCATCGAGCCCTCGGCACAGGGCGAGGCGGCTCCGGCCCCCGCCGAAGCGCCTTTGCGGAAGAAAAAGCAGAAGGAAACTTCCGAACAGCCCGCCCCCAACACCGAGGCCATGCCCGCCCAGCCTGAACAGCCAGCCGAGGCAACGCCCGAAAAGCCGCGCAGGAAGGGTGACAGGCAGAAGCCGGCAGACGAGCGGCCTGCCGCCAACGGCGAAGCCGCGCCTGCCCAGCCCGAGCAGCCGGCCGAGGCAACCCCTGAAAAGCCGCACAGGAAGGGCGACAAGCAGAAGCCGGCAG
>Ga0180221_1000341_pt1 | contig 46101 bp, 43 predicted proteins | sample eDN5th37CKraftMG_FD_151339 | JGI IMG/M metagenome (GOLD analysis project Ga0180221, IMG submission 151339) | Enriched Miracle-Growth compost microbial communities from Emeryville, California, USA - eDNA 5th pass 37_C Kraft MG (version 2) (version 2) ...
CGCCAGCGTGCGATCTTGCGTCGTTCATCCAGACTGATTTGCGAGTAGGTGCGTTTCATCTGCGGTTCCTTGCCTGCGATAAGCCATTGATATCGCTGCAAAGTCGCACTTCAAGGTAGAATCCACCTAGGGAATGTCGTCCTTTTCCAGAACGCAGATGTCCGCGCTCGTCCCGCCCATGTCGAAGGTTATTGCGCTTGGGATGGAGCTGCGGCGCATCAGTTCGACAGCGGCGACGACCCTTGCCGAGGGTCCTGACAACAGGGTCGCGATAGGGCGCTCCAGAGCCTGCGATGCCGGCACCAGCCCGCCGTTCGAAGCGGACACATAGACGGGGCATTCGATGCCCAGACGCCGCTTTTCGGTTTCGATCGCGGTAAGGTAGCTTCGGGTCTTGGGCGATATGTAGCTGTTCATGGCCAGAACGGTAGCCCGCTCATATTCCCGTAGCTGCGGCCACAAATCGCTCGAAATCGCCACGTCCAATCCCGGAAACGCGCTCTGGAGGCTTTCCTTCGCGACGCGTTCGTGCAGCGGGTTCCGGTAGGAATGCAGGAACAGGAGAGCAATCGTCTGCGCACCCATCTCGACGAGCTCGCGGGTTGCCGCGACGAGCTGCCGGCTATCGAGCGGCTTGATGACCTCGCCTCGCGCGCTCAACCTCTCTTCGATGCCACGCACCCAGTTCTTCCGGATCAGCGGGGCGCGCCGCACCTCCTTCAGGCTGAACACATTGGTCATCTTGACCCGGCCGAGCTCGAGCATGTCCTCGAAGCCGGCGGTGACGAGAAACCCGACCGGTGCGCCCTTGCGCTCGATGATCGCGTTCAGCCCAACAGTGGCGCCGACGATCAGCTCCACGCAGTCGGCGCCGGTCGCCCCCGCTCGCTCAAGGGCGATCTCGATGCCGCGGATCACCCCCTTCTCCGGGGCCGACGGCGTCGAGGGCGTCTTGAAAACCAGCGCGCTTCCGTCCTCGCGCAAAAGGCTGACATCGGTGAATGTCCCACCGATGTCGATTCCAATCCGGACATTCATAGGCATATCCAATACATTAACATTATTATGATGATTTTATTCGTCGACATGGCTGAAGCGGAGTTTCTCGATCCGGCGCCTGGAGGATATCGGGATCATCGACACGGTGGTCGCGGTTCTGAACCCCGCGAAGCTCGGCCGATACACCACGATCATCGTCGAGGTGACGCTTGAAAGCGAGCGCATCGACCTTCTGGAGAAGACGCGCAAGTCATTCCTGGCCTGCCCTCAAGTCCAGCAATGCTACTATGTGACGGGAGAGACCGACTTCTTCCTGATCCTGACGGTGGAATCCATGGAGCAATATGACGAAATCTGTCAGGCGTTGTTCCATGATGACAGCAACGTCAGGCGCTTCAGGACGGTCGTGTGCATGAAGCAGGTGAAATCGGGTCTTCGCATTCCCGTTGCGGCGCTGTCGGACAAGCCAGGGGGCCTCACCGGGGGCGAGGCACTGACCGGTTAGCGGGCCTTCCAGCTGAGGCTGTCGTCAGCGGGCTCCGTTCGCTGCATGGAGGGGCGAGCGGCGAACTCCCGGTGCCACGACGCCAGCTTCGGCGCGGCCGCGGCCAGATCATCGACGAACCCGCGAAAACGAAGCCAGGAAATAGCGACAGCCACGGCGATCGTCGCAATATTGACCTGGCTGCCCAATTCGTCGGCGACACTCTCCAGATAGTCCACTCCCTGGGAGATTTTCGTCTTCCGCCCGCCGACCCATGCGTCGGCATCCATCGTTCCAAACCGGTGCAAATCTTCCCGGCAGGCGATGCCGGCTTCGAGCATCCCGTCCGCCAAAGCGTGCAACCTGCCGACACGCCAGCGCATGGTCGCGCTTTGAGGAAACAGCGTCCCGCCCTGGGCATGGTCCAGAAACTCGCAGATCAGTTGCGACCCGAAAAGCGCCTCGCCGCTGTCGGTCAGCAGCGTCGGCAGCTTCATCAGCGGATTGAAGGCGGCGAGCGCGGGATTTGGCAGATGCGGGGAAACCGGCACCCGCTGCAGCTCTATCCTGTCGGCGATCCCCAGTTCATGAGCCACCACCATCACCTTGCGCACGAAGGGCGACGTTGGCGAAAAGAACAATTTCATCGGGAGGCCACCCGGTCATCCTGCGTGATCGCGTCCCACTCCCTGCGCAGCAGGCTCATGATGTGGACATTCCAGGCTTCGGATCCGACCCGGACGGCTTCACGGCAGGTTCCCTCCCGGACGAAGCCCAGCCGCTCATAGACGGCGACCGCCGCCGCATTGAAATCGAACACGCGCAGTTCGACACGATGAATGTCGTCCCGGCCGAACGCGATCTCCAGCGCGGCCCTAACCAGTGGAGCCGCATATCCCTTGCCCCGCGCGCGCGGCGCGATGGCGACGCGACCCAATGTCGCCTGACCGCAGACGGGATCGAAAAGCAGCTCGAAATGCCCGACGACACCGTGGCCCTCCTTGCGGACCGTCCATGCCCTCCAGGTCCCGTCCCGACCCGCGGCGTCCAGCAGGGGCTGCAGTTGCAGGCGGTCCAGCGGCGCATACAGGCGCGGGCCACCCCATTGGACGACGCTCGCCATGTCCGGGAACCAGGTCGTAAGCTCGGGAATATCGTCGGAAACGAAAGGGTCTACGGTCAGGTTCATCAAGGTCTCAATCTTCGGCATGAGGTGTTGCGTCGGTGGCGGGAAAGACCCGCCTGGAATTGGCTTGCATGTCGCCGCGTAGGCCCGTCATGCGCCGGCGGCAACCTGCGCCGGGCTCATTCCGACGAGCTCAAGGTAGCGGCCGGGGTCGGTCGCGCCCTCGGTGTTGATGACGAGCACGCGCGACGCCGCGCCAAGGCCGAGTGCCGACCTGATGGCGGGGGTCGCCGTGGCTCGCATAAGCCCGGCCAGCCCGGCACCTCCGCTCTCGCCCGCGACGATCGCCACGTCGCCTCCGGTGGGACGCGCCAGGCGGTTCATCGCCGCGACGGCATCCTCCTCCTCGACGGTCATGAAGGCATCGGCAACACGCGCCAGCATCCGCCAGGCGACCAGCGACGGCTCATAGCATTCGAGCATCGCCATGACGGTCGGCTCGCCGGGCCGGACCTTGACCGGATGACCGGCGCGCGCCGACTCGCAGATGCAAGCTGCCCGCGCCGGATCGACGACGACAAAGGCCGGGCGCCTCTCGCCGAGCACGACAGCCAGATGCGCGGCGACCGCCGCCGCGACGCCGCCAACGCCGGACTGCACGAAGACATGGGTGGGCAGTTGCGGAAGCTGACGCAACGCCTCGCGCACCATGGCCGTGTAGCCCTGCATGACGAGGGTGGGAATATAATCATAGCCCGGCCACGACGTGTCGGAAACGATGATCCAGCCTTCCCCGGCGGCGATGCGCGCCGCCTCGGCGACGGAATCGTCATAGGTGCCGGCGACCCGGATCATTTCGGCGCCGAAACGTGCGATCGCCTCCACGCGCTCGTCGCTGACGCCGGAATGGACGAATATCCTTGCGCCGGCACCGACCAGCCGGGCGCCCTGGGCCACCGAACGGCCGTGATTGCCGTCGGTGGCGCACGCCACCGTCATTGTCGCGGCGACGGCCTTGACCGCGGGCGTATGCAACTCGGCAATATCGACATGGCGCCCCAATTGCCTGCTCGCCTCCTCCAGCACCAGCCGGATAACCGCATAGGCGCCGCCGAGCGCCTTGAAGCTGCCGAGCCCCAGCCGATGCCCTTCGTCCTTGACATGGATCGCGGCAAGGCCGAGGCTGGCGGCCAATTCCGGCAGGCAATGCAGCGGGGTCTCGGCATGATTGTCGCGATAGGACAGGAAGCGCTCTGCTTCCTCCCCCGCTTCGCGGCCGAACATCTCGGCATCCGCCGCGTCGAGCGGCCGGCCGTGATCGGGAAGTGTATTGAGAAGAAACATGTCGCCTCCTGCGGGGTTCACGACATCTACATTGCCTTCGGCGGGAAATTCACTGCAATTTGCGGAGCAATTTGCAAAACCGTTTCATCTTCGATGAGACTCCCCGGTTGGGCCGTGGAAATCAAGCTCGCGGCCATCGGTACATTGAGAGAACTTCTCCCTGACTCAATGGGAGCCACACGCTTCATGTTGAAGCGAGAGGGACAAAGCGAAACCGATACCGCGCGACAAAGATCATTTGCAGCCGGGGCGGGATTTTATCTGGGGAATATTCATGGACTCCGTGTGCCGCAAGGCGCATCATGCGCAGGCATCATCTGAAAAGGGTGATGCCGATTGAGGGTCAACAGCCCTTGCCATGACTATAGGAGGACATCGTGTCTTCCACCTATCTCACTTCCGAAGATCTGGACATGATCGATCGCCTTGTGGCGGAGGTGCGCGAATCCCAGCCGGTCCGCAACATTGCGAGGGAAACCGCCGCTGCGCGTTTTCTCGTTCAGGACTTCGAGGAAAACCAGACTCCCGAGCCGGAACTACGCCGGAAGCTGGCCGCGTATCTCGACGAGCAGGACGCCCTGGATGCCGCCCTCGTTCGATGGGACGAAGGCGACGAACCGGGGCGATCGCCCCGTTCGGAAGCTCAACGCCACATTGACGATGACACCGACGGCAGACGCAGGCGTGCGATCGAGACCAAGAACCGCAACCAGCTCATCTGAGGGCTAAACCGGCACGGGAACAGCTTCGACGCCTGGCAGCCCGCCGGCACCGTCCCCGCGTTGCCCATCCCCCCTCGCTCTCGTTCATGTCAAGTCCGCCCCGGCCCGCTCTCGCATATGTGAGCGGCTGGTGTTCAACTGATTGTTCACAAAACATGACCTGTAATCCAGAACGTCGTTCACATATCTCCGATGCATCGGATCGCCAACGCATCCCGCAAGTTTCGATTGAAGGAGAGATGAAATGAAAAAGACCGTTCTTACCCTTGCCGCCGTCCTGCTCGCTTCGGGCACCGCCTTCGCCAGCGAGCGTTTCGGTGATGCCGCCCCGGCGGTGAACCTTGAAGGCCAGGGCGTGATCGCCACCGTCGCCCCGCAACTTGGCGCGCTTTCGGGCGATGCTGCCCCCGCCACGGTCGTGGTGAATGCCCCCGGCGTCAACGATTTCGCCTCGAGCGCCGCAATCGGCGCCACCAACGGTCATCTCGGCGCCAGCCCGCGCATCCTCTACGGCAGCAACTAAGCTCCGATACGAGAACCCGACGCCCCAAGGGCGGCGAGGCTCCGGCCTCGCCGCCCTTGGTTTATCTGCTGGTCGAGCACACCATTCCTGTCGGAACCGGGCTCTGCTTTGCGCTCCGGTGGGACGGCGGAGAAATGCTCGGGGCCGGCTGACGGCCGTCAAACGAGTGATTGGACATCATGTCCGCCGAGTGAGAAGATCGGTTCGCAAAGCCAATGCAGGGGGATGTTACGTTAAGACATCGCGATTGAACGCAATGAGGGTTTCATCATGGCAATTTGGCAACCTGATCCTTCGTTCTATCCCTCGCCCAGAATGGCCGCCAAGGCGCCGAAAGAGACGCTGGCCTATGTGGCTGCTTTCGACCCGGAACGCAAAAAACCAGATGCGATCGCGGTCGTCGACGTAAACCCCGAATCCCCGACCTATTCCCGTATCGTCGGCCAGGTCGAGATGCCGAACACCGGCGACGAGCTGCACCATTTCGGCTGGAATGCATGCTCCTCATGCCTTTGCCCCAATGCGCCGCATCCCCATATGGAACGGCGCTATCTCGTCGTGCCGGGCCTGCGCTCATCGCGGCTGCACATCATCGACACCAAGCCCGACCCGAGAAACCCGAAGATCGTGAGGGTGATCGAGCCGGAGGAAATCGCGGAGAAGGCGGGCTATACGCGGCTGCACACCATCCACTGCGGCCCCGAGGGGATATATATAAACGCGCTCGGCAACGCGGAGGGCAACGCGCCCGGCGGCATATTCCTGCTCGATGCCGACAGCTTCGACGTTCTCGGCCAGTGGGAGATGGACCGGGGACCCCAGAAGCTCGCCTATGATTTCTGGTGGCATCTCGGCTACGACACGATGGTGACGAGCGAATGGGGAACCCCCGATACGTTCGAGAACGGACTTGTGCCGGAGGTCCTGCTTGGCAGCAGATACGGACGCCGGCTGCACTTTTGGGACCTGCAAAAGCGCAAGCACCTGCAGGAGATCGATTTCGGCGAGGAATACCAGCTCGTATTCGAATTGCGCCCCGCGCATGATCCGACCAAGGCCTATGGCTTCGTCGGCTGCGTCATCAGCCTCAAGGACCTCTCGGCCTCGATCTGGACCTGGTATCGCGACGGCAACAAATGGGCCGTGAAAAAGGTGATCGAGATTCCGGCCGAGGCGGCCGATCCGGACCTGCTGCCGCCGGTGCTGAAAGGCTTCAAGGCTGTCGCCCCGCTGGTGACGGATATCGACCTGTCGATGGACGACCGCTTCCTCTATGTTTCCTGCTGGGGCACGGGCGACATGATCCAGTATGACGTGTCGGACCCGTTCGCGCCGAAGGAAACCGGCAGGGTTCGCATCGGCGGCATCGTGTCCCGCGCCACCCATGCCAAGGCGAGGAACGGAGCGCTCAACGGCGGACCGCAGATGGTCGAGATCAGCCGGGACGGGAAGCGGGTCTATTTCACCAATTCCCTCTATGGCGCCATCGACCCGCAATTCTATCCCGACGGCATCGACGGCTGGATGGTGAAGCTCGATGTCGGCGAGAATGGTGGCATCAAGTTCGACGACAATTTCTTCATCGACTGGCCGAAAGGGCATCGGCCGCATCAGGTGCGCCTGGAGGGCGGAGACTGTTCGTCCGATTCCTACTGCTACCCCTGAGATGATGCCGCACAGGATGGTTTCGTAGAATGGCCCATATCTCGCCTTGGCTGGTTCTCGCCGGCCTTGGCGCCTTTCACGGTCTCAACCCCGCCATGGGCTGGCTGTTTGCGGTTGCGCTCGGTCTTCAGAGGAACAGCCGCAGGATCGTGCCGCTGTCGCTCATCCCGATCGCGATCGGGCACGCGGTTTCGATCGGCATCGTTGCAGCGGCGGTGATTGCCCTTGGCCTTTTCGTCGACGAACGCCTGCTGGAAATGGCCGCCGGCGCGATCCTCATCGGCTGGGCCATCTACCATGCCGCCTACGGCCACCGCCATCGCATTCGGATCGGCATGACGACCGGCATGGTCGGGCTCGGGATCTGGTCGTTCCTGATGGCGACCGCCCACGGTGCCGGCCTGATGCTGGTGCCGGTGCTCATCCCCTTGTGTCTGTCGGCAAGCCCGGCGCACGAACTGACGGCATCGGGATCGCTGCCGATCGCTCTGGCCGCGGTCGGCGTCCACATGGCCGCCATGCTCGCGGTGATCCTGGTCGTCGCGGTGTCGGTCCATGAATGGCTCGGCCTTTCGGTCCTGCGCCGTGGATGGATCAACTTCGATCTCATCTGGATCGCCGCGCTCGCAATCACCGGCATTATCCTGATCGTGTGAGCGCGGGAGGCATCAAATAAGATATCATTTGACATTTGAATATCGATTGATATCGTAAGTGCATCTTCATCAACCGATCCGGACGCGCCCTGCGCGGCGGACCTCGTAAAGGAAGAGATACGATGAGCGACAAGCCTTTTGCCTACGCACCACCGAAATTCGACAAGGAGCCGGACGCGTCGGCGGCCTATTGGGGACACCGGGCGGAAAACACCCTGCCCCAGCCCGACATGATCGGCACTTACATGCGCAATCGTCCCGCCGTGCCTGAAGGGGTAGAGAAGCGCAAGGCGTGGATCATCGGCAGCGGAATCGCGGGGCTTGCCGCGGCCTTCTACCTCATCCGCGATGGCGGGATGCCCGCGGGCAACATCACCATCCTCGACAGCCTCGACATCGCCGGCGGCTCGCTCGACGGGGCCGGCGATGCCGAAGAGGGCTATATCGTCCGCGGCGGCCGCGAGATGAACTGGAACTACGACAACCTGTGGGACATGTTCCAGGATGTCCAGGCGCTGGAACTGCCCGAAGGCTACAGCGTGCTGGACGAATACCGCATGGTGAACGACGCCGACCCGAACTTCTCGAAGGCGCGGCTCATGCACAAACAGGGCCAGATCCGCGATTTCTCGACCCTCGGCCTGACGAAATCCCAGCAATGGGAAGTGGTGAAGCTGCTGCTGAAGCGCAAGGAGGACCTCGACGACATCACCATCGAGCAATATTTCAGCGAAGGCTTCCTGCAGAGCAATTTCTGGTTCCTCTGGCGCTCGATGTTCGCCTTCGAGAACTGGCAGAGCCTTCTGGAAATGAAGCTCTACATGCACCGTTTCCTCGACGCGCTGGACGGGCTGACGGACATGTCGGCGCTGGTGTTCCCGAAATACAACCAGTACGACAGTTTCGTCGTGCCCCTGTTGCGGCACCTGCGCGAGAAGGGCGTGCAGGTCCAGTTCAACACCCGCGCCTATGATCTCGATTTCACCGAGAAAGGCGACACCCGCACCGTCACCGGAATCCGTACCAGGGTGGGCGGCAAGGAGCAGACCATCCCGGTCGGCCCCGGCGACCTGGTCTTCGCGCTGACCGGCTCGATGACCGAAGGCACGGCCTACGGCGATCTCGACACCGTGCCGCTTCTGGAGCGCGGCCGCAGCGATCCGGGCCCGGACAGCGACTGGGCGCTCTGGCGCAATCTGGCGAAAAAATCGCCCGTCTTCGGCAAGCCGGAGAAGTTCTACGGCGATATCGACCGGTCGATGTGGGAATCGGTCACGCTGACCTGCAAGCCCTCGCCTCTGACCGAGAAGATCGCGGAGCTTTCCGTCAACGATCCTTATTCCGGCCGGACGGTGACAGGCGGCATCATCACCTTCACCGATTCCAACTGGGTGATGAGCTTCACGGTCAACCGCCAGCCGCATTTCCCCGACCAGCCCAAGGACGTGCTGGTGGTCTGGGTCTATGCGCTGCTGATGGACAAGGAAGGCAACCACGTCAGGAAGCCGATGCCCGCCTGCACGGGCCGCGAGATCCTTGCCGAACTGTGCTGGCATCTGGGCATTTCCGACAAGCTCGACGAGATCGTCGCCAATACCAAGGTGCGCACGGCGCTGATGCCTTACATCACCGCGCAGTTCATGCCGCGCGCGCATGGCGACCGGCCCGATGTCGTGCCGGCGGGCTGCACCAATCTCGGCCTGCTCGGGCAGTTCGTGGAAACGAAGAACGACGTGATCTTCACCATGGAAAGCTCGGTGCGCACGGCGCGGGTGGCGGTCTACACGCTGCTCGACCTGCCGAAGCAGGTGCCCGACATCTCGCCCACGCAATATGACATTCGCAACCTGCTGAAAGCGGCCCGCGCGCTCAACAACGGCGAGCCCTTCCCCGGCGAACGTCTCCTGCACCGGCTGCTCGACAAGACCTATTTCGCCCACGTCCTGCCGCCATTGCCGGACAGCGACCGGGCGCAGGTTCGTCAGCGCTTCGAGGAAGAGCTGGAAGGCGTTCTCGGCAAGGGCAGCCAGGCGCTGAAGGGAATTTCAGCCTGGTTCGGAGAATTTCGCGAGGGTCTGCGGGCGAAGGCCGGCATGCGCGAAACGAAAAAGGACGAATGACGTTGCTCGGCCAGAAACGCCGTACACGCCGCGAGATGCAGGAAGACACGCGGGCGCGTCTTCTGGAGGCGGCATTCCACATCATCGCCGAGGATGGAATGGCCGCCGCCACCATCAGGGGCGTGTGCGACCGCGCGGGATTTTCCCAGGGCGCGTTCTACTCGAACTTCGCGGACAAGGGCGAGCTGCTGCTCGCCCTTGCCACGCAATATATGAGCGAGGCCGTCGCCGTGTTCGACCGGCTCGTGGACGAAATCCGCGACGGGTCGCTGGACGAAAACCTGGCGACCGTCGCAAACCGGCTGGCCGAATTGGGCCGCCGGCCGGGCCTCGCGCGGCTGGCGATCGAACTTCATCTGCATGCGCCGCGCGATCCCCGCTTCGCCGCGCATTTCGACGAGCTGAAATCCGGCTACCACCGAAATTTCGCGCATGTCATCGAAAAGCTGGCAAAGCGCTACGATCTCCATCTTGCCATGTCGCCGCTTCAGCTCTCCATCGCGCTGCATGCGATGTGGGCCGGAACGATCGTGCAGGCGACATCGGAGGGACTGCCGATGGAAGACCTGATCGTGCTGGTTTTCCGGGCGGCAATCGCCACCGCGCAACGGTGACGCGCCGCCGGCTCAGGCCATCGCGTCCAGCGCCCTGCGATGCCGGTGCATTTCGAGGAAGATGCGATAGTCCCGCTCGAAGCGCGCACCGGCCGCCGGGTCGGCTTCCCGGCGGCGGCCTCCCTGCCGCATGGCCATGCAGGCGGCGGCAAGGTCGGGGTGAAGTCCGGCGGCGGTGGCCGCAACCATGGCCGTTCCGAGCAACACCGCATCTTCAGCCAGCGGCTCGACGACCGCGCAGCCGGTGGCGTCGGCAAACAGCTCCATCAGGAGCGGGTTCCTCGTGTGGCCGCCGGCGACGTGAAGCGTATCGACCGGATAGCCGTTCTCGCCCAGCGCCTCCAATATGTGCCGTACGCCGAGCGCGATGGCGACCGCAGTTCGCCAATAGAGGGCGCAGAGGCTGTCGAACGAGGAATCCAGCGTCAGGCCGCTGATGACGCCGACGGCGTGCGGATCGGCCAATGGCGACCGGTTGCCGTGAAAATCCGGCAGGACGTGCAATCGCGCGGCGAATTGCGCCCCGTGGACCGAGCGCAGCTCGACAACCCGCCGCGCGATTTTCTCATGCATGGCTGCGTCCGGCTCGCCGCCGGCGCCATGCCAGCGGATGATATGGTCGAGCAGCGCGCCGGTGGCCGACTGCCCGCCCTCGGAAAGCCAGAGACCGGGCAGCGCGGCGCCATAGTAGGGCCCCCACACGCCGGGGAAGGGGCGCGGATCGGGCGACATGGCCATGACGCAACTGGATGTTCCAGCGATCAGCGCCAGATGCCGGCCGATATCCTCCCCATCGCCGGCAAAGCCGCCCAGAGCGCCGAGCGCACCGGCATAGGCATCGATCAGCCCCGCACCCACGCGGCATTTCGCGGTGAGGCCAAGCGCGGTCGCGGCTTCGGCGGTGAGCGGACCGAGATCCATGCCGACCGGGCTCGCCCTTTCCGGCAGATTGCCATGCTCGAACAGGTCGCCGAGCCCGACCTTCTCGAAGAAATCGCGCTGCCAGCCGGGCTCCTCATGCGCCAGATAGGTCCATTTGGCGGTCAGCGTGCATTGCGAGCGCGCCAGAGAGCCGCTGGCCTTCCAGGCCAGGAAGTCGGCGAGGTCGAAAAGATAGCCGGCTTGCGACCATGCCTGCGGAAGGTTGCGCTTCAGCCACATCAGCTTCGGCGTCTCCATCTCCGGCGACATGACGCCGCCGATATGATCGAGCACGCGGTGGCCGGTCGCGGTGCACTCGTCGGCCTCGGCGAGTGCGCGGTGGTCGAGCCAGACGATGGTGTCCCAGCGCGACTCGCCGCCGCTCGAGACGCCGAGCTGGCGGCCATGCCGGTCGCGCACCACCAGCGAGCAGGTGGCATCGAAGCAGATGCCGGCAATCTGCGCGGGCGCGGCGCCCGCCTTTTCACGCGCCGCGCGCACGGCGATACAGACGGCCTTCCAGATGTCTTCCGAATCGTGCTCGGCATGGCCCGGCCTCGGCCGGTGCATGGCGATTGCATGCTCGGCTCGCCCGAGCAATGTGCCGCCGGAATCCAGGATGCCCGCGCGGGCGCTCCCGGTGCCGACATCGACCGCGCAGACAAGTCCAGTGTTCAAGACGCTGTTTCTCTCGCTCCCGGCGCTGCTCATGCAGCAATGGCGCGACTATAAAGGGCGGATATCGTCGTGCAAGCGGGACGAGTGAGGCCGTTTGCCACCTTGAGCCCTGGACATCCGGAAACGACGTTGCGGCTAAGATTGCAAGTTCATTTCAGCCAGCCTTCAGCATTTGAGATCGGCCGAAACTCGCATCACCGCGCGCGAAAGACGTGGTGAAGACGGCATTGTCCGCCGAAAAGCGCAAGTCGCAGTCTCTGGAACATCACATTTCGAACCAGGGATCGATCCGTCATGCAGCGACCGCCGGACAAGTGGCCGCGAAGGAGGTCAGCGCCCGGCACCGGCGGGATTTCCTAGAGGTCCATCGGCCAGGTATCGGACAAACGGTAGCCAGTGGGGAACGGATCGGTGGGGTCGACCATCAGTTGTGCCGTGCCGACCACCCAGGCGCGGCCCGAGATGAGCGGCCGGATGCCCGGCTTGCCGTTGATGTCGACCTCGCTGTCGATGCTGCAATGGAACGCGGTGTCGATCAGCGAGGTGCCGACAAAGCGCTCGCCGACCTTCAACCGCCCCTTCGCGTGCAGCACCGCCATCCGCGCCGAGCATCCGGTTCCGGTCGGCGAGCGGTCGATCTTGCCGGGGCGGATGGCGACCGCGTTCTTTCCCGTCAACACGCCATCCTTCACGACGACCGGATCGGTGAACTGGCAGAACGAGATATGGTCCCAGTCATTGGCCGGGTGCCTGAAACCGAGCTGCTCATTGGCCGCCCTGGTTATCCGCATGCCGACCTGCGCCAGGTCCCGTGCCTGGTCGGGCCGCAGTTCGAGGCCGAGCGCGGCGGCATCGACCAGCACGAAACTGTCGCCGCCATAGGCGGTGTCAACCGTCAGAGTGCCGAAGCCCTCCACTTCCAGCGCGACATCCAGCTTGTCGGCGAAGGATGGGACATTGCGCACGCGAATGCGCTCGGCCTTGCCGTTCCGGCATTCCGCCTCGACCTCTATGAGGCCGCCGGGCGGCTCCAGAACCATCCGGGTCACCGGTTCCTGCATGGGGATGATGCCGGTGTCGAGCAGCACGGTCGCCACGCAAATGGAGTTCGAGCCCGACATCGGCGGCGTGTCCGCCGGCTCCATGATGATCCATCCCATCTGCGCTTCCGGATTCTTCGGCGGCACCAGGAGATTGACGTGGCGGAACACGCCGCCGCGCGGCTCGTTGAGCACGAAATTGCGCAGCGTTTCGTCCCGGGCGATGAAGCGGGACTGTTCCCACACCGTTTCGCCGGGAGGCGGGGCTACGCCGCCGACGATCACATCGCCGACTTCGCCCTCGGCGTGGCAGGTGACGACATGCACGATTTTCGATGAACGCATTTTCAGATCCCGCATCGTTGCATTGAAGATACTGCGCCGTCTCCCCCGATGAGCAGGATCGGATCCCGTATCAAGGCCGGCGAAGGCCACGCGGAGCGGTGACCGGCAAGCTCCGCGAGCCGGGAGAGTCACTGCCTACCTCCAGCCAGAGAGATTCGCCCGCTATCGACACGGGTGAACCAGCCGAAATCGACACGCCCCTCACCTGAAAGGGCCGCACCGCGGCGCGGTCCGGATGGTCTATTTCCGCACCGCGCCGGGCTGGCTGTTCCATTGCGCATACCAGGCGTCGAACAGCTTGAGCTGCGCTTCGGCATAGCCGCGCTGGCTGTCCGAAAGCGCATCTGTCTCGTTGAAATGAAGCCCGTATTCCGGGTTGCCTTTCAAAACCATCAGGTGCTTGTAATACAGCACCAGGTCAGGTCCCTCGTCGAAGGAAGACAGGACATAGAGCGCCTGCTCCAGTTCCCTCGCGCGCCTGCGGGCCTCGGCGTCGCCTTTTGCGGCATCGCGGGAGAGAGCGCAGAGGTGCAGCACCTCGCGGGGCAGCACATTGCCGATGCCGGTGATCGCGCCGGTGGCGCCACAGTTGACGAAACCGTGGAACACCGTGGTATCGACACCCACCATCAGCGTCACGCCGTCATCCTGGCTGGTGATGTGTTCGGCTGCATAGGTCAGCGCCTCGGGGCCGCCGAACTCCTTGAAGCCGATCAGATTGGGATGCTCGGCGCGCAGGGCGAAGAACAGGTCGGCGCGCGTCGCGAAGCCGTAATAGGGGCTGTTGTAGATCACCGCCGGCAGGTCGGGCGCCGCAGCAAGGATTGCCTTGAAGTGGTGACGCTGCGCGATCGGCGATACGCCGCGGGAAAGAACGCGCGGAATGACCATCAAGCCGCTGGCGCCGACTTTCCGCGCGTGGGCGGCATGGGCCACGGCCGTGGCCGTGTTGACGGCTCCGGTGCCGACGATGACAGGCACGCCTGCCTTGACGAGCCGTTCCACGCCCTCCATGCGCTGCGCGTCGGTCAGCAGCGGCCAGTCCCCCATCGAGCCGCAATAGACAACGGCGGACATGCCGGCCGCGATCAGTTCCTGCCCCTTGCGCACCAGCGCGTCGAAATCAGGGCTGCGATCGGCATTGCACGGCGTCATCAGCGCCGGGATGCAGCCGGAAAAAATATCGGTTCTCATACGGTCTCCTCCTGAAGCCTGTCTTTCCTCTCGCGCAACCAAGACGGGCGCGCCTCCCCTGAAATCCACTCGGGCGGCCCCTTATAGCGCGTTTGTATTTTTCTTGTCGACAATATTTATACACAGCGAACGACTCACTGCCGACCGGCCATGGCCACGGCACGGTCCTGCCGTCGGAAGTGCCGAATATGGCGATCGGGCAGCGCCTGGTCTTCAATCCTGCCTGATGTGCCGAAACCGCGGATCAGATCGCGATATTGGCATTCGTCCCGGCATTGGCGGTGATCGAGGCCTGTATATGGCGCACAATCTGCTCGGCATGGATGCTGGCGAGTTCGTCCGCCTTCTCGACGTCGCGAGTGGCGATCGCGACGATCATGTCTTCGTGCTCGGCGACATATTGCGGGGGCAGCACATCGTGAAACGACGAATAGTAAAGCCGCAGGATGCGACGTCCCTCGTCCAGCAACTGCGTGAAGAGCTCGATGTAATAGCGGTTGCGCCCCGCCTTCGCGATTTCGAGATGGAAATCCCGGTTGGCCGAAATCATCGCCAGGGCATCCCGTGCCTCCACGGCCTGGATGAAGACGCGCTGGCGTTCGCCGATCCTTTCAATGTCCCCGGGCTGGTGATGCGCGGCGGCAAGCCGGGTGGTGACCCGGTACATCAGCATCAGCGCATCGAAAAAGTGCGGCAGATTCAGGAAATCGATATTGGAGACGATCGTGGTACGGTTGCTCAATGTGGTGACCAGCCCCTCGGCGGCCAGCCGCACAAGGGCCTCGCGTATCGGCGTCCGCGAAAGTGAAAAGCGACTGGCGAGTTGCACCTCGTCGATAGGGCTGCCCGGCTGCAAGGTGAGCTCGATGATCTCGTTGCGCAGCGTTTCATAGACATGGCTGACGCCGGAGCCGCGCCGGTGGTTGCTTGAGTTCTGACCGGTCTGCCGGTCGCGCTGCTTGGTCATCAGGAATCTCGCTTCTGCCGCCAAGCTAGCTCCGTTTTTCAAAAAATGCACCGACAGGGCGACAATGCCGGGTGACATGCTCCGTCTGTGGCGGGACCAGGCAATCACGGGGCGAGCGGAGCATGATCCGGCAAATCGCGCCGGCGATCGTCGCGATCGCTCCCGCAGCCGCTCCCCGGCATCGGGGAAGATGGATCATCTCCGAGACATCATCTCACGCGTCGACCGCATCTCCTCGCGTCGGGGATTTGTGTTGCCGACATGGAAATTTATGGTCATTTTGCCCGAATCCACCCAAACAGCGCAGGAATTATGCGCTAAATGACCGGCGCTTTTGATAGAAAGGAAAGACGAATTGAGCGAAAAAACGGAGCGGCCATACGCAAAGGCATTCTTGTGCGCCCTCGTGGCGTTCGTTGTCGCGATGATCGCGCTTTTTGCAAATTATGGCCCGCCCGGACCCGACGGATCCGAAGCCGTCGGCCGTCTCGCGGCCACAGTCGTTGTTCCGGCCGTGATTGCAGGCTTCGCGGCGGGCCGCGCCAAGGCGGCATGGCCGCTCTGGAAAATTGCCGGCGTCTATATTGTCGCGCTCGCGGTCGTGGCCGGGCTGCAATATGCGGGCCACAGTTCCTGAGCGCAGAACCGGAACGATGTCACCAGGCAGCACGCCGGGCATGAAGAGCAGGGAGAATCATCCAGGAAACGACGGGAGCGGAAGGCCTGGCCCCACTTGCCTGCGGGCATGGCATTTGTAATCCTCCCGGGAAAAGGCGGAGCATTGCGGATGTCGGGAAAGAACTGGGACAGAGTGCCGATCGACGCGCAGAGCATCGATGCGCCCCTGTCGCGAGCAGCCATCTTTCTTGTGGTCACCATCGCGAACGATCGGAACACTCTGGCCAATGTCTTTTCAGCGCTCGATGGGCTTGACGATCTCATCAAGACTGTCGGGTTCCGCGATCTATCCGCCCGGCTGTCATGCATCGTCGGAATCGGCAGCGATCTATGGACTCGTCTCCATGCCGACAAGCGACCCCGGGAACTGAAGCCGTTTGCCCGGATTGAGGGAGCGGTCCACGCGGCGCCTTCAACACCCGGCGACCTTCTCTTCCATATCCGGTCCGAGCGGCCCGATCTGTGCTTTGAATTTGAGCGCATTCTGCTCGACAGCCTTGGCTCCGGCGTCACTGTCGTCGACGAAGTGTCAGGCTTTCGCTATTTCGATGCACGCGATCTTCTGGGCTTTGTCGACGGCACAGCCAACCCCACAGGCCTCGATTTGCCCGCCTCGGCGCTTGTCGGTGACGAGGATATCGACTTCGCGGGAGGCAGCTATGTCGTCGTCCAGAAGTATCTACACGACCTCAGCGCCTGGACACAGGTTCCAACGCCTCTCCAGGAAGCAATCATCGGCCGCACGAAAATAGACAATATTGAAATCGATGACGACAAAGCGCCACGCAAATCGCACAAGTCGCTGGCCACCATTGTAGACGCCAGCGGCGTCGAACATGATATCCTGCGCGACAACATGCCATTTGGTCGCCCGGGGCAACGGGAGTTCGGCACCTATTTCATCGGCTATTCTCGATATCTCTGGGTCATCGAGAAGATGTTGCAGCGAATGTATGTCGGCGATCCGCCCGGAGCATACGACCGGCTGCTGGACTTCTCGACCCCACATACCGGCACGACGTTCTTCGCCCCCGCTCGCCCAACCCTGCAAGTGCTTGCTCGTGCAGCGCAGGAAAAGCTCGCGGCCGTCTGATCGGCTTCGACTGATGTCTGCCTTCTGCGTTTGGTGACGGTCCTCCGGTTGATTTGGTGAATGACCGGAGCGCCCGCGGCTGGCGGGAACCTCAGTCGACGGGCGGGAAAACGCCGGTGCTCTTGACCGTTCCGTAGACAAAGCTGGAATCGATCGAGGCTATTCCGCCGATCGGATGGATGCCGTTCCGGATAAAATCCTCATAGGTATCCAGCCCCGAAACCATGACCCGCAGCAGATAGTCCGACGACCCTGTCATCAAGTGACACTCCAGAACCTTGTCCAGAGCCCTGATGCGCTTCTCAAAATGGTCCACGACCTCCTTCGCGTGCCGCTCGAGCCGAACTCGTATGAAGACGGTCAGAGGCAGGCCATAAGCCTTGGGATCGACCTGCGCCCTGTAGCCCGTTATGACGCCGCCATCTTCCAGCATTCGCAAGCGGCGCAAGCAGGGTGATGGCGAAAGGTTCACCAGTGCAGCAAGCTCCAGGTTTGTGGCGCGCCCGTTGCTTTGCAAGGCGCGGATGATCTGACGGTCTTTCTCGTCCAAGCTGCTCTCCTGCGCGTCACAAAGACCTTATAGCATTAAGTGCCAAAAATGCTGCCCTGATTAGCACTATTAGCAGGAAAATTCCATATCCTGCAGCGTAACTTGTCTCCAACCACGGAACAAGGAGCCGATCATGTCCGCGACCGCCAAGAGCTTTGCCACCCGCGCCATTCACTACGGATACGATCCGCTGGAGAATGAAGGCGCGTTGACCCCGCCCTTGCATCTGACATCGACCTTTGCCTTCGACAGCACGGAGGCGGGCGCCGAGATGTTTGAAGGGACGCGGCCGGGGCACTTTTATTCACGCATCTCGAACCCGACAAACGATCTGTTGGAGCGCCGCATCGCCACGCTGGAAGGCGCCGAGGCCGGGCTGGCTCTGGCATCGGGCATGGGTGCGATCACCGCCGTTCTGTGGACGCTGGTCGCGCCCGGCGATGAGATCATCGTGGACAAGACGCTCTACGGCTGCACCTTTTCCTTCATGAGCCACGGCCTGACGAAGTTCGGCGTCAGGGTCTCCCATGTCGACATGACCGATCCGGCCAACCTCGAGGCGGCGATCAGCGAGAAGACGAGGGTCGTCTATTTCGAGACGCCCGCAAATCCGAACATGCGCCTGGTCGACATCGAGGCCGTATCGCGGATCGCCCACAAGGCCGGCGCAACGGTGGTGGTCGACAACACCTATGCAACGCCCTTCCTGACACGCCCCATCGAGCTGGGCGCGGACATCGTGGTGCATTCGGCCACGAAATATCTTGGCGGACACGGCGACGTGGTGGCCGGCCTGGCCGTGGGCACCGCCGACATGATCAAGCAGATACGCCTCTACGGCATGAAGGACATGACCGGCGCGGTGATGTCGCCCTTTTCCGCCATGCTTGTGCTGCGCGGCATCAAGACGCTCGCCGTGCGCATGGAGCGCCACTGCTCCAACGCGATGGCGGTCGCCGAAATGCTGGCGAACATGCCGGGCGTGGCGGCGGTGCATTATCCCGGCCTGGCGAGCTTCGCGCAGCACGATCTCGCCAGCCGGCAGATGCCGGGCTATGGCGCGATGATCGCATTCGAGCTGTCGGGCGGGATCGAGGCCGGGCGGCGTATGATGGATCGGCTTGAGATGATCGCCCGCGCGGTATCGCTGGGCGATGCCGAAACCCTGATCCAGCATCCCGCCTCGATGACGCATTCGACCTACACACCGGAAGAGCGTGCGGCCCACGGGATCAGCGACGGGCTGATCCGGCTGTCGGTCGGGCTCGAAGATGTCGACGACATTCTCGACGACCTGCGGCAGGCATTGCACGGCAGCTGAGATATGGGCTGACACCGCGATCGACAACTCGAACAGCCCGAGAGCGGTAGCGATTGCCGCCCGGGCCATGCCCGCATGAAGCCCCCGCCACGGTACGATGGTGGAGGCTGGACGTTGCCCAGGCGGGGCGATTGCTCAGCCTGCTGCATGCAGCATCACCCGGAAGCCGCAGGGAGCGGAATCACGGCGCACATGTCGCGGGCGGTCGGGGATGAAAGGGTAGGCCTCGCCTATCCTATCGGCGATCCGCGCGTCTGAATGAGTAGGTTCCTGCCAACGCCACAAGGTCCACAATTCTATCTGGACAGGTGTTGTGAGCGCCTGAAGACAGACTGATCCTTCCAAGCAAGCCAAACAGGCGTTTGCGCCGCATTATTGGGAGGATTTGTGATGGCTGGCTATACCCATCTCTTTGTTCCGGGACCGACCAACGTGCCGGAGATCGTCCGTCAAGCCATGAACATGCCGATGGAGGACATGCGTGCGCCGGACTATCCGCAACTCGTCAACGGCCTCTTCGCGGACCTGATGAAAGTCTACCGCAACGAGACCGGCCGCGCCTTCATATTTCCCTCGTCGGGCACCGGGGCGTGGGAAGCGGCCATCGCCAACACGCTCAATCCGGGCGACCGGGTGCTGATGTCGCGGTTCGGCCAGTTCTCGCTGCTGTGGGTCGACATGGCCCAGCGCTTCGGCCTCGATGTCGATGTCGTCGATGCCGAATGGGGCACCGGCGTTCCCGTCGAGATCTACGCGGAACGGCTGGCAGCCGACAAGGAACACCGCATCAAGGCGGTCTTCGTCACCCACAACGAGACCACCACCGGCGTCACCAGCGACGTCGCGGCCGTGCGCGCCGCGCTCGATGCGGCGAAGCACCCCGCCCTGCTTTTCGTAGACGGCGTGTCGTCGATCGCCTCCATCGATTTCCGGCAGGAGGAATGGGGCGTCGACTGTGCGGTGAGCGGATCGCAGAAGGGCTTCATGCTGCCGCCGGGCCTCGCCTTCCTGTCCGTCAGCCAGAAGGCGCTGGCCGCCAACAGGCAGGCGAAGCAGCACCGCACCTATTTCTCCTTCGAGGACATGATCCGGGCCAACGACACCGGCTATTTCCCCTACACGCCGGCCGTCCAGCTTCTGCGCGGCCTGCGCGCGGCACTCGACCTTCTGCTCGATGAGGGGCTCGACAACGTCTATGCGCGCCACAACCGGCTGGCACAGGGCGTCCGCGAAGCGGTCAGGGCCTGGGGCCTGCAAATCTGCGCCAAGGAGGAGAAGTGGCATTCCGACACGGTGAGCGCGATCCTCGTGCCGGAGGGTATCGACAGTGCCGAGGTCGTCCGCCGCGCCTATCACGGATACCGGACTTCGCTGGGCGTCGGCCTCAACAAGGTCGCCGGCAAGGTGTTCCGCATCGGCCATATCGGATGGATCAACGAGGTGATGATGTGTTCCGCGCTGGCCGCCGCCGAAATGGCGATGATCGACTGCGGCATCAAGGTGAAGCCGGGCTCCGGGGTAGGCGCAGCGATCGAGCATTACCGCCAGTCGGCGCAATCCGCCGTCGCCAGGGCCGCTTGAGGGGAGGAACGGATATATGAGCCATACCATTCACCACTTGCGTCGGCCGAGGCTCCAGCGCAGCGAGCTTGCTGTGCCCGGTTCCAACATGGAAATGATCCGCAAGGCGGCCGAGGGCGCCGCCGACTATGTGTTCCTCGACATGGAAGACGCCGTCGCCCCGCCGGACAAGGAAAAGGCCCGCGAGAACATCATCCGGGCGTTGAACGAGATCGACTGGCGCGCCCGCGGCAAGACCATCTCGATCCGCATCAACGGCCTCGATACCCACTATATGTATCGCGACGTCGTCGATGTGATGGAGCAGGCCGGCGACCGGCTGGACACTATTCTGGTGCCCAAGGTCGGCGTGCCAGCCGACCTCTATATGGTCGAGGCGCTGGTCAACCAGATCGAGATGGCAAAGGGCTTTGAAACCCGCGTCGGTCTGGAAGCCCTGATCGAGACGGCGCTCGGCATGGCCAATGTCGAGGCGATCGCCGCCTATGGCGGGCGGCTTGAGGCGATGCATTTCGGCGTCGCCGACTATGCGGCGAGTTGCAAGGCCCGCACGGTCAGCATTGGCGGCCTCAATCCCGACTATCCGGGCGACCAGTGGCATTTCGCGCTGTCGCGCATGACGGTGGCCTGCCGGGCCTACGGGCTGCGGGCGGTCGACGGGCCGTTCGGCGATTTCTCCGATCCGGAAGCCTATCTGGACGCCGCCAGGCGCGCCGCCGCCCTCGGCATCGAGGGCAAATGGGCCATCCATCCCTCGCAGATCGAGCTTGCCAACGAGGTCTTCTCGCCACCGGCCAAGGAGGTGGCCCGCGCGCGCCGCATCATCGAGGCGCTGAAGGAGGCGGAGGAGCAGGGCAAAGGTGCGGCCGCACTGGACGGCAAGATGATCGATGCCGCTTCGGAACGCATGGCCCGCAACGTGCTCGTCGTCCACGAAGCCATAGAGCGCGCTGCGCAGGCAGCCTGAGGGAGGTCAAGATGGATATCCACGAATACCAGGCCAAGGAACTGCTGTCGCGCTATTCGGTCCAGATCCCGCGCGGAGGTCTCGCCTACAGCCCCGAGCAGGCCGCCTATCGCGCCAGCGAGATCGGCGGCGGCAAATGGGTGGTCAAGGCGCAGATCCACTCCGGCGCGCGCGGCAAGGCCGGCGGCATCAAGGTGTGCAGCTCGGACGGCGAAGTGGCGAAGGCCGCCGAAACCCTGCTCGGTCGCAAGCTCGCCACCACCCAGACCGGCCCGAAAGGCAAGCTCGTCTCCCGCCTCTACATCGAGGAGACCGTCGATATCCGCCAGGAGCTCTATCTCGGCATCGTTCTCGACCGCAAATCAGAGCGCGTCATGATCGTGGGTTCTGCCTCGGGCGGTATGGAGATCGAGGAGATCGCCGAGAAGGAGCCGGATTCCATCATCCGTGCAATCGTCGATCCCGGCGTCGGCATGCAGCAGTTCCAGGCGCGCGAGATCGCCTTCGGGCTCGGGCTGGAGAACAGGCTGATCGGCAAGGCCGTCGATACGCTGATGGGATGCTACCGCGTGTTCCGCGACTTCGACGCCTCCATGCTGGAGATCAATCCGCTGGTGGTGACGGGAGACGGCAACCTGATCGCCCTCGACGCCAAGATGTCCTTCGACGAGAACGCGCTGTTCCGGCGGCCCGAAATCTCCGAGTTGAGAGACAAGTCGCAGGAGGACCCGCGCGAGACCTTCGCCAGCGACCGCGGCCTCTCCTATGTCGGGCTCGACGGCAATATCGGCTGCATCATCAACGGCGCCGGCCTGGCCATGGCCACCATGGACATGATCAAGATCGCGGGCGGTGAGCCGGCGAACTTCCTCGACATCGGCGGCGGCGCTTCGCCGGAGCGGGTCGCCAAGGCCTTCCGCGCCGTGCTGGCCGACAACAATGTGGAGACCATCCTCGTCAACATCTTCGCCGGCATCAACCGCTGCGACTGGGTCGCCGAAGGCGTCGTCAAGGCCATCCGGGAGGTCGGCGTCGGCGTGCCGCTGGTGGTGCGGCTGGCGGGCACCAATGTGGAGGAAGGCCGCAAGATACTGGCGGAATCCGGCGAGGACGTGATCGTCGCCGATACGCTGGCAGAGGCCGCCGAAAGATCGGTCGAGGCCATGCGCGCCTTTTCAAAGAAAAACAAGAAAGCGAACTGAGGGAGGACGAGATGGCTATTCTGTTGAACCGCAGGTCGCGCGTGATCGTGCAGGGCCTGACCGGCAAGATCGGCAGTTTCCACGCCGACGAGATGCGGCGCTACGGCACCAATGTCGTGGGAGGGGTCACGCCCGGCAAGGGCGGGCAGGTCCATCAGGGCATCCCGGTCTTCAACACCGTGCGCGGCGCGGTGCGCGAAACGGGCGCCGATGCGAGCATCGTGTTCGTGCCGCCGCCCTTCGCCGCCGACTCCATCATGGAGGCCGCGGAAGCCGGCATCAGGCTGTGCGTGTGCATCACCGACGGCATCCCCTCGCAGGACATGATGCGGGTGAAGCGCTTCATGCTGCGCTTCCGCTTCGAGGACCGCATGCGCCTCGTCGGCCCCAATTGCGCCGGCGTGATTACCCCCGGACAGGCGATGATGGGCATCATGCCCGGCAACATCTACCTTCCCGGCCGCGTCGGCATCGTCGGCCGCTCGGGAACGCTGGGCTATGAGGCAGCATCGCAGATGAAGGCGCTCGGCATCGGCGTCTCCACCAGCGTCGGCATCGGCGGCGATCCGATCAACGGCTCGTCCTTCCGCGACGTCCTCAAGCTGTTCGAGGAAGATTCCGACACCGACGCGGTGGTGATGATCGGCGAGATCGGCGGACCGCAGGAGGCGGAAGCCGCCGAATGGGCCAAGCACAATATGCGCAAGCCGCTGATCGCCTATATCGCCGGCCTGTCCGCCCCGAAGGGCAAGCGCATGGGCCATGCGGGCGCCATCATTTCCGCGTTCGGCGAATCCGCGCAGGAAAAGGTGGAGATCCTGCGCGAGGCAGGCGTCACCATCGTGCCGACGCCGGCGGCGTTCGGCCCGGTCGTCTCGGAAGTGCTACAGGCCCAGCAGAAGGCCGCCTGAGCCCGAGTTCTTCCTTTCCGATCGAGGCAGACACTACGATGAAACCACGCATTATCGTCACCAGACGCTGGCCGGCGTCTGTCGAGAAGGTGCTTTCGGAGCGGTTCGACACCACCTTGAACAGCTCCGACGTGCCGCTCACGCAGGACCGGATGCGCGATGCCTTCGCCGAATATGACGCCATCCTGCCCACCGTGAGCGACAGCCTGCCGGCAGCCGTCTTTCCGGATGGCGAGACACGCACGCGCCTTCTCGGCAATTTCGGTGTCGGCTTCAGCCACATCGACACCGAGGCGGCGCGCCGGGCGGGCATCACCGTCACCAACACGCCGGGCGTGCTGACCGACTGCACCGCCGATATCGCCATGACGCTGCTGCTCGGCGTGGCGCGCCGGGCGGGCGAAGGCGAGCGCGAGCTGCGGGCCGGTAACTGGACCGGCTGGCGGCCGACCCACATGATCGGCAGCCGGGTGTCTGGCAAGACCATCGGCATCATCGGCATGGGGCGGATCGGCAAGGCGACCGCGAGGCGCGCCCATTTCGGCTTCGGCATGGAAGTGGTGTTCTACAACCGCTCGAAGGTCGATGACGACGAAACCCGCGTCATCGGCGCGCGGCAGCTGCCGACGATCGAGGACGTGCTGGCAGAAGCCGATTTCGTCTCGCTGCATTGTCCGGGCGGCGCGGAAAACCGGCACCTCATGGACGCTCGCCGGCTTGCCGGCATGAAACGCGGCGCCTTCATCATCAACACCGCCCGCGGCGATGTCGTCGATCAGCAGGCGCTGATCGATGCGCTTTGCGCAGGCACCATCGCCGGTGCGGGCCTTGATGTCTTCGACGGTGAACCGGCTGTGCCGGAGGCGCTCAGGCGCATGGAAAACGTGATGCTTTTGCCCCATCTCGGCAGCGCGACGGAGGAAACGCGCGTGGCGATGGGCATGAAGGTGGTGGAAAACGTCATCGCCTTCTTTGAGAACCGGGACGTGCCGGACCGGGTGGCGTGATGAAGGCCCTGGCGTCAGCATCCGACATGATCGCGCTGCGCAGGCAGGCGTTGGACCTGTTTCGCGGTGGCGTCAGCGCCTCCGACCCCGAAAAGGCCGTGTCCGAAGCATTGGAACAGCGCAGGCACATGATCGACGGCGCACGCCGCATCATTCTGATCGCCTTCGGCAAGGCAGCCTGCCCGATGGTGCGGGGTGCCCTGCCCTTTCTCGGCGGCAAGCTGCACGCAGCCTGTGCCGTGACCAACCCGGAAAACATGGCGCAGCTCGACGACCGCGTGGCAGTCGTGGCAGGCGGCCATCCGCTTCCAGATGAAAACAGTCTGCGGGCTGCGCAGATGGTCGAGGAACTCGCGCGGTCAGCCGCCCCGGGCGATCTGCTGCTGGTGCTCGTCAGTGGCGGCGGCTCCGCACTGGTGTGCGCGCCCGCACCCGGCATAGCGCTTGCCGACAAGATCGCCCTGAACGATGCCCTGATCCGTTCGGGCGCGGACATTGGCGAGATCAACACGGCGCGGCAGGCGTTCTCCCGCCTCAAGGGCGGCCGCTTCGCCCTGTTGGCGGCGCGCGCGCAGGTGCTTTCCCTGATCCTGTCCGACGTGCCGGGCGACGATGTGTCCACGATCGCCAGCGGGCCGACGGCGAAACCGCGCGCGGGCGATGCGCTAGCGGTTCTCGAACGACATGGACTGGCCAATGCGCTGCCAATCGCGATGCGGGAACACTTGAAACGGCTTGCCGGCGAACCGGAAATGCCAGCGGGAGCTTTCGACCATGTCGAGAACATCGTGATCGGCGGCAACGGCATCAGCCTGAAAAAGGTGATGGAATGCGCCGGCACGCTTTTCCCGGCCGTGGTGAAGGCGAATGACTGGCTCAGCGGCGACGTATCGGACGCCGCCTGCGTCCTCCACAGGATCGCCTGGTCCGTCGCGCGCGAGAGTGGTCCCGTCGCGATCGTGGCCGGTGGCGAACCGACCGTGAAGGTGAGGGGCAACGGCAAGGGCGGTCGCAACCAGGAACTGGCGCTGCGCTTCGCCGTGCTCGAGGAAAGCGCGCGGATAGGACGCCCGTGGGTGTTCCTCAGCGGTGCCACGGACGGACGCGACGGCCCCACTGATGCGGCGGGTGGCATCGTCGATGCCGGTTCGACGGGATGGATGCGGCAGTTCGGTTGCGACCCGGACATGCATCTGGCCAACAATGATTCCTATTGCGCGCTCGCTTCATCCGGGGATCTGCTGCTCACCGGTGCGACCGGCACCAACGTCGCCGATCTGCAGATCCTGCTCATGCGATAGGCGACCACCGCCTGCCGGTCAGGGCCCGTTCGCGAGCCCTGGCGGGTAGTGTATCTCCCACCCTTGGCGCATCGAATTCGGACCTCTTGCCGCGAGGATGCGCAACACGGACCTCATTCAGAGGCTTCCTCCCTTTCCGGACAGATTGACGACAAGTGCCTCCGGCCGCGACCGCAGGCATTTGTCTTGTCCGGCCATGGAAAGCACAGTCCGGTTCGGCCTCCAAAGCCTGCAACGCAGCGGTTTTGACGGCATGGCGGCGCATGTCCGCGCGGTGCGGACGAGACGCTTGCAGCCCGGTGCACGATCGCTCTTCGGCGCCTACCCGGCAGCCGATGAAACCACCACCCGAACGATCGGGATTTTTACCCGTCCGGGCGTTTCGGCCCATGGAAAAAAGCGCTTTGCTCGGCACCTGAGGAACACAGCGCCGCGACAAACCGCTTCGGCGAAAGCCAGCCGTCCGCCGACCTCCACGGGTACAGCCAGGACGAATGAAGCGGAACCAGCGGTGGGAGGAACAGGTGCCGCTTGGACCAGGGAAAACCTCTGAATCAGCATGAGGATGCCAGAAGCCTGCTCTTCAGGCTGCTCGTATCGGTGGTCAGCGAACGCGAGCCTACCGTGGCGCAGGTGCTGACCGGTGGCCTTTCCCTCGACGCGCTGCCTTCCCATGAACGCATTCCGGCCCTGCAGGCGACCGGTATCTGGTTCCAGCTCGTTGCTATCGCCAACGAGTTGCTGGCCATGCGGTCCCGCCGGGAGACGGAAAAGTTCGGGGGCGCCGATGAGGTGATTGGCTCCTTCGCCAATGTGATCGGCGAGATTGCCGCAGCAGGCTATCCGGCCGGAAAGGTCCGGGAGGCGCTTGACGGTCTTGTGGTCGGCCCGACCATGACGGCTCACCCAACCGAGGCCAAGCGCGTCACGGTGCTGGAGATACACCGGCGCATCTATCGCAAGCTCACCGAGCTGGAGCAGCACAGATGGGCGCCGCGCGAGCGTGCGCAGCACGTCGACGACCTCAGGGGCGAGATCGAGCTGTTGTGGATGTCGGGAGAGCTGCGGCTCGAACGACCGTCGGTAGAGCATGAGATCGCATGGGGACTCCACTTCTTTCGCGAAGTGATCTTCGAGGCGACGCCGAAGCTCTACGAAACCGTCGAGGAAGCACTGGCGAACCACTATCCGGGATACGCCTTCCCGGTGCCTTCTTTCATGCGCTATGCATCATGGATCGGCGGCGATCGCGACGGCCATCCGGACGTGACGGCCAAGGTCACCGCTCACGCTCTCGCGGAATGCCGCCGCGCCGCCCTGAACTGGTATGTCGCGCAGGTGCGCAAGCTGACGGCGATGTTGAGCGTCAGCGCCAGGGTCGTCGACATCCCGCAGGAATTTTGCGCCGCCCTCGCATGCGCGCTGGAGCGCAGCGGCGCGGCCGAAAGGATAGCAGCCCGCAATCCGGACGAGCCGTTCCGACAGTTTTGCGCCGCGGTGCTGGAGCGGCTGCTGGCAACCCGAGGCGATGGGACAGCAACGCCCTACCCGCGCGCCGAGGCGTTCGCCTCCGACCTGCACAGCCTGGAAAATGCATTGGCCAAGGTGGGCGGCAGGCAGGCGGCGCGTCGTCTCGTTCGGCCTCTGGTGCGGCAGATAGAGACATTCGGCTTCCGCACCGTGTCCCTCGACATTCGGCAGAACTCCACGGTCGTCAATCGTGTCCTCGCCGAGATATTCAGTCTCGCAGACCCGGACGGCGCGCCGGAACCCGGTGAGCCGCAATGGAGCAAACGCATCCGCGCGGCGCTCAACAGCGGGGAGCGTCCCGAGTTCGATAGAGCGTCCCTGTCGCCGGAGGCACGCGAGATGCTGGACCTTTTCGAGGTCATCCACGACGCGCGCGCGGGCTACAATGACGGCGCGGTGGGCGCCTTCATCCTCAGCATGACGCGCTCGTGCGACGACCTGCTGGCAGTCTACCTGCTTGCGCAATATTGCGGCCTTGCCACGGCGCCCGACGGCAGCGGCACCATCGCGCTCAAGGTCGTGCCCCTGTTCGAGACCATCGCCGACCTGCGCGCGGCACCGGAAATTCTCGATCGGTTGCTGAGTGTCTCGATCGTCAGCCGGTCAGTGCGCGATCTCGGCAATTGCCAGGAAGTCATGCTCGGCTATTCGGATTCAAACAAGGATGGCGGCTTCCTGGCATCCAACTGGGAACTGAGCAAGGCGCAACGGCGGATCGCCGATCTGGGCGCGAAGCGCAAAGTCAGGATCAGTTTCTTCCACGGTCGCGGCGGATCGGTCAGCCGGGGCGGCGCCCCCACGGGGCGGGCCGTCGCCGCGCAACCGGCCGGCACAGTGGGCGGCGTCATGCGGGTGACCGAACAGGGCGAGGTCGTCTCCTCGAAATTCGCCAATCGCGGAACCGGCCTCTACCAGCTCGAAATCCTTGCAGCCGGCGTCTTCGCCCACAGCGTGAAATCCCGCGACGAAGAGGAATTGAAGGCGGTCCCCGAATACACCGAGGCGCTCGAGGCGCTGACCGGCATGTCCCAGGCCTCCTATGTCGGTCTCGTCGGCGAGCCGAACTTCATCGACTATTTCAATCAGGCAAGCCCGGTCGAGGAGCTGGCGCTGCTCAAGATCGGCTCGCGGCCGGCGCGGCGCTTCGGGGCGCGCGATCTTTCCGACCTGCGCGCCATCCCATGGGTGTTCGCATGGAGCCAGAACCGCCATCTGCTGACGGGCTGGTACGGAATTGGCAGCGCGCTCAACTCCTTCGTGACGGTGCGCGGCGACAGCGGGCTGGAGCTTCTTCAACAGATGTTCGAGCGCTTCCGCTTCTTCCGGCTGGTCGTCGACGAGGTCGACAAGGTCCTCTACCAGGCCGACATGGAAATCGGCCGCCTCTATGCCGAACTCGTGCAGGATCGCCAGGTCCGCGAACGCATCTTCGGAAAGATCGCCGCCGAATTCGCGCTGACCCGCCGCATGGTCAGCCAGGTGAATGGCGGCAAGCTGCTGACGGAACGGTTCCCCGTATTCAAACGGGATTTCGATCGCGTCAGGCCGCAGATGGACAGCATTCACCGTCTTCAGGTGCAGCTCCTGCGCGAGGTCCGCGAAGGCAACGCCCCGAAACGGTCGGTCAACGCACTGCTTCTGTCCATCAACTGCATATCGGCCGGCCTCGGGTGGACCGGCTGACAACGACACGTATCGGGAGGGTTTCCATGAACGTCAATATTCCCAACAGGCCGGGCACCGGCAACATCAACCGCTTCTTCGACACCGGCATCGCGGAAACCGATCCGGCGGTGAGCGGGGCGATAGGGCGCGAGCTCGGCCGCCAGCGCGAGGAGATCGAGCTGATCGCCTCGGAGAACATCGTCTCCAGGGCCGTTCTGGAGGCGCAGGGCTCGGTGCTCACCAACAAATATGCGGAAGGCTATCCGGGGCGGCGCTACTATGGCGGCTGCGCCTATGTGGACGAGGTGGAGGAGCTGGCGCGCGAGCGCGCGAAATCCCTGTTCGACTGCACCTATGCCAATGTCCAACCCAATTCCGGAAGCCAGGCGAACCAGGCGGTGTTCCTGGCCCTGATGAGTCCCGGCGACACTTTCCTCGGCCTCAACCTCGCCGCCGGCGGACACCTCACCCATGGCGCGAAGGCCAACATGTCCGGCAAGTGGTTCAATGCCGTCTCCTACAGCGTGCGGCCGGACGACCATCGCATCGATCTCGACGAGGTGCGCGACCTTGCCCTCAAGCATCGCCCCAAGGTCATACTGGCCGGCGGGTCGGCCTATCCGCGGGTGATCGACTTCAAGGCGTTCCGGGAGATCAGCGACGAGGTCGGCGCGAAACTGTTCGTCGACATGGCCCACTTCGCCGGTCTGGTGGCGGGGGGCGTCCATCCCAATCCGCTCGCGCACGCCCATGTCGTCACCACCACCACCCACAAGACGCTGCGAGGCCCGCGCGGCGGCATGGTGCTTTCGAACGACGAGGAGATCGGCCGCAAGATCGATTCGGCCGTCTTCCCCGGCCTTCAGGGCGGGCCGCTGATGCATGTCATAGCCGCGAAGGCGGTCGCCTTCGGCGAGGCGCTGACGCCCGCGTTCAAGGGGTATGCGGCGACCGTGGTGGCCAACGCCAGGGCGCTTGCCGAGACGCTGGCGGATGGCGGCGTGGACATCGTGTCCGGCGGCACCGACACCCATCTGATGCTGGTGGATCTGCGCCGCAAGAACCTGACCGGCAAGGCCGTGGAAGCCGCGCTCGGCCGCGCCCACATCACCTGCAACAAGAACGGCATCCCCTTCGACCCGCAGGGTCCCACCATCACATCCGGCGTTCGGCTCGGCACGCCGGCCTGCACCACGCGCGGCTTCGGCGTGCCGGATTTCCGCGAAGTCGGTCGCATGACCATGCGCGTCATCGACGGGCTGGCTGCGAATGGCGAGGAGGGCAATGCCGCGGTCGAGGCTGAAGTCCGCGAGGAAGCGCTGGCCCTGGTACGCAGGTTCCCGATCTATGGCTGAAGCGACGACGGCCCGGAAAGGCATCCACGGCGCGCGCTTTCGCCAGGCCCGGCCTCCCCAGGAAAAGAGGTATCGCATGTCCGCGTATCACGTCTACGAGAATGCACCCCTTGGCAGCCTGATCCGCTTCTCCGATGGAACGCCTCGGCCTTCGGATGAAAATAGCCGCGAGTTTGAAGCGTGGCGAAAGCGGAACGGCTCGGGGCTTCTGGCAAGACGAACCCCCTCACCCGAATTGCGAAGCTGGGCGCCGCCGGCTTCCATCACGCTGCGCCATCTCGACCCGGACCGCCCTGCCCCGGCCGGCAGCGAATTGCTGCTGACCTTTTCGGTGGACAGCGACCTGCGTTTCGAGATCATCGAGCGTCCGGCATTCGGGACGTCTCGCGTGCGACGCGGCGAACACGACGAATTCGAGTTGCTCGACATGGCAAGCAGCCTCGCCGATACGGAACGGTATCTGTCCCTCTATCCATCCGGCGGGTTGCTGATCGAGCAAGCGACCGCGGACGAACGCGCGGCCGATGCTGTCGAAGGCCGGTCGAGATCGGTGCGCGCGGCCGTCGCGCGCCGCATCAGCCGAGCCGATCGCCCACGCGCGGACTGATCTGCCGCCCGCAACGGGGCGACAGCGCACCGGACAACCTCCAACGGCTCCATTGCAAACACGAATCCGGGCAATCCGGATCTGGGTTGCCAGAGCACCAGTCAGGGGCTTTTTGCATCGCGGATTCATCTAGGCGGCGGACCTTGCAGGGGTCGCTTGCCACAAATCCTATTGGGGCCAGACCACTGTCACCTCGACATGGTCGAGCACGCCCTGGACGGGGGCGCTGGGCTTGCGCACAGTGATCTGTGCCCGGACGATCTGAGGAAAGCGGGCGCAAAAGGTACGGCTGATGTCAAAGGCAAGGGTCTCTATGAGGAAGCGTCGGCGACCGGTGACGATCTTCTCGATTTCCGCGAAGGCGACGCCATAGTCCACCGTTGCCTCGATGGAATCTTCCTCGATCCCGATTGAAGGCCGGACATCGAATTCGGCGTCCACATAGAACCGCTGGCCCAGCCTTTCTTCCTCGTCCAGCAATCCATGGCGGGCAAAGAAGGCACAGTTCTTCATGGAAATTCTATACATCGTGCCGGCCGTGCTCCGGCGGAAGACCCGACTGCCGGGAGAAGAGCCGCTCGATGCGGGATGGTCCAGAACCAGCTCGCTAGTGCTCATGAGCGCCTCGTTCGTCTGTCATGATCGAATCCGGGCCAAGTCCGTGGTGGTCGGGCCGTTGCGAGCATGCCGCCCGCAACGCCGTCCCGCCTAGGACCTTGGCCGCTCCTTCTTGGGATCGTAGTGCGCGAAGGGCACGATTTTTGCCGGAAGGCGCTTCTGGTGTCCATCGAGCTTTCCGATCTCAACCTCGGTTCCGACGTCGGCATGGGTCGTGTCGATCCTTGCAAGCGCGATGTTCTTCTTCAGGAGAGGCGATCGTGTCGAGGACGTAACCTCGCCGATCTGGGCGCGTCCGATATGGATGCAATCCCCATGGCCGACAGCGACATTGCTGTCGATATCGAGACCGACCAGCTTGCGCACGGGGTGCTCCTTGCGCCGGATCAACGCCTCACGACCGATAAAGTCGTCGGTCTTGGTCTTGAGCGGCACGGTGAAGCCGATGCCGGCCTCGAACGGATCGGTCTGGTCGGAGAATTCGTAGCCGGCAAATATCAGGCCCGCCTCGATGCGCAGCATGTCGAGCGCCTGGAGACCCATGGGCTTCAAGCCGTGCGGCTGGCCCGCTTCCCACACGGCGTCGAACACCGTGCCAGCGTCGCGCGGATGGCACCAGACCTCATAGCCGAGCTCGCCGGTGTAGCCGGTGCGCGACACCACCACCGGCGCACCATTTGCCCCACCGATGCGCCCGATGGTGAAGCGGAACCACTCCACCTCCTCCAGCATCGGCTGGTGCGGAGGCGTCCAGATCACGTCCTTGAGGATGGCCCGGCTGTTGGGACCCTGCACGGCGATGTTGTGCATCTGGTCGGTGGAGGAGCGCACCAGCACCTTCAACCCGAGCTTCCGGGCCGTTTCACGCAGCCAGACGCCCGAGTAATCATCGCCGCCGATCCAGCGGAAATTGTCCTGCCCGAGCCTGAGCAGCGTGCCGTCATCGATCATGCCGCCATGCTCGTAGCACATGGCGCTGTAGACGACCTGGCCCACGCCGAGCTTCTTGACGTCGCGGGTGAGTGTGTACTGGAGAAGCGCCTCAGAATCCGGGCCCGTCACCTCGAACTTGCGCAACGCCGACAGGTCCATGACCACCGCCTTCTGGCGGCAGGCCCAGTACTCCTCGATCGGTCCTTCCTTGGCGAAGGAGTTGGCCAGCCAGTAGCCCTTGTACTCGACGAAGTTGCGCGTGTGCTGGGCAAAGCGCGAATGGAAGGCTGTTTCTGTGGTCATTTTCGGCTCGGAATCCGGGGTTACGCGTCGGGCGATGGCGCGCGAGAACCTGTTCTTGTCGGAATAGGTGCGCACATGGATGTCGGTCAGGTTCCAGCCATTGGCGGGAGTGGTGTCGTCGGGGCAGGCGGACGACACGCATACGATGTCGGTGAGCGCACGCAGCAGGACATAGTCGCCCGGCCGCGACCACGGCTCGTCCGAATACATCACGCCGTGCGCGTCTATGCCGGTGTTGAAGAAGAAGTTCACCGCCATCCACCCCGCTCGCGGGCGAACGCCCTTGTCGGCCAGCGCCCGGTTGAAGTTCTCCGAGCAGTTGGCATGGCCCGGATAGCCGATGTCGTCATAATATTTGGCGTAGCAGGCCAGCGCGAAGGCATCGTGACGCCCGCACGTATCCTGCACCACCTCGACCAGCGGCTCGAAATCCTGGTCGTAATATTTGGCATGCAGGCCGGGCATCGGATAGGCATGGCCCATCAGCGAGCGCGTGGCCGTCACGTCAAGGGGATTGTCGATGCCCTTGTCCAGCTTGCGGGCCGAGAAGCACTGGAAATCCGTGCACTGGCGCCCGTCGACATCGATGATCTGGATGAACTCGCCCGCGCGCACGAAAAAGGACTGCGCAGTGGCCGATTTGACCCGCAGGTCGAGCACCGGGTCGGCCAGCGGCTCGGGCAGGTCCGCGCCCTTGACGCGCGGACGCACCTGCGCCCGTCGCACCAGAACCAGGATCGGCGTGGCCGTATCATGGCCGTCGATCGCCATCGGCCCGCCCGGCGCGGCGGCGATCAGGCTGCCGTCTCGCGTGATCGTGAAGCTCTCCTCACTGCCGGCGGTGCTTGTCGAACCGAAAAGCCGCACCGCCTCGGCCTGACCGAGGTCGATGTGGCGACGGGCAAGCCCGGCGCGAAATGCCGCCAGACTGTCATTGTCGCCTGACAGCAGGGCCTTGAGCCCGGCGGCATTGGAATTGGATTTCACACCAAGGATCGAGGCGTCCGTGCGGCCCGAGGCATCGGCCGCGACGAGTTCGCACGCCTGTCCTCCCTCCAGGTCGCGCACCGTGACGACATCCCCGGCCTCCACCGACACGAACACCGCGCCGGCGCCCGCGACCTCATAACGCTCCAATCCCGCAGGCAGCGACAGCGAACCGCCAAGGACGATCCCGCTTGGCCGAGGAGGGCCGGGCACCACGTCGGGATAAGCTGTATCCTGCATGTCTGCTCCCCCTCATATTTTTCTTGCTTGTCAACTTTGTTAAATCAGAAGAATAATCTGCTATATGCCGCATGACAAGTCCCGGTTTCCTTGTGGCGACAGCATTTCCAATCCCGGAACGCCTAATACCACGCAATGCATTGACAGCGGGACGAAACCAAATACCATACTGATGGTGAAATAATTTTCGTATAAGAAAAGAATATGGGGAGGACGTGAATGAACAGGAGGGTTGCCGTTATCGGCGCCGGGCCGTCCGGCCTGGCACAGCTACGGGCATTCCAATCGGCTGCGAGCAAGGGCGCCGACATTCCGGAGATCGTCTGTTTCGAGAAGCAGGCCAACTGGGGCGGGCTTTGGAACTACACGTGGAGAACCGGCCTGGACCAGTATGGCGAACCGGTCCATGGCTCGATGTACCGCTACCTGTGGTCGAATGGCCCGAAGGAGGGCCTGGAGTTTGCCGACTACTCGTTCGAGGAGCATTTCGGCAAGCAGATCGCCTCCTATCCGCCGCGCGCGGTCCTGTTCGACTACATCGAGGGCCGGGTGAACAAGGCCGGTGTCCGCGACTGGATCCGTTTCGAGAACGTCGTGCGTCTCGTCACCTGGGACGAGAACACCAGGAAATTCACCGTCACCGTTCAGGACCTGCCGAACGACCATTGCTATTCCGAGGAATTCGACAATGTGGTCGTCGCCTCGGGCCACTTCTCCACACCGAACGTTCCTGAGTTCCCGGGCTTCGACCAGTTCAACGGCCGCATCCTTCACGCCCATGATTTCCGCGACGCGCGCGAATTCATCGGCAAGGACGTCCTGCTCATCGGAACCAGCTATTCGGCCGAGGACATCGGCTCGCAATGCTGGAAATACGGCGCGAAATCCATCACCAACTGCTATCGCACCAAGCCGATGGGCTTCGACTGGCCGGACAACTGGGAAGAGAAGCCGCTGCTGGAGAAGGTGCACGTCAACACCGCCACCTTCAAGGACGGCTCCACCAAGCACATCGATGCGATCATCCTGTGCACCGGCTACAAGCACCATTTCCCCTTCCTGCCCGACGACCTGCGCCTGAGGACGGCCAACCGCCTGGCGACGGCCGATCTCTACAAGGGCGTCGCCTATGTCCACAATCCGGCGCTGTTCTACATCGGCATGCAGGACCAGTGGTTCACCTTCAACATGTTCGACGCCCAGGCATGGTGGGCGCGTGACGTGATCCTGGGCCGCATCGACCTGCCCGCCAGCAAGGAAGAGATGGTCGCCGATGTCGAGGCCCGCGTTGCCGCCGAGGATGCGGGCAAGGACGACTACGACGCGATCCGGTATCAGGGTGATTACGTGAAGGAGCTGATCGCCGAGACCGACTACCCCAGCTTCGACGTCGATGGTGCCAACGAAGCCTTCTTCCAGTGGAAGAAGCACAAGAAGAAGAGCATCATGGAGTTCCGCAACAACTCCTATCGTTCTGTCATGACGGGCACCATGGCGCCACCGCATCACACGCCGTGGAAGGATGCTCTCGACGATTCACTGGAAGCCTATCTGGGCACGGAGGTCGCTCCAGCCGCAGCGGAATAAAATTCGAGGTGCGCCGGCGAACGGGAAAACCCGCGCCGGCATGCATTTCACGACAGTAGCCAATGGGAGGTGTCCACTGTCCGACGAACCTATTCTCGAACTGCGCAATGTCACAAGGAAGTTCGGTGGGCTTACGGCCGTCAACGACCTGTCCTTTTCCGTCAGGCGCAACAGCATCCACGGACTGATCGGCCCCAACGGGGCCGGCAAGACCACGACCTTCAGCCTCATCAGCGGCTACTACAGGCCGACGAGCGGCCGGATCTTCTATCAGGGCGATGACGTTTCCGGGCTCAAGACCAGCAGGCTGGCGCAGCGCGGCCTGATCCGGACATTCCAGGGAACGACCCTGTTTCAGGAATTCAGCGTCATCGACAATGTCAGGGTCGGCTGCCATCGCAGCGCGGGCGCGGGCTTCGTCTCGCGCATAACGGGCGGCGATGCGCCGACCGAGCGCGAGGCCGACCGCAAGGCGCGCGATGCGCTGGAACTGTTCGACCTCGGCCCGATGGCGAATGAGCCGGCCTCCAGCCTGCCGCACGGACACCAGCGCGCGCTGGGCATGGCTGTGGCGCTCGCCGCGGACCCGACCCTGATCCTGCTGGACGAGCCTTTCACGGGCATGAACCCGGAGGAAACCCGGCGCATGATGGAGCATGTCCGCCGGATACGCGACGAGCGCGACATCACCATCATGCTGGTCGAGCACGACATGCAGGCGGTCATGGGGCTGTGCGAGCGCATCACCGTGATGAATTTCGGCCAGTTCCTCACCGAGGGGGCGCCGCAGGAAGTCGCGAACGACCCGCGTGTCATCGAGGCCTATCTGGGGCGTAACGAAGATGCTGCTTGAAGTCCGCAACCTCCATGTCCACTACCAGAAGGTCGCCGCCCTGAAGGGTGTCAGCCTGCAGGTCCCTTCCGGCGGCATCGTCACCATCATCGGGGCCAATGGCGCCGGCAAGAGCACCACCTTGCGCACGATCTCGGGGCTCGCCAAGCCTTCGAATGGCGAGATCCGTTTCGAGGGAGAGCGCATCGACAACCTGCCCGCAGAGAAGATCGTGGCGCGGGGCATCGCCCATGTCCCGGAGGGACGGCGAATATTCCCCGACCTGACGGTCGAGGAGAACCTGCGCATCGGCGCTTTCCTGCGCAAGGACACGGCGAAGATAGAGAGCGATATCGAGGACATCTTCCAGCGCTTCCCGCGCCTCAGGGAGCGCAGGACACAATGGGCCCGCACACTGTCCGGCGGCGAGCAGCAGATGGTCGCGATCGGACGGGCGCTGATGTCGGGGCCGAGGCTCCTCCTGCTTGACGAGCCGTCCATGGGCCTGTCGCCGGTCATGGTGCAGGAAATGGCCCGCATCGTTTCCGACATCGCCGAAACCGGCGTGCCCGTGGTGCTGGTGGAGCAGAACGCCGGCCTGGCCCTCAGGCTCGCCTCATATGCCTATGTGCTCGAGATCGGCACGGTTGCGGTGGAGGGCAGATCGGCCGACCTCAAGGCCAACGACCATGTGCGGAGGGCCTACCTCGGTGCATGAGAGCTGGACCTTCGCGGACCTCATCGCCGCCGGCTGGAGCGAGGCCGACCTGGAATGGGAACGGCTGACGGAAGCCGCGCTTTCCGACCTGGCCGAGGGGCGGGCGGATACGGCACGCGAACAATTCGCGGCAGCGTTGCGTCTGGCCCGAACCAACTTCGCGGGACACGATCCACGGCTCGCCGCGAGCCTGAGCAACCAGGCGGCGGCCCAAAGTAACTCTGGAGGGAAGATAGAGGCCGCCGCGACCCAGGCATGGGCCGTCTGCGACCGCTGGATCGACGGCATGACGGCGCCGCGCGCCGCGCGCTCCTCGATGTTCCATCTGCGCATGGAGCGGCTGCACAGGCCGGCCTATGAAGAGCGGTGGCGCGTCAAGGGGCGCGAGCTTCTCGACGAGGTGCGCAACGTCTTCGGCGCGCTCGGGAACCTCGAACTGGTCGGCGCGGAGGAAGCGGCTGCGCGCCTGGCCAGATGGAACCGGGAGCGTCCAGTCACCCTGACGGATCCAAGGAAATTGATGGCATCGGTGATCCTGCTCGGGTTCCGGCGCGAGAGACCGGGCGACGGGGAGCCCGCGGCAAGGCAGTTCGAGGCGGATAGCCTCCAATAAAAAGGACCTCACAACAGGGGAACACGGTGCGCGAGATCGCTCCCGCGCACCGGCATGACCGGGTCTTCCTGGGGCCGGTATCTGATGCGGTAGCCAATTTCAAACGCAAAGCGGAGGAGACTGCAATGAAGCCTGCATCGAGCATTACAGTAAACAGACGATCTCTCCTGGCAGGCGCCGCCAGCGCCGCGCTGCTACCGATGGTCGCGATACCGAGGAAGAGCTTCGCACAGGAAAATGTCGTCAGGATCGGCTTCCTGGCGCCGTTGACCGGCGCCGTCGCAGCCTGGGGCAAGCCGGGCCTCGATGGCTGCAGGATATGGGCCGATTGGATGAACGAGGCCGGCGGCATCGAAGTCGGGGGGCAATCCTACAAGGTCGAGCTCGTGTCCTATGACGACGAGGACGACGCCGGCAAGGCGCGCACCGGAGCAACGCAGCTCATCCGCGAAAACGACGTCAAGTTCATCATGATGCTTGGCGGCAATTCATGGCCGGGCGTGGAGGAGATCGCGGCGCGGCAGGGCATGATGGTCTCAACCCTGCTGCCGAGCGACCTCACCCCCGACACCACCACGCTGATAGCACCTTGCGAGGTGCACCCGATCTACAACGTGACAGGGGTCGACTGGCTGGCGGCCAACCGGCCCGAACTCAAGACCGCTGTGATCTGCGCGCAGGACGATGCCCTCGGCAAGCCTTCGGTGGCCACCTACCTTGCTGCCTTCGAAGCCGCCGGGATCGAGATGGCCAGCCCGCCGTTGTTCTTCGACCCCGCGACCACCGATTTCGCGCCGGTGATGACTCAGCTTCTGGCCAACAACCCGGACATATTGTGCCTGGACACCTGCTATGCCGACTACGTTCAGCCGCTGTGCGAACAGGCCTTCCAGCAAGGCTACAAGGGGCAGATCATCTCCTGTACGCTGGATTTCTACCAGCGTATCGTCGATCGCACGTCCAAGGAATTCATGGAAGGCGTCATCTTCCAGTTCCCGGATTTCGACGACAAGGCGCTGAACGACCCGCGCATCAATTTCAGGAAGCCCAACGAGTTCTTCGCCGAATATGTGAAGCGCTACGGCACCACGGAATGGTCGGCCGTATCCTGGGAATACACCTCGATCCTCGACCTGTGGGCGGATGCCGCTCAGCGAGCGGGAAGCGTGGAGCCGGAGGCGGTGCTTGCCGCCATGAAGGAAGGCGGCACCGGAAAGCACGCCTTCGGCGAGGCCCGCTGGTGGGGCAAGGAACTGTTCGGAATCGACAACGCGCTCGTCGGCGACTGGCCGGTCGTGGTCATCCGCGACGGCAAGGCGACCATCGCGGAATTCCGCTCGATCCCCGAATGGTGGGACAAGAACAGCGCGTTGCTGCTGAAGCATATGACCGACCTCGGCCAGATGTGGAACCAGCGCACCTGAACGCCGCCGGGCCTTCAACCGGCCCGGCGATCCTCACCCGAAAACGAACTATCGAACGGGGCACGCAATGCCGGATTTCCTCCTGCAGACCGTTTTCAATGCTTCCTACGCTGCAAGCTATATGGCCCTGATCGCCGTGGGTCTGGTGCTCATCTTCGGCGTCATGGGCGTCATCAATTTCGCCCATGGCGAGCTCTACATGGCCGGCGCCTACGCGATCGTCTTCTTCTATGCGTGGCACGGGCTGCCCTTCGTCATGGCGGTGGGGCTGGGGCTGCTCTTCGCCGGATGCCTCGGCGTCCTCATGGAGCTGACGCTGTTCAGGCCGCTGCGAACGAACCCTCTCGGCGGGCTCATCGCCTCGATAGGTTTCCTGCTCATTCTCCAGACGCTCGCCGTGCTCGGCTTCGGGCTGCGCAACCAGAACGTCCCGCCGGTTTCCCAGGGACGCCTGACGGTCGGCGGCGCGTTCCTCACCTATGAGCGGCTCTATGTCATCATCGCGACCGTGGTGCTGCTGGCCGCACTTTGGCTGTTCCTCAGGCGCAGCAAGTTCGGCTGGGCTTTGCGGGCCTGCGCGCAGGATCGCGAGGCGGCCGCCCTGCAGGGCATTTCGATCAACCAGACGGCGCGCTATGCCATGTTCATCGGCGCCGCACTTGCCGGCGTTGCCGGTGCGATGACCGCTCCCCTCGTGGCGCCCTCCCCCTTCATGGGACATGGGGTGATCGTGACAGCCTTCATCATCATCATCGTGGGCGGCATCGGCAGCCTCGAGGGCGCGGTGGTAGCCGCCGTGCTCTACGCCTTCGTCCACACATTCGTCACGACGTTCTTCGACGGCGTGATAGCCAATATCGTCGGCCTTCTGCTCATGCTTGCCGTGCTTGTCGTCAAGCCTCAGGGCCTGTTTGGAGTGCGCGAACGTGCCTGAAAAAACCAACATCGGCGGAGCCGGCCTGATCGGCATCCTGATCCTGGCGGCGGCGCTCATCATCGCCCCCCATGTCGTCAGCTTCTCGCAGCAGGAACTGCTCGTCCTGCTGACCATCAACGTGCTCGTCGTGGCCAGCTACAGGCTGCAGACGCTGACCGGTGAATGGTCGTTGGCGCATGTGGTGATGATGGGCTCAGGCGCCTATGCCAGCGCATTGTGTTCCAAGAGCTTCGGCTTTCCGGTGCCCCTGGCGATGATCACCGGCGCGATAATCGCTGGCCTCATCGCGGCCCTGATGAGCTTTCCGCTCTTCCGCATGAAGGGGTTCTACTTCCTCATCGGGTCCTTCGCGGCCGGCGAGATCCTGCGCCTCATCTGGAAGCGCTTCACCAACCCGTTCGGCGGGCCCAAGGGCATCCAGCGCATTCCGGGTTTTCCCGAAATCGACCTCGGCTTCATCCACATCGATTTCTACGATCCCGCCAACTACTACTATCTGGTGCTGGCGGTGGTGCTGGTGTCGCTGTGGATTCTCTACCGGATAGAGAAGTCGCGCATCGGGCTGACGTTCCACGCCATCCACTGGCAGGACAAGCTCTCGGAATCCGTCGGCGTCGACGCCTTCCGCTATCGGATGCTCGCCTTCGTCATCGCAGCCTTCTTCGCGGGCCTCGCCGGCGCGCTCTATGCGCACTATCTGAGCACCGTCAATCCGAACCAGTTCGACGTCAACACAATGGTCTATGTACTCATCTGGACGATCGTGGGCGGCACCAGCCGATGGTACGGGCCGATCCTGGGTGTGGTCGCGCTGACCATCATCGACGAGGTCATCCTGCGTGCGATCGGCGCGGACCAGGTCCGGCCGCTGCTCTACGGCCTCATCCTGATCCTGGCCATATTGTTCCTGCCCAACGGGCTGGAAAGCCTGGTCATGCGGGCAGCCGACGCGCTGCGCCGCGATCGCGGCGAAGTCCGGCCGAGCGCGATGGTGCGGGAATAGAGGATGTGCGATGAGCGGCCGGCCCCAGAGCCGGCCGCACTTCTTTCGCGACGGCCGCTTGACCGAAGCAGCGGCCGTTTCCTTTTTAGCTATGGAGAAGGGTGCGCTCGGGCGGCAGTGACGTTTTCGTGGCCGGCCGAAACAAGGAATGCCTTCGGAGCCTCCGATCAGTCCCTGTTTCGGGCCGTTTCCGCCGCGCGTGTGAAGTGGAACATCAGCCGCGACTTGACCTCGCCGCCGATCCCCACCTTGTCGATAGCCCGCTCCATGCAGCGCAGCCAGAGATCGCGCATGTCGGTCCCGATCGGAACATGCTCATGGATTTCCTTCAGGCGGGAATGGCCATGCTTCCGCACGTAACGGCTCGGACCGCCGAAGAAACCGGATAGATAGTTGAACTGCTCTTCACGAGAATGGGCGACACCATGGCCCCTGAGATGCAGGAGATGCAGTTCACGGGCGTCCGCATCTTGCTCGATGATGTCGTAGAATGCCTCCACAAGAGACCGTACGCCTTCTTCCTCACCGAGTTCCCTGTATAGCGTGTGCAGCTTCGCGGTCACATCCATCGATGCAACTCCTTTCGACGCTACGGATCGAGCGCCTTACCAGGCACCGCCGCTTGCGCGCGCCGGCGCCCGGGACCTTCGTCACAGCGGACAAGGAATGCCGGTCAGTCCGGCCCGAATCCGGGAGAGGTCGGCATACCGTCGTCATATTTCGACAGCCATTCGACCGTCGTCGGCCGGTAGCGGACGAGGCCCTTGTACTCGGCCAGTTCGTTCGGCAGGTCACGCAGCACGCGATGGAAACGGCGCGCCCATTTCGGCGACGTGACCAGTTCCTCCATCTTCAGCAGATAGCAGCGGATGGGGAACAGCAGGGCGTTGGAACGCGGCAGCCGGAAGAACATCTGCACCTCGACCCGCAGATGGACCTTGTGGCCGACATTCTCCGGGGTGACGGTCGTCCGGTCCACGCCCCATTTGTGGTAGTTCTCCGGGCTGGTATCGAGCCGCGGATTGATGGTCATCGTCCAGTTGAACCGGCGCGCCGGCTGCCCCTGCTGCAAGGCCATCAGGAACTTCAGGGCACGGGTGAAGACGCCCATTTCGTGGGCGAGCGGAACCGGCGCATGCCACTCGAAGAAGTTCATGCCGATGTCGAAATCCAGCGACCAGTCGGCCTGCGTCGTCACCATGCCGGCATCCATCCACAGATTGCCGTCACGCTGGTCGAGCACGGCGAAATCGCCCTGGCTCTGCCGCGTGATGTATTCCAGCGGGCCGTAAGGCAGCGTCGATGTATCGCCGAAGGTGAAGCGGTCCTCTATGCCGAGAGGCCGGTTGATCCAGTGCCACTTGTCGCCGTCCCGCGTCAGCGAGAACAGGTCGGGATAGCTTTTCGCCTTCTCGGTCATGAGCAGTTCGAGCGTGTCCCAGCCGGCAAGGGTCATGTGCGGAAGGGACTGGCAGCGCAGCGGGTCTTCCGCCAGCACCATGGCCCGGTCCTGCATCTCGGATATGTAGTGCTCGTCGACATCGAAAAGATGCTCGAACACCGTGTTCTTCCGCCCCGGCACATGCGGCTCGATATTGACCGAGTACATGTAGCCGTCCTCATGGAACGGGAAGGGAAAACGCCTGATCTGTTCGGGGCTGTTCCTGAAAGAGAAGTCGTCGCGAAATGTTTCCTGCCTGAAGTTGATACCCATTGTCTCCTCCTCCGGGTATGTCGCCTACCGTTCGAGAACGAGCGATTTGCCTTCGAAACGCGATACGCACGGCATTATCTTGCAGCCCGACCGGCGATCCTCCTCGCTCAGCCAATGATCGTTGTGCAGGAACTTGCCGTCATACGAGATCACGTTCGTCTCGCACTGGCCGCAGACGCCGCCCCGGCACAGATAGGGCGGGCTCAGGCCCGCCGCCTCGATCGCCTCCAGCAGGCTCTCGTGCTCGCCCACGCGGATGTCGATGCCGCTGGCCGCCAGGGTGACGTCGAACGGCTTGCCGGGCTGGGGTGCCGCGAAATGCTCGTAGTGCACCATCTCGGCGGGCCAGCCGAGCTGTGCCGCCGTGTCTCTGACCCAGGTGATCATCCCATCAGGTCCACACACATAAAGATGCGTGCCAAGTGGCTGGCTCGACAGGATCCTTTCCAGATCGAGATTTTCGCCGTGGTCGCTCCGGTAGAGGTGAACGCGCCGGCCGTGACGCGCGTGCAGCACATCGGCATAGGCGGCGACCTTGTCGTTGCGGAACGAATAGTGAAGTTCGAAGTTGCCGCTCCCGGCCGCAAGCTGCGCCGTCTGGGCCAGGAACGGAGTGATGCCGATGCCGCCCGCGATCATCAGGTGCTTGCGCGCACGAAGATCGAGCGAGAACAGATTGACGGGGTTGCTGATCACCATCCGCTGACCCGGCTCGACCCTGTTGTGCATGAACAGGGAGCCGCCGCGCCCGGCATCGTCGCGCCGCACGCTGATCGTATAGTCACGGGTGTCGAGCGGCGAGCTCATCAGCGAATAGGGGTTGAGCCGCGTGCGCCCCTCGTCGCGCATCTCGACCACGATATGGGCGCCGCCGGAGAATGTCGGCAACGTCTCGCCATCGGCGCGCTGGAAGTGAAACCGCTTCACCAATTCGTTGACGACAACGACATCGGTCACCACGGCCTCGATCCTGTTCGACCCTGCCTTCATCGGAATATCTCCTCTGCCGGTGGAATCTCGGTCGGGTCCTCCGCATTGATGCACACGCCCTGGAAGGCGGCGAGGCGGCGTGAATAGTGGTCGCGCACCAGAAGAAGCAGGCCGCAATGCGAACATCTGGCCGGCTGGGTGGTCACGTCTTCGGTGATACCCTTGCAATGCACGCACTGGATGCGACGCGCCAGCGAACCGCGCTGCTCGGTCTGGACGGAACTGTGTTCCATTCCTGCGTCCGCTGCAATCCGGCTGACCTGCCCGATCAGGCTCTCGGTGCCGGCCAGGTAAAGCCGCAAGCCCATATGGGCATTCTCGAAAATATGCCGCAGCCGCTGCACCGAGGCTGCGATCGAAGGCCCCCGATAGAAACGGCCCGGAACCAGCGCTTCCAGATCCGCGACATATTTGTCCCCGGCTGAGCCGGGTATGTACATGATTTCGGCGGAGGCGAAGAAGTCCCGAGGCGCCTGCTTTGCCATGTCGAGTATCGCGGACGCACCCTCGGCGTCCGCGATGAAGAGATGATGTGTTCCGGCCTGCGCTGAGAGTTTTCCGTAGACCGGGCGACTGAGCATGGTCATGACCGGCGCGGTGTCCAACGCCCTATCCCTTCGCCGTCCGCTTCAGCTTCTTGGGATCGTCGAACGGCAGCGGATGCGCCTTGGCCTTGACGGTTCCGGAAGCGTTGTGCACCTCGAGCTCGGTTCCGGGAGTTGCACAATCCACGTCGAGGCGCGCGATGGCCATGGATTTCTTGACCAGCGGCGAATACATCGCGCAGGTCACTACCCCGACCTTCTTGCCATTGCGATGGATTTCGGCGCCTTCATCGGCGGCCTTGTCGCTCGCGACTTCAATGCCGTAGATCTTGAAGCGCTCCTTGCCCTTGAGCCGGTAGTGCTCTTCCGCGCCTCGGAAGCCGGTCTTGCCGGGGCTGACGGTGAAGTCGAGGCCAAGCTCCCACAATGTGTCGCCGGGTCCCTCGTTCTCGAACGGGTACTTTTGCGAATTGTCGTAAGGGTAGAAGAGCAGGTAGCTCTCGACGCGCAGCATATCGAGCGTCGTGAAGCGGCAGGGTATGATGCCCATCTCCTTGCCTTCCTCCACGATACGATCCCAGATCGCCGGCGCGTCCTGACCGCGGCAGAATATTTCATAGCCGCGCTCGCCGGTATATCCGGTGCGCGAGATCATGACCGGGAAGCCGAACAGTTGCGTCTGCATGTGGTGGAAGTAGTTGAGATCGCGGATGCCCGGAACGTGCCTGGCCAGATAGTCGACCGCGACCGGCCCCTGCAGCGACAGGTCGTGCAGATTGTCGTCGAAGCGGATCGAGACATCGCGGCCGATGGCAGCGCGGGTCAGCTCCTCGTGGCCGGTTCCCGAACCGTGCACGACCATCCAGGAGTTCGGCGCGATGCGGTAGATCACGCAGTCGTCCGTGAACTTGCCCGCTTCATTGAGCATGCATGCATAAGCGGACTTGCCGGGATAGATCTTCTCGGCGTTGCGCGTGGTCGCAAGGTCGATCACATGGGCGGCGTGAGGGCCGTTGATATGGACCTTCTTGAGCCCGGACACGTCCATGATGCCGGCCTTGGTGCGGATCGCCAGGTATTCCGCATTGGGATCGCCATCATAGCTCCAGGCCGTCCCCATGCCGCTCCAGTCCTCGAGCTGCGAACCAAGCGCCCGGTGCCGATCGGACAAGGTAGAAAAGCGCCACGATACCGTCATTCGATTCCCTCCACATTCTGATGCCGCGCGGGTTGTCCCGCCTTATCGGTCTTCCCTCAGGAACGGTCTCCGCCGTTCCTGAATATTGAAGCATGTTGGTGTTTTGATGCAATACTCTTATTCAATTTTTTTTACTGTTAGGCGAATACCCGTGCCGTGCGGGCACCGTCAGAACAGTCCCTCGATCTGGCCGTGTTCGTTGAGGAAGATCTTCTCGGAGGACGGCACCTTGGGCAGGCCGGGCATGGTCATGATCTCGCCGCAGATGACGACGACGAAGCCGGCGCCGGCCG
>Ga0180221_1000343_pt1 | contig 46002 bp, 36 predicted proteins | sample eDN5th37CKraftMG_FD_151339 | JGI IMG/M metagenome (GOLD analysis project Ga0180221, IMG submission 151339) | Enriched Miracle-Growth compost microbial communities from Emeryville, California, USA - eDNA 5th pass 37_C Kraft MG (version 2) (version 2) ...
CACGCCGCGCAAATGCCTCGGCTACAAGACGCCGTCCGAGGTCTTCCGGCAAAAGACGATGGCAGCGTTGCGGCGATCAGGTTAACTTCAACCGCTGCAAAGTCGCGCTTCGGCGAGAACTCACACTATGCATGGGGGCAGGAGATCCAGGGGCTGCCGGTTATCATGCCTTATGTCGATGTCTCGGCAATTGGCTCCGGCGGCGGTTCGATCGCCTTTCTGGACAATGCCGGGCTGCTCAGGGTCGGTCCGCAAAGTGCGGGGTCCAATCCGGGGCCGGCCGCCTATGGACAGGGAGGCACGAGCCCGACCGTGACGGACGCCTACCTCGTCAGCGGGTTTATCGATGCGGGGAATTTCATCGGCGGGGAAATCGACCTCAGCCTCGATCGCGCCGTGGCGGCCATCGAAACCGTCGCTGGACCGCTCGGCATGACGGTCGCGGAAACCGCCATGGGCATCATCAAGATCACGACCTCCGTTCAGGTCGCGGAGTTGACGCGCCTTGCCGCGAAAAAGGGGATTGATCTTCGCGATTTCACGCTGGTGCCCTTCGGCGGCGCGGGGCCGACCCAGGCCTGCCTCCTGGCCGACGAGTTGCAAATCCGCAAAATCGTCATTCCCGCCGCGCCAGGCGTGTTCTGCGCGTTCGGTGCCGCCCAGGCCGACTTCCGGCTGGATTACGTCCGCACCGTCTACGGCTTGCTCAGCGCGCTTTCGGAGGCGGAGGTCGAAGCCTGGTATGCTTCCCGGGAGGAGCAGGCCCGTCTGGCGCTGAGCGATGTCGCCGACCGCATCCGCGCCTTCGAGGTCATTCGCACCGCCGACGTGCGCTATGCCGGCCAGGGGTTCGAAATCTCGATACCCTTTACCACGATGGACGACATTGATGAGAACTTCCGTGTCGAATATGCGAAGCGATACGGTCCCCAGCATGGCCGCGCTCCGGTGGAGGTCATCGCCTTCAGGGCTACGGTCGTCGGGTGTCGCACGCGTCCGCTGCAGCCGCCCCGGAAATCCGGCGGCGCTCCCGACACAAACGCTCGCCGCGAGATTCTTCTTGGCGGTGGCGCCATCCAGGTTCCCGTCTTTCAACGCACGACGCTGAATCCGGGTTGGCGCTCTACCGGCCCCTTCCTCATCGACCAGGCCGACACGACCTGCCTCGTCACTGGTGGCTGGCAAGCCGAGATCGATGAATACGGCGCCCTGCATCTGACCAAGGAGACCGCCAATGCTTAGCAGGAACGAATTCCGCCCGAAGGACCGGTTCGAGCTTTCGGTATTCTGCAATCTCGTCACCGCGATCACAGAAGAGGCGTGCGGGGTGCTCGCCCGTACCGCCTATACGACCTTCATCAAGGAGGCCGAGGACTTCTCGGTCGCCCTGGCTAAGCCGGACGGGACCTTTTTCGCTTTTCCCGGACGCTCCGGCGTGCCGACCGCCGTCGCGCTGCCGATGGACGACGTCCTGGCCCGGATTGCTTCCTGGGAACCCGGCGACATTCTCCTCACGAATGACCCGTATCTTTCGGGCGGCATGGTCACCCATACCCCGGATGTGACGATGATCGCCCCGGTCTTCTTCGAGGGCCAGCTCGTCGCTTTTCGCTGGAGCTTCCTGCACTCCTCCGATGTCGGCGGCGCGGTACCCGGCAGCCTGGCTGCGTCATTCACGGAGGTGTTTCAGGAGGGGTTGCGCATTCCGCCGACCAAGCTCTACCAGGCGGGAAAGCTCAACGAAGACCTTTACAACCTCATCGTCACCAATGTCCGCGTGCCGGATCAGCTTTGGGGCGACCTACAGGCGATGGTGTCCGCGTTTCATGTTGCGGGCGATCGGCTGGTAGCGCTTTTCGCCAAATACGGACTGGAACGCACCAATGAGCTGATCGATGAATGTATTTCATATGCGGAGGTGAAGGCGCGCGCCGTCATCGACTCCATTCCCGACGGGGCCTATCGTTTCGTCGACTATCTCGATGACGACATCAATTCCCCGCACCCGGTGAGAATCTGTCTCACGCTGACCAAGACCGGTAGCGAGATACATGTGGATTTCAGCGGCACCGACCCGCAGGTCATGGCTGCGATCAATCTCGCCACCGCCGGAAAAAAGGCCCATACCTGGCTCACCGTCGGCATCCTGCAATTCCTGCTGACCGCGGACCCGGAAATTCCGGTGAATGGCGGCGTGCTGCGCCCGATCTCGGTGCACGCGCCCGCAGGCACCCTCGTCCATGCCGTGCAGCCGGCGGCACTTGGCGGCAGGGCCGTCAGCGGTATCCGTGTGATGGATGCAACCTTCGGCGCTCTCATCCAGGCTTTGCCCGGTCAGGTGCCTGCGGCCGGAAGCGGGCAGGGGCTGCTGCCGGTGATTTCCATGCCCGACATGGGGAGCGGCCGCCGCAAGGTGAACATCCTGCAGCCGCTGATCGGAGGCACCGGCGCGCGGCCCGGCGCGGACGGCTACGACGGCACGCACTATTCGCTGGGATTCATGAAAAACACCCCCATCGAGGTCATCGAGACGGATATGGATGTGCTGATTCATTCCTACGGATATGTTCCGGATTCGGGCGGCGCAGGAGAGTTCAGGGGCGGGCTCGGAGTAGGCTTGCGAGCGGAGGTGACCGCCGCGGATACGACGGTGGCGATCCGTGGCATGGAGCGGACCCGCTTTGCCCCGTGGGGCGCATTCGGAGGGCAATGCGGCGGTCTTACCAGAAAGCTGCGAACGAACCCGGGACGCCCTGACGAGGTCATTCATCCAAAGGGCTCGGATTTTGTTCGGCTGTCGCCGGGAGACCTGATCGAGTTCGCCACATCCGGCGGCGGCGGCTACGGGGATCCGCTACTACGCTCGCCGGAAAGGGTCGCGGAAGATATCGCCTTCGGCTTCGTCGGCAAGGTTGAAGCGGAAGAGGTCTACGGCGTCGTCATCGAAGACGGCTCCAACAGGGCCGATCCGGCCGCGACAAAGGCAAAGCGTGAGGCTATCCGGGAAACGCGCGGCGCGCAGGCCGAGATGTTCACATTCTGCGATGCCCGGCTGGACCATGAGGCGATCTGGACATCGGAAGCTTATGACGAGCTTGGCGATATTCTCTCGACCTTGCCGCTGCACGCCCGGCCATTCGCCAAGCAGGTCCTCATGGACAAGGTTGCCGGGCTCGACGCTCTCCAGCCGGTCAGGTTTTCTCCAGGCATCATCCGCGCCCTTTGGGCGGAAGCCCGACCGGGCCTGGGTTTCACGACCGGGTAACGCGGCGGAGAGATTGCTGATAAAGTACATCAGCCGATTTTGGCAACAGCATCCGATAGAACAGGGTTATCCAACAGATGTCTGAAGAAAGCAAAATCAAGGGACCGGCATCCTATTTTCCGTCCATCGAGAAGAAATATGGCAAGCCGATAAGCTACTGGCTCGGCATTCTCGATACGATGGATGGCAAGAAACACATGGAGATGGTGGATACCCTCAAGTCGGATCACGGCATGGGTCACGGGCATGCCAATGCGCTTGTGGCGCATCATCGGGCACGCTAGGGGCGCTGCCGCGCGCGTGGCTCCTTCGCCCGCGGCGGCACCGACCGGCTCATCGGTTCACTTTTAGAAGCGTAAGCGACATCTCTGCCGTCCGGCATTCCAGGGCGGTGAGCAATGTCATGTTACCTGTGATATGCGGCGAGGGTATTCCAGATGATTCCATATTGATTTGAACGAGGGAAGTTGATGAACCGCATTTTCGGAACGGCCGGGCTGGCCGTGATCTGTGTTGTTGTCCTGTCCGTGCTTCTGGGCTCGTGGTACACGATCGACCAGGGCGAGCGTGGCGTGATCCTCCGTTATGGTGCCATCGCCGGCACCGCCGAGCCGGGTCTCGGGTTCAAGATTCCGCTGATCGACAAGGTGGTGCGCATCTCGGTCCAGTCCAAGGCGATCGTCTATGAGAAGATGGAGGCCTACAGTCGCGACCAGCAGCCGGCGGACATCAAGCTCTCGGTCAACTACCGCATCCCGTTCGATCAGGTCGCAACCGTCTATGAGCAATATGGCTCGGAGGAGGGTCTGCTGTTGCGCCTGGTGGAGCGTAAGGTGTTCGAGGAGACCAAGACCGTTTTCGGCCGCTTCAACGCGGTGACGTCCATACAGGAACGCGGCCGCCTCAATCAGGAGATTGCCGGCGCGATTCAGGAGAGCGTCGCCGGGCCGGTGATCATCGACTCCGTCCAGGTCGAGAACATCGATTTCTCCGATGCCTATGAACAGTCGATCGAGCAGCGCATGCTTGCCGAGGTGGAGGTGCAGCGCCTGCGGCAGAACGCCGAGCGCGAGAAGGTGCAGGCCGAAATCACCGTGACCCAGGCCCAGGCGCAGGCCGATGCCCGCCGCGCCGAGGCGCAGGCGCAAGCCGATGCGGTTCGGCTGCAGGCACAGGCCGATGCCGAAGCCATCCGGCTGCGCGGCGACGCCGAGGCGCTGGCCATCAAGGCGCGCGGCGATGCGTTGCGCGACAATCCCGGACTGGTGGCGCTGACGCAGGCCGAGCGCTGGAACGGCCAGCTTCCGCAGACCATGCTGCCTTCCGGCAGCATCCCGATGCTCAATCTCGATAGCCGGCTTCCGGTCCAGGATTAGAGCATTTTGCATGCCAGACGGAACCGGCTGGCGTCGTTTGGCTTCCTCCCGAGGCCGCTCCAAGCTTTGGATCTAGCCGTATTTGCGGGACGCCAGGCGATTCCGCCCGGGTGCGGAATGCCTCAATTCGCCTTCACGAGGACCACGCGCCGATTCTTCGCGCGGCCTTCCTCGCTGTCATTGGTGGCAACGGGCGCCATCATCCCGGCGCCCGCCGCCGTCAGGCGCTTGGCATCGACGCCATGGCTCGACACCAGCGCCGCCTTGACGGCATTCGCGCGTTTCGCCGAAAGATCGAGATTGTATTCGTAGCTGCCCTGGTTGTCGGTGTGGCCTACGACCAGCACCACCAGTTCGGGCTGCTTCGCCAGCGCTCCGGACGATAGACCCGGTTGTTCATCCCGTCCCGCTCCCCCTGCGTTGCACTCGCCTTGAGAGGCGAAAGCGGAATCCGCAGCGCCGCGAAGGCATGGCTGTCATAGGAAACGATGAAGGAACCCTCGTATCGCTTGACGAGCGGGTTGTCCGAGGCGCCCGATATGTCCTTTGTTGGAATGGATGCGTCGGCAAGGCTCAAGGTCGCCGACGGGACAATCACTGACAGGACCACGGCCGCCACATGGACGGCCCACGATATGACGTGCGTTTTCATGGTTTCCCCTACCCATGGAAATGACCCCGGGACAGGAAACCAGAAATGCGGCGACCGACAAGCGGCGACGCATGCCTGGGTACAAGCCGCCGTCCTTGACGCCAGCGGCGGTACGGTCCACTAACCCCGCTTCGCTGACAGTTTCATGGAAGAAGACAAATGCCGGACGACATCATCGTGAAAGACAGCAACGGGACGCGCCTTGCTGATGGAGACTCCGTGACGCTGATCAAGGATCTGAAAGTCAAGGGGACGTCGGAAACCCTGAAGCGCGGTACGCTGGTGAAGAACATCCGGCTCACCGACAACCCGGCCGAAGTCGAATGCAACACCAGGCAGGTGAAGGGCCTGGTTCTGCGCACCGAATTTCTGAAGAAGGCCTGACCCGGCCGCTGCCTTGCAACAGGTGCGGCGGAGCGGGGAGGGGCGGCCCGCGCTCCGACACGCTCAGGCGGCAAGCGGCCCCGGACAATGTGGGGCGCTGCCTCACTTCATCTGCGGAGGGTGTCGAAGCCGGAACATCGCCCGTGCGATCCCCTTCGCTTCGGGGCCGACGACGGGCTGGTCATTGGGCAACAGCGTCGTCACCCTGCCGACACCGAGATCGGCCAACTGGAACGGCGTGCCGTGGCCATATTCGAGATGCCCGCGGCCGATGATGCCGATCACCAGTGCCGGCTCGTCCGCGCTCAGGGCCCTGGCGATGTTGCAGGCGAAGGCGCGGTCCCAGGTCTGCTGCGCCCTGACGAAGCGATCGAACTCCGGCGCTTCGGGCGAGGTCGCCCTGCGGGCGGGCGAGCCGCCGCCGGTGATGTCGAACAGATACCGCCGGTAGGCCGGGGTGGCAGGGGCCGCCGGGGTCAGGCCATCGCGCTCCTCGACGGGAATGGCGTCCCAGCCTTCCTTGCCGACGCGCGTGACCAGCTCGCGATAGCAATTGAGCGCCAGCATGGGCACGCCGAATTCACGGCAGAAATGGAAGATCGGCAGGTAGAGGTCGGCTGCAAAGCCCCAGACCTTGCCCCATTCGGCCGCCTCAAGAAACGCCTGCTGATCGAGCTTGCCGGCGACCCAGTCGTCGAGAACGGGTTGCAGCCGGCGCGGGAACATCTCGAAGCCGATCACGATGTCGTTGCGGCAGGTGCGCATCGCGGCGCAGACGTGAAGCTGCCAGCGGTGGATGTCGTATCGGTCGTGCGTTTCGCCGAGCAGCAACACCTGGCTCAGCGAAACCTCACGCATGAGTTGTGGATGATCGAGCACCGCGCCGGTGTCCGGATCGAGCCAGGTGGCGACGGGATGGTTCCAGGAAGGTGCCATGATGTCACCCGAAGCTCGCCGGCGAACCCGAAACGACAAGGCCAAGGTCCGTACCCTCGGTGTCGAGCGCCACGAAACGGACCCGCCCGGCGACCTCCTCGCGCCGCCAACTCGCCACCGCGCCGCCGCGCAGGTGAAGGTGGAAGTCGGGCAGAATCAGATTGATGTAGCCCATCGCGGGCTTGATGGCGGGCATGTCGCCTTCCCACGCCTGCCGGAAGGACGGCAGGTCCAGCTCGACCCTGATGCGGCCGCCGCTTCGCCCGGCGGCTGCGAAGGGCTCCAGCCCCGGATCGTTTTCGGCCAGTTCCCGGCGCTCGCCGGCGGTGCCTCCGTTCCGGTCCTCGGGAGGCAACTGCGTGCCTTGCGGGAATTCGGCAAGTATGGCGTCGAAAGGCTCGAGACCCTCGAAGCCGGTTACATTGGCGATGATCTCGCCCTCCCGGCTGCGAAGCTCGATGCGCGGATAGGCCTTCTCGCGCATGACGCTGGTGCGGTCGATGATGACCTCGTCGATCGCGGCCGTGCTGATGCGGGAATTGTGCTCGGCGCCCTGGCAGACGATCCAGCCGTCCTCGACATGGACCGTCTCGACCTTGCCGATGCGTTCGTGGGTCGCACCGAGATGTTGCGAGCTTATCATCACCCGTCCGATGTCGGGCAACCGGGAGAGCAGCGTGGCGGGGCCGACATCCAGGCGTTCGCGCTTGAGGGGCGTGCGGTTGGTCATGGCGTATCCTATGCGTATTGGAGTTCCAGATTTTCAGAGATGGCGCCGGCCTGCGCATCGAGGTCGATGACGCGATTGAAAGTCAAGGCGCCGGGGTTTCGATGCGAAATGATGACGAAGGTCGTGTCGGGCAGCTCGCTCCTCAACCGCGAAAGCAACAGCGCCTCGGCGTGCTCGTCGAGCGCGCTGGTGGCTTCGTCGAGGAACAGCCAATCGGGCCGCAGCACCAGCGCGCGGGCAAGCGCCAGCCGCTGCAGCTCGCCGCCGGAAAGCCCCGAGAGGATCAGGGGATGGCCTTCGACCGCCTGCGCCCGTCGAAGCAGCTCGCTCTCGCCAAGCCCTACGGTTTCGATGGCCCGGCGCAATTGCGCTTGCTCGAAATCCTCGGGGGAGGCCGGGTAGGCGACCGCGCCGAATATGTCGCTCTGCGGAAAATAGGTCCTTTGCGAAAGGAACAGTGTGCTTGCCGCGGGGGCCTCGATGTGGCCCGCGCCGTAGCCCCAGCCGCCTGCGATGGCCTTCATCAAGGTGGACTTGCCGAGACCGGAACGGCCGCGCAGCCACACCGCTTCGCCGGCTTCGATATCCAGATGCGGGATCGAAAGCAGCTCGCGCCCTTCGGGCGTCGTCAGAGTGAGATTGCGAAGGCGCAGGCCGCGCGCCAACCTTGCCCATCCGATGCCCGACGGCCGCTCGCGCACGGCTTTGGTCGCCGCCAGAAAACCGTCCAGCCGCGAGGATGCCGCGACGAGATTGGAGAGCGGCTTGTAGGAGAAGATGAACCAGGACAGCGTGGTGACGACATTCGAGAAGGCCATCGATATCTGCATCAGGCCGCCGAGTGCGATGCTTCCCGCCAGAAAGCCGGGAAGGGCCACGAACAGCGGGATGCGCAGCACCGTGTGCTGATAGGGAAAGGTGAAGCAGCCGAGCAGGAACTCGCGGCCGGCCAGCTTTCGCCAGTTCCCCGAAATGCCGTCGAAACGCCGCTCCAGTTGCCGGCGTTCGACGGCCTCGCCACCCATCAGGGCGATCTCGTCGGCCGACTGGCGAATGCGCGCCATCGAAAAGCGGAAGTCGCCCTCGCGCTTCTGTTGCGCATAGATGAGTGACTTCAGAGGCTTGCCGAGGATGTGGGTCAATCCGCTCGACAGCGCGACATAGGCGAACGCCGCCCAGACCATGTAGCGCGGGATCGAGACATCGAAGCCGAAGAGCGAGAAGCTGAGGGGGAAGGTCGACAGCCCCCAAAGCAGCACGAGGTAGGAGAAGATGCCGGCGATCTTGGTAATCAGCTCGATGCCCTCGTCCAGAATCCCCTTGACGAACAGGCCGCAGTCGTCGGCAATACGCTGGTCGGGATTGTCGACGTCGCGCGGACAGTCGCCTTGCGTGAGGCGCCAATAGGCACGGTCCGAAAGCCAGGAGCCAAGTGCTGCCTCGGTCAGCGCCCGGCGCCAGCGGATGTGGAGTATCTTCTGAAGATAGTCGGCTAACAGCCCGCGCACCGAATTCAGCGCGACGATGGCGGCGAAAACGCCGATCTGCCGCAATGCCTCGCCGGCATCCACCTTTTCCAGCGCGCCATAGAAGGCGGAGGTCCAGTTGACCAGCCGGACGGTGAAATAGATCCCGCCCAGTTGCAGCGCGATGACGGCGACAAGATAGACGACGCTCGCCTTGCCGCCCTTGCCCGACAGGCAGAGCTTCAACAGGCGGGCAAATTGCTTCAGGACCACGGCCACGGGCAGGGCTCCTCGATTTGGCGCGGGGCATCGCCGCCCCGCGCCGGTTGGCGTGATGATTGAAACCGCTCAGAACCGGACGGTGGCGCCCAGCTTGAAGGTGCGCCCCGGGGCGACCTGCAATTCCGGCGGATTGGCATTGGCGACCGAGGACGAGATCACATTGGTGATCGTGCCCGCGATGGTGTTGGGGAAATAGCGGCGGTCGAAGATGTTCTGGATGCCGAAATCGACGTCGATATTCGCGGTCGGCGACCACTTCGCATAGGCGTCGAACACCGCGTATCCGCCGGGCTTGAAGGCATCGGGATCAGCACGTTCGGTCACGCCATGGGCAAAGGTGCCGACGAATTCGGTCTCCAGGTTCCATTCGGGAATGAGGTAGCGCATGCCCAGCACGGCGGTCAGCGGCACGGCGCCGTCGAACGCTGTCTCGGCCGCGCCGGAGGAAATCCGCTGCCTGCCCTTTTGATAGGAAAGCGCGGCGTTGACGAAGATATCGTCATAGACCTCATACTCGCCGCCCAGTTCGATGCCCCACACCTTCACGCTCTCGACATTGTCGGAGGTGTATTTTCCATCCTGGCCGGGAACGGGCTGCAGCGACCTGATGAAGTCCTTGTAGTCGGCGTAGAAGCCGGTGAGGCTGAAATAGCCGCGGTCGAGCTTCCCGCGAATGCCGGCTTCATAGCTGCGGACGAATTCGGGCTTCAGGTTGGGGTTCGGAATGACGTCGACGAAGCCGGTGGCCCCGATCGATTGCGACGACACGAAGAGCTGCTGAGAGGTCGGCATCTTGAAGCCCTCGCCATAGCCGGCATAGAGCGAATAGGTGTCCGTCAGCTCATAGATGGCGCCGATGCGCTTGATGAGCTTGGTCTCCTCGATCTTCCTGGGCTCGAAGCCGGGCAGCGGGACATAATCGCTGTCGTGCGTCGGGTCGATCGAATAGGTCGCGAGGCGAAGGCCGGGCGTGATGGTCAGCCGGTCGTCGAAAAACTTGATCTCATCCTGGAGATAGAGATCGGCACGCACCGTGTCGACCTTGGGGAAGTTGAAGCCCTGGTTGATGGCGGTGGTCGACGTTCCCGTCGTCAGGTTGTTGGTGACGTTGTAGCCGTCATAGCTGGTCTTGGTGAGGTCGCCGTCGAAACCGTAGATCAGCTTGTGCGAGACGCCGCCAAGTTCGAAGGAGGAGTTCGCCTGGATATCGGCCTCGAAGAAGTTCTCGCCGTAGTTCCGGACCTGGATGTTCTGCTGGCGGCGGGTCGGATAGAGGCGGAGCTGGTCGCTATAGGTGTTTCGCTTCTGCGGGGAATAGGAGATCTGCCAATCCAGCTCGTCGAGCCAGGATGCGCCGACAGCCCATTTGTGCGACAGCGCCAGCCGATAGCGTTCCATGTCGAGGTCGCGCTGCCAGCTATCGCTGGTGTAGCCGCCGAGTGCGGCGGAAGAGTCGTATTTCTGCTCGATCGAGGTCTTGCGGTTGAACCACTCGCCGGTCAGCATGAATTCATGGTCGCCCGAGGGGTTCCATTGCAGCTTCATCAGCCCGTTGTAAGCGTTGGTGTCCGCCGGAAATGCCTTGTTGCAGGGCCAGATGGCCTCTCTGGGGCAGCCCCATTGGCCACCATCGGCGCGGGCCTTGGTGAATTCGGGTTCCGATGCGCCAAGATGTCCGAAGCTGCCAAGGAACTTGAAATCGCCGGACTCGGCCGCTGCCGTTGCCTGCTGCCGGAATGAATCGTCGAAACTGTCATAGGCCGTCTTCAACTCGACCGCCCAGGGCTTCTTGCCGTCGAGGATGTCGGACGGTTCGAGCGTGCGGAAGGAAACCACGCCGCCCAGGGCATCAGCGCCTTGCAGCACCGAGTTGGGACCCCGCACGATCTCCACGCTTCGCATCGTGAAGGGATCGACCAGATCGCGGCTGCCGTCGGTGATCTGCTCCTGGACGCGCGAGCCGTCGACAAGGATCTGGACGCGGTTGCCGCCCATGGCGCGAATGTTGAAGCTGGTGAGCTGACCGAACGGATTGGTCAGCGCCGTCTGGCGCGTGACGCTGACGCCCGGCTCGTAACGCACCATATCCTGAATATCGCGAACTACATGCCGTTGCAGCGTCGCGCGGTCGATGACGTTGATCGTCATCGGCACGTCGAGAACGTTGCCCGTGGTGCGGGCGGCGACGATGGTGATGCGGTCGAGCAGGATCTGCTCGTCGGGGTTCAGCAGCGGCTTGTGCTCTTCGGCCTTCTGCTCCGCCGGCTTCGCGGCGGTTGCGGCCTCCTGAGCCCACGCAATTTCAACCGATTGCAGCAACAGCAGCGAAACGCCGGCCAGCAGGATGCGCGACCGCGATCTGCGGCCTATAGGATTGATAGACATGACAGCCCCCTTCGATGTGTCGAATGCTGGCTGTCCAGGAATGGATGGGCTGGCGTTAATATGAGTTTTTGACTCAAGAATGTGCGCCGCTGTATATTAGGTCTTCAAAGAACGTCAAGGGGTTGTTCCCGTTCAACCGTTGATTTCCCCTTGCCTGGCACCGGATTGAACCGGCAGGCGAAGACGCCCGAATCGTGACTTTGCAATAATATGATTATAATTGTCATATTATTTGACAGCCCGGTTGAAATGCCCTAGCCAACCGGTCTTCCTGGTGCGAGCGGCATACGGCAGGTCATGAAATTCCTGGACACATTGGACGCCTTGCGGCGGGTGCCGCTTGGCGGCTGGCGCATTCTGTTGCGGATGTTGCGGATCTATCGAGCCCGGTTCACGCTTGCGACCGTGATTTCACTTGTCGGGATTGTGCTTTCGGTCGCGGTTCCGATCCTGTCGCAGAAGATCATCGACAGCGTCATGGTCGGCAAGGATGGAAGGGCAGCGCTGCTGTTCGCGGGGGCTGCCGTCCTCGCTGCGATAATGCGCCATGTGGGCACGCGCTGGTACAATGCAATCGTCAACGATATCGAGGCGAAGCTCACCGCGCGGCTCTCGCGGCGCATATTCTTCCGGCTGATGCGCATGCCCTATTCAAGCTCGGGCTCGGCCAGCGGCAACACGATCAACCTGCTCAACGAGTCGCAACGCATCGCAACCTTCATGCTGTCGGCGGCTCCGAATTTCTTCATCACCATCCTCGGCGCCGTCGTGTCGTTCGTGGTGGCGCTATATTACGACTACGTTATTTGCCTCATGGCGCTCGCGGTTACGGCTGTGTTCGCGCTGTTTGCCCGGAAAACCAATGCCCAACTGGGCGAAGCCAGCCGCGCAAGCTTCCGTCTCGGCGGCGTGCTGCAGGGCGCGACGGCCGAGACGGTGAACAACCTTCACGGCATCAAGTCGAATGCCGTCGAGCGCTTCTTCATCCGACGCTGGTCCGCGAAATCGGCCGCTGCCATCAAGGGGCGCTGGCATATCCTGGATCTTTCGCACTCCTATTCCTTTACGTTGGGCTTGCTCACCGAGGTCCTGACCCTGCTCGTTGTCCTCGTCGGCTGCCTCCGCATTCTGCAGGGAGACCTCACCATAGGCGGGCTGCTGGCACTCCAGCTTCTGATCGCGCGGGCGACCATGCCGATGATGACGAGCGCGGGCATTCTGATTCAGTTCCATTCCGTGAACGCCACGGTTTCGGCGCTGGCCGATTTCCTGGGACGCCAGCCGGAAAGGGCGCTCGTCGCGCCCGCGTTGCGCACGGCGGATTTCGGCCCGATCGCGGTCGATGGCCTGACATTCCGCTATCCCTCGGCGGCGATCCCGGCACTCGACGGCATCACGCTCACCTTGCCGGAAAGCGGTGTCGTGGCAATTGTCGGCCGGAACGGCTCGGGCAAGCCGAGCTTGCTGCGGGTGCTTCTGGGACTGGAACGCGAGTATGAGGGCAGGGTCGAGATCGGCGGCATCGATGTCCGGGCCTACAACCCGCGGTGGCTGAGGGGCCGCATCGGCGTTGTCGACCAGGAAACGCCGATGTTCTCGGGCACGATCCGGGAGAACCTCCAAGCGGCCCTGCCGCGCCCGCTCAAGGACGAGGAAATCCGGCATGCGCTGGCATTCTCGGCGGCGGACAAATTCGTCGGCAATTTGCCGAAGGGCGTCGATACCGAGCTGCTGCAGGGCGGCCAGAACCTCTCCGGCGGCCAGCGCCAGCGTCTGGCCATTTCGCGCGCCGTGCTGCGCGATCCGAGCATTGCGGTTTTCGACGAGCCGACATCCGCGCTCGACGCCGAATCGGCGATGGCCCTGGAGCGCAAGTTGCTCGCGTTCGGACGGGACCGGCTGGTCCTGATTGTCACGCATCATCTGTTTTCCGCCCGCTCGGCCGATGTGATCGTGGTGCTCGACGAGGGCAGGGTGGTCGGCGTCGGCAGCCATGAGACGTTGAACGGCAGGTGTTGCACCTATCAGAAGCTGTGGCGCGATTACGTCCGAGGGTAGCAACTGGCCGTCAAGGCCACTTCGGCAGCGCCCGGGGATACGCCGGCAGGCCATGCGATCAGCAAATGTGAACGCGTGTGATCGCGGCTTCAATCCGCGGAGGAGTATCATTCGCCGTTGCGCGCGTCATCGGACGGCCCTCTGAACTCGGGCGGTGCCAGGCGCGCGTAGATCGCAGGGCCGCCAACCGGGCAAGCGCGCCTGCCCGCTGCGACATCGGGCAGGCTGAACGCAGAGTGACCACACCCCAAAATCCTATCGCGAATGGCAAGTACGGATCATGGGCATCGTTCGATTTGCATTGAGATTTCCGTATACGTTCTACGTCCTGGCCGCACTCATCGTATTTCTCGGCGTTTCGGCCATCGTGGTGATGCCGAGGGATATCTTTCCCCAGATCAACATTCCCGTGGTGTCCGTGATCTGGCAGTACACCGGCCTCAGCGCGCCGGAAATGGAGCAGCGCGTCACGACGTACAGCCAGTACGCGATCAGCTCGAACGTGACCGGCATCAAGAACATGGAGGCGCAGACCCTCAACGGCATTTCGGTGCAGAAGATCTATTTCCAGCCGAACGTCAATCTCGATCTCGCCATCTCGCAGATCGTCGCGGCGACGAATTCGATCCGCGCGCTGATGCCAACCGGCATCCAGCCGCCGGTCGTCGTGCAGTACAACGCTTCGAGCGTTCCGGTGCTCCAGCTCAGCCTGAGCTCCGACCGTCTCAACGAACAGCAGCTCTACGACTACGGCATCTACAATCTGCGCCAGCAGCTCGCCCCGGTGCCGGGCGTGACGTTTCCGACCCCGGATGGCGGCAAGTACCGGCAGATCATGGTCGATATCGATCCGGCCAAGCTCCAGGCCAGGGGCCTGACCGCCGCCGCCGTGGTGAATGCGGTCAATGCCCAGAACCTGACCCTGCCGTCCGGTCTCGCCAAGATCGGCAACACGCAATACACGGTGCGCACCAATGCGATGCCGACGACGATCGACGAGCTCAACAACATTCCGCTCAGCTACAGCAACGGCCAGACGGTGTTCCTGAAGGATGTAGGGCAGGTGCATGACGGATGGGCGGTGCAACAGAACATCGTGCGCGATAATGGCCGGCGCTCCGTTCTGCTCAGTGTCATCAAGAACGGGGATGCCTCGACGCTTGCCGTCGTCAACGGGGTTCGCCAGGCGCTGCAGGTCGCGCGCGCGGCCGCGCCGCCCGGCCTGAACATCGATGAACTGTTCGACCAGTCGAAGCTCGTCACCGCATCGATCACCGGCGTCGTCCGCGAGGGAGCGATCGCCGCCGGCCTAACCGGGTTGATGATCCTGCTGTTCCTCGGCTCATGGCGGTCGACGCTGATCGTTCTGGTCTCCATCCCGTTGTCGATCCTGACCTCGATCGTCGTCCTTTACTTCCTCGGCCATACGATCAACACCATGACGCTTGGCGGCATGGCGCTCGCGGTCGGCATCCTGGTCGACGATTCGACCGTGACGATCGAGAACACGCACCGGTTGCGCAGCGAAGGCATGAGGCTGGCGGCGGCAACGCTGCACGGCTCCGCCGGCATCGCGGTGCCGACCATGGTGTCGACGCTTGCGATCAGTTGCGTGTTCACCTCGGTGGTGTTCCTCGAGGGGCCGGCCAAGTTCCTGTTCACGCCGCTCGGGCTCGCGGTCGTGTTCGCGATGCTGGCGTCCTATGTTCTGTCGCGGACGCTGACGCCGATCATCATCGGCACGCTGCTCAAGGGCGAGCATGAGGCGCCGGAGGGCTCGGGTGGCTGGTTCACGCGGTTCCATCACGGGTTCGAGCGCGGCTTCGAACGGTTTCGCCAAGGCTATGTCCGCCTGCTCACGATGCTTCTGATGCGGCGCTTCATCGTGCCGGTGGCCGCGGTCCTGATGCTCGCGCTGGGCGCGGTGATGTTCACCCTGGTGGGTCGCGACTTCTTCCCGCCCATCGACGGGGGACAGATCAAGCTTCACGTCCGCGTGCCGGCGGCGACCCGCATCGAGGCCACCGAGCATATCTTCCAGCAGATCGAGGACAAGGTCCGCGAGGTCATTCCGTCCCACGATCGCGACCTCATCGTCGACGATATCGGCGTGCCGCAACGCGTATACAACCTCGCCTTCACCGACGGCTCGACCATCAACGTCAATGACGGCGTGATCCTGATATCGCTCAAGCAAGGACATGCGCCGACGGCCGACTATGTGCGCCGCCTGCGGGAAGTGCTGCCGGCCGCCTTTCCATCCGTGGTCTTCTACTTCCAGGCCGCGGACATGACGACGCAGATCCTCAATTTCGGGCTGCCGGCGCAGATCGACGTCCGGGTCGTCGGCCGCGACCGCGAGACCAACCTGCGGGTGGCGCAGGAGCTGACGCGTCGCATGGCGGCCATTCCGGGCATCGCCGACGCGCATCTGCAGCAGGAACTCAACGCGCCGGCTTTCATGGCCAACATCGACCGTGCGCGGGCCATGCAGCTCGGGCTCAACGCTCAGCAGGTCGCCACCGACCTCAACATCAGTCTGAGTTCCTCCGAGCAGGTGGCGCCCAACTTCTGGACCGACCCGAAAAGCGGAATTCCCTATTTCATCGCGGTCCAGACGCCGGAGCATCTGGTGAACTCGCTCGGCGAGATCGGCAATACGCCGGTGTCGGCGGCCATCGCCGCCGCGGGGGCGCCTATTCCGGGCCTCCTGCGCAACGTCGCATCCTTGCAGCGGGACAGCGTTCCGACCAACCTCAACCAGACCAATATCCAGCCGGTCTACGACGTTTATGCGAGCGTGCAGGATCGCGATCTCGGCAGCGCTTCCGGCGACATCGCCAGGATCGTCGCGGACCTCCAGCCGCAGCTCAAGCCGGGTAACACGATCCAGGTCCTTGGTCAGATCCAGAGCATGCACGATTCCTTCCGGAACCTCGGCATCGGGCTGCTGTTCGCCTCGGTGTTCGTCTACATGCTCATGGTGGTGAACTACCAGAACCTGGGCGACCCGTTCGTGGTCATCCTGGCGCTGCCGGCGACTTTCTGCGGCATCCTCACCATGCTGTTCCTTACCGGCACGACGCTGAGCGTCCCATCCCTGATGGGCGCGATCATGGCGGTCGGCGTCGCCTCGGCGAACTCCATCCTGCTGGTCACTTTCGCGCGCGAGCAGCAGCTCGCCGGGAAAACCGCGTTCCGGGCCGCCATCTCCGCCGGCCAGACCAGGGTCCGTCCGGTGCTGATGACGGCGGCGGCCATGATCGTCGGCATGATCCCGATGGCGATCGGCGCCGCCGGTGAGGAGCAGAACGCCGCGCTGGCGCGCGCGGTGATCGGAGGGCTTCTGTTCGCGACCCCCACCACCCTGCTGATCGTGCCATATCTGTTCGCCATGCTGCGCAAGCGCAATGACGGCGTTCCCGCCTATGGCGTCTTCGAGGACCTTCCCGATGAATGAGCCAGGCCGTCCCGACCAGACCGATGTGGTCGCCGAAGGCAATCGCGATGACCAGCCGGCCGACCGCAACACGACGATTCCGCCGGCATCCCGCCCGCGCGGCCGGCGCCGGTGGGGCGGGCGCGCGTTTGTCCTCATCGTGGGCATTCTGCTCGTCGGTGGCGTCGGGCTCGGCGCGCGGCACTATTATGCGTTGCGCAAGGAGGTCAAGGCGACCGCCAGGCAGCAACGCGATTTCGTGCCGAGCGTGCGTGTCGCCACCGTCCAGGCGAGCCCGGCGGTCATGTCGGTCTCCCTGCCGGGAACCACGGCCCCGTTCGCGCAAGCCAACATCTATGCCCGCGCGACCGGCTATATCGACAAGCGCAACGTCGACATCGGCGATCACGTCAAGCAGGGAGAACTGCTGGCGCAGCTCGCCGTACCCGAGCTCGACGAGCAGATTTCCCAGAACGAGGCGACGCTCAACCAGCTCAGATCGGCGCTGGAACAGGCGCAGGCCAACCTGCAACTGGCCCAGGTGACGTGGGATCGCGACAGACCGATCGTGCAGAAGGGCTTTGCGACCCGGCAGCAGGGCACGATCGACGTCCAGAACCTGAAGGCGCAGCAGGCTGCCGTCGGCGTCGCCCAGGCCAATGTCGCGGCTCAGGAGAACGAGCTGCGGGTGCTCCGCCAGAACCGCGACTATGCCTCCGTCGTCGCGCCGTTCAACGGCATCATCACCCAGCGCAACATCGATGTGGGAAGCCTTGTGCAGGGCAACACGACCTCCGGCACCTTCATGTTCGAGATCATGCAGAACGACGTGATCCGCGTCTTCCTCTATGTGCCGCAGGATGCGGCCTTCGGCGTCGCGCCCGGCATCGACGCCGTCGTGCGGGTGCCCGAGCTGCCGGATCGTGAATTTCGAGGGAAGGTGACCCGCTCCGCCGACGCCCTGCAGAGCGGCACGCGCACGCTGCTGACCGAGATCGATATCCCCAATCCGGACGAAGCGCTTCCGCCGGGAGTCTATTGCAATGTGGAGTTGAAGGTGCCGCGCAAGACCCCCTCCGTCGTCGTGCCGGCCGAAGCGCTCATCTTCAACCGCAACGGTTTGCAGGTCGCGGTGGTCAATGGCGGCAAGAGCGAGCTTCGCAAGCTCAATGTGACGCGCGACCTGGGAACGACTGTGGAGGCGGACGCAGGGGTGGCGGCCGGCGAGCATGTCATCCTCAATCCGCCGGTCACTCTCACCGATGGCGGCAAGGTGCAGATCAGCTCCGACACTGCGGCGGTGGCCGCCAGGTGAGCCGCCGCGAAAATCGTTTCGGCGAGCGGCACAAGCGGTCGCAAACGGCATGACCGCGCCCGCACGCCGAAGCATGCGGTTGCGGTGGCGTGGCGGTCAGGAAGACGAACGGGAACGCGGCTTCGCCGCCTTGCCGCGGTGCTTCTCGGGCGGCAGGGGGAGGGCGGCCAGCCGGGCCTCGTTTTCCAGCCGCGCCTGCCGAAGTCTGGCGGTCTTGGCTTCACGGCGCTCGGTTTCGGCCCCCACGATGGCGCGGGCCACATGGCTTGTGACGTCGGCCTTGGTCTCGGTCCTGGACGGCCTTGGCTTGAACAGATTGTGCTCGGTGATCGCGCTGCTCATATCCGTATCCCTGTGGTTCAAAAACAAAAAGGCCGGGCGAACCCGGCCTCTCCTATACGTCTCGATGATCAGTGCCAGTACATCCGTGGTCAAGGATCGGAAACGCAATTCCTTTATGCGGCCTGAAGGTTCTCGGCCGCGCTTTTGCCGCTGCGGTTGTCCTTCACGATGTCGAAGCCGAGTTTCTGGCCTTCCACGATCGTGCGCATACCGGCGCGCTCGACGGCGGAGACATGCACGAAGACATCGGCGCCGCCACTGTCAGGCGCGATGAAGCCGAAGCCCTTGGTGGAATTGAAGAACTTTACGGTTCCAGTGTTCATGACGATTTCCTTTCAAATGGTCATAACGAAGTGCTTGCCGGGCACGATGCACGGCAAACGGTTCAGATCGATTTGAGAGAGGAAGATCGCGAGTGGCGCCATTCGCGCCAGAAACAACGTTCGACAAGCAAGATCGATAGGACGTGTATAGGCCATGACGGTGTTCGAAACAAGGCACGATCCTCCGTTTCGAAAAATAGTGTCGAAGGAGAGGGGCAGCGGGGTATTGCTCGCCGGCGGGCTTCGCCCTTTGCCCCCGCCGCCGAACGCCCGCCGCGCTCCTCACGGGAAGAGCGGCTGGGTGCGCACCCATAGCTCCAGAGTGGGCTCGTTGCCCAATGTCGTGGAGCGATGGGGGAGGTGCGACTGGAAATGCATCGAGTCGCCCTTGTTGAGGATGTGCCGCTCGCCGGCCACCTCAAGCAGCATGCTTCCCTCCAGGATGTAGACAAAATCCTCGCCGTCATTGTGCATCAGTTCCGACACATGGCCGGGCGGACGGCGCACCAGCGTGGGGTGCAGCTTGGCGCCCCCCGGAAAACTGCGCCCCAGCAATTCGTAGGTTCGTCTGGCGTCGCCCAGGCTGAACGACTCCCGCTGGCCCTGGCGCGAAACCGCTGCGGATTGAAGCGGCGTCTTGACGAAGGCGTCGACGCTGGTGCCGAGCACCTCTGCGATGTTGCATAGCGACGACAGCGACGGCGTCGACATCCCGCGTTCGATCTGGGACAGGAAGCTGATCGACAGCCCCACGCGCTCCGACACCTGCTGCAACGTCATGTCGATGGCACGCCGCCGCTTGCGAATCTTCTTGCCGAGAGATTCGCCCGTGACGCCGTCTGCTTCGCCACTGTCCATCGCCGTCGTTTTTGAAGACATTTCGAAACCCCATTGCGCAGGTGGGACTATCAACCGAAGCTACGGGCAGACAACCCGAGATTTTCGATGAGCGGCGGTGAAGTCGGCAGCATCTGCCATCCCGGCCCGGGTCGCCAACCGACACTGTAAAAATTTCACTATTCCACTTCAATTTCTTTTGCAATGGTTCAATTTTTGCGCAATGTATGCGGGCTTGATGCTGGTGCTCAATGGGAGGGAGCGTATGCGCATTCATAAAGGTTTGATGTCTCTTTTGACGACGGTTGCCCTGATCGGGGCCTTTCAGGTCGGGGCGGTGCAGGCGCAGGAGCCGCAGACGGGCGGCACGCTGCGCATTCTCGCCACGGGCGAGCCGGATCACATGGACCCGGCGCTCGCGGGCATGGTTCCGACCAACAATCTGATGCGTGCCATTTCCCGGCAACTGATCAGCTACGAGGCTTCGGACGATCCGGACGTTGCGATCAAGCCCGTCGGCGATCTTGCAACGGACGTGCCCCAGCCTACCGACGATGGCCTGACCTATACGTTCAAGTTGCGCCAGGGCGCCATGTGGGATGCGCCGTCCGGCCCGCGCCAGATCACCTCGGCGGATGTCGAGCGGGGCTTCAAGCGGCTGTGTAACCCGCACATGCAGGCGTCGACGCTCACCTATTTCACCGCGCTCATTTCCGGCCTTGCCGAATTCTGCGACGGCTTTGCCAAAGTCGAGCCGACCGCCGACGCGATGAAGAAATATATCGAGGAAAACGACATTACCGGCATAGAGACCCCGGACGACGAGACCGTGGTCATCCGGCTCAAGGAGCGGGCGGGCGATTTCATCTACATGCTGTCGCTGCCCATGCCCGCGCCGGCGCCACTCGAGGTTCTCGACTATATTCCGGACAGCCCGGAATACCGCACCCACTATATCGGCAGCGGCCCCTACACGATTGGCGACTATACGCCGGACACCAGTCTCAAGCTGGTGCGCAATCCTGCCTGGAAGGCCGAGAGCGATCCGCTGCGCAAGGCCTATGTGGATGAAATCGAAATCACCATGGGGCTGCAGGCAGATGCCATCATGCAGCAGCTCCAGTCGGGCGACGCCGATCTCGCATATGACATCAATGTCCCGACCGCGATCCTGGCAACGCTTGCCGCCGCTGGCGACGAGAAGCTGACCGCCATGTCGGCGGGCAATACGAACTTCCTGTTCATCAACACCGTGTCGGACAACAACAATGGTGCGCTGAAGGATCTACGGGTGCGGCAGGCGCTGCAATATGCCGTCGACAAGGCCGCGATCGTGCAGCAGTGGGGCGGCTCGACGGTTGCGGAGCCCGCCACCGGCATTTTCGGCATCGGTGTGCTGGGCCACCACAAATTCGATCTCTACCCGTCGCCGGACTCGAAGGGTGATCCCGAGAAGGCCAAGGCGCTGCTCGCCGAGGCCGGGTTCCCGAACGGCATCACGCTGAAGATGCCCTATCGCAACAAGGACCTGGAAGTCGCAACCGCCGCCACCATCCAGGCGAGCATGGCGCGCGCCGGCATTACGCTGGAACTCACGCCGGTGACGGCCGCCGACTACTATTCCAAGTTCATGACCAATCCAGTCACCACCAAGGAAGGCACCTGGGACATCGCGCCCGTGGGCTGGACACCGGATTGGGTCGGCGGTGCCGCGCGTTCAGTGTTCCAGCCGCAGTTCACCTTCGACGGCACCCACCAGACCTACAACTACACCGACTACAACAACCCGAAGGCGAATGAGATTGCCGCGCAGGCGATCAATGCCACCACGCCCGAGGAAACCGGAAGGCTGTGGGCGCAGGTCGATGAGCTGGTGATGGCGGACGCGCCTGTGGTTCCGCTGATCGCCAACAAGAACCCGCGCTATCGTGGTGAAGCGGTGAAGAACTACCTGCCCTACGCCCTGGGCGTGGAAGGGGACTGGACCAACATCTGGCTCGAACGCTGAGACGGCCGGGCACGCGGGCGACGCGATTTCGCGGCGTCCGGGCCGTTTGCGCGTCGCGGCATCCGGCGACGGCTGAACCACAACGAGTTGCGGACAGAGAGGTTTGTCTTGGTAGTCCTGGAAGCCAGGAATCTCACGGTTGATATCCCGACCGAGGACGGCATCGTCCACGCTGTGCGCGACGTATCGTTCTCGATCCGTCCGGGTTCACTCTTCGGCATTGCCGGCGAATCCGGATCGGGCAAGAGCGTCATGACCCAGGCGATGATGGGCCTGCTGCCCAATGCGGACATCCGCGGCGAGGTCCGGTTTGACGGACGCAACCTCATCGGCTTGCCCACGTCCGAAATGCGCAAGCTGCGCGGCGGCCGCATCGGCATGATTTTCCAGGACCCGCTGTCCAGCCTGCATCCCTATTATACGATCGGCTCGCAGATCGCCGAGGTTCTCCACGCGCATGAACGGGTCTGTGCGGAAGAAGCTCGGGCCAGGGTGATCGACATGCTGGGCAGGGTGGGCATTCCCTCTCCGGCCGACCGTTACGACGACTATCCGCATCAGTTCTCCGGTGGGATGCGCCAGCGCGTGATGATCGCCATGGCGCTCATCTTGAAGCCCGCGCTCATCATCGCGGACGAGCCGACGACGGCGCTGGATGTGACGGTGCAGGCGCAGATCGTGGCCCTGCTCGATGCCATGCGGCGCGACTTCGGCACTACGGTCATCCTCATCACCCACGATCTCGGCCTGCTGTCGAGCGTCGCCGACGACGTGATGGTCATGTATGCGGGACATCGGCTGGAATACGGAAAGGGGGCCAGCGTGTTCCGCTCGCCGGCCCATCCCTACACGGCCGGGCTGCAGCGTTCGACGCCGGCAAGCTACAGGTCCGGCTCGGAGCTGGTGCCGATCAAGGGGCGACCGCCCAGCCTGCTTGCGACCCCGGCGGGCTGTGTGTTCGCGCCGCGTTGCGGCGAGGCGCTTTCGCATTGCGCCACGCAGCCGCCACCGCTGCGCGTCTACAGCGATGGCGTCGAATCGCTGTGCTGGCTGGAAAAGGGCGCAGATGTCGCGCCGCGGGCCATCGCCGCCCCAGAAACCGCCTCGCGCGCCGGTGTCGGCGAGCTGGTCGCGACGGTAGAGGACGTGCACCTGACCTATCATATCGGCAGTTTCTTCGGGCAAAAGCGCGCGCTCGATGTGCTCAAGGGCGTCGATCTGACCATCGGCAAGGGCGAGACCGTCGGGCTGGTAGGGGAGAGCGGCTGCGGCAAGTCCACGCTGGCGCGCGTCATCGCCGGTCTGACGCCGGCAACCTCCGGAACGGTCAAGGTGCTGGGGCGCGACATGGGCGCTCTCGACGCCTCGCAATGGCGGGATATGCGGCGGCAGATACAGGTGGTGTTCCAGGATCCGTTCGGGTCGCTCAACCCGCGCCGGCGTGTCGGCTCCATCATCGGCGATCCGTTCCGCCTGCATGGGCTGGCTTCGGGAGAAGAGCGCAAGGCCAGGGTGCGGCATCTGATGGAGATCGTCGGGCTCAATCCCGAGCACTACAACCGTTTTCCGTCCGAGTTTTCCGGCGGTCAGCGTCAGCGCATCGGCATTGCCCGCGCCCTGGCGCTCAATCCGTCACTGATTATCTGCGATGAGCCGGTCTCCGCGCTCGACGTATCCATCCAGGCGCAGGTGCTCAACCTGCTGCGTCGCCTTCAGCGCGAACTCGGGCTGACCTACCTCTTCATCTCCCATGATCTTTCCGTTGTGCGTCATATCTGCGATCGCATCGCCGTGATGCAGGGTGGCAAGATCGTCGAACTTGCCACCGCCGAGCGCCTGTTCGCGGACCCGCAGCATCCATATACGCGAACGCTGCTGGCCGCTTCCAAAGCTCCGCCTGCGCCAACCGGCGGAAGGGACCGGGTTCTGGCGGAAACGCGGCAGGTGGCGTTATGAGCGACATTGCGGAAAATCAGGCCTTCGAGGCCGCCGAAATTGTCCAGCGCGGCTCGCTGGAGCTGACGCTGCGCCGGCTTCGGCGCGACCCTGCCAGCATGGCGGCGCTCGGCGTCATCCTCACAGTCATCCTGCTGGCGATCGTCGCTCCCTGGATCGCGGCTCTTACCGGCCATTCACCGATCGAGCAGTTCCGCGACATCGGCCTCTCACCTGCCGGCATCCCGGTCGGCCCGGGCGCGGATTTCTGGCTGGGCACGGACCAGCTCGGCCGCGACGTGCTTGTGCGCCTCGCCTATGGCGCGCGGGTGTCGCTGCTCGTGGGGGTGTTCGCCTCTATCCTCGCCTCGATGATCGCCGTCGTCGTCGGGGTTACGGCCGGCTATTTCGGCGGCATGGTCGACATGGCCCTCAGCCGGCTGACGGACCTGGTCATGAGCGTGCCCTTTCTCTTGTGCGCCCTGGCGCTGGTGTCGGCCTTCGGCCCGAGCCTCATGCTGAGCGTTGCGGTGATCGTCTTCTTCAGTTGGGCGCCCATGGCGCGCGTCATTCGCGGCCAGGTGATCTCGCTGAGCCGGCAGGATTTCGTCCATGCCAGCCGCTCGCTGGGTGCCGGACCGCTGTCGATCATGGTGGTAGACATCCTGCCCAACCTGACTGTGCCGATCATCGTCTACACGACCATGCAGATTCCGAATTCCATCGTCTTCGAGGCGACCCTGTCTTTCCTCGGCATGGGCATCGTGCCGCCGACGCCGAGTTGGGGCGGTATGCTGGCCGACGCTTCGTCGAACTCACTCTACCTCGTCGCCTGGTGGATGGTGTTCGTGCCGGGCACCGCGCTGCTCCTGACGACGCTCGCCTTCAACATACTGGGCGACGGGCTGCGCGACGCCCTCGACCCGAAGAGCGCGCGCACCGTGCGCCACCTCAAGCGCAAGCAGAAGGGAGCGGCCAAGCCATGATCCGCTTCCTTGCCCGCCGCATCGCATTCGGCGCCGGCGTTCTGCTGGTGCTGTCGGCCTTTGTATTCTTCCTGTTCTTCGTCGCGCCGGGCGATCCCGCGCGCATGATCGCAGGAGACAAGGCGACCGAGGCCCAACTCGCGATGATCCGCAAGAATCTGGGCGTGGACCGTCCCGTCATCGTTCAGTACGGCACGTTCCTCACCCGTGCGCTGACCGGTGACCTCGGCTTCTCCTACCGCAATCAGCAGCCGGTGGCGCAGATCATCGTGCGCCGGATTCCCGCAACGCTCTCGCTGGTTGCGGGAGCGGCCCTTCTGTGGCTGGCGATCGGCGTGCCGATCGGCATCATGTCGGCACGCTACCCCGGCAGTCTCCGCGATCGTATCGGACAGGCGTTCATCCTCGTCGGCCTGAGTTTCCCGACCTTCGTGCTTGGCATGATGTCGCTCTATCTCCTCTATTTCCTGCCCAAGCAGGCGGGCCTGACCCTGTTTCCGCCGGGCGGATACAAGGCGCTGACCGGCAACCCCGCGCTGTGGGCCTGGCATCTCGTCCTGCCCTGGAGCACGCTGGCGCTCACCATGGCTGCCGTCTATGCCCGGCTGACGCGCGGGCAGATGCTCGACGTGATGGGCGAAGACTACATCCGCACGGCACGCGCCAAGGGTCTGAGCGAGCGGCGTGTCGTGTGGAAGCATGGCATGCGGGCGGCGTTGACCCCGCTTGTCACGCAGCTTGGCGCGGATATAGCACTCATGCTCGGCGGTGTGATCGTCATCGAGCAGGTCTATGGCCTGCAAGGTGTCGGCGCGCTGGCCGTTCAGGCGGTAACCAATCAGGACCGACCGATCATCATCGGTGTCGTGCTGCTGGGCGGCCTGTTCATTGTCGCTGCCAACATCATCGTCGATCTTCTTTATGTTCTCCTCGATCCGCGCGTCCGCTGAAGGAAACCCATGATTATCTCGCAATACACGATCCCGGGAATGCACATGCGCGACCACACGCTGGCCGTGCCGCTGAACTGGTCGGATCCGTCCGGGCCGGCCATCGAGATATTCGCCCGCGAGGTGGTCGATCCCGCGCGCAAGGATGAGGACCTGCCGCTGCTGTGCTTCCTGCAGGGCGGGCCGGGCGGCAAGTCGCCGCGCCCGACACGCGGCGGACCGCCATGGCTGCAGGCAGCGCTGAAGACCCATCGCGTCATATTGCCGGACCAGCGCGGCACCGGCCGTTCGACCCCGGTGGACTCCGCAACCATGGCCGGCATCGCGGATGCCGAGGCGGGCGCGGACTATCTGGCCTGCTTCCGGGCGGATTCGATCGTCGCCGATCTGGAGCACCTGCGCAAGACAGCATTCGGGGGTGCGCGCTGGCAGACGCTGGGCCAGAGCTATGGCGGCTTCCTGACGCTGACCTATCTGAGCCGCGCCCCGGAAGGCCTGTCGGCCTGCTGCGTCGCCGGAGGTATCCCGGGCCTCACCCCTTCGGCCGACGAGGTCTATCGCCGCACCTATCCCCGCGTGCGGGCAAAGAATGCTGTCTACTACAAGCGCTATCCCGACGATGTCGCACGGGTCGGCGCCTTGGCCGACTTCATCGATGCGAACGATGTTCGCCTGCCCGATGGCGACCGCCTGACGGTTCGGCGGCTGCAGACGGTCGGCCTCGATTTCGGCATGGCCCCGGGCTTCGAGAACATCCACTGGCTGATCGACGAGGCCTTTGCCGGGTCAGGCCAGGACCGCCTGTCGGATCATTTCCTGTCGAGCGTCATGGCTCTGACCTCGTACCACGGCAATCCGCTGTTCGCGGCCATCCACGAAGCCATCTACGGTGAAGGCGAGGGGGCGACCGCATGGTCTGCCGAGCGGCTGCGCCCGCAGTTCCCCGAATTCGCATCCGATGCGCGGCCGCTGCTGTTCACGGGCGAGATGATCTATCCGTGGATGTTCGATGAAATCGCCTCGCTGCGGCCCTTCAAGGGTGCCGCCGAAGCTCTCGCAAACCGGCAGGGCTACAGCCGTCTCTACGAACCCCGGCGCCTCGCCGCCAACGAAGTTCCGGTCGCTGCGGCCATCTATCACGACGACATGTATGTCGATGCCGAACTGTCGCTTCAGACGGCGCGCGCCATCGGCAATCTGGATTTCTGGATCACCAACGAATTCGAGCATGACGGCATCCGCCAGTCGGGCGCCGTCTTCGAACGTCTTGCCGCCATGGTGATGGAGAAGGGCGGCCCGCTGGCCGCCGACCGCTAGACACCGGAGGCATGTTTTGACGAGAAACGACTGCGCCAGCAACGTCGCCCGGCTACGGAGCTGGCTGGATGAGCAGGGGCTGGACGGGCTGATCGTTCCGCGCACCGATGCGCATCAGAGCGAAGTCACAGCCCCGCATGACAATTGCCTGGAATATATCAGCGGCTTCACCGGTTCGGCCGGCATGGCGCTGGTTCTGCGCGAAAGCGCGCTGATCTTCGTGGATGGCCGCTATCAGGTGCAGGTGCGGCAGGAGGTCGACCTTGCGCTGTACACGGTGCATCACCTCCACGACGATCCGCCGGATCGCTGGCTGAAGGACAGTGCACGGCCGGGCTGGCGCATCGGCGTTCCCGCGATGCGGGTCGGTGGCGGTTCCTATGACGCGTTGGCGCAGGGGTGCGCGGCAGCCGGCGGCGAGCTCGTCCCGATCGACGACGACCCCTTCGATGTCTTGTGGAGCGGCCGTCCCGAAAAGCCTCTCGGCATTATCCGGGCGATGCCGGCCTCCGTGGCTGGCGCGACCTCGGCGGAAAAGCGGGCACGCATCGCCGGAAAATTGCGCGCCGCCGGCGCGGACATGCTGGTGGAAACGCTGCCGGACAACATCGCATGGCTGCTCAATGTGCGCGGCTCGGACGTGGCGATGAACCCGGTGCCGCACTCCTTCCTGATCCTTGGCCCGGACAACCGGATCGAGTGGTTCGTGGACCGGCGCAAGCTGGGCAACGATCTCACGGGATTCGAGTTGTCGGATGTCGCGCTGGCGGAGCCCGAGCGTTTCCTGGATCGCGTGGCTCAGTCCTCGGTGAACCGCACTGTCCTGATCGACCCGGATTTCACGCCGTTTGCGATACGCGCCCGCATCGAGGCGGCGCGGGGACGGGCAGTGACGCGGACCAGCCCGATCACCATTGCCAAGGCGGCCAAGAATGCCACCGAGCTGGCCGGATATCGTGCGTGCCATGTCGAGGACGGTATCGCGCTGACCAATTTTCTGGCGTGGCTTGATACCGAGTGGCGTGTGCGTCGTGATCGCAACCTGCCCCTGACCGAACTGGAAGCGGAAGAACGGCTGATTGCTTTTCGTGCCGAGCGGCCGGGTTTTCTGGAGCCCAGCTTCCGCGCGATTTCGGCGACCGGCGCCAACGCCGCCATGTGCCACTACAGCGTACGGCCCGAGACCAATACGGCGATCGGCGGGGACAGCCCCTATCTCATCGATTCCGGCGGGCAATATACCAACGGCACGACAGACGCGACGCGCACCGTGATGCTTGGGACCGCCAGCGCCGAAATGCGCGACGCTTATACCGCCGTGCTCAAGGGCTTTCTGTCCTTGTGCATGGCGCGTTTCCCGATCGGCACGCAGGGGCATCAGCTCGATGCCTTCGCCCGCCGCGCCCTGTGGGACATCGGGCTCGATTACGACCACGGCACGGGCCACAGCGTCGGCCACAATCTGCTGATCCACGAATATCCGCACCGCTTCGCCAAGCAGCCCAACCTGCATGGCCTGGAGCCGGGCAACGTCATGACCATCGAGCCCGGCTGCTACAAGGCCGGCGCATTCGGCATCCGCATCGAGAACCAGGTGGAGGTGGTGGCGGATCGGTCCGGCTTCTGTCGTTTCTCCAGCATGACGCTGGCGCCGATCGATCTCGAAATGGCCAGGCTCGAAGCGCTGAACGGCGACGAGGCAGCTTTCCTCGACGCCTACCATACCGAGGTTCGCGCGGCTCTGCTGGACCATGTCCTGCCGCAGACGCGCTCCTATCTGCTGGCGCATACGCGTCCTGTCGCCGAGCGCGTGGCCTGAAAGCCGGCCGAATGTGTTGCGCAGGATGCCGGCCCGCAACGAGGCCGGCATCTTGAATCTCTGTTGTCCCCTGTACAGAGGACCAGCCGGTGTCCTGCCGAGGACTCTAATGCACCATTATGTGTGATGGCGTATCGAAGCCGAGTGGCAGCGCAAAGACATACCAGACAATGATCATGGTAACGTAGACGATGCTGAACGCGATCGTGTAGGGGATCATGGTCGAGAATATGGTTCCGATGCCAATATTCTTGTCATATTTTTGCGCAAGGCCGATGAGCACCGGAAAGAACGAATTCAGCGGTGTCAGATGGTTGGCCATGCTGCCGCCCGTGCGATGGATCATCTGCGTGAAAGCGGGGTGCACGCCGAGATGCATCAGCATCGGCACGAAGACAGGGCCGAAGATCAGATAGCGTGAGCTGCCGCTGACGATGAACATGTCGGCGATGCCTTCGAATATGAAGAACAGCACCAGCACGACCACGACAGGCACCGACAATTCGCTCAGGAGATGACCACCATTGATGGCGATAACCGTGCCCAGATTCGACTGTGCGAACAGATACAGAAACTGCGAGACGATTATTGCGATGACGACAAATGGCGCCACATTGCTGATGGACTTGACCAGGATATCGGCAAGATCCTTGATGTTGCGGATCTTGCCGATGGTCGCGCCATAGATCAGGCCAGGGATCAGGAACCCTATGACCAGAAATGCATAGAGCAGCTTCATCAGCGGTGCATTGATGGTGAGCGAACCGGTGTCGGATCTCAGGAAGCTGTTGGCCGGAATGCAGGCAACGACGATGGCCGCAAAGAAGATACCGAGGCCCCAAAGTGCTCTCTTCAGAGCAAGTCGGTGCTCGTTCGTCAGTTCATCTTCGTTGGGTGATGATGCCGCTCCGCCGGTATAGGCGCCGAATTTCGGCTCGATGAATTTGACCGTGACGAAGGTCGCGGTCAATGCGATGAGCACGGTTCCGGTCACCATCATGAAATAGCCGCTCACCAGATTCATGTCGAAGGATGGATCAAGCAATTTCGCCGACTGGATCGTTATCGGGGTCAGGACGACATCCCAGCCGCCCGGGATGAGATTGGTCCCATAGCCGCCGCCCACGGCTGCATAGCCGAGAAACAGCCCGACCAGAGGATGGCGTCCCGTGCCCAGGAAAACGCTTGCCGCAATGGTAGGGACGATCAGGAAAGCCACGTCGCCCGCGACATTGCCGCAAGCGCCAACGAAGGCGATGACGAAAACGACGCCCGATCCGGAAGCATTCTTCAGGGAAGACTTGATTGCGGATGAGAAAAAGCCGGTCTGCTCACATAATCCCGTCGCGGCCGCGAGAATAAGCACGCTGGCCAGCACGGGAAAGTTCTGGAGGTTTTTCGAGAGGCTGGCGCCCCATTCGATCAGCTCATGTATGTTCAGGAGATTCTTGACGTAGAGCACTTCCTGCGTCTGGGGGTGGATCGCCGACACGCCCAGCAGCGACAGCAAGAGCGAAAGAACCAGAACGATGACGATGATGCCCAGGAAGAGAGCGATCGGATGCGGCATCTTGTTGCCGATTCGCTCGACGGCGGCAAGGAAACCGCTGTTCGTTTTCAAGACTGCATCGGTCATTGCGCCGCTCCGGAATTGCTCTTGAAATACTCGACGGCATATTGCGCATGCAGGGCCGCACCGGTTGCCAAAGGTTCCTCGTCGATGTTGAACTTGGGATGATGATGGGGATAGCAGGCGCCAAGAGCCTCGTTGCGCACACCGATCAAGGCAAAAACGCCGGGATAGACATCGAGGAAGTCTGCGTAGTTCTCCGAGGCCATCATGGTCTGGAAGCGCGTGAGCCTCTCTTCGAGGCCCAGCGCCTTGACGGCGTGCAGCGCCACATCGCTGCAGGCGGGGTCATTGGCGACGACCGACACGCCTTGGCTCATCTCCACGTCCGCCCTGGTTCGATACGCCTCCGCGGTGCTCTTCACCATCCGGGGCAGGGCTTCTTCCAGAAATGCCCGCGTCTCCACGGATGTCGTGCGCAACGAACCGGATATCCTCACGACATCGGGAATGACATTGCCCGCTTCGCCCCCGTGAATCCGCCCGAAGGTGAGGGCGACGGGTTCCACCGGATCGATTTCGCGGCTGATGAGAGCCGAGCAGTTCATCAGGATGGCGGCCGACGCGATGATCGGGTCGACGCCGCGGTTGGGATAGGCGCCGTGGGTCCCGGTTCCATGAACCGCTATATTGATGGCCTGCCCCGCCGCCATGCGCGGTCCGGCCTCGATGGATATCTTGCCGGTCTCGATTTCCGACCAAAGATGGATGCCGAACATCGTCTCGACTGGAAATTGTTTCAACTCGGCCAGAATTTCGCGGGTGCCCTTCCCGACCTCTTCGGCCTGCTGGAAGCACAGCTTGACCGTGCCGTGGAGTTCACCCTTCATCCGGCTCAGGATACGGGCGGCGCCCAGCAGCATGGCCACATGGCCATCATGCCCGCAGGCATGCATCACGCCCGGAGTCTGCGATTGGTAATCGAGATGCGGGTTGTCTTCCTGGATCGGCAACGCATCCATGTCCGCACGCAATGCGACCATGCGATCGCCCCGCGTGCCTTCGATCGTGGCCACGATGCCGTGGTCGCCGACGCGCACGTAGGGAACGCCGATCGCATCCAGTTCTTCCATGATGCGCCGGGACGTCCTGCTCTCCTGCAGGGACAGCTCAGGCTGCCGGTGAAACTCTCGGCGCAAGGCGCGCATATAGTCCTGCTCGCTCAGGGCAAATTGATAGGCTTGCATATCTCCTCCCGTTTTCGCTCGTGTCCATCTCCCATGGAGCACAAGGACGAACTCTCCCATTGCCGGCACGATTTTCGTTCCGGTCCGGCCGACGAAACCACCCTGGCTATCTGCTCCGGTTCAGCTTCAAACGAAGGCTTGAAGTCGTTCAGCTCCTCCCGCCGGCTGACTACATCAGCGCCGTCTTCATGCGGTCGATCGCCTCATCGATGCGAACACGCGGACAGCCCAGATTGACGCGCATGAAGCCATGGCCTTGCCGGCCGAATTTGGAGCCGCGGTCGAACCAGACGCGTGCCCTGGTCAGCATGAACTTCTCCAGCTCCGGTGCGGGCATGCCGAGGTCGCGGCAATCCATCCACGCCAGGTAGAGCGCATCGGTCTCGAAGACCCGCAGCTTCGGAAATGTCTGGTGTATGCCGGCCGCGAAATGGCGGTGATTTTCCCGGATATAGCCGAGCAGATCCTCCAGCCACGGCTCGCCGTCCCGATAGGCCGCCTCGCAGGCGACCGCCCCCAGCATGTTGACGAAGTTCAGGCCGCTGCGCACCAGGGCGCGTTGCAGCTCGCCGCGGATTTTCTCATTCGCGATGAACAGGTTGGAGCACTGAAGGCCGGCAATGTTGAACGTCTTGCTCGGCGCCGTGCAGACCATGGAGTTTTCGGCAAATTCGTCGCCCAGCGATGCAAAGGGGATGTGCTTCCTGTGCGGATTGAAGATCATGTCCTGGTGGATTTCGTCGGAGACGACGAGGACGCCGTGCCGCAGGCAGATTTCGCCCATGCGCCGCAAATCCGCTTCCGACCAGACATTGCCGGTCGGGTTATGCGGGTTGCAGAGGATGAAGAGCTTCGTCTCGGGCGTGATCGCTGCCTCGAAGCTGTCGGCGTCGAAACTGTAGGAGGCATCGTCCAGTTTGAGCGGCGCCTCCACGACCTGCCGGCCGTTTTCCAGAGCGTCGTTGAAGAAATGCCCGTAAACCGGCGGCTGGACCAGAACCGCATCACCGGGGCGGCTGAAGGTCTGGATGATGACGTTGAGCGCCGTAACCACGCCTGGCGTCTGCACCAGCCATGCGGGCTCCGGCTGCCAGCCGAATCGCTTGTTCTGCCAGCCGCACACGGCCTCCTCATAGCTCTCGGTGCGGAAGGGATAGCCGAAGACTCCGTCGCGAACCGCTTTCTCGAGCGCCTCGAGCACCTGCGGAGGCGAGCGGAAATCCATGTCCGCCACCCACATGGGCAGTGGATCGGCCGCGGCTTCGTCGGCGCTCAGGTTGCGGTGCGGAGCCGCCCATTTGATCGAACTCGAATGTCGACGGTCTATTTCCAGATCAAAATCGGTAGCCAATAGCTGCCTCCCTCTTGGTTGCCGCGAGGATAGGCAGACAGGCGCTTATGAGAAATGGTTTCTTTCTCCAAATTATGATGATATTTTTTCACAAATGAAGCCGGTTACGTCCCTCAACCAGTTTGTCGTCCTGGCGAAAATCGCGGAAACCGGCGGCCTTTCCTCGGCGGCGCGCGAGCTTGGCATGACGCCGTCGGCCGTCAGCAAGAGCCTGGCCCTTCTGGAGGAGCAGCTTGGTGTTTCACTGGTGCGGCGCACGACGCGGGCGGTGACGCTGACCACGCATGGCAAGCTGTTCTTCCAGCGCGTATCGCGCATCCTGGCGGATGTGGAAGATGCCCTCGACGAGGTCGGCGACCTGCGCAACCGAACCAAGGGCGATCTGCATGTCTCCTGTTCGATTGCCTTCGGCTGCACCCAACTGGTGGGAATCGTCAGCCGCTACCGGCAGGCCTATCCGGAGGTGAACGTCCACATCTCTCTCGACGACAGGCTGGTCAACCTCGGGGAAGAGAATATCGACGTCGCCTTGCGCATCACCGACGCGACGGACGGCCCCTATGCGGCGCGCAGGCTGGCGCAGATCCGCTGGGTCTATTGCGCGACGCCTGCTTATCTCGATCGGCACGGGCGTCCGCAAAGCCCTCACGACCTGAAGGAGCAGGGGCACCAGTTGCTCGTCTATCCAGCCATGACGCGTGGCGGCGCGTGGACCTATTGGCATGACGGCGTGCTGGAGCGGATCAAGGTGAACCCCAGCCTGGAATGCAACAGCAGCCTGGCGCTGCTGAATTTCACGCTCGCCCATCAAGGTATCGCCTGCCTGCCGAACTATGTGGCCAGCAAGTACATTCATGAGGGCGAGATCGAAGTCATCCTGCCCGATTACAGGGCCGCGAGCGAGCACACGCTCTACGCCATGTATTTTCAGAGCAGGTACAAGAACCCGCTCATCCGCACCTTCGTCGATTTCATCAGGAGCGACATCCAGACGAACGGCGATTGGCAAGGCCAGTCAGGTGAAATGGCGCCGGCCGTGTGAAGCCGCCGGCGACGACACCACGCGGTGACTGCCTGCCACGTGCCGTTCTCTCCGGAAAATCAGCCGATCTTGAGCGCGGTGACCGCCGTTTCGCTGTCATGGATGCGATCGTTCGCATCGGGCTGGCGTTGCAGCAGGAGGATGAACAGGAGGTCTGTCAGGGCAAGCTGCGCGTCGCGCACCGTGATGGAGGACGAACGCACGCCCTCGTCGTCGCCGACCGAGTGGAGCACGACATCGGCGATCGCGCTGAGTGGATTGTCCTTGAGCGAGGTGACCACTACCACTTTTGCTCCCCGCGCCCTGGCGAGTTCGGCGATACGCAGGGTCTCGATACTCGTGCCCGAATGCGAGAGCGCGAACATCACGTCCTTTGGCCCCAGCGAAGAAGCGCTCGCCAGTTGCACATGGCTGTCATTGTCCTGCAGCACGTTGCGGCCGAGCTTCATCAGCTTGATCGAGAAATCGCGCGCCACCAGTGCCGAGGCGCTGACGCCGGCGAGGTGAATGCGCTCGGCCTTGTCGAGCAGGTCGAGCACCTTGCCGATGGTCTGCTCGCTGTTCACCGACATGGTCTGCTGCATGGAGGCAAGCTTGCTGGCGATCAGCTTCCGCATCACGGTCAGATAGGCGTCGCCGCGCTCGATGCTGCCATGCACCATGCCTTCCGGCGCCTGCCATCGCTGCGCCTTGGCTTCGCTGACGGCGAGCTTGAGTTGCTGGTAGCCGGGATAGCCCAGCTTCTGGGAGAATTTGACCACGCTCGACTGGCTGCGGCCCGTCTGTTCGGCGAGAGCCGCCGAGGATAGGCGCAGCATCGCGTCGGGATTGTCGACGATGAACTGGCCGATCTGCCGGTCGGCCGGTGCCATGGTGTCGAGCGTGGCATGGATCTTCGTGAGAACCGACATGTGTTGTTCCTCGGTCTTGCCCTTCTCGGGAAGGAATAGAATATTCCAGCCAAGGTTGACAGGGAAGAATATACGGATCAACTCTCGTGGCCGGCGCGGCCCGGTTTCGGTCGCTCACAGAGACCGTGGATCATGGACAAACTGCGAATTATCGGCGGGCAGAGGCTACAGGGCGCTGTCGCCATTTCGGGCGCGAAGAACGCCGCGCTGCCGCAGATCGCGGCCTCGCTGCTCAGCTCCGAGCCACTCGAACTGACCAATCTTCCCGCCGTCAGCGACGTTGAAAACATGCTGAGCGTGATCGAGCAGCATGGCGCGCGCGTCAGCCGCTCGAGCCATGCCGTCACCATCGACGCAAGTGCTGTGGTCTCCGGCGAGACCAGCTACGACACGGTGCGCAAGATGCGCGCCACGGTGCTGGTGCTCGGGCCGCTGCTGGCCCGCTTCGGCCAGGCGCAGGTGTCGCTGCCGGGCGGCTGCGCCATCGGCGCGCGCCCCGTTGACCTGCACATCAAGGCACTCGGCCTGCTTGGGGCGGAGATCGGCATCGAGGGCGGCGAGATCGTCGCGACGGCGCCCAACGGTCTGACCGGCGCGCGCATCGTGCTGGGCTCCCCCTCGGTGGGTGCCACCGAAACGGCGATGATGGCTGCGACCGCCGCAAGGGGCGAGACCGAAATCGTCAATGCCGCGCGTGAGCCGGAAGTGGCCGACCTTGCCGCCTGCCTGAACGCCATGGGCGCGGCTATCGAGGGCGCCGGCACGCACCGCATCCTGGTGCAGGGCGGCACCTCGTGGCGCACTGCCACCCATCACACCATTCCCGACCGCATCGAGGCGGGCACCTATGCCATCGCCGCGGCGATCACCGGCGGGCAGCTCGAGCTGACCCATGCGCGGCTGGAGCATATGGCCTCCGTGGTGCAGGTGCTGGAGGCGACGGGCGTCTCGGTCTGGCCGGGCGACCGTGGCCTGATCGTCTCGCGCGGTGGGCCGCTCAAATCGGTCGACATCACGACCGAGCCCTATCCCGGCTTTCCGACCGATCTGCAGGCGCAGTTCATGGCGCTGATGTGCTGCGCGCCCGGCGCCTCGCTGCTGCGCGAAACCGTGTTCGAGAACCGCTTCATGCATGTGCCGGAACTGATGCGCCTTGGCGCCAACATCACCTTGCAGGGAACTTCGGCGCTGGTGCGCGGCGGCAGCCCCTTGCGCGGCGCACAGGTGATGGCGACCGACCTGCGCGCTTCGGTATCGCTGGTGCTGGCTGCGCTGGTGGCCGAGGGCGAGAGCATAATCAACCGCGTCTACCACCTTGATCGTGGCTATGAGGCTCTCGACCGCAAGCTGGCGATGTGCGGCGCGACTATCGAACGGATACGCTGATGACAGCCGTGTCCGGCCAAAAATTCTATCTCGGCGTGGATGGCGGCGGCACGGGCTGCCGCGCCCGCATCGAGGACGAGGCCGGCAATGTGCTGGGACAGGGCCTGTCCGGTCCGGCGACGACCCGGCTCGGCATCGACGTTGCATGGGCCTCCATCGCACGCGCCTTTGGCGCCGCCGCAGATGAGGCGGGCTTTGGGCCTGCCGAGCTGGCGCGTACTTTTGCGGGCGTGGGGCTGGCCGGCATCGGCCGCAAGGGGGCGCTGGAAGCGCTGCAAGCCATCGAGCATCCGTTTCGCGGAATTGCATTCACCAGCGACGGCATGGGCGCCTGCCTCGGCGCGCATTCGGGGCGCGATGGCGCGATCGTGATTGCCGGCACCGGCTCGATCGGCCTCGGCGTCGTGGAGGGGCGTGACCTGCGCGTGGGCGGCTACGGCTTTCCGATCTCCGACGAAGGCAGCGGCGCCGATCTCGGCCTGAAGGCGGTGCAGCTTGCGCTGCGCGCCCATGACGGCCGCCAGGATCGCTCCGCACTTCTCAGCGAGATCATGCATCGCTTCAACGACGATCCGATGGAGGCGGTGGCCTGGATGGACCGCGCGACCGCCACCGACTATGCGGCGCTTGCGCCCACCGTGATGCGCCACGCCGATCAGGGCGACGCCGCCGGCCGCCGCATCGTGCAATCGGCCGCCGAGCAGATCGACACGCTGGTGCGCACGCTGTTCGACAAGGGCGCGCCGCGCGTGACCCTGCTGGGCGGGCTAGCAAGCCCGCTGGAGCCCTGGCTGGCGCCGGATGTGCGCCGGCGGCTGAAGCCGGCGGACGGCGATGCCGTTTCGGGCGCGATCATCCTCGCACGGCGTCTTGGCCGGGAAGAGGCGGCGAGTTCCGGCCCTGAAGCGAAATTGGAATAATCAATTCCACGCCTGATTGACAGATAGGAATATTGTATTCTAAATTCTTAACCGGATCTTACCGGAGCAATAACGTTGCGGCCGGTGCGGCCCATGTTTCACGAGCATGAGTGGCGACGTGTCCGAGCAGACGTTGATTTCCGAACTGGACCGGCTGGTTTCCGAGGGGCGCAACCCGCGCACCATGGACCTCGATCTTTTGCCGACCGCCGAAATCCTTCACAGGATCAACGACGAGGACAAGGGCGTCGCCGAGGCTGTCGAGAAGGTCATTCCCGAGATCGCCGCCGCCGTCGACCGCATCGCCGCCGCCTTCCGGAAGGGCGGCAGGCTGATCTATATGGGCGCCGGCACCAGCGGCCGGCTCGGCGTGCTCGACGCATCCGAATGCCCACCGACCTTCAGCGTTCCCGCCACCATGGTCGTCGGCCTGATCGCCGGCGGCTACGATGCGCTGATGAATGCGGCCGAAGGCGCTGAAGACAATGAGGCCGAGGGCGCGGCCGCACTTGCCGAAATCGGCCTCACGGACAAGGACGTGGTGGTGGGCATCGCCGCCAGCGGGCGCACGCCTTACGTCATCGGCGGCCTGAACCATGCCAGGAAGATCGGCGCGACGACGGTCGCGCTCTCCTGCAATCCGGAGTCGGCCATCGCTGCCATTGCCGATATCGCCATTTCCCCGGTCGTCGGCCCCGAGGTCCTCACCGGCTCGACGCGCATGAAGGCCGGCACGGCCGAGAAACTGGTGCTGAACATGCTGACCACGGCAAGCATGGTGCGCATCGGCAAGACCTATCAGAACCTGATGGTCGACATGAAGGCGTCCAATAGGAAGCTGGTGGCCCGCGCGGCGCGCATCGTCATGCAGGCGACCGAGTGCACGCTGGACGAAGCGCAGGATGCGCTTGCCCGCACACAGAATGACGTGAAGCTCGCCATTCTCGTCATAATGACGGGGATGAACCCGGCCGAGGCGCGCTTTGTGCTGGAAGATGCCGGGGGCTTCCTGCGAAAAGCGATTCAACAAGGCAAGGCGGCTTCCGCCTGAGCCCAGCGATCGATCTTCGGCTTCTTTGAATGAGAAAAGGGGAGGATGGAATGACCAGCAAGTTCAGGCGCCTTTTGGGCGTCACCACGGCCGCGATGCTCGGCGTTTCGGCGCTCGTGGCGCAGGCGGATGCAGCGACGCTGCGCATGGCCTGGGCGCAGGATGCCACCGGCCTCGACCCGCACAAGCAGACGGCGTTTTCCTCGCTGCGCCTGCTGGAACTGATCTATGAGCCGCTGGTGCGCCTCGATGCCGATCTGAAGATCGTGCCCGGCATCGCGCAGAGCTGGGAGTTCTCCGCCGACGGCAAGGAACTGACCTTCAAGCTCGACCCGAAGGCAAAGTTCCAGAACGGCGAGGCGGTGACCTCGGCCGACGTCAAGGCCTCCTTCGAGCGCATTCTCGATGAGCAGACCGGCGCGGCCAACCGCGCCAACTACCTCTCCATCGAGAGCATCGAGGCGCCCGACGCCGGCACCGTGGTCTTCAAGCTGTCGCAACCCGACGCACCGATCCTGACCGCCATGACCGACACCAACTCGTCGATCGTTCCGGCAAGCGAGATCGCCGCCGGCACCATCGGCACCAAGGCCGTCGGCTCCGGCCCGTTCAAGCTCAAGCGCTGGGACCCGAACTCCAAGGAAGTGCTGGTCGCCAACAAGGATTGGGCCGGCGGGCCGACCGGCGTCGACGGCATCGAGATCAGCGTTCTGCCGGACGAGAGCGCGATTCTTGCGGCCATGCGCACCGGCCAGGTCGATTTCGCGCTGCTCAACGACCCGCTCATCGCAACGCTGGTGCCCAATGAGGCGAAGCTGCAGCTCAACCGCGCGCCGGTGCTTGCCTATCACGTGCTGCAGCTCAACCCGGCGCGCAAGCCGATGAACGAGCTTGCCGTGCGCCAGGCCATTTCCTGCGCCGTCGATCGCCAGGCCGTGCTCGACACCGCCTCGCTGGGCGAAGGCAAGGTGACCGGACCGCTCACCATGCCGGTCTTCGCGTCCGACCCGAACTCGCTGTTCTGCTACCAGCGCGATGTCGAAAAGGCCAGGAAGCTGATGTCCGACGCCGGCTTTGCGGACGGCTTCACCGCCACGGTCATCGCCGCCACCGGCGAGCCGCCCACGGCCGCCGCCGAAGCGCAGGTGCTGCAATCGCAGCTCGCCGAGATCGGCGTGAAGCTCGACATCAAGATGATGGAGCTCAACGTCTATGTCGACACTTGGCTGAAGGGCGACTTCGACATGGCCGTCGCGCTGAATGGCGGCCGGCCCGACCCGTATACGATGTACAACCGCTACTGGACGAAGAACGGCAACCTGCAGCAGGTTTCCAACTTCGCTGACGATGCGCTGGACTCCCTACTGCAGCAGGGCCGGGCCGAAACCGACCCGGAAAAGCGCAAGGTTATCTTTGCCGACTTTGAGAAACAGATCGCCGAGAAGTCGCCCTGGGTCTGGCTCTACACGTCTTACGGCTACACCGCGCAGCAGAAGAACGTGAAGGGTTTTGTGCCCATGCCGACCGGCTCGCTCTACAGCCTCGGCAAGGTTACGCTTCAGTGATGACAGGCGGATGGGGTGGGTGCCTTGCTCCTTCTTTGGCGAGTTGGGCAATCGCATTTGAGAATACCCCCACCCCTAACCCCTACCCACAGGGGGGAGGGGAACCCCGTTGCTCGACTGCTCGGCGCCAACCTTCATCGATTTTGGCCGCAGCCGTGGCGAAATCGTCCCCCTCCCCCCTGTGGGGAGGGGTAAGGGGTGGGGGTGCGAGGCCAGTCAAGCCTCTCCAAATATCCCTACGCGAGGTGCCCGCTCCGAGAGGAGAGGGTAAAACGCTCCTTCCGACGAAAAGGCACCATCCGTGAACTACCTGATACGGCGCCTGGTGGCTTTTCCTCTTGTGCTGATCGGCGTGTCGGTCGTCGTCTTCGTCGCCATCCGCCTCGTTCCGGGCGATTCCATCACCGCGATGCTGGGCACCGAAGCGGGCCTGCTCACGCCGCAGCAGCGTCAGTCGCTCGCCACCTATTTCGGCATCGACCAGCCGTGGGTCGTGCAGTACTGGCGCTGGTTCACCGGACTGTTCAGCGGCGATCTCGGCATTTCCGTCACCTACGGCAAGCCGGTGCTGACGGTCATTCTCGAACGTTTTCCGCTGACGCTGGAGCTTGCACTGCTGTCCATGCTGATCGCGCTGGCGATCGGCGTGCCGGCCGGCGTCTATGCCGCCACGCGCAACGAGCGGCCGGCCGATCTCGGCGTGCGCGTTGCCGCCATGATCGGCCAGTCGACGCCCAGCTTCGTGGTCGGCCTCGTCCTCATCTATCTCCTGTCGGTTGGTTTCGGCGTGCTGCCCACCATGGGCGCCTTCACCCCGATATGGCAGGACCCGATCCAGAACCTCAGCCAGATGATCCTGCCGGCCTTCACGCTCGGCTGCGCCTTCGCGGCCTCCGTCACACGCGTGTCGCGCTCGGCGATGCTGGACGTGCTGAGCGATGACTATGTGCGCACGGCGCGCGCCAAGGGCGTTCCCGAGCGCAAGGTGATCTGGCGCCACGCCCTGCCCAACGCGCTGGTGCCGGTGGTGACGCTGAGCGGCATCGAGTTCGGCTACCTTTTGGGCGGCGCCGTGATCGTCGAGCAGATCTTCGCGCTGCCGGGCCTCGGGCGCATGGTGCTGGAGGCGATCCTGCAGCGCGACTATGCGCTGGTGCAGGGGGCGGTGCTGTTCATCGCCTTCAACTTCATGATCGTAAATCTGGTGGTCGATCTGGCCTATGCCGTGCTCGATCCGCGCATCCGCCTGGAGGGCAAATGATGCGCATGCTGAAATCGATCTTCGCGCACCCCAGCGGCCGCATCGGCGGCGCCATCGTGCTCGTCTATCTCGTCGTGGCGCTCTGCGGCGCGTTCGGCCTTACCCCGCACGATCCGCTGATGCAGTACCGCATCGACCGCCTGCATGGCCCGTCTGCTTCCTACTGGATGGGCACCGACCTGTTCGGCCGCGACGTGCTGAGCCGGCTGATGCAGGGCGTGGGGCAATCCTTCACCGTGGCCTTCTTCTCCGTCGCGGCGGCCACCGTCGTCGGCACCGTGCTCGGCCTCACCGCCGCCTGGTATGGCAAGCGCTGGGACACGGTGCTGATGCGGCTGATGGACGTGCTGCTCGCCTTCCCCGCCATCCTGCTGGCCCTTCTGGTGGTCACCATCATCGGCCCCGGCACCTGGACCAGCGTCGCGGCCATCGGCATCGTCTACACGCCGATCTTCACCCGCGTGGTGCGCGGCCCCGCGCTTTCGCTGAAATCCCGCGATTTCGTCGATGCGGCGCGGACCTTCGGCTCCAGTCGCACCTACATCCTGACCCGGCACCTGCTGCTCAATCTCGTCGCGCCGCTCACCGTGCAGGTCACGCTGGCGCTCGCCTGGGCGCTCTTGACAGAGGCGGGCCTCAGCTTCCTCGGCCTCGGCACGCAGCCGCCCGCCGCCTCGCTCGGCCTTATGCTCAGCGACAGCCGCAACCTGATGGAGCAGGCGCCCTGGCTGCTGGCCTTCCCGGCGTTGGCGATCATGCTCTCCATCCTCGGCTTCAACCTGTTGGGCGATGCGCTGCGCGACATCCTCGACCCGAAGACGAGAAGGGCGTGACATGAAGCCGATCCTCTCCGTCCGCGACCTGCATGTCAGCTTCGGCCGCGCGCCGAACGCCAAGGAGGTCGTGCATGGCGTGAGCTTCGACCTCGGCGTCGGCGAGGTGCTGGCCATCGTCGGCGAAAGCGGCTCGGGCAAGTCCGTCACCGCGCTCTCCACCAACCGGCTGATCGACTATGCCGGCGGCCGCACCGCCAACGGCTCGATCGAGCTGCTCCGCGCCGATGGCAGCGTCACCGACATCACCACCGCCAGCGCGCAGGAGCTGACGAAGATCCGCGGCGCCGAGATCGGCGTGATCTTCCAGGAGCCGATGACCTCGCTCAACCCGGTGCTGACCATCGGCGCCCAGATCGAGGAGGCGTTCCGCCTGCATCGCGGCCTCACCGGCAAGCAGGCGAAGGCGGCCGCGCGCGAAGCGCTGGAGCGCGTGCGCATCCCCGACGCCGAGCGCCGACTGTCGGCCACGCCCGACCAGCTTTCCGGCGGCATGTTGCAGCGTGTGATGATCGCCATGGCGCTCGCCTGCAATCCGCGCCTGCTGATCGCCGACGAGCCGACCACAGCCCTCGACGTCACCGTGCAGGCGCAGATCATGGCGCTGCTCAGCGAGCTTCGGCGCGAGACCGGCATGTCGATGATCTTCATCAGCCATGACATCGGCCTCGTCGCCGGCATCGCCGACCGCGTGATGGTGATGCAGGACGGGCGCACGGTGGAGCAGGGCGAACTCGGCCAGATCCTCGACAATCCGCAGCACCCATATACGCGCCATCTGCTGCACGCCGTGCCGCACTTTTCCGCCGGCGAGGCGGTGCGGGCGGACGCAAAGCGCGTCAGTGTCGAACCCATCAAGCCGGCGCTGGAGGTGGATGACCTTGTCGTGCGCTTCCCGCTCAAGCGCGGCTGGCTCGGCCGGCCGTTCGGCGCGGTCCATGCCGTGGACGGTGTCGGCTTCGACCTGTTGCCGGGCGAGACCCTCGCCATCGTCGGCGAAAGCGGTTCGGGCAAATCGACCACCGCGCGCGCCGTGCTTGGCCTCGTGTCTCCCACCCGCGGGGCCTTCGCCGTGGATGAGCGCACCGCCATGCCGGGACAAAGCCGCCTGCCGGTGCAGATGGTGTTCCAGAACCCCTATGCCTCACTCAATCCGCGGCTGAATGTCGAGCAGATACTGGCCGAGCCGGTCATCGCCGCCGGGCAACGCGTGGACGCGACAGTCCTTGCGCGGATGGCGAAGCTCTTGAAGCAGGTCGGCCTGCCGGAAGACAGCCTGGCGCGCTATCCGCACCAATTCTCCGGCGGCCAGCGCCAGCGCCTGTGCATTGCGCGCGCGCTGATGCTGAATCCCTCGGTGGTCGTGCTCGACGAGGCAGTCTCGGCGCTCGACGTTTCCGTGCAGGCGCGGGTGCTGGAGCTGCTGGTCGATCTTCAGCGGGAATATGGCCTTGCCTACCTCTTCATCTCGCACGACATGGCGGTGGTGGAGCGCATCGCGCACCGAGTCGCGGTGATGTTCGCCGGCCAGATCGTCGAGATCGGCGACGCGAAGTCGGTGCTGTCGAACCCGCAGCATGACTACACGAAGAAGCTCATCTCCGCCGTTCCCACCATCGAACGGCGCAAGCAGCGTTTCGAATTGGACACGCGACAGGTTCCCTCGCTGGTGCGACCGATAGGTTTCGAGCCGCCCGCTGCCAGATGGCTGGAGCGCGGGAACGATCACAAGGTGCGCGCCGAAGCCTGAAGGAGTAGATGCAGGACATGGCCACCGACGACCTCCAGCACCGTTTCGACCACGCCTTTGCGCCTGTGCAGAAGGCGATCGAGGCGGGTCGCATTCCGGGCGGCGTGCTGGGCATTGTCGACCGCGAGGGAAATCGGCTCACGAAAGCCGGTGGTCTGGCGCAGCGCATCCCGTCCGAGCGGCCGATGCGGGAGGACACCTGGTTCGACCTCGCCTCGCTGACGAAGGTCATCTTCACCACGCCGCGCATTCTGGCGCTGGCCGAGGCCGGCACGATCGACCTCGACGCGCCGCTGACCACGCTGCTGCCCGACCTTCGGCAATACGATCCCGATGCCTGGGAGCGGCAGGTCACGTTCCGGCAGTGCCTCGGCCACCAGACGCCGTTTCCCGCCGTCGAGCCGATCTACACCTATGGCCGCGACCCGCAGCTGCTGCGTGCCTTCGTGCTGCAACGCGAATGGCGCAGGCTAAGCGAGCCGGTCTATTCCGACATCAACTTCATCCTGCTGGGGCTCGCCATGGAGCGTCTGACGGCCAAGTCGATCCGCGACATGGATGCCGGGCCGGGCTTTGCATTTTCGGCCGATCCCGCGCAGTCCGCCGCGACCGAGGACTGCACCTGGCGGCACCGGGTGCTGTGCGGCGAGGTGCATGACGACAACTGCGCCGCGCTCGAGGGCGCGGCCCATGCCGGGCTGTTCGGCACGGCCGGCTCGGTGCTGGATTTCGCGCAAGGCCTGCTCGACGGCACTGGCGCCTCGGAGAATGTCATCGCGCTGATGCGCACGCCGCTGTCGGACAGGCGCACCCATGGCTGGGAACGCGCCCGCGCCGGCTGGTTCGGCGGCGACGGCTGTGGGCCCGCCACCATAGGCCACACCGGCTTTACCGGCACGGCGCTGTGGATCGATTTCGACGTGGGCCGCGCCTGGACGCTGCTTACCAACCGCATCCACCCGACCCGGCATTTCGACAGCGGCATCGTCGACTTGCGCCGGCAGGTCGGCAACCTCATCAATGGAGCGTAACCATGGAACCCATCTGGGCTGTCGGGCTGATGACCGGAACCGTGCTTGACGGAAACATAGACGTCGCTCTGCTGAAGACCGACGGCGAGCGCATCGAGACTTTTGGTCCTTATGCGCTCGTGCCTTATGACGCTCCTGTCCGGCCCATGCTGGAGGAGGCGCAGGCCGCGGCACGCGTGTGGAACTTCGAGGGGCCGGAGCCGGCAATCTTTGCCGAGGCCGAAGAGGCCCTGACCCGCGCCCAATCGGCTGCGGTGAAACAGGTGGTGGAAGAGGCCGGCATGACCATGGCCGACATCGGCGTCGTCGGTTTCCACGGCCAGACGGTCCTGCATCGCGGCCCGCAGACGGGCCGGCCGGGCGATACGCGCCAGCTCGGCGACGGCGAATTGATGCATTCGATTCTCGGGACCAGGGTAGTCTACGATTTCCGCACCGCCGATATCCGCGCCGGAGGGCAGGGGGCGCCGCTCGCGGCCGCCTATCACGCGGCGCTCCTGGGCACGGCCGGCGCGCGCGGCGACAGCGCGATCCTCAATCTCGGCGGCGTCGGCAATGTTACCTGGTGGGGCGGCCAGAATGGAGGAGGAACAGGCGATCTGGTCGCCTTCGACACCGGGCCGGCCAATGCGCCGATCAACGATTTCATCAAGGCGCGCGGACTGGGCGAAATGGACCGCGACGGCGCGCTCGCCGCTACGGGCAAGGTGGACGAGCCAAGGCTGGCAAAACTGCTTGAGCACCCCTACCTCTCCGCGCCCTATCCAAAATCGCTCGATCGCTTCGACTTCACCGCAGCGATGGCCGATGGCCTGAATGATGCGGACGGCGCTGCGCTTCTGACGGCCTTCAGCGCCTCATGCGTCGGCAAGGCGCTCGATCTTCTGCCGCGGCGTCCGAAGACGCTCTACGTCTCCGGCGGGGGCCGCCGCAATCCGACGCTGATGGCGATGCTTGGCGCGCGCGCCGGCGTCGAGGCGATCTCGGCCGACAAGATCGGCTGGCGCGGCGATGCGGTGGAAGCGGAGTGCTTTGCGTTCCTGGCGGTGCGCGCGCTGCGCGGCCTGCCGATCAGTTTCCCGAGCACGACCGGCGTGCCGCAGCCGATGACCGGAGGGCGTATCGCGGGTTAGCTTACCCTCCCCCTTGTGGGGCAGTGTTTACATTGGACTCGTGATGAGGTGTCTGTTGAAGAACAGTGCGAGGGTTATGTCGAGCATCTGATGGGTCTTCGAGAAGCGTTTGGAACGGCGATTGAACCGGGCAAGGTTGTCGCGGA
>Ga0180221_1000348_pt1 | contig 45562 bp, 37 predicted proteins | sample eDN5th37CKraftMG_FD_151339 | JGI IMG/M metagenome (GOLD analysis project Ga0180221, IMG submission 151339) | Enriched Miracle-Growth compost microbial communities from Emeryville, California, USA - eDNA 5th pass 37_C Kraft MG (version 2) (version 2) ...
TCTACCTGCGCGGCCTGTCGACCGGCGACTTCCAGCCCGCGTTGCGGCAGCTGCTCGGCGAGGACGCCGCCGGCCTATCGCCATCGTCGATCAGCCGGCTCTGCGCCGCCTGGGAGGCCGAGCACGCCCGCTTCCGGACCCGCTCGTTGCGGTTTCATCGCTACGCCTACTGGTTCGTCGACGGTGTCCACGTCTCCGTGCGCCTGGGTGAGGACGACCGGCTCTGCCTGCTCGTGGTCATCGGGGTGCGCGAGGACGGCACCAAGGAGCTGTTGGCGGTCGAGGACGGCTACCGAGAGAGCACCGAGAGCTGGGCGGCGGTGATGCGCGATCTCAAGGACCGCGGCCTCAACGAGCCCAAGCTCGTGGTCGGCGACGGCGCCCTGGGCACCTGGGCCGCGCTCAGAGACGTCTACCCGCAGGCGACCCGCCAGGCGTGCTGGGTGCACGCGATCGCCCGGGTGCTCGACGCGCTCCCGAAGCGGCTGCAACCGGAGGCCAAGAAGCTGCTGCACGAGATGATGGAAGCCCCGACCCGCCGCGACGCCAAGCGGGGGCTGGAGCGCTTCCGCGAGACCTTCGACGCGAAGTACCCCAAGGCGACCGCCAAGCTCGACCGTGACTGGCAGCACCTGACCGCGTTCTACGACTTCCCGGCCGAGCACTGGCGCCACCTGCGGACGTCTAACGCGATCGAGAGCAGCTTCGCGACCGTCAAGCTCCGCACGCGCGTGACGAAGGGGGCCGGCAGCAAGAAGGCTGCCCTGTCGATGGCCTACAAGCTCCTCGACGCCGCCCAGGAACGCTGGCGGCGCTTCAACGGCCACGAGCTCGTCGCCGACGTCCTCGCCGGCGCGAAGTACATCGACGGAGAACGCGTCACCGACAACAACAACAAGACCACCGACGAGAAGGTCGCCGCCTGACGATCCTTCACCGCCTCATCCACAACTCTTGACAGTTGCTCCCCCGCCCGCAGCAGGAGCGTGCCTCGGATGCATCGCTGCGCGTCCGCCTGGCAGCCGCTCAGCAGACGAGCGGCGACGTCCGGCGCGAGAACGAGCAGCTGCGCGCTGAGATCCGGGCCCTACGCGAGGAGATCGGCCGGTTGCGCGGCGAGCTGTGGGAGCAGCCGCGTCGTGCCTGACACGCGACCGCGGCGGGGTACCGCACGCGCTTTCATCGCTCGCCGTCAATCACATCTGCTACGGTCAATGCATCGTGGATGTCGTCGACTTGCGCACCGTCCTGTTTCACGGGCTGTCGGACCCGAGCCGACAGCGGATCATCGATCTGCTGCGCGGCGGCTCGCTGCGGGTGACCGACGTCGTTGCCGCGACTGGCCTGTCGCAGCCCAACGCGTCGACGCACTTGGCCTGTCTGTGGGAGTGCGGGCTGGTCGAGCGAGAGCGCCGCGGTCGCGAGGTCCACTACTGGCTGGCCGACGGCGTGGAGGGTTTGCTGGCGGTCAGCGACGCGCTGCTTGAGCGGGCCGGCGAGCGGATCATCAGCTGCCCCAACTACGGCCGCGGCCGGCGCCGCGATGCGGCATGAGCTGCGGCTGTGAGCCCGAGCCGGAGGTCGCGCGCGGCCTGAGCTGGCGGCAAGCGACCTACCGCTTCGCGCCGCTGCGCAACGCGCTGATCGCCGGGCTGCTGCTCGCGCTCGGCATCATCCTCGAGGTCGCCGGCGCCCCCGAGGGCGTGGCGATCGCCGCGTTCGTCGCGGCGATCCCGATCGGCGCCTGGTTCTTTGCCAAGGAGGGCGTGGAGGAGTTCGTCGAAGAGCGCGAGATCGGCATCGAGGCGCTGATGCTCATCGCCGCCGGCGGCTGCATCGTCTTCGGGCTGTGGGAGGAGGCCGCCGCGCTCGTCTTTCTCTACGCGCTGGCCGAGGCCATCGAGGAGCTCACCTTCGCGCGCACGCGGTCGGCCATCCGCGATCTGCTCGACCTCGCCCCCAAGCAGGCGCGGCGCCTGGTCGACGGGCGCGAGGAGGAGATCGCCGCCGAGCAGCTGCGCGTCGGCGACATCTTCGTGGTGCGCCCGGGTGAGGCGCTGCCGACCGACGGGGTCATCCGCCTGGGCCAGACGACGCTCAACGAGGCGCCGGTCACCGGCGAGTCGGTGCCGGTCGAGAAGGGACCCGGCGACGACGTCTTCGCCGGCACCGTCAACGGGGCGCGCGGCATCGAGGTCGAGGTCAGCCGGCCCTACGCCGACAACACGCTGCAGCGGATCGTCGCGCTCGTCGAAGACGCCCAGAGCCAGAAGTCGCGCGCGCAGCGGTTCGTCGATCGCTTCGCCACCCGCTACAGCCCGGCGGTGCTGCTCGGCGCCGTGCTCGTCACGGTCCTCGGTGGCCTGATCGACGGCGACTGGACCGAGTGGGCGCTGCGCGGCGTGACCGTGCTCGTCGCCGGCGCGCCGTGCGCGTTGGTGATGTCGGTGCCGGTCGCCGCCGCGGCCGCGATCAGCCGCGCCGGCCGCGAAGGCATCCTCATCAAGGGCGGCCTGCAGCTCGAGGCGCTCGGCCGCATCCAGGCCGTCGCGTTCGACAAGACCGGCACGCTGACCAAGGGCCGCCCGGAGGTCACCGACGTCGTCGCCCTAAACGGCCACGACCGCCAGCAGGCGCTGCGGCTCGCCGCCGCCGTCGAGGCGCGCTCCGAGCACCCCCTCGCCCAGGCCATCGTCGCCTACACCGCCGCGCAGGGCATCGAGCCGCCGGCGGCCGCCGAGCACGAGGCGCTCGTCGGCCACGGCGCGAGCGCACGGGTCGACGGCCGCGAGGTGTGGGTCGGCAGTCCCGAGCTCGTGGGCCAGCGCGCCGCCGGCGCACCGCTGCCCGGCGACGTCGAGCGGCTGCAGGATGAGGGCAAGACCGTCGTGTTCGTCGGCGCCGGCGAGCAGGTGCAGGCGCTGATCGCCCTGCGCGACGAGCCTCGCCCGGAGGCCGCGCAGGCGATCGCCGAGCTGCGCCGCCTCGGCATCGGCCACATCTCCATGCTCACCGGCGACAACCACCGCACCGCGCGCGCGATCGCCGCCGAGCTCGGCCTCGACGCTGAGTTCTCCGAGCTCAAGCCCGAGGACAAGGTCGCCCAGATCACCCGCCTGCAACAGCAGCACGGCGCCGTCGCGATGGTCGGCGACGGCATCAACGACGCCCCCGCGCTCGCCACCGCCGATCTCGGCATCGCGATGGGCACCGGCGGCACCGACGCCGCGATCGAGGCCGCCGACGTCGCGCTGATGGCCGACGACATCACCAAGGTCGCCCAGGCGCTGCGCCTCGGCCGCCGGGCCACCAGCATCTCCCGCCAGAACCTGCTGTTCAGCGTCGTCCTGCTTGCCGTGCTCATCCCCAGCGCCGTCGTCGGCCTGCTGACCGTCGTCGTCGCCGTCGCCGTCCACGAGGTCGCCGAACTGCTGGCCGTCGGCAACGGCGTCCGCGCCGCCAAGCGCCCCGCCGCCCCGAGCCCCCAGACCGCATGACGAGCCGACCCGCGCCGCGCCTGCTGCTGGCCATCGGCGCCGCGCTCGCCGTGCTCGCCGTCGACGCGCTGACCAAGCAGCTCGCCGAGCACCACCTCACCACGCCGCTGGACCTGCCGCTCGGCGCCCAGCTGGCGATCGGCCACAACAGCGGGATCGCCTTCGGCGCCCTGGCCGACGCCCCCGCCGGCGTCGTCATCGCCATCGCCGCCTCCGCCATCGCCGCGCTCGCCGCGGTGGTGCTGCGCGGCTGGCTCGATGCGAGTGGCGTCGTGATCGGCCTGCTCGCAGGCGGCGCCCTCGCGAACCTGCTCGACCGGGCCGCCGACGGCCACGTCACCGACTTCATCGCCCTGCCGCACTGGCCGACGTTCAACGTCGCCGACATCGCCATCACCCTTGCCGTGCTCGCCCTCATCGCCGGCCTCGGCGGTCGACGCGCCCCCCGCACGAGCCGAGCGACCGCCGCATGAGCACCCAACCAGACCGTTACGTCCCCGCCGCCGGACGCCGCGCCTTCACCGGCGCCTACGACCTCGTCCTCGCGACCACCATGCGCGAGCAACGCTGGCGCCCCGCGCTCGTCGACCGAACCCTGCGCGACCTGCCCGCCGGCGCCACCGTTGTCGACGTCGGCGCCGGCACCGGCACTCTCGCCATCGCGCTGGCCGTCGCGCGCCCGGACGCCAACGTCATCGCCGTCGACGGCGACCCCGACGCCCAAGCGCTCGCCCGCCGCAAGCCCGGCGCCGACCGGGTCGACTGGCGCGCCGGACTCGCCCAGAGCCTTCCCCTGCCCGACGCCAGCGCCGACCGCGTCGTCATGTCGCTGCTGCTGCACCACCTCGCCCCCGACGCCAAACGCACGGCGCTGCGCGAGGCCCACCGCATCTTGCGCCCCGGCGGCCAGCTGCACATCGCCGACTGGGGCAGCCCCGGCGACCCGCTCATGCGCGCCGCCTTCCTCGCGCTGCAGCTCATCGACGGCTTCGCCGGCACCCGCGACCACGCCGCCGGCCGCCTCCCGTCCCTCATCGCTCAAAGCGGCCTGACCCACGTGACCACCCACACGCGTCTACGCACGGCCTGGGGCCGCCTCGAGCTGCTCAGCGCCACGCGACCCTGAACCGTCACTTCAGCCGGCACGGCTCGACGCCATGGCGCGGCGCCCCCGAGACGACAGCGCAATCGTCGAACCGGTTGCGCCCCGCGCCCGCAGAATCGTCGCCTTCCGTGGCCATTCCGACGCAGGCCTCGGCGTTCTGGCCACATGTAGCCGGCACGGAGAGCCCACGAGATCGGCGGTGTCGGCTGCGGGGTGAACATAGACTGCGAGAACCTGCCGTGCCCATGCTCCGGGGCGCCCACCCCGGCGCCCGACACGCCGGCGCCCGCCCAGCCGCCCGAGCCGCAACCGGCGCCACCCCCGTCGACGCCCGCGAACGACGAGCCGCCGCCGACCTCGACGACGGATGAGCACTGCACCACGACTCGCCGTGTGGTCACCGTCACGCTCGATCGCCGCCGCCACCGAGCGGTCCTTGCGCACATCCGCCGGGCCATCCGGGCTGGCTGGCCGCGCGTGCTGACCGTCAACCGGCCCGGGGCAGACGAGCGCCGCGACCAGCTGCTCGACGACTCCCGCTACCCGACCCGGCCGGGCATGGACCGCGACGAATGGCCGATGGCCTTCGCCCGCACCAGCTGGCGCGCACACGTCGCCTACGTCCCCTCGCGTCAGAACCGCAGCGCCGGCGCGATCATCGCTAACCGCCTGCGCCCCTACTGCGACGGCACTCGGTTCCGCGTGAGCGGTCGCCGAGCGGCCGGCAAGCGGAAGGCGCGGACGGTCGCTCGCTCCGCGGCGCTCGGGAGCGAGGCCGCCGCACGCAGCTACCTGCTCAGCCCCACCGGACGCATCGGCCCCATGTATGTCGATCGCGCCACGCCCAATGACGTCCGCGCCGCCTTCCGCGCACCGAGGTCCGAGCGTGTCGTCGAGAGTCTGCGCGCGCGATGAACGACCCAGTCTGGCGGGTTGTCGTGAATCGTCGGGTTGACGACGTCGCGGAGGCACTGGAACAAGCCCATGTCGTCCCGATCTCCGGCCACGGGACCGCGTCGTCATGGAAGTCGACGTTGCTGCTCCGCGCCCCCGATGAAGATGCGGCGCGAAAGAGGGTGGAGGACGCACTCGCCCCTCAAGCCTTCGTCGACACCGTCGAGCGCGTGCCGGCCTACGTTTCTGTGCCGATTGATGAGGCGCTGCGCAACGCGTTCATCCGTGCCGCTGGGACAGACTCCCGCATTGGCGGAGTTATCGATGATGAGCAGGGACATATCGAGGCGTACTTCGTGTTGGACTCCAAGAGCCCACCCGAACTGCGCAACGAGACGCGCGGCCTCTATGAGCGCGTTCTCCGTGACGCGCGTCTACCTCCAAAGCTGCCCGAAGCCCTGTACATCACTGGCCTTCACGGGTTTCCGGAGTTCGAATCAAGAGCGCGGAAGCTCCAGTACGAGGCGCACAGGCTGTGGCCTGACCCCCTGAGTTCGGTCCGGTGCTTGTGAGAGTTCTACCCGCCCACGATCATGGGCGAGGAAGGAACCCACGGCATGAAGCGACGCAGGCACACGCCGGAGCAGGTCATCCGCAAGCTGCGGGAGGCCGACCGGATGCTCGGCGAGGGCAGGACGATCCCGGAGGTCGCCAAGGCGCTGGAGATCAGCGAGAACACGTATCACCGCTGGCAGCGCCAGTACGGGGGGATGAAGGCCGACGACGTCAAGCGGCTCAAGGAACTCGAGCGCGAGAACGCCAGGTTGAAGCGGATCGTCGCCGACCAGGCGCTCAACATCGACGCCTTGAAGGAGGTCGCGAAGGGAAACTGGTGAGCCCGGCCCGGAGGCGTCAGGCGGTCGCGATGCTTTGCGACCGCCTGGGCATCTCCGAGCGCCGGGCGTGCCGGTTCATCGGTCAGCACCGCTCGACGCAGCGTCATGAGCCCAAGCGGGCGACCGACGATCAGGCGTTGCGTGCGCGGCTGCGCGCGTTCAGCGCGGAGCGCCCGCGCTGGGGCTACCGCCAAGCGCATCATCGGCTGCGCGAGGAGGGCTGGGCGGTGAACCGCAAGCGGGTGCAGCGACTGTGGCGCGAGGAGGGCTTGCGGGTGCCGCGGCGTGCCCGCAAGCGCCAGCGGCTCGGGGACTCGACCGTGCCGGCGCGGCGGCTCCGGGCGGAGCGTCCCAACCACGTGTGGGCGCTGGACTTCCAGGCCGACCAGACCGCCGATGGCCGCATGCTGCGGCTGCTCAACGTGGTCGATGAGTTCACCCGTGAGGCGCTCGCGATGCTCGTGGAGCGCAGCATCGACGCCGACAAGACCGTCAGCGTGCTCGAGGAGGTCCTTCGCGACGACCCCGTCGAAGCTCGCGTCGTCGAACGGGAGCGGCTCGTCGACGCGATGGACCCGCGCGTCGCGGCCGCGGGCGCGGGCGGCGCGGATCGCGTCCTCGGAGCTGTCGATTCCGACGTAGTCGGAGAAGTGGTCGCCGAGCCACGCGGTCCCGCAGCCGACGTCGAGGACCCGATCGGTCGGTGCGAAGTGGCGCGTGACGTCGCGGAAGTAGCCGGGCTCCTTGTGCCAGTCGAAGTAGCCGCCCGCGTCCTGCGCCTCGGCCGAGGCGTCCTCGCGGCGGGCGTGGACCCAGAGATCGCCGTCGCGTCGTCCGCTGGCAACGATCGCGAACCCGTGGTCGGCGAAGAGGAGCCGCAGGCTCTTGGCCGTGAACGGTCGGCGCAGCTCCGGGTCGTTCCAGACGCGGCGGCCGGCGTCGGGCGCAAGCGCCAGCACGGCGCCGTCGGGCCGCACGACGCGGCGCAGCTCGGCCGCCCAGGCCGTGGGGTCCTCCGCGCGCTGCAGCGGCCCCGCGACGACCAGGGCGTCGACGGTGCCGTCGGCATGGGGGAGCGGGAGCGGCGTCGCCGGGTCGTCGATGACGAGCGGCGACTCGAGCCGGAGCTCTCGCGCGAGGTCGGGAGCGGCCATCAGCTTCCCGGCCGCAGCAGCACGGCGACGGTCTGCTCGATCGGGCTGACCGCGTAGACGATGCGCGAGTTCGGCGCGATGGCCACCGACGAGACGCCGACGAGTCCGCGGCCGGCGACGCAGCTTCCGAAGGCGTCGATGCAGCCCTCGGGCGGTGCCACGGGCGCGAGGTCGCCGCCGAAGGCGCGGACGAATGCGCTGACGGAGCTCGACGCCGGGTCGGCGAGGAACGCTGCATCCCCCGCACGCGTGACGGCAATCGCGTTGGGAGCGATGAGCTGCGGCACGGGGCTGCAGAAACGAGCGACGTACAGGCCCGAGCCGTAGCAGCCGATCTGGTCGAGCGCGCCGTTGGTCCCGCGCGAGAACGCGGTCACGGTCCGGTCGTTGACGGCGACGGCGTAGACGTTGGCGTCATCCGGACTGACCCCCACATCGACGGGTCCATCGAGGGCGCTGGCACCGCGGCAGCGTCCGCGGCTCGACTTCCCCACGCATCCCTGGGGCTGCAGCCGCCCGCTCCGGCTCCGCGTGAGGATTGCCACCGCATCGTCGTCCTTGCCCGCCACATAGACGTTCCGGCCATCGGGAGCCACATCGACGGAGACTGCGCCACCGAGCCCGTTCGCGCGGCGGCAGTTCGCCAACCCGACGCGGCGGGCGGCCGACGCGGCGGCGACGCAACCGCCCGGGCCGCGCAGGACCTCGAGCGACGAACCGTCGCGCCGGATCCCGACGACCGCATCGCGGTCACCGAGCGCGACGTATGCCGTCGCACCGTCGGCGCTGATCCCCAGGGCGGTCGCGCCCGCGAGAGAAGGGGTAACGCGGCAACGCTCGGAGCGGCGCGCGCTCGTTCGACTCGTCGTCAGACAGGAGCGGAAGCGCAACGTGCCCGTGCGCCGGTCGCGCTCGAGCAACGTCAGCGCCCCGCTACCGGGCGCGAGTGCGAACAGCCAGCGACCGTCGCGCGAGAGCGCGAGGTCGGCGACGCCGTTCAGCGCGCCGCCCCGACGGCATCGCGGCGACGAGGACGCGATGCAGTCTCCATACACGAGACCGCTCGATCCCTCCGCGCGCAGCCGGATCACCCGATTGGCTCCCGGGGCGGCGACGTAGAGATCGCGGCCGCTGCGGTCGATGACTGCCGCGCTCGGCTTCCAGAGCCCAGGGACGACTCGGCACGGCGGATTCGACTTGCCCTCCTCGGGCATGACGCATGCCGTCTCCCCCGGCGCCTGCGAGAGGGCCGGAGGGATCGTCTGCGCGGCCGACGGCGCCACGAGGCCGAGGACGCAGATCATCATCGCGGGCAGACCGCAGAGCAAACCCCTGAGCATCCGCGGCAGTATGTCAGCGTGCCGCTGACGTCCCCTTCGACGAAACCGCCAGTGCGCCCGCGCGTCCACGGGCGCGTGTGGCAGGCCGCCCGTCGGCGCGGGGTCGCGCCCGTCCTGGTGGCCTTCGCGATCGCGTTCGTCGCCTACGCGGGAGCGCTGGTGATCATCGGCGCACAGTCGTCCGGCGACGAGCCCCATTACCTCCTCGAGGCCCGCAGCCTCGCGGAGACCGGATCGCGCGACCTCCGGGACGACTACGCGGATCCTGCGCGCGTTGCGTGGGCGCTCGGCGGCACGACGCCGGTCGAGCCGCACGCCTTCACGTACGGCGACAGCGACCGACTGATCTCGATCCACGGCGTCGGCCTGCCGCTGCTGCTCGCGCCCGTCGCGGCGGTCACGGATTCGGTCTTCGCCATGCGCCTCTGGTTGTGCATGTTGGCGGCTGCGGGCGCGGCGCTGCTCTTCGACGTGCTCCGTCTGCTCGGCGTCCTGCGGGGCGCCTGGCTCTGGGCGGTGTGGGCGGCGGGCGCCCTCTCGCTGCCCGCGGTCGTGTTCGCGCATGCCGCGTACCCGGAGTCGGTCGGCGCCCTGTGCGTGCTGGTCGTCGTGCGGGCGCTCCTGACCCGCCCGCCCTCGACTGCGTGGATGGCGGCCGGCGGCGTCGCCGCCGCCGCGCTGCCGTGGCTGCACGTTCGCTTCCTCCCAGTCGCGCTCGGGCTCGTCCTGGCACTGGCGGTGCGAGCTCGTCGCGGACGAGCCCTTGCTCTGGCGGTCGCGCCGACGGTCGTCGCGCTTGCCGTACTCGGTGCGTTCTGGGTCGACTGGTACGGCTCGCTCGATCCGCGGGCGCCGTATGAGGTGCCCCGCTTCGAGCAGACCGTCGCCTCGCAATTCGGGCTGCTCTATCCCAATGCGCTTGGGACGCTGCTCAGTCCCGACTACGGCTGGCTGCCATGGGCGCCGGTCGGGCTCATCGCCGTGGCGGCGCTCGGCTGGGTCTGCTGGCGCCGCGGCTGGTGGGCGGTGTGGGGGCTGCTGCTCGCGGGCGGCTATCTCGTGATGGTGGGGCTGTCGAACGTGTATCCGTCGTACAACCCGCCAGGGCGCTTCGTGATGCTGTTGCTCCCCGTCGCGACCCTGCCGCTGGCCTATGCCGTCGCGCGCTGGCGGGCGGCGCGCTGGGCATTCGTCCCGCTCGCCGTGCTGACCGCGCTGTGGCTCGTGGTCGGCGTGACCCGGTCGGAGCAGCTCGCGCCGACCGGCACCGGCGAGCCCGCGATGGCGCTGGCCGCGAACCTCGATGCGCCGTGGCCGAAGTTCGTGTGGGACGACCGCGAGCTGAACCTGCGGCACAGCGAGGGCACGTTGACATGGCGCGGGTTGCGACTTCCGCCGGCGACCTACGTGATCGCGTTCTCGGTGCGCGCGGCGTCCGACGTCCCACCCGACACGGTGGTCGCGAAGCTGACGGTGCGCGCGCGAGACGCGATCCTCCAGCGGCGTCCCATCCGCGCGGGTGAGCTGCCCGGCGGCGAGCGAACGTTCATCGAGCCCTTCCGGGTCGAGGAAGGCGCGGGGTCGGTCGATGTCGAGCTGACGCCGAGTGGACGCGCCGACGTGCGCTCCGGCGGCATGCAGATCGTCAGCGTGCGCAACACCCTCGGCGGCGCGTCGAAGGTCCGTTACGCCGACTGGGGGCTCACAGCGGCGTGGGTCCTGCTTCTCGGCGGACTGAGCGTGGCGATGGTGGTCGAGGATCGCCGACGCCCCGTGGCGTGACCCGCGCGTCATACTGCGGCGCCGCATGCCGCCACCCTTGCGCGAGCCGCGTCATGTCGGCCTGAACCTCGTCTTCCTCGTGCCCGGCGAGACCGGCGGAATGGAGGTCTACGCGCGCGAGCTGCTGCCGGCGCTCCGCACCGAGGCGCCGAACCTCCGTCTCACCGCGTTCATCAACCGCGAGCTGGCCGCGGCGGGACTGGACCGCGTCGACGGCATCGATGTCGTAACGGTCCCGGTCGGAGCGAGCAACCGCGTCGAATGGGTCCGCGGTGAGCAGGCACTGCTGCCGCGCATGGCGGCTCGTGCCGGCTGCGACGTCGTTCACAGCCTCGCGTCGACCGGGCCTATCACCGGGCGATTCCGTCGCGTCACGACCGTCCATGACCTGATCTTCCGGGCGGTGCCCGAAGCACATTTCGGCGTGCGCGCGCTCGGGATGCGCGTGCTGGTCCCGGCGGCGGTGAAGCGCTCCAGCCGGGTCGTCGCCGACTCGCGGAGCACCCGTGATGATCTCCTGCGCCTGTACCGGGTGCCGGCAACGCGGGTCGATGTCGTCCCGCTGGGGGTCCGAGTCGATCCGCACGCGCCGGCGGTCGATGCGGCGGAGGTACGGCGTCGCCATGACGCCGTGGGGCGCCCGCTCGCCCTCAGCGTGTCCGCCAAGCGGCCGCACAAGAACCTTGCGCGCCTGATCGAGGCGCTCGCACTCATCCCCGGCGACCGGCGGCCGGTGCTCGTGCTGCCGGGCTACCCGACGCCGCATGAGGCGGAGCTGCGTGCGCGCGCCGCGGCGCTCGGCGTCGCCGATGACGTGCGCTTCCCCGCCTGGGTCTCGGCGGAGGAGCTCGAGGGGCTCTACCGCGCCGCCGACGTACTCGTGTTCCCGTCCCTCTATGAAGGGTTCGGCCTGCCCGTGCTCGAGGCGATGGCGCGCGGCGTGCCGGTCGCTTGCTCGAACCGCAGCTCGCTGCCGGAGGTGGCCGGGGACGCGGCCGTGCTGTTCGACCCCGAGGACCCCAGCGCGATCGCTTCTGCGCTCGGCCGGCTCCTGACTGACCGGGAGGTCGCCGAGCGGCTGCGCGAGGCGGGTCCGCGTCAGGCCGCGCAGTTCACCTGGGAGCGCACGGCCCGTCTGACGCTCGACGCGTACCGGTCGGCGTTGGCCTGAGCGGGACCCGAGTACCGTGTCGCCGGCCCATGACGACGGCGAAGCAGGCACTCGAGCGCAGCGCTCCCCGCGACCGTGGAGCGGACGTCCACGTCCGTTCCGGTCCCCAGATGCGCGAGTACGCTGCAGCAGCGGACCGCATCGCCGCCGACCGTCCGGGACGCGTCCTCGACTGGGGGTGCGGCTTCGGCCAGATGTCGCATCTCCTGAAGGCCCGCGGGGTCGACGTCACCGCGCTCGAGCACGATCCGGAGGCCGTCGAGGGAACGCGTCCGCTCGAGCGCTACCCCGAGATCGTCGCGACGTTCACGCGCGAGCCCATCGCGCTTCCGTACGAGGATGGGACCTTCGACGCGGTCCTCTCGATGGGCGTCCTCGAGCACGTCCAGTTCCCTGAGCGGAGCCTTGACGAGCTCCACCGGGTCCTTCGCCCCGGCGGTCGGCTCTACGTCTACAAGCTGCCGAACCGCCGCTCATACCTCGAGTGGATCGCGCGACGCGCTGGGCTCTTCTATCACGGGCAGCTCCCCTTCGACGTGCTGTACACGCGGCGCTCGGCCCGCGAGCTCGTGGAGCGCCACGGGTTCGTCGTGGATGAGGTGCGGCTCGCGAACATGCTGCCGCTCGGGATCACGGCGAGCTGGGCTCAGCCTTCGGCCGGCGCGGTGTGGGCGGCCAACCGCGCCCTTGCACGGGTGCCTGGCCTCAACCTGCTCGCGACGAACGTCGAGCTGGTCGCTACACGGCGGTGACGCACTCAGTCGAGCAACGAAGCGAGCCGGGCGTCCCACGAATGCGCCTCGCGGGCTTCGCGCTGCGCTGCGTCCCCGAGGCGCGTCACCAGCGCAGGATCGTCCATGAGCCGTTCGAGCGCTTCGGCGAGGGCTTCGGGATCCTCGGGCTCCACGAGTAGCGCCGTGCGCTCGTGCTCGAGGATCTCGCCCATCTGGGCGACCCGCGAAGACACGATGGCGCGGCCGCTCGCCAGGTACTCGAAGATCTTGATCGGGGACCCGATGAAGTCCTTGACGTTCGCATGCGGCGATGCGAGGACGTCGCAGGCGGCGAGGTATCCGGGGACCTCGTCGCGAGCGACGAGGCCTGGCATGTGGCATGCGGAGAGGCATCCGGCCTTGTCGAGGATGCTGCGCACGATCGGCGCTTCCTCGCCATCTCCGAGCAGGAGCAGACGCGCCTGTGGGCGCCGCTGATGCAGGCGGGCGAATGCCTCCGCGAGATACCTGACTCCATGCCAGGGATAGAAGAGGCCGACGAACCCGATCACGAATGCGTCGGATTCGAAGGGCAGCTCCCGCGGCTCCGCCTCGGTGAAGCGCTCCACCTCGACAGCGTTGGGTGTGACGAAGAGGGTCTCGCGCACGGCGCCCACCGTGAGCAGATCCTTCGCGGCGTTCTCGCTAACCACCGCGACCCGCGTCGCGCTGCGGATCAGGAGCCGCTCGGTGGCCATTGCGAGCGCCGGAAAGCGAAGGCTTCCCCAGTCGGCGCGCCACTTCATCTCGGAACCGTTCGCTTCGAGCACGAACGGCACGCCCCAGCGACGGGCGAGCAGCATCCCTGCGAGGTTGTTGAGGCTGTACCGCTGGTAGACGAATGCGATGTCCCGCGGCTTTCGGGTCGGCCGTAGGCCCTGGAGGAGGCCGGAGAGGAACTCTGCGATCTCTACCGGCACGTTGCCGCGCAGCACCACCGGCAGGCGCTGTTCCTCCGCCTCGCTCGGCATGCCGGCGAGGCCGCCGGTGGTCATGAGCGTGACGGAGTGTCCGCGCCGGATCAGCGCCCGCAGCACGCCTTCGGTATGGGCCACAGATCCGCCGGCACCGAGGTCCGCGATAGCCAGATCGAGGTCCGAGCGAACGTAGGCGACGGTGCCGCTTCGCGCTGGCCGCCGAGCGTCGGGCTCGGCGTCGTCGGCGCACCGCGCGACGACTCGCGACGCGGCGGATGCGATCAGGTGAGACGCTGCGTAGAGCATGAGGCACCGCGCGGCGTCGACGACGGCCAGCGGGAGGGTCACCCGCCGCCGGATCGCCTGGGCTTGCGGATCCAGCAGCACGGCCGAACGGCCGCCGACGGCGCGGACGAACAGCAGAAGGAGACCGCGGACCCGGCTCAGCCCGAGATGGGGCTGTGCGATGACGGCGGCCGCATAGTGTGTCGCGCGGAGTCCGAGGAGCCAGCGCGCTGCGGCGAGCACCGTCCCGGGTCGGGAGCCGGCCGGTTTGGGCATCGACAGCATCCGCGCACCGTCCGGTCCGGGCAGCTCCTCGCTTAGACGTCCGTACGCCAGGACGTCCACGTCCATGCCGGGATACGCGTGCCGCACCCCGACCACCGCCGCATCGACTGCTGATCGGTGGCAGACGACGAGGCAGCGCGCGCGGTTCATGGCCGCGGGACGGTAGCAATCGCGGTGTTTCTCACCGCTCAGCCACGGTCCTCGGCCGAACCAGCGATCGGAAGTCGCTCGCACGGGGCACGAGCATGCGCAGGCCACCGATCTCGTGGCGGAACATCCGCAGGTGCAGGGCCAGGAGCAGCGCGTAGGCCGCGCTCGACGCGATCGACGCGATCACGGTCCCGACCGGATCGAGGAGGGCGACGTTGATCGCCAGGTTGATCACGAGCGCCACAGCCCAGAAGCCGACGATCTGCGTCGGGTAGCCGTTTGCGGCGTAGTGGTACGTGACCAGGTTCAGCATCCCCATGCAGAACGCGCCGGGAGCGAGCCACCAGAACAGCGGAACCGATGGGTCGAACTCATGCCCATACAGCGTCGTGATGAGCGGCGACGCGACCGCCGCTACCGCGGCGCACAGGGCGAGATAGCACGGCGCGAGCGTTCGGATGGTCTGGACCGTGAGGTCCGGGCCGGTCGCGCCCAGAATGCGGGGATACAGGTTGAGCGCCACGACGAGCGGGACCATGCACACCATGTCGACGAGCGTGACGGCGAGTGAGTAGAAGCCTGCCTCCCGGCTGCCCAGGATGCCGTTGACGAGCAGCACGTCGAGCCGGATGACGGCATACGAGAGCAGTCCCGTGGCCCAGATCTTGGCGGCGAAGCGGGCCATGCGCCGCATCAGCGCGGCGTCGGGTCCCGAGAGCGGCGGCCGGTGGCGCTGGAGCAGCACGAGATAGATCAGTGCCGCTGCGACCTGCGTGCCGAGCGTGACCGACAGGCACAGAGTCACGTCGAGCCCGGTGGTGGCTGACAGCGCCACGAGAGCGAGAAGCTGGAGCACCGTGGTCGACGCCTCGACTGCGTTGTAGACGACCATCCGCCCCTGGCCGAGAAAGACGCTCTGGAGGAAGAGCATCGACAGCATCGCCGGGACGATGCATCCGGCGACCGCCACCTCCGTCCAGGTCAGGCCTCGCACCGCAGAGGGGGCAACGCCGCGGATGGCGAGCATCAACGCGGCGAGGCAGCCGCCGGCGACGGCTGCGATCCAGAGGGAGTTCGTGACGAGCTTCCCGGTCGCGCCCGGCTCCCTGGCGGCGAAGAGCGGATTCGCTGACGTGATTCCGAGGCTTCCGACCTGCACGAGCATCGTGGCGAGGGCGACGGCGGCCGCGAACCCGCCGCGGCCCTGGGGTCCGAGCGCGCGGGCGATCACGATCGAAGAGGTAAGGCCGACGCCGAGCACGATGACCTTGTTGGCTAGCGTCATCAGCACGCCGGCGCGCATCGTCGGGCTCGAGGAACCGGGAGGTGCGGACGAATTCACGCGGCCATGCTCGCATGGCCGTCGCGGAAACGGACCATCAGCGCGGCCATACACTGCCGGCCATGTCCATCGGCTCGGCCCGCCGGTAATGCGTCCTACGCTGCTCTGCTTCGCCGGTGACGTCTGGGATGGCAACCCCCACTCCCGGCATCATCTGGCCACGCGCTTCGCCGCCGAGTTCGACGTCCTCTTCATCGAAGGCGTGCCGATGCGGTCCGTCGCCTACGGCGATCGACACGAGCTGCGCCGGATCGTCGGCAAGCTCCGCTCTCGCGCCAAGCTCCGGATGGTGCGGGAGGGGTTGCACGTCCTTCGGCCGCTGCCGGTGCCGCCCGCTGGACCGGTCGGCCGGCGGCTGCAGCTCGCAGCACTTCGGCACGCCGTGCTCGGCGCGTGCCGCGAGCTCCGCCTCGACGGTCCGCGAATCTCGTGGTTCAGTGTTCCGGTCGCCGCACCGCTGCGAGGCAAGCTCGGCGACCGTGCGTCCGTGTTCTACTACCAGGACCGCTACGACGCCTTCAGTCACGTCGATGCCGCGGCGCTCCAGCGGCACGTCGCCGACCTGGCTCGTGGGTGCGACCTCTCGATCGCGACCGCCGATTCCCTTGCCGCAGATCTTCGTGAGCACGGCGCTGAGCCGCTGGTCGTCCCGCACGCCGTCGATGTCGACCGCTTCGCTGGGACGTTCCCGATGCCTTCGGATCTCGCGGACCTGGAGCCGCCGCTGATCGGGTGCGTCGGGCTGATCGACGACTACCTCTCCTTCGACGCCCTCCGCGCTGTTGCGGACAGCCTTGACCAAGGGACGGTGGTCATGGTCGGCGGGTTCAACGTCGATCCGTCGACCCTCGAGCATCCTCGGATCGCGCTTCTTGGGCGCAAGCCGTACGCCGACATCCCGGCCTACGTCGCGCACTTCCGGACGTGCCTGATCCCGTTCGCCTTGAACCGGCTGACAGTCGGCGTGAACCCGATCAAGCTTCGCGAGTATCTCGCTGCGGGTCGTCCGGTCGTCTCCACAGCGCTGCCCGAAGTCGAGCCGTACGGCGACGTCGTGCGCCTCGTCCGCGAGCCCGGGGACTTCGTCGCCGCGGTGCGCGAGAGCCTTGCGCCCGACGTCGACGATGAGGCCGCGCGTGCGCGCCGCAGAGCGCGCGTCTCCGGGGAGTCCTGGGACGACGCGGCCGCGACCATCGCGGCACGCATGCACCAGCTGGTGGCGCAGAGCGGATCAGTCGCGCTGTCAGCGGTCGCCACGCGGTAGCGGAACCTCCACCACCCGGCCGTCGCGGAGGTTCAGGCGCAGCGCGTCGCGCTCGAGCCGCGCCGACGCTCCCGGCCGCAACAGCGACCACCCGAACGCGCGCCCCGGCTCGGCGTGCAAGGTCTGCTCGAGGACCGCAGCCGGGACGCTCGTCCCGAGGAACGGCGAGACGCGGCCCGTCTGCTCGGCGATGGCGACACCGTCGCCGAGCGGTTCGACCCGCAGTGGACCGGTGCGCGCTGGAGCAAAGTGCAGCCGCGTGGTGGCAGCGTGCGGACGTTCGCATTCCAGGGAGTCCACGACGACGAGTCCGTCGCCGGGGAGCCAGGCGAACAGTCGCTCGTGCACCACCGGATCTGCGAGACGTCGATACCCGTCGTGACGGGCTCGGACGAGCACGACGCCTTCGGTGCGGCGGATGTCGACGAGCTGCACCCGCGGCAGGAACGACGCCCGGAAGGGGCCCCAGAACCGGCATTGGTCCTCGTCGTCGACCGTGACCGTGTTGTGCGCGGCCGTGCCGCGGAAGGCGTTGCGCTCCCGGCCCGCGTACGTGAACGTCCCGGGATCCACGACGATCGGCTCGCCGTCCGCCCAGAGGACGAACGAGAGCGCGTCCGCGTGCGCGTGCGCAGGCAGATGCGCGGGCGCGAGCGGGGCGACGTCGAGCACCGCCTGATCGCCTCCGTGCCGGAGCACGACGTACCCGGTGGAGGGGAGGACGGTGATGGGGTCTTCCTTGCGGCGCTGGAGCGCAGGCCCTTCCCACGCGTCGTTCAGCAGCGGCAGCGCACCGTCCGGCCCGACGAGCGCCGCCTGCCATTCCTCCATCGAGCGGATGACCTGCGTGAGCCATGCGCGCGGTCGGCCCGTCGCTCTGTCGTCGACGGTCTCGAGCGCTCGAAGGTCGGACAGGATCGCCCGGTGGTATGCCGGGCTCCGCTCCTCGTGCCCTCCGTCCGGGAGGATCTGCCGTCGCAGCTCACGCTGGAGGAGCGTGTCGGCGTAGGTCCGCAACGGGCCCGACTCGAAGCAGGTCGCAGCGACAGCGAGGGCAACGGCGTTGCGCAGGACGTGGTTGCCACCGATGTCCCGTTCGACGCACCGCCGCAGGTACCGCGTCTGGAGCCATGCGCTCTCGCGCATCCTGGCCGTCAGCGTCCCCGGCAGCTCCGACGGCGCGGCGGACAACGCCGCGCACCAGGCGAGCAGGCGGCCGCTCAGCGGGTACGGGTGCCACGCAGGGACGTCGACGGCCGAGCAGTGTTCCAGCCAACTCCGCAGCACCTCGGACCAGAAGTCCCAGCCGGGACCGTTCGGACTCTCGGCGGCGAACCGGGCCAGCTCCCGGAACTCGTGGACATGGAAGGCGAAGAGCAGGCCGTCGTCTCCCGGCTCCCAGAAGGGGCGACCGTTGCAGAACGCCCGCTCCCGTCCCACGAAGCGAAACGTCGCGTCCAAATGCGGCGGCGGCGTCGGGCCTGACTGGGGCGCGTCGTCCAGTCCGAGACCGGACGCGACGGGCGACCAGCCCGGCGGGGGCTCCAGCCGCAGGCCCGCCGCCATGATCCGTGGCGGAACGGCCCGGCGGACCCGTCCGGCGAACTGGGACGGGCGCATCTTGATCAGGAGGTCGGCGTAGGCGGGCAGTTCGGGGGTGTTCATCGCAGCAGAGCGAGGGTCGACATCGAGGCGCTGGCGCATTCTCCTCTCGGGCGTCGCCGCTAGATTCTTCCGCTCGGGGCGCCTCCGGCCATTCGCTCGGCGCCACCAACGCGCCCGACACACCTGCCGAACGCTTCGTGACCCCGCCCCTCAGCCTGGTAGTCGGTTTGAGCGTTGCCGTGGCCGCGGCGTATGTCCTGACGCCCGTCGCCATCCGGCTCGCGGACCGCTGGGAATTCTACGACCGACCGGCGGGCTACAAGGGCCACGCATCGCCGACGCCGTACCTCGGCGGGCTCGCGGTGATCTCGGCATTCGTCCTGGCCGCGGCCGTCAGCGCGGGCCACGCGGACCGGACGCTTCCGCTCATCGCGGGCGTGATCCTGATGTGCGCGCTCGGCACGATCGACGACCGCTGGTCGCTGTCCCCGGGCTCGCGCGTTGCCGTCGAGGCGGTGCTCGCCACGGCACTCTGGGCCATCGGATTGGGATGGAACCTCGGCTTGGGCGGGGGTGTCGATCTGGTCCTCACCATCGTCTGGATCGTCGCGGTCGTCAACGCGTTCAACCTCTTCGACAACATGGACGGCGCCGCGGGGACGATGGCCGCCGTCGCGTCTGGCGCCGTGGCGGTGCTCGGGGTCGCCACGGACAACGTCTGGCTGGCGGCCATGGGCGCGGCGCTCTGCGGTGCGTGCGTGGGGTTCCTGCCGCACAACCTGTCGACGCCCGCGCGGATCTTCCTCGGCGACGGCGGCAGCATGCCCGTCGGGTTCGCGGTCGCGTGCCTGGTGATGATCGGGACGTCCGACGCGGCGGCCGAATGGCAGGCGCTCGCCAGCGGCCTGCTCATCGTCGGCATTCCCGCGCTAGACACGGCGCTGGTCGTGATCTCCCGGAGTCGCCGCGGCATCTCGATCCTCACCGGCGGCCGCGACCACCTGACCCATCGGACCCGCCTCTGGCTCCGGAATGCGCGTGCGGTCGCGATCGCCCTCGGCACCGCGCAGGCAGTCCTCGCCGTGCTCGCGATTGCCGCGGTGGAGAGCGGCCCGTCGCTCCTCGTCGCGGTCGTCGGTCTATATCTGCTCGCCGCCGGGACGGCGATCGTGGCCCTCGACGCGACGTACGAGTCTCGTCAGGACGAACTGACCGTCCGCGCAGTCGTTGAGCGCCCGTCTCTGAGATCGCGGCTGCCGTTCGTCCCCGTCGTCGCGCCGCTCGCGTTCCTGCTCGGGCTGTCGCCGTTCTGGGGCGGGTATTACGACTCGAGGATCTGGGCGCCCGCGGGTGCGATCGCGATCGTGCTCCTGATCGCGGCGTACACGGCGAATCCCGTCCGGCTCGGGCGTCCCGCGCTCACGGCGCTCGCTGCCTTGGCCGCGCTGAGCGCGTGGGCGCTGGCATCGACCGCATGGGCGAGTGCTCGCGAGGACGCGATCGTCACCGGCAATCGGCTGGTCGTGCTCACCGCAATGCTGGCGCTTCTACTCGTCCTCGTCCGCGACGTCCGCAGGGCGACATGGGCGATGGGGGCGGCGGTCGCCGGGACCGCCGTCGTGGCCGGATATCTGCTGTACCGCTTGGCGTTCGGCAAGGGAGTGGAGCTCTTCGTCCTCGGGCGGCTCCACGAGCCGCTCGAGTACATCAACGGTCAGGGGAGCGCGTTCGTCCTCGCGACGTTCCCCGCGCTGATCCTTGCCGCGCGGCGCGGTTCGCCGGCAATCAACGCCGCCGGCGCGGCGCTCGCCGTCGTGTTCGCCTCCATGGCATTGCTGTCGCAGTCACGAGGCGTCGCGTTGGCGGCCGCTGCCGGCACGCTCGTCTACCTCCTCGTCGGCCAAGGACGGCTTCGGCGAGCCGGGGTGTTCGCGATCGTCGCGGCCGCGGTGGCGGCGGCGGGGCCGGCGGTCTTCGACGTGTACCAGGCGAGTGCGGCGGCCGCGCTCGACGAATCGGTCGTGCAGCGTGCTGGCCGCGCGATCCTCGGTGCTGCAGTGGCAGTGGCAGTCGTGATCGCTGTCTGCCGCTGGCTCGAGGAGCGGATGCCCGTCGCTCGGCGCATGGTCGTCCGCCGCGCTTGGGCCGTGACTCTTGGAGTCGCGGCGGTCGGTGTGCTCGCCGTCTCGGCGGCCTCGATCGGCGCGATATCTGAGCGCGTGCAGCAACAGTACGACGCGTTCGTCCACGAAGGTGAGCCGAGCGGCCGGGAGAACCCGACGACGCGCCTCGCCTCCGGGGCCGGCAATCGGTACGGCTATTGGAAGATCGCCGTGGACGTGTGGCGCAGCGACCCCGTCGTCGGAGTCGGCGCTGGTGGGTACGCCATCCCGTACTTCGAGCACCGCGACACGCTCGAGGATGTGCGGCAGCCGCATAGCGCGGAGCTGCAGGTCCTCGCCGAGCTGGGCATCGTCGGAACGCTTCTGCTCCTGACGTTCCTGGGAAGTGTCGTGTGGGGGCTCGTACGCGCCACACGAGAGCGCAGCAGGAGCCGAGAGCCTCTGCTGGCGATCGCCGGGGCGGCGATGTTCGCGGCGTGGGTCACGCACACGAGCGTGGACTGGCTCCATCTCCTGCCCGGCGTGACGGGTGTGGCGCTCGTCGGCGTGGCGGCAGCGCTCGGGCCACAGGCCCGGCCCGCGCGTCAACCGGCTGTGCGGGGCGGCCGTTCGATGACGCCAGCGTTCGTCGTGGGCGCGGTGCTCGCCGTCGTCACGGCGGTCAGTGCGCTTACGATGCTCAGCCGCCAGGCCCTCGTCGAGCACTACGCACGCAGTGCACAACAGGCGCTCGCGACCGATCCGGCTCGCGCGCTGGAGCTGTCGAACAACGCGACGCGGCTTGATCGCGACATGATGCAGCCGTACTACGTGCGTGCAGCGAGCCTTGCACGGTTCGGCGACGGGCGGCGTGCCGCCGCGACGCTGGAAGCGGCGCTCAGGCGTGAACCGAGCAACTTCGTCACGTGGGCGCTGCTCGGCGATCTCCGCGTGCGGATGGGCGACGAGGCGAGGGCGAAGGCGGCGTACACGGAGGCCTCGCGGCTCAACCCTCGCGACCCCGAGCTCGCGCGCTCAGCAGCCGGCCGATGACCGCCCCGCTCGCGGGGGCGGCAGGCGGCCTGTGCATAATGACGTGATGCCGCGCCGCCTGTCCCTCATCGGATTCCTGCTGCTCGCGACCGTTCTCGCTCCGGGTCTCGCCTGGGCGCAGGACAGCGTCACGATCGACCCCGCGTCTCCAACCGGGAAGGAATACGAGATCCCGCTCGACACTGCTCGGCAGCAAGCTGGCAGTGCGCCGAAGAAGGACCGAAAGCCCCAGAGCCAGTCGAAGGGGTCGGACCGTGCGCCGCTCTTCGGCGAGGGCGTCGGGCCGGATTCGTCGGGCGGCAGTGCGCCGGCGACACCGCCGCCGGCCGACACGAGCGCTCAGTCGCCTGCGCAGCCGGCGCCTCCCGCCGAGCAGCCGGCGCACTCCCAGACCGGTGGCCAGCAGGGCACGTCGAGCGACAAGAAGCCCGAGCGGGGAGCCGAGAAGGCCGCGAAGGATCGTTCAACCGGCGACCGCGACCGTGATCGGCCCAAGGCCGACGAGCCGACGTCAGAGGAGCAGAAGACGGCCGTGGCACTCGCCTCGAACGAGGACGATGACTCGGGTTCGTCGTCGCTCAGTGGTGTTCTGATCATCGGCGCCGTGGTCGTGCTCGGAATCGCGCTCGCCATCGCCGGCGGGATCGCCCTCCGTCGCCGCGGCCGCTTCGGTCAGCGGCAGTCGTCCGGAGTCGCGAACTCGTAAGCCGCGATCACACGACGGCGGCGTCGGCCTGCTGGTAGCGCAGCACGTCGGCAAGGATGTCGTCGAGCGAGTGCGTTGGGCGCCATCCGAGCGCCTTCTCGATCTTCGTCGTGTCCGGGACGCGGCGAGGCATGTCCTCAAAGCCCTCCTCGTAGGCCTCTTCGTACGGAACGAACACGATCTCGGACGTCGCTCCCGTGATGTCGCGAACGCGCTCGGCAAGGTCGCGGATCGTGATCTCCTCATGCGCGCCGATGTTGAAGACCTCTCCGTACGCGGCGTCCTCGAGCGCCATCAGCCCGACGAGCGCGCGGACGGCGTCGTCGACGTGGCAGAAGCAGCGAGACTGGTTCCCGTCGCCGTGAACCGTGAGCGGCTGGCCGGCTAGCGCCTGACGGATCAGGCTGGGCACGACCATCCCGTAGCGGCCGGTCTGCCGGGGTCCGACGGTGTTGAACAGGCGCCCGACGACGGTCGGGAGCTTGCGCTCCTTCCAGTACGCCAGCGCGAGGAACTCATCGATCGCCTTCGAGCACGCGTAGGACCAGCGCCCCTTGGAGGTCGGCCCGAGCAGAAGATCGCCGTCCTCCCGGAACGGAAGGTCGGTCGACTTCCCGAAGACCTCGCTCGTCGACGCGATAAAGACCGGCTTGCGCTTCTTGCTCGCCTGCTTGAGCACGACCTCGGTGCAGTGGACATTGGTCTCGATCGTGCGAACCGGGCTCTCGACGATGAGATCGACCCCGACGGCGGCCGCGAGGTGGTAGACGACGTCCGCCTCGTCGACGAGCTCCGCCACGACCCCCGGGTTCGCGCACGACTCGATCGTGTACTCGAAGCCTCGGTGGGACTTCAGATGGCGGATGTTGTCGATCGACCCAGTCGAGAGGTCGTCGAGGACGTGGACGCGGTCGCCGTTGGCGATCAAGGCATCCGCGAGATGGGAGCCGATGAAGCCGGCACCGCCGGTGATGAGGTAGCGCATGCGAGGAACGGGTTCTACTGCGTCTGAGTTCGTCGTGCGGTCTCCAGCTACAGTCCGCCGCCGCAACTTCGCCGGCGGCTTGGAGTTTCGACGCTACATGCCAGCAATCATGGAACTGATCGGCGCGCGCTGGGCGCGTCATGTTGCACGCGCTCTCGGCATCGTCGTAATCGGCCTGGGGGCCACGGCAGGCTCCGCGCAGGCGGTCACGAAGATGTTCTGGGGCCCGACGACCGGTCTGAACGGACAGTCGGCCTTCCCGATCTACAAGCAGCTTGGCGTCGATCTCTTCCAGACGCAGCTCGACTGGCGAGCCGTCGCGCCGACGCGGCCGGCCAACCCCACCGACCCCGCGGATCCCGCCTATCAGTGGCCCGCTTCGCTCGACCAGGCGATGGCGGACGCGAAGAGCCACGGGATCGGGGTCGCGCTCATGGTGATCCGCACACCGGGTTGGGCCAACGGCGGCCGTGACTGGGAGTGGGCGCCTGAGAACCCGAAGGACTACGCCGATTTCCTGCGCGCGGCGGCGAAGCGCTATCCCTCCGTGCGCGTCTGGATGGTCTGGGGCGAGCCGAGCTTCAACACGAAGTTCCAGCCGAGCGGGGCGCAGACCTCGTTCCGGTCGACGCGCCTCTCTGCGGCCGCGAAGCGCGGTCCGCGGACGTACGCCCAGTTGCTCGACGGCGCCTACGCCGCGCTCAAGGCCGCGAATCGCCGCAACCTCGTGGTCGGTGGCATGACCGCCGTCACGGGTGACATCCGCCCTGAGAACTGGGTCCGGAACATGCGCCTCCCGAACGGGAAGGCCCCGCGGATGGACATGTACGGGCACAACCCGTTCAGCGCGCGGCGTCCGAACCTCCGCAACCGTCCGTCTCCGCAGCAGGCGGTTGACTTCTCCGACCTCGGCCGTTTCCAGAAGGTCGTCGATCGGCGCCTCGCGAAGCCCCGAGGCAAGCGGACGCTGCGCCTCTATCTGTCGGAGTTCACGATCCCGACGGCGCCCGATTCTGAGTTCAACTTCAGGACCACCCCGGCGACCCAGGCTTCATGGATCAGGAGCGCCTTCCGGGTGGCTCGCCAGGTCCGCGCCTACGGCCTCGGGTGGATCCATCTCTACGACGGCGATCTGGTCAACAGTGGCAGCATGGGCGGCCTCCTGACGGCGGACGGCCAGAAGAAGCCTGGCTTCACGGCGTTCCAGCGCGCGCGCTGACCTCCGATGTCGTCACCATCGGCTGTGGCGGTGCGTCGCGCATGCGCGCTGCACCGCCACGGCCGACAGGACGAGCGCCGCAGCCTCGATGGATAGGAGCCAGTTGGCAGCCGATATGGTGGGTTGGACCGAGAGGAACAGCACGGGTGCGGTGACGATCGGGGTGAGAGCCCACACTCCAAGCGCCGCCTTCGGGCGATCGAGCGCGACAAGCGCCAGCGTGTTGACGAAGCCGCCCAGCGCCAGGATCGCGCCCGCGCTCAAGGCCGCGGCCGCTGCAACGGGTAGGACGGTTCCGGGGCCCACGACGATCGCTATCAGCGCACCCTGAAGCGCCGCGCCGATCGCGCCGGCCGCGACAGCCGCGAGGACGACTGCCATTGCGCCGGAACGGACGCGTTTCGCAGCGACGGTCGCATCGCCCGTGGCCGCGAGCTCTCGGATCGCTGCAGAGACCCTCGTCGTCATGCTCGAGGCGAGTGACATGGGCACGCGCAGCACCGCGAGCAACCCGAACGTCGCGGTCACGGTGGCCGGGGCTCCGTTGAGCGCAGCGACGACGATCGGCGGAGCCGCGAGGAGTGCTTGCGCGAGGCCCTGGCCGGCAGCCGTGGTGACGACGCGCCCGACCGCTTGTCCGACGGAACGGTCGCGCGCTGCGAGATCTGTCCTGAGGTCGGCGACGCCCCGCCAGGCGCGTATCCACAGCGGTGCGATCAGTCCGCCAAGCGGCAGCGCCGCCGTGTACGCCGAAACGCCGAGACCGATGCCCGCGAAGGTCGCTCCAGCAGCGAGTCGCACGAAGTTCTCCGCCACGATCGACGCCGCCGTCGCGTCGTACCGACCGCTGGCCGCCAGGATCCCCCGTAGGACGCCCGTCGCCGCGCATGCGAGCACCAGCGCCGACGCGATGAGCGCGAAGACCGGACTGCTGTCGTCGAACAGCGCACCTCTCGCGGCGTACGCGCCGATGCCGACCGCAGCCGCGCCGAGCGATACGAAGGCGGCTACTGCGAGACTCGCGGCGCGGAAGTCCCGGCGCGGCAACGGAGCGGTTCGCAGCTGCAGTACCCACTGCTCCAACGGGAACCCGAACAGGGCAACTCCGAGGAACCACAGGCTGAGGAGCACCGTCGCAGGAGCGAAGTCGGCTTCTCCGTAGACCCGGCTCCCGACGACGACGTACGCGTAGATCAGCGCGCTACTGAGCACTGCTGACCCGGCTAGCAGCGCCAGCGCCAGCGAGGAACGTCGCCGCCGATGCTTGCTCAACGTCAGCGCGAGTCGTCGCTCCGCTGTCGCGGAGGCGGGAGCGCGATCGCGCGGTCGATCCGGACCTCGGTTCGCCAGGATCCAGACGGCTCGTTCGCGACGACCAGTGTGTACCGGCCTCGCTCGGGTGCGGCCACGGTTGCCTCGAAGTTCCCTCGCTCCTTCACCACCACCGTGCTCGTCCACGTGTTGTTCAACAGAAGACCGACCATCAAGGCCCCCGTCGTGAGCGTCCCTTCGACGGTGACGCGCTCGCCAGCAGCCAGCACGATGGGCGGTGCAGCTGCGAGATACCCGGCGGGCGCGTCGGGCGTGCCCTCGTAGGACCATCCCGACTCCTGCAGCTTGACGCCCGGTGCGAGATACGGACTGGGGGCCCACGGAAGCGAAGGCTGTCCGACGATCTCCGCTCGTGTTGGAGCGCGCACGTCCTGAGCAGCCAGAACGGCGCGCCCGAATGGGAACAGCGGCGCAGCCTTCTCCCAGGTGAACGTCTGGTACATCGGCAAGTCGGACGCCGCCCGTGGCACTCGCAGGTTGAGGAGGAGCGGGAGTCGATGCGTGTCGGTGATGATCGCGGCAGACCGCAAACACGCACCCTGTCCCCGGCCAAGCTGTACGCCGACGAACCGCTGATCGGCGTTGCGGAAGACGAGTGCGTACGCATCGACGGCGGACGGCCGGTCCGGATCGAATCGAATGTCCAGCGGCGTCGAGTAATCCGTCACTTCGGGCCCTGCGCCTTCATACCGCAAGACGGGCTGCAAATCCGCGACCGGGCAATCGCGAGGATCGAACTCGAGCGCGAGGTACGCGTAACCGGGAGTGCCCTGCTCTCGCCATAGGAGCGCCGGATCCGCCCGGAGCAGGACATCTCCGTCGCCGGTGCGCTCTGGGACGAGCGCCAGCGTCTCTCGAGGCGCGGCGTCGTAGCGCTTCAGCAAGTCCTTCACATGGCCGGACTGATAGGCGCGTGCAGCAGCGAGCGGCCCGACCGCCAGGAATGTGACGGTCAAGAGCGCCACGCAGGCACGGAGGAGCATGGGTGCCGCCTTCTTGCGCCAACGTCGCGGGAACATCGCGGATAACCCGCTGGCACCGCCGCGAGCATCGGCGACGAGCCGTCGAACCTGATCCCGATTCCGCCATGTTCCGCGCAGCACGACGAATGCGGCGCGCGCGCAAACCGCAAGCGCGAGCCACCACAGCAACTCGAGGTAGAACACGTGCCGCGTCGCGTACTGGAGCGCGCCGAGCCCTCCGAGGTAAGCGACAGCGAATACGGCGAACGCCGCAAGCTTGAGTCGGACGGCGGCCAGAACCGCGACCGCAAGCAGCACGACTGTGAGAGATCCTCCAGGCAAATGGCGTAGCGGCCCGGTGATCCGTCGCGCCGCGTCAGAGACCAAGTGTCCGTCGTCGCCGACGACGCCACGGCCGATGTTGAGCGACTGGACGATCGCGGCCTCCGTTCGCACGATGAAATCCGCCGGGAGGTTCGTAGTCGTCGCGCGGTACAGCGAAGACGCCGAGGCGTCGAGTTGCTTGCTCGGATACGCGATCTTGCCTTCGTATCCATCGATCAGGGCTGCGTGCGCTTGGATCGTCAGAGTCGCGTACTCGTCGTTGTAGAAACGCCCGGTCTCATACAGTGGGTCCTCGAGACCGAGTGCTTCGGTGAAGGGGGGCATCAAGCCGTGGATCGTCACGAACGCGGCGTTGCCGCCCTCGCTGTAGAGCCGGAGCATCGGAGAACCGACGATGCCGAAGGCGACCACGAAGACGAGGATGGCGGCGGCTCGCGCGCGCCACTGCAGGCGCAAGCTGCCGGGGGCGAGTAGGGCCACGGTGGCGACGAAGAACGGCACGACTGCCAGAAGGTCCGTGCGGAACCCGAGTCCGATCCCCGCCGCGATTCCGGTTGCGCCTGAAAGGAGGATAAGTTGCCGGGTTCGCAACGTCTTCGTCACGACGATGGCCGCCGCGAGCAGTAACGCCAGGATGAACGGGGCCTTGGCGTAGTCCCTGAGGTGCGGCAGCATGTCGAGTTGCGTCGGGGAGAGCGCGACGAGCAGTGCTGCGACGGCTGAGATCAACGGGCCCACTATGAGCCGGAAGAGCCCGAACACCGCGAGTGTGGAGAACGCCAGCAGAACGCCGAAGAGCGGCGCGAGGGCCTCCCAGCTGACGCCGGTCACACGCCAGAGTGCTGCGGCGGTCAGGAACAGATACCGCTCGCCCTCAGCGAAGATGTCGAGGTCGTCCGGCCGGGCGGCGGTGACGCCTTCGTCGCAGTCGTACGACTGCGCGTCGTCCGCGAGGAAGGACTGCAGCGCGCGGTCGGGCCGCTGAACCCCTTCGAAGCTTCCACCGCACGCCAGGCGCACGGCCGGCGCGAACTCGTACTGGTAGTAGTCGCCGTCGCCTTCTTTGAGGATCAGCGAGGTGCCGGTGGCGAACGCGACCACCGCGAGCACGACAGCTAGGGCTATATCCTGGGTACGGCGCCGGCGGAGCCGCCGAAACAAGCGACCGACGGCTGCAAACTTGGGCAGCGCCATCTGCCGCCCGAGAGTATCCGAGCCCCGCGTTCGGCGCCCTTCAGCGAAGCTGCTGATCGACTAGGGTCCGCGGCTGGTCCGTCCTTGGCTCTGAAGTCTTGAACCAGTCCGCAATCCCTTTCAACCGCCCGCACCTCGCGGGCGCTGAACTCGATCTGATCGAACAGGCGGTGCTCGGGTTGCACACGTCTGGCGACGGTCCCTTCACCCGTCAGGCCTCGCGTCTCCTCGAATCAGCCACCGGGACGGCGCGCGCGCTGCTCACGACGTCCTGCACTCACGCCCTCGAGATGTCTGCCGTGCTGCTCGATCTCCGGGAGGGCGATGAGGTGATACTGCCGTCGTTCACCTTCGTATCGACAGCGAACGCCATCGTGATGCGTGGGGCGACCCCCGTCTTCGTGGACATTCGGCCAGACACCCTCAATCTCGACGAGCAGCTGGTCGAGGCGGCGATCACTCCGCGCACGCGAGGCCTGATCGCGGTTCATTACGCGGGGGTCGCATGTGAGATGGACACGCTCCAAGCGATCGCAGAGCGCAACGGTCTATGGCTCGTCGAAGACAACGCGCACGGCCTCAACGGTCGCTACCGGGGTCGCCCGCTCGGCTCCTTTGGCGAGCTCGCGACGCTGTCGTTTCATGAGACGAAGAACGTCCACTGCGGGGAAGGCGGAGCGCTGCTGGTCAACGACTCCGCCTTGGTCGAGCGTGCAGAGGTGCTCCGCGAGAAGGGGACGAACCGCAGCCAGTTCTTCCGCGGCCAGGTCGACAAGTACACATGGGTGGACGTCGGGTCGAGTTGGCTGCTTGCCGACCTTCTCGCCGCGTATCTCGTCGGACAGCTCGAGGCGCTCGACGACATCCAGGCGCGGCGCCACGGAATCTGGGATCGCTACGCGCACGAGCTCAGGCCGTGGGCCGCGGACAACGGCGTCAGTCTGCCTTTTGTCCCCGAGGAATGCGACCATCCGGCGCACCTCTTCTACGTGCTCATGCCAACGCTCGAGATCCGGCAGGCCTTCATCGAGCATCTCGCCGCGCGCGGCGTGCAGGCAGTGTTTCATTACGTCCCACTCCACAGCAGCCCCGGAGGGCGCCGGTTCGGCCGCTCACTGGACGACTGCCCGATCACCGGCGACGTCAGCGATCGCCTCGTTCGCCTGCCCCTCTACGCGGGGCTGACCGAGCAGGAATGCGATCGAGTCGTGGAAGCAGCGACCGAGTTCGAATGTCGTCTGTAACGGGCACTCCTTCGCCCTTGGCGCCGGGGGTGAGCGTCGTCGTCCCCGTGTTCAACAGTCAGACCACGCTCCCGCGCCTCGTCCTCGACGTCACGGAAGTTCTCGAGCAATGTCGGCTCGACCACGAGTTCGTCCTGGTGGACGACGGCAGTCGCGACGCCAGCTGGGACGTGATCGAACAGCTTGCCCTGACGCGACCGACCGTCCGCGGCGTCAAGATGATGCGGAACTACGGCCAGCACAATGCGGTCCTGGCCGGCGTGCGGGCGGCACGGTTCGACGTCATCGTCACGCTTGACGACGATCTGCAGCATCCAGCGACAGAGATCCCATCGCTTCTGGATGCGCTGCGCCCGGACGTCGACGTGGTCTACGGCGCCCCCAGGGACCTGCCGCACTCGGCGATCCGGAACTTCCTCTCGCGATTCACGAAGTGGTCGATGGCGAAGGCGATGGGGGTTCCCAACATCGCGGACATCAGCGCGTTCCGCGTGTTCCGGACGCGACTACGCGATGCCTTCGCCTCCTACAACAGTCCGCAGATCCTCCTCGACGTGCTTCTGAGTTGGGGAACGACACGGTTCACGACGGTGTACGTTCGCCACGATCCTCGGCAAGCGGGACGTTCGAACTACACATTCGGCCGACTCGTGAACCAGGCGATGCTCGTGCTCACGGGGTTCAGCACGGGTCCGCTCCGGCTCGCGACCGTGGTGGGTTTCACATTCACCGCTCTCGGGGCCATCCTGCTTCTCTACGTCCTCACGACCTACTTCATCTTCGGTACGGCCATTCGGGGATTCGCGTTCCTCGCGTCGGCGATCACGCTGTTCAGCGGCGCGCAGCTCTTTGCGCTCGGCATTCTCGGCGAGTACATCGGCCGGATCTTCAACCGAAGCATGGATCGCCCGCCGTACGTCGTCGCATCGCAGATCGATGTCGGCGCGGCACTCGAGCGTTCGTGTGATGATCGAGCGGCCCGCTCATGAGGTGCGCGGTACTGCAGCCGATGTACATCCCGTGGCGCGGGGTGTTTCACCAGATGCAGAAGGTTGATCTCTTCGTCCACTATGACGACGTGCAGTACGAACGCGGTGGCTGGCAGAACCGCAATCGCGTCAAGCGACCCGGGGGTGTCGGCTGGCTGACGATCCCCGTCACTCGAAAGGGTCACCTCGAGCGCTCGCTGGCGATCGGGGACGTACGCATCTCGGCCCACGAGGACTGGGCGTCGAAGCACTGGAACGTCCTGCGGGAGAGCTATGCGGAGGCGCCCTACTGGGAGACCTACAGCGACCTGCTCCGGGCGCATTACGCCAGCCCGCCGCAGCGACTCGTCGACTTCACGATTCCCCTTCTGGAAGCGGTTGCGCACGAACTCGGCATCAAGACTCGGTTTCTTCGCGCGTCCGAGCTGGGAGTCAGTGGCGCCAAGACCGACAGGCTCCTTGCCGTGCTCGAGGCAGTTGGCGCTCGCCACTATCTCAGCGGGCCAGCGGCGAAGGCATATCTCGACGAGCCGCTACTCGCGGATCGCGGGATCAGTGTCGAGTACATGACATACGACTACCCCGCATATCCTCAGCTTCATGGCGAGTATGACCCAGCCGTCAGCATCGTCGATCTTCTCTTCATGACCGGACCGGCGGCTGGGGCGCACATCTGGGGCGACCTCGCGACCACGCCGGGGTGATCCGGCGATGACCGCCACCGGTTCAGACGTCAGGCTCGCGCCTCTCTGCGTCGAGCACGCGACGGCGATGACACGCTGGCTGAACGACGCCCACGTCCGCGAGAACCTGGGGGTCCGCAAGCAGGTCACTCTGAATACGACGCGCGAGTGGCTCGAGCGCGTCGTCGTCGATCCCGCAGTCCAGGGCTGGGGGATCTACGTCGAGGACCAACACGTTGGAAACGTCGTGCTCGACCTGATCGACCCAGAGCTCCAAACAGCGCGCCTGAGCGTCTACGTCGGCGAAGACGCCGCGCGCGGTCGCGGTGCGGGCAGACGAGGTACAGCCCTCGCGCTCGACCACGCCTTTGGTGGCCTGAACTTGAACAAGGTGTGGCTCATCGTGCACACGGAGAACCTGCCGGCCATCCGCACGTACGCGAAACTCGGGTTCAGGGTCGAAGGAGTCCTCCAGGAGGAGTTCCTCCTCCGAGGAACGCTCGTCTCAGTGCTCCGGATGGCCATCTTCCGGAGCCAGTGGCTGCGACGATCAGACGGCGCTACCGGCTGAGGAAGCGCTCGATCGCCTCTGCCGCGCGGACGCCGGCCCGCCCGTCCCAGAGCGGGATCCCGTTGGGCGATCGCATCGCGTCGGCGTCGACGACCACGCGCTGCTCGAGGACCTCGCGAAGCCGGTCGGGTCGCATGCCGACCAGGACGTTCGTGCCGAGCTCCGTGGTGACAGGGCGTTCGGTGGTCTCGCGGTAGGTCACGCACGCGACGCCCATCGCGGAGGTCTCCTCCTGGACGCCGCCGGAGTCCGTCACGACCGTATGCGCGGCTTCCTCAAGCGCGATGAAGTCGAGGTACTCCAGGGGCTCGGACGCGATCAGCTGGCCGACGGCTGACTCGTTCAGGCGCGCCCGCGTCCGTGGGTGCATCGGAAAGACGACCGGCATGTGCTCCGCGGCGTCGGAGAGGACGGACAGCACCGCGTCGAGTCGATCCGGCGCGTCGACGAGCGCCGGGCGGTGAAGCGTCACGAGCACGTACTTCCCGGGAGTGAGGCCGAGTCGTCCGACAGGGTCCCGCTCGCGTGCGACCGGCAGCAGCTTGTAGAGGCTGTCGATCATGGTGTTGCCCACCATCTCGACTCGGCCCTCGTCGATGCCCTCGGCCGCGAGGTTCGTCAACGCCTCGGGAGAGTGGCAAAGAAGGAGATCCGACATGCGGTCGCAGAGGACCCGGTTGATCTCCTCCGGCATCGTCCAGTCGCCGGAGCGCAGCCCCGCTTCCAGATGGATCACCGGGACGTGAAGCTTCGCTGCGGCCAGCGCGCCGGCGAGCGTCGAGTTGACGTCGCCCGGGACGAGGATCGCGTCGAACTGGTTCTCGCGAAGAACGCGTTCGACACCGACCAGGACCGCCGCAGTCTGCTCGGCGTGGGTGCCGGAGCCGACGCCAAGATGGAAGTCCGCGTCGGGGAGCTCCAGCTGCTCGAGGAACGCGTCGGATAGGCGCCGGTCGTAGTGCTGCCCCGTGTGCAGGAGGTGCACCTCGACGACCTCCGAGCCGCGCAGTGCGTGGAGGACCGGCGCGACCTTGACGAAGTTCGGGCGCGCGCCGACGACGATCAGAAGACGCCGCTTCACGCTGCGACGGGCTCCCGGCGAGCGATCCAGTGATCGAACCAGGCGGACAGGTTCAGGATGTTCCAGAGCTGGAACGAGCGCTCCGCGCGACCGGACCGGTGGAGGTCGAGCACCGACTGGACCGCCGAGCGATCCAGGTAACCGAGCTCGTTGATGGCGGAGGTCGCGAGCGCGTCTTGGAGCTGCTGTCCGAGCTCGCCGCGGAACCACTGCGAGACCGGGGTCCCGAAGCCCTGCTTCGGACGCCAGATCAGGTCATGCGGCAGCAGGTCCGAGACCGCGCGCTTGAGCACGTCCTTGCCGACGTCGCCGCGGATCTTCTGGTCGCGGGGGATCGCCATGGCGAGCTCGACGAGCTGGTGGTCGAGGAACGGCACGCGCGCTTCGATCGCGTTCGCCATCGTCAGCTTGTCGACGCGCATCAGGAGCAGCTCGGGGAGCCGGAGCCGCAGATCCTGGTAGATCAGCCGATCGAGGTCATCGCGCGCGCCGTAGCGATCGGCATCCGCGGCGATGTCGGCGACGACGTCCCGGGGGCGGTCTCCGTTGAGGTTGCGGCGCAGCTCCCGCGTCGTGACCTGATCGAACCCGCGCTCGTAGAACGCCACCGCTCCGCCCCACCAGAGATGTCCGTTCGGCTGGGCCGCACGCGCGAGTGCCTCGACATGAACCTCGCGGTCAGGACGGACCCGAAGCGCGGCAGCGCCGGCGAGTGCGAGCGCGGACCGGACCGGGCCGGGCAGCGCGCGGAGACGCGGCCACTGTCGGCTCAGCATGTCGTGCGCCTGCACATATGTCGGGTAGCCGGCGAATATCTCGTCTGAGCCCTCGCCCACGTGAACCACCGTCACGCCGTTCTCCTTGGCGAGCTTCGAGACGAAGTAGAGTGGCACGCACACCGGATCCGCGATCGGCTCATCCTGGTGATAGACGAGTTCCGGCATGAAGCGCCAGAGATCGTCGGCATCGATGACGGTCTCGTGATGGTGCGTTCCAAACTGCTCGGCGACTCGGCGAGCCCATTGGAACTCGTTGAACTCCTCCGCTCCCCGGAAGCCGATGGAGAACGTGTTGACCGGCTCGTCCGTCAGGCGGCTCATGAGCGCGACGTTGGTCGATGAGTCGACTCCGCCGGAGAGGAAGACGCCGACTGGGACGTCGCTCATCATCCGTCGCTCGATCGACCGCTCGAGCCGGAACCGAACCTCGGCCGCCCAATCGACGTCGTCGAACTCGAAGCGGGCGCGATCGCGCATCGGGTCCCAGTACCGCTCGACGCGCGGCGCCCCGTCACCCTCGATCATCAGCGTGCTGCCCGGAGCGAGCTTCGACACGCCGGCGAAGAGGGTGCGCGGGGGCGGCACCGCCACGAAGGTGAGGTAGTGCGACAGCGCCACGGGGTCGACCTCATGCCGCGGCAGCAGGGGAAGCAGCGCCTTGATCTCGGAGGCGAACCCGAACTGGCGCCCGTCGTCGACCCAGTAGAGCGGCTTGATCCCGAGCCGGTCACGCGCGGCGAAGAGCCTGCGGCGCGGCCCGTCCCAGATTGCGAAGGCGAACATGCCGATCAGGTGGTCGACCATGCGCGGCCCGTGCTCCTCGTAGAGATGCACGAGCACCTCGGTGTCGCAGTGGTCGGAGCGGAACCGGTGACCCTTCGCCTCCAGATCGCGGCGGAGCTGGGCGTGGTTGTAGATCTCGCCGTTGAACGTGACCTGGACGGTGCCGTCCTCGTTGGCCATCGGCGCCCGTCCAGCAGGGCTCAGGTCCACGATCGCGAGCCGACGGTGCGCCAGCGTCACCCGGCCGTCCTCGGATTGCCAGATCCCGGAGTCGTCCGGGCCGCGGTGACGCATCGTGTCGCGCAGTCGCGCGACGCGCTCGATGTCGACCGTATCGCCGCGGCGGCTATAGATTCCTACGATCCCGCACATGCGGCCTCCATCATGTCGAACACGCGGTGCGGAGCGTTTCCTCGAGGCGGTCGACCTGCCGTGAGCGTGAGAGCGTCGTAGCGGCCGCGCGGCCGTTGGCGGCGAGGGTCCGGGCGAGGACCGGATCGGCCTGGAGCCGGGCGACGGCCTCCGCGAGTCCGGCGCCGTCCTCCGGCGCCACGACGAGGCCGGCGTCGTGCTTCTGCGTCAGTGCTGCCGCCTCGCCGCGGGTCGCGACGATGGCGGGCCGGCCGACCGCCATCGCGTCATAGAGCTTGGACGGGATGAAGTCCGCCAGGAGCGGGTGATCGCGCAGCGGCACGAGGAGCGCGTTCGTGCTCTGCAGGAAGGCGGCAACCTGCTGCACCGGGATTCCGGGCCGGAACTCGACGTTGTGCAGGTTCATCGCCCGCGCGCGTTCCTGGAGCTCGGACTTGACCGGCCCGTCGCCGACGAGCACGAACCGCACTGGGGCCTCGCGGAGGCGATCTGCCGCGTCCAGGACGATGCCGAGCCCCTGGGCGATCCCGAGATTGCCGGCATATCCGACGGTGAAGGGGCCGTCGCTCGGCGGGTCGGAAGCCGGCAGCGCCACGAGCTCGTCGAGCGCCCCGTTCGGGAGGTGGACGCCCACCGGCCGACCCGCGACCCGGTCGATGTGCTCGCAGAACGGCCGCGTCGTCGCGGTGACGCGGGCGGCACCGCGGTAGAGATCGCGCTCCGCGCGCTCGAAGAACCTGACGATCCGCCGGTTCTCCAGCTCACCGAGCGCAGTCGCGGCGGCGGGCCAGAGGTCGCGCACATCGACGACCACCGGGATCCGCTTCAGCCGGGCGACCCTTGCCGTCGCGAGCACCGCAGGAAGCGGCGGGGTCGTTGCGAACATCACGTCGACGCCGCGGGCCATGGCGGTCTTGATCGCCGCCCCCGCCGCGAAGGTGGAGTAGAAGGCGAGCCGGCGAAGCGTCGTCTTCCGGGGAGACGCTGCGACCCAGAGCCGGTGGATCGTGAGCGGCCCTCGGCGCTCCGTCACCTGAGGGCGCTTCCCGAACCCCGGCTGGAACACGCCAGCCGGGTGACACGGCTGCTCGCACAGCACCGTCACCGTGTGGCCGCGGCTCGCCAGCGCCTCGGCGAACGTCCCCATCCGATTCTGCGTCGCACCCGCCTCGGGGGCGAAGTACTGCGAGACGACGAGAACGTGCATCCGAGCCGGTCAGGCCTCGGCGGCGGCGAGTTCGCGTATCCCGTCCCGGATTGCGAAGGTCGCACGCATCACGCTCGCCATGTCCTCGACCGGCCAGGCCTGCTCGCCGGTCTTGCAGCACCGGAGGAACTTTTCGAGCTCGGCGGCATGCCCCTTGTCGCGGCGCGAGGTCGTCGTCTCGGTCTTGCCGCGACGGTGGAGCTCGAGCGCGCGGAAGTCGTCGAGGACGCCGGCTCCGAGCTCCGACAGGACCTCGACCCGCTCCTTGGGGAGCGACGGGTCGCCGAGCGCGCTGTAGACGATCTGCGCGATCGATCCATCCGCGAACGTCATAGTGGCAGCGACCACGTCCTGGCGCGGCTCCGAGCCGCCGCCGATCGCGACGGCCCGGACGTCCTGCGGCAGCGCGCCGGCGAGGAACGCCGCGAGGTCGACGAAGTGGCAGCCCTCGCCGACAATGCGCCCGCCACCGACCTCCGGATCATGCGTCCAGTGCGCCCGCGGGAGCCGCCCGGCATTCACGCGAATCGTCACGACCACGGGCCCGCGTCCGCAGAGCGCGGCGCGGAGCTGGCGCGTGAGCGGTGCGAAGCGTCGGTTGAAGCCGACCATGAGCTGCCGGTCCGACGCGGCCGCAGCGGCCTCGACCGCCGCCAGCTCGTCCTCGTCGAGCGCGAGCGGCTTCTCGACGAACACGTGCTTGCCGTGCTCGAGCGCCTTGATGACGTACTCGGCGTGCGAGTCGTGCCGTGTGGCGATCACGACCGCGTCGACGTCGTCGGAGCGCAGGACCTCTTCGGCATCAGTCGTCGCGAGCGTCGCGCCGAAGCGCTGCCCCGACGCACGGGCGGATAGGCCCGTGGCCGTCGCGACCGCCGTGATGTCGGCGTGCTTGGCGATCTCTGGCATGAGCACGCTGCGGGCGAACGCGCCCGCGCCGATCACGCCGACGCCCAGGCGATCTCGACGCGTCGGAACGAGGCTCCTGCGCGTGCGGCCCGGGAGGGTCAGGACACGGGTCCCTGGCTCCGTCATAGTCGGATAGCGGAGCAGGATCCCGAGCGACGGCTCCTGGCCGCCCTGGAGCAGGTCGTACGCCTGCTTGCCATCCTCCAGATCGAACGTGTGCGTCGTCAGGCGAGACGGGCGCAGCTGGCCGGTCTGCATCAGGCGCAGGACCTCGGCGAGGTTGCGACCCTCGGTCCAGCGGACGTAGCCGGCGGGGTAGTCGATCCCGCCTTCCTCGTACGTCGGGTCGTATCGGCCCGGGCCGTACGAGCGGGACACCAGGAGTCGCAGCTCCTTCGCGAACAGCGGCGCCCGCGGGGACTCGATGGCGACGTCCCCGACGATGCAGACGACGCTGCGCTCCCGCGCGACGGCCGTGCCGGTTGCGAGAGGAGACGAGCTCTTGCTCGCCGCGGTCACGAGCACGCCGTCGGCCCCGCGTCTCTCCGTCAGTCGCGCGATCTCCGCCTCGAACTCTGCCTCGTCGGTCGTCGCGATGAAGCCGTTCTCACGTGCGAGCTCCGCACGGCGCGGGTCGGGATCGATCCCGACCGCGACGCAGCCACTGGCGCGCAGCAGCTCGAGCGTGATCTGGCCGACGAGGCCGAGTCCGATCACGGCGGCCACTTCGCCGAGGCCGACCTCGGCGAGGCGCACGCCGTGGAGCGCGATCGAGGCGATCGTGCCGTACGCGGCGTCCTCCGGCTGCACCCCCTCGGGGACCCGAGCGCAGAGATTTCGGGGGACGCGGACGATCTCGGCATGGGATGCGTAGCCGGCGCCGGCGCATGCCACCAAGTCACCGGGCGCGGCGGGTGAATCGTCCGGCGCCTCGAGCACGATCCCGCACGAGCTGTAGCCGAGCGCGTTCGGCTCGCCGAGCCGGCCGCGGACCTTCGCGTACGTCATCTCCAGGCCCTCGGTACGCGCGCTCTCGATCACCTTCTTGACGAGATCGGGGCGTGCACGGGCCTTGCCGACGAGCGAGGCCCGGCCGATCTCCATCACCGCTCGTTCAGTGCCGGCGCTGATCACCGAGAACGACGTGGCGACGAGCAGGGCATTGGGCCCCGCGATCGGGGCGGGCACGTCGTCGACGGTGATCTCGCCGCTCGACACGTTCTGGAGGAGTTGTCTCATGGCCTCAGTCGGTGGGAGGGAGGAGTGCGCGCCGATGGGACGGAGCGGCGGTCACGGTACAACGCTCAACCCGATGCGCGAGAACCAGCGCTGACGGTCCAGCGGATCTCGACGAGCGCCTCTCCGGCTGCCACGTCGACGATGGCTCGGGTTCCTTCTGTCGTGCTGCCGTAGCGCTGCGACCACCGCGCCCGCTCAAGCCGGACGCCGGCGTCCGCGGGCGCCGCAAGCTCGTACACGTGGTGCGATGAGCGCACCGTTCGGCCGTCGAGCTCGCAGTCGTCCGGGAGCTGCAGCGTTGCGCGAACGGTCGAGCCGACTGGCGCAGCGACGGTGTCGTGCAGCTCCAGTACTCCGGGCCGCCAGACGACGTGGCGGGTCCACGATCCGCGCCCCGAGGCCGCGGGAAGCTCCTGTCGCACGATCAGCTCGTGACGGTCCGACGCGTCGACGTCGAAGCGCTCGACCGTCGGAGGTGCGTCGCCTCGGATCGCCCACAGGAGCGACGGATCCTTCGTGGCATACGGCAGCCCGTCGATGACGACGGTGGAGTGGGCGGTGACGTCCCGCAACTCGTTGCGCAGGTCTGGATCGCCCGTGTACGACCCGGTGCCGGAGTCTCGAATCGCCAACGTGCCGGCGATCTCCGCCTCGAGTGACATCGCGTCCACATGGCCGTGGCCTCCGCGGCCCCGGAAGCCGATCGGCCCGACATCGACGGCGACATGATCGTCGCCTGCGCCGATGATCGCGAGTCCACCGTCGGGAAAGAGCCTTGGCCGCTGCGCCTGTCGCGACGTCGCACGGATCCTCTCCGAGACCTCGGGCCCCAGCAGCCAGAAGACGTCGCCGACGACATCCGGATCGAGCGGTCGGGGCGCGTCTGTGCCGAGCAGCGCGGACCCGAGCGCGAGCACTCGCCTGCCGTCATCCGACGGAACGTCCGTGAACGCCAGGACCCGGCCGCCGTCGTTGTCGCCCAGGTCCGGTACTCGGCCCGTCGGGGTGCAGGCCGACTCGAGGACCTGCAGCATGGCGCCAAGAACAGGGTCGATCGCCCGTAGCTCGTCAGGTGCGATGAAGCGCGCCGTGAGGAACATCTCGAGCACGAGCACGTGGTACGGAAGGGAGCCTTCATGGTCGACGCCGTCGGCGAGCACCTGGTCTCGAGCGGCGGAGCGGACCATCTCGAGGCCAGTGGTCCACCAGCGTCGCGCCTCCCCGAAGCCGGCGAAGTAGCGGCCGAGCCAGAGGAGGCCCACGGCATCCGCGAGGAAGTGGTTCCCGTTGATGTCCGAGACCTCGAGATTGCGATGGAGGAACCATCCGTGCTGATAGAGCGACGCGACAAGTGCTCGCCGGTTGCGGCGGTCCGCACCAGCGGCGAGCAGGAGGGCGTCGATGGCGACGAGGTTCACGGCGCGCAAGGCGACCTCCATCCCCACCGCCCAGTTCACGGACCAGCCGACAGGGTTGCTCTGTCGCCAGTCCGCGAGGTCTGCCTCCAGGGCGCTCAGGGCGTCCTCGTCACCGATCGCTGCCGCCTGAGCCAGCGCCACTCCGTAGCGGAAGCGCGAGAGCTCCCACGGGACCTTGATGTCCGAGGGCCGCCCACGATTGACGTAGTCGAGGGAGCGATGGAAGCCGAGCGGCCAGTCGTAGCCGCTGCGGGCGTCCTCGTTCCAACGCGGCGGGATCCCGACGCTGAGTGGTGCATCCCCGAAGGCCTCGACCCGGCGCTCCTTGGCGGCGTCGGTGCGCCGTTCGATCGCGGCGCGGACGGCCGCATCGGCCCGTGCGACGTCAACGGCCTCCGCGAAGCGCCCGATCGCGCGTGCGTTGGTCGCCGTCGCTTGGACCGCCTCGTCGGGATTCCGTCCGAGAACCCGATTTGGCGCGAGCGGACCTCGATTCGATTGAGCCGCCCACAGGACTCCACGGGTCGCCTCGCGCCGAACCTCGTCGGCGAGGCGCTTCACCACATAGCGAGGCGGCTTGCGGCTCACCCGCCGCAGTCGAGCGATGGTGCTCACCGAGGCTGCTCCGCTGGCCGGGCATCATGCCACCGAGCCCGTCTGCTTGGCATTGCGTCGGTCGCAATCGCGAGGGCGATCCCGAGCGCCAGGCCCCAGATCGCCGTCGTGTCGTTGTGAAGGAACAGCCCGAGCGATCCCGCGGCGGTGATGCAGTAAACGGCCGCCGCGGCGGCGCCGGCGAATTGGAGTCCGCGCCACCGAACCGCTCGTCCGACATGGATCACGAGCGCAAGCGCAAGCACCGTGATCCCTGCGACGGCGACCCCGCCGAGGAGCCCGGTCTCGACCGCCTGCTGGAGAACGGCACTGTGAACCGGCACGGTCCCGTGAGTCACGCCGTACTCACCGATCCCCTGGCCCGTGATGAGGTTGTCGGCGAGGGCGTTGATGCCGTCGGTGACCGAGTCCGCACGAACGACCTGCGAAGCGTCGCTGTCGTTCACCGTCAGGGCGCCGAGGTAGTTCCGTCCGGATCGCGACAGGAAGTACATGCTCACGACCGCGATCACTCCCAGGCCAGTGAGCGTTCTGCGCCGCACCGTCGTAGGTGTGACGATCAGCGCCGCGAGGATCAGGAGCACGGCGCCGACGATCTCGATCCGCGAATAGACGAACAGCAGACTCACGGCGATCGATGCGCCGACGACGACGATAGCTGCTCGCCGCCACCCATGCGCTTGGCGACGATCCGTCTGCCAGAAGACTGCGAGGGCCAGCGGGATCATCAGGAACGCGGCGGTCTGGTTCGGATTCCCCAACGCGTAGTAATGGAAGTCGTACGGTGCATTCGCGAACTTCGCCTGGAAGAGATCCTCGGCGGAGGGCCAGCCATAGTCGCCGAGGAGGACGATGTCCGCTCGGAGCATCAGCAAGGCCGTCGCAGCTACGAATGACGCCGCGAGATACGTCCGAGGCAGTGTTGACGCCATGACGCTCGCGGTGAACACGAGTGGGGCGACGATCCCGAAGACGAGCAGGCCGACGGAGCGTTCGAGGTCATCGGTGCTGAGCAGTGACAGCGCCCCGCCCAGCATGAGGAGGCCCGCACATGTCGCCCACGCGGGCTTCCACGGCAATGTGATGTGCCCGGGATGCCGGATGGCGCAGGCCACTGCGACGAGCGCCACGATGACCGGGGGCATCAGGACGACGAGGAACGCCTGGTCGTCGACGGACAGCCGGTCGGCGGCGCTGTTCAGCGGCGCGAAACCGCTCAGCGCGACCGTGCTACCGAGGACACACGCGAGTACAGCCGCCTCACGCCGTCGCGAGTTCGGCAGCTCGGGGGCGGCCTCGCGCCGATCCGGCCCCTCGATGTGGCGGTCTGCTGGGACGGCGTCCGTTGGTTGAGCGACGGCCCCGATTCCCGACCACCGGGTCATCGAATAGGAGTTGCTGACTGTCGGGTCGTCGGCCCCGGCACAACCATGGTTCGACACCCTAGTCGTCGGACCGCCGATCGGACTCATGGAAGTTCGACCGGGGCGTCGCGAGGGCAAAAGACAGCGGAGGAGTGATCGCGGCGACGCGGATCGCATCAGCGCCGTGTGCCCACGGCGACCGATGGCTAGCCTTCCGTCGCCATGGATCTCGCTCGCGCCAAACAAGCGGCCATTGACCAGTGGACCGCAGATCCGTGCGGCCCGGCCACCTCGCATTCGCCCGGGACGGCCGAGTACGCCGAGGAGATCGTCGTGGCCGGCCCCCGTTTCTCGGTCCAGTGCGAGTGAGAGTTGGTGGGTAGGGGTCGCGGAGAACCTAGTTTCCGTGCCGGACGTTCGGGTGGGCTTGGGCTGCGAGGGGCCCGGGGGAGCGCGACCGTCGTCGCGGAGCCGGCGAGCGTAGCGAGACGGCTCCGCGGCGATGGTCGCGGCGCGCCGTCGCTGGCACCCCTTCTTGCGGTCGCTCGTCGGCTGCCGGGTCATGCGGCGTGGGCGAGTGCCGGCTCGGCTGCGACCCACGCGGCGGCGAACGCGGCCGGGGTCTTCATCCCGAGCGCGGAGTGCGGGCGGCGCTCGTTGTAGTCCGCGCGCCAGTCGCCGATCACGACCTGTGCTTCGGCCAGGCAGGAGAACTCCTCGGCGTCGAGCAGCTCGTCGCGGACGCGCGAGTGGAACGACTCGACGAACGGGTTCTGCCACGGCGCGCCCGGCTCGATGTAGGCGGTCGCGGTGTTGGAGAAGCGACACCAGTCCCTGAGCGCGTGCGCGGTCAGCTCCGGCCCGTTGTCCATCCGCAGGTGCTCGGGGGCGCCACGCTCGGCGACGAGGTGCTCGAGCACGTCGCCGACCCCGCCGCCATCGTCGCCGAGACCGCGCGAGTCCTGCGTCCCGGCGGCCGCGCGTTCGCGTCGTCGCCCGACGCGCAGCGCTGGGTGTGGGACGACTACACCCACGTCCGCCCGTTCACGCTGACCGGGTATCGGCGGCTGTTCACCGACGCCGGCCTGGTCCTCGACCGGTCCGGCTACGAGTCGGTGATGCCGGGCATCGGCATCGTCTCCGGCATCTCGCCGAGGCGGCGGCGCCCGCCGGTGCTGAACGCCCTGGCACGGCTGCCGATCGTCCAACGGAACGTCTGGGTCCTTGCCCGACGACCGTGAGCGCCGGCACGCACAGAGCCCGCAGGCTGGCGACCTCCTCTGGGGTCGCGGGATAGCCGAGGTGCAAGGACGCATCAGCTGATGCGTTAGCATCGACGCGATGGCGAATGCCTTCCACATCACCAAGCGACCTTCCGACGGCTGGGTGGTGACGCGCTCGAGTGCCGACCGGGCGTCATCGGTCCACCGTACGCAGGCTGACGCCATCGCAGCCGCACGGCGCCTGGCGCTGAAGAGCGGTGGTGCCGATGTCGTGGTCCACAGCGCCGATGGGCGGATCCGTGAACGAGACATGGTCGGGGCGGCGACGCTCGACGAGATGAAGCGCAGCGGTCAGGGAACGCACCAACCGCCGCCGCGGGCGCCGCGCAGCGAAGGGCCGCGGACGACGCTGCGGGTGCCCGACGAGCTGGCGGCGGTGGCCGACCGCCTCGCGCGAGAGTTGGACATCTCGCGCAACGACGCGCTGTTGCGGCTCGCGACGCGTGGCGCGCGGCTCTACGAGCAGGAGCAGAACATCGCCCGACGGCGTGCGGAGCGGTGGGCCGCCGTCGTCCCGGGCGTCGTCGACATCGACCACACCGACTTCCCGTCGCCCGACGAGGCGCGGGACACGGTCCTCGCAGCGCGCGATCAAGCCGCAGCGCCGGCGCGTTGATCAGACCGCCGGTGGCCGCGCTGTGGGACACAACGCTGGCGTCGCGCCTGCATCCTCGCGGCGAGGTCCTCGACTATGTGATCGACCAGGTCGCTGACGGGATGCCCGTGCGCGTCGCCGCCCCCGCTGTCCTGGAGATCGCCTACGGCTACCAGCGCATGGCGGCCGGTGATGCGCGCTACGGCGAGTTGCTGCGTTGGTTCACCCGGCTCCTGGCCAGCGATGTGTTCTCGGTGGTCGCACTCGACGGACGCGCTGCGCTCGTCGCCGGCCGCCTGCGCGGCGTCGTGCCCCATCCGCCGGCGAAGCGAGACCGCCGGTCCAAGACCATGCGCCAGGCGTCCTGGCTGCTCGACATCGAGATCGCAGCGACGGCCTTCGCCGCTGGCCTCGACGTAGCGACGGAGAACCGCGGCGACTTCGAGGTGCTCGCGGACGCGCTCGCCGCGCTCTTCCCCGACGCGCCGGCGCTCGCCGTCGTCGACGGGCCGCTGTAGGCGGGAACCGACACTCGTCAGTCAAGCCGTGGCGCCCGCACCAGGGCGCGCAGGTCCGCGACCTCGTGCCGCGTCGGCACGAGCAGCGGCAGCACGCGGTCGCCCGTCGCGCGGCGGTAGTAGACCGCGGTGACCGCGAAGAGAAGCGCGTAGGACGCGGTCGAGGCGATGGCGGCGCCCACGTCGCCGAACAACGGGATCAGCACCCCGTAGAGCACCAGAGCCGGCGGCGTGGAGATCAGCGCGGCGCGCAGGGAGTAGCCCGGGAAGCCGCGGCCGTTGATCGTGAACGCGAGCACGGTCGCCAAGCCGAACAGCGCCACGCCCGGCAGCAGGACGAGCCCGAGGACGATCGCGCCCTCGAAGTCGCGCCCATACAGGAGCGGGACGGCGATCGCCATGGCGACAGCGACGATCGGGATCGACACGAGCGTCAGCAGCGACACATGCCGCAGCGCCTTCGCCTCCACGATCGACCGCTGCGCCTCGCCCTCCTCCCCTGCGGCGCTCAGCGCGGCGACGCGCGGGAACACGATGTAGGCGAGCGTCTGGGGCGCGAGCAGCATCACGCTCGTCACCGACACCGCGGCCGAGTACTCCCCGAGCTCCGCCCCGGTCGCCACGGCGCTCAGCACGAACAGGTCGATCCGCAGCGAGATGAGCTGCAGCACGTTCGCCGCGTTGGCGCGAATCCCGAAGGCGATCGCTTCTCGCAGCGGAGTGCGGCCGCCCTCGCCGCCCGACGTCGCGGCGCCGACCCGAGGAACAGCGCGGACCGCGTCGACGAGCGCGACCGCCGCGGTCAGCGCGTACGCCGCGAGCAGCCCGATCACGACGCCGTCCACGCCCGCGAGCGCGGCGCCCGCGCCGCAGAGCACGAGCGCCAGCACGGAAACCAAGGCCGGCGGCAGGACGAACGCCTCGTAGCGGTCGAGCGCGACGGCGAGCCAGCGCGTGTACTGCCACGAGATGAGGAACGGCAGGCCGCCGGCGGCGAGCGCCGTCAGTCCGACCGACAACCCGCCGAACGCGTCCGGAACGATCAGCCGCGCCAGCAGCGCGATCGCGACGCCGAGCAGGCCGAGACCGAACGCGAGGAGCTGGCTCTCGCGCAGCGCCGCCCCCGGATCCCACCGCCCCGACGCAACGCTCCACGCGATCCCGTTCTCCAGCCCGAGCGATGCGAGCGCGCCGAGCAGGAGCAACAGCGACAGGGCGACGGTATAGGCGCCGACGCCCTCGGGGCCCTCGATCCTCGCGACGAGGATCGTCGTCAGGAACCCGCTGGCGGCGGTGACGACCTGCGCCACCGACAGGAGGATCGCCCCGCTGCGCAGCGGGCGGCCGTTCACCGTGCCACCGAGAAGACGGTGAACTGGCCGGGACGCTCCGCGACCACGTGCAGCCTCGGATCGTGGCACCGCGTCATGTCTGCGGCGTCTCGACCCGGCGGGTCGATCAGCTCGTCGAGAGCCTCGGCCTGCGGATCTCAAAGAGCGAGGTCTCGCGGATCGCCGGGCTGCTCGACGAGCAGGTCCAGGCGTTTCGGCAGCG
>Ga0180221_1000350_pt1 | contig 45305 bp, 36 predicted proteins | sample eDN5th37CKraftMG_FD_151339 | JGI IMG/M metagenome (GOLD analysis project Ga0180221, IMG submission 151339) | Enriched Miracle-Growth compost microbial communities from Emeryville, California, USA - eDNA 5th pass 37_C Kraft MG (version 2) (version 2) ...
AAGGTCTATGCCAAGATCAGGGAATATGAAGTCCAATATCCCCAGCGCTGGAAGCCCGCAAACCTGCTCAAGGATCGGGCCGAAGCCGGCAAAGGGTGGAAGGACTGAGGCAGTGCCGACCGCCAAGTCTGCACTCTTGGATGCCTAGGCGCATGACGACAGGTATTCCAGCCTCTGGGTTTATCCCTGCTGGGCCGTAAAAAGACCGTAGGCCGCATCTTCCTGTCCGCGACAACCGAAAATGGAACCAGGGATGTCCTCTACGATGCTTTTGGGATGCGGCATGTCGAACACGAAATCGACAATGAGGAGGCGGTCCGCAATCCGCCATTCGCCTGCACGCCTAGCGAAGCGATCAATGTAGCGGCCGCTTACCATTTCCACCATACGGACGCCGTTTCGCGCATGGCCGTGACGCGATGAAAAATAGGTTTCCACGGCCGCAGCGTCTGGCCCGGACATTTGAATCAACGACTGCCCGAGCAGATGCTGGGTGAGTGTATACTCCTTGGCAAGATGCGGCACGATCCAACGCGCAAATTCATGGGCGTTACCGTCGAATACTCCATGATGGTCCTCCGCCTCGGGCCAGTATGCGCTGGCGATCAACGCCGGATCGCCCCGATCTATGCCCCGGCAATAGCGGGCGAGCGCAGCGCGAATGGCGGCCTCGTCCTGCGCCAATGCAAGCGTTCCTGAAATATCCAATTGCCTCTCCTTCCAACTGCTATTGCGCCAGTGCGTTCACCCGGTCTTTGATGACGTCGCGATGTGCGGTGAGGAATTGCTCCAATGTCTGGGGCAATTGCCCGGTCAGGTGCTCGAAGGCATCGCTCTGGACATCTGCCCGACCGAGCCGCGTATTGGAATCCACGGAAGCCGCGAGCGCAGCAAAGGGGGCCGGGACGCCAGCGGCGCTTAAAGCCTCGACAAAAGCCTTATCCGAGAGCGGAAGCAATTGGATCGACTGGTCGAAGACACGCGAAACAATCTCCACCATCTCCGTTACGGCCATCGGGCTGCCCACAATCTCAAGCATCCCCTCCGCCGGCCTGTCTGCAAGGAGCAAAGCCGCTGCAGCCCGCGCCGCATCATCGCGCGCTATATAGGATGCGCGTCCGTCACCCGCCGACGTAAGCCAAGTGCCTGAGGCGAGCACAGCAGGAAGCGTCGCCAGCAGATTATCGAGATACCAACCATGCCGCAAAATGCCGTGGGCAATCCCGCTATCCCCAATCAGCGTCTCGGTCGCATAATGGTCGGGCAGGAAGGAAACGGGGCTGTCGGGGCCAGGATTGATCATGGATGTATAAGCGACAAAGCCTACACCGACCCTTTGCGCCGCGGCTACAGCGTTTCCATGCTGCGCGATGCGCAAACCGGGCGTGGCCATCTCGTCGGTTGCGATCATGACCATACGCTCGACGCCAGAAAAAGCCACATCCAGCGATGCCGGGTCATTAAAGTCGCCATGGCGAGCGTGGATGCCGCGCGCCTGCCAAGCGGCCAGTGCGTCCGGGTTCCGAGTAACAGCGATCACATGGGAGGCCCCGCCCGAAAGAAGATGCTCGAGCACCTTTTGCCCGAGTTGGCCGGATGCGCCGGTCACGGCTATGGCAGGCTTTGTCATTGGTGGACTCCCAACAGGGTTCTGATTTCACAGTTCTCGCCACCTGGCATCGGGATACGCAGCCCCCCTGTCGCGGTGCTGTCGATTTCGTTGGTCAACTTGCCGTTTTCCAGAGTAAAGAGTGGTTCCCCATCCGTCGCGTGGCCACCGTCGGCGATGAGCCATTCAGCAAGCGAACCTTCCGTCATCGAAATCCCGATCTTGGAAAGCTGGATGTCTATCGCCATCAAAGCTTTCCTTGCTCAACGAGTTTTTGCGCTGCGTGAGCAATCCGCGCCGGGCTTGGAATGAAGGCGTCTTCCAGCGACTTTGCGAACGGCACAGGGGTGAAAGGTGCACCGATCCGCTCCACCGGCGCTTTGAGTCGACCAAAGAACTCGCTGCTCAGCGTGGCTGCGACTTCGGCGCCCGGTCCAAAAGGCTTGACCGCCTCATGGACTACAAGAGCCCGGCCAGTCTTGGCGACAGATGCGAACACGGTTTCCTGATCCCAGGGCGATATCGTCCGCAAGTCAATGATCTCCGCCGAAATGCCCGCTTGCGACAATATCTTGGCGGCCTGCAACGCGCGATCGGCCATCGCAGAATAAGCGATAATCGTGATGTCCTTACCTTCGACCGCAACGCGCGCCTTGCCGAGCGGGACACGGTGCCCGGACACTGGCGCCGGTCCCTTGTTGCCGTAGCTGATGAGGTTCTCAATGAAAATCACCGGGTCAGGATCGTCGATGGCCGATCGCAACAGCCCGTAAGCATCCTCGGGTGTCGAGGGCGCGACAACCTTCAGCCCTGCGGTGTGGGCGAACCAGCCTTCCAGATAATCGGCATGCTGGCCGCCAGTCGAAGCGCCTGCTCCGGTCATCGTTCTGATCACCATGGGCACGCTTGTCTTCCCGCCGGACATGTAGCGTAGCTTGGCGGCATGATTGACGATCATGTCCATCGCAACGGTCACAAAGTTCATCAACATGATTTCGGCTACCGGCTTCCAACCGGCGATTGCCGCGCCAATGCTGGCACCGATGATCGCTTGCTCGGAGATTGGCGTGGATCGCACGCGATCGTCCCCGAAACGTTTCGACAGGCCGGCGGTGACGCCCACGATGCCCCCGCCTTCGGCATCGCCTACATCCTCGCCGAGCACGAATACACGTTCATCATCTGCCAGAGCATCGGCAAGCGCCGCATTGATCGCCTGGAGTATCGTGATCCTATGCGTATTGATCGCGGTGTCCACAATAGCGTCGTTCATGCCGCAGCTCCTTCCGCATAGACATCGGTGGTGAGTTCTTCCTCGCCTGGCATCGGCGAAGCGAGGGCATATTCGACAGCCTCGTCGAGTGCGGCTTCGATTTCGGTTTCGATGCGCGACAGGCTTTCTTCGGTCGCAAAGCCACCGGCAATAAGGGAAGCGCGGTAGATTGGCACAGGATCCGCCTCCATCGCCGCCTTCTTGCGAGCGGGGTCCATATAGGCGTCGTCGTCGCCATAGATATGCCCATGGAAACGAAAGGTCATGGCTTCGATCAGTGTCGGCCCGCCGCCATTCCGCGCCCGTTCTATCGCTTCGAGCGTTACAGCATGGACAGCCAGAGGGTCGTTACCATCAACCCGGACGCCGGGCATATTGTAGGCAATTGCGCGGTCGGCGATCCGTAATGCCGAGGTCGCTTTTTCATAGGTCGTGTGCTCTCCATATTGATTGTTTTGGCAGAGGAAGATCGCCGGCAACTTCCAGACCGACGCCATGTTCAGCGCTTCGTGAAAGGCCCCGATATTGGATGCGCCATCGCCGAAGGTCGCCACAGCAACCCGTCCGTCACCCGAGAGCTGTGCAGCCAAAGCAAGACCGTTTGCGATTGGCATGGAGGATCCCACGATACCGGTTGTCACCATGATACCCTTGTCAGGGGACGTCAGGTGCATCGGACCGCCCTTGCCCTTGCAGGAGCCATCGATCCTGCCTGCGATCTCGGCCCAGAGTTCCTTGAGCGGCAAGCCTTTGGCCAGCATGTCGTGAATGCCGCGATAAATCGTGCATAGATAATCCCGATCGGTCAGATTGACCGCCAGGGCAGCTGGGATGCACTCCTGCCCACGATAGCTATAATAGGGCATCATCAGGCGGCCAGTCTTGATGACCTTGCGGCTACGCTCGTCATTCGCCTTCAGCAACGCCATACGCCGGTAAATCTCGACACGGGTTTCGCCGTCCACGGCGTAATTATCGTTCATTCGTCGCGTTCCCTGTATTGATAATAGGCGGTTTTAATCCGCAGGCGGCATGTTGCTTCCGCACGCATGTCTCGCGCCGATAAACGCGAAAACCATCGATGCACCGATGCTTGCACCCGCGCCGAGATAATGGCGCCCCATCACGGATGCGGTCGAATTGCCTGTTGCATATAGGCCTTCGATGGTGGTGCCATCATGGCGCAGCACGCGCGCAAAAGTGTCTGTCATGAGGCCGCCGGCGGTGCCCACATCCACGGGCACGATACGCACCGCGAAAAAGGGGCCCTTCTCGATCGTGCCAAGACAAGGATTGGGATGATGGGCGGGATCTCCATTATGACGGTTATGCGCGCTGTAGCCGCGCCGGAAGTCCTCATCGACACCCTTGGCAGCAAATCCGTTGAATCGCTGAATGGTGGCAGCAAGGCCCACCCGATCGATTCCACACGCCCTGGCGAGCTCATCGATCGTATCGGCCTTAATCATATACCCGCTTTCGAGCCAGTCCGCTGGCGTGCGACCGGGTGGAACGCCACCCCAAGGATATCGCTGGCGGTGGCGACTGTCGAAGACCGCCCATGCCGGAACGGCTTTTGCGGCGAACATGCGCTGGCCAAATTCCATATAAGCGCCAGCTTCATTCCCAAACCGATTTCCCAGGGGATCCACAACAATGCAATGGGGCTTTCCGGTATCTCCTGGAACGTGGAAAGCGCGAAAATTGCCCTGCATATCGGCGGAGCCTGGCACCCACCAGGCTTCGTTCATCAAATCGGTTTCAGCGCCAAGCGCGGTCGCCATGCCGATCATTTCACCCGTATCGCCGGGGTTCGAGGTAGACCAGCCAGGCTCAAGCGGTTTGGGCTGATACTGCTCGCGCATGGCCTGATTATGCGAAAAGCCGCCCGCATTGATAAGAACGCCGTGTCGGGCGAGAATGGTCTTGCGCATCCCGTCCTCTATCACCTCTACGCCGGTCACACGGCCGTCATCGGTTACGAGCGCAACGACGCCGGTCGACAAGCGGACGGGAATCTTCTCCCGCAACAAAATTTCGAACAACCGGGCCTGAAGCGCGTTGCCCGATTTCCGAAGCTTTTTCCCCGATATGGTTTGCCAGAGTATCCGCGCGGCCACCTTCAACGCTGTCCAGCGGCCTCCCCAGGTCGTCTTGGCGACGCTGAGCGAACTGAATTCCTCCACGCCGATCGGCAGCGGCGGCCACAGCGGGAAACGAGCGAGCCGATCAGCAAGATCGCCCAGTTTCTTGATGTCAATGGTCGGCACGACAAGCGAACGCCCTTCGGCGAGTCCGCCAGGTTCGTCGCTATAATAGTCAGGCCAGTGAGCGTGCTTGAAGCGCATTCCACGCTCTTCAAGAAAGTGAACCATGATCGGTGCATTGCCGATGAACGCTTTGCGGCGCTCGATCGAGGATGCCGGCCCGACTTCGCCGACTATGGCGTCGAAATAGGTCATTGCCTTTTCGGACGTATCCCGGTCGCCCAGATACGGGTTGAGCGGCAACCAAGCCACCCCGCCCGAATAGGACGTGGAACCGCCGAACGCATCCTGCTTCTCGAGAATGACCGCGGATTTTCCTGCCGCTTTCGCCGCAAGCGCGGCGGGGACGGAACCGGCGCCGCTTCCGATCACTATGAAGTCAAATTGTTCAGTCGCCACCCTGTTCTTCCTGTGTTCTGAAGACCTCGCCCCGAAGGGCGAGGTCGGTCCGATCAGAATGCGTAACTGAATTCCGCGCCGAATGTGCGGGGCGGCGCGTAGCTCACGCCATCGGCAAAGGCGGTGATAAACGCACCTTGGATGGTAGCCTTATTGGTGAGATTTTTGCCGAACACGGCCAGCGTCATGCCGCTGTCATCGGGACTCCACGCGATACGGGCACCCAATGTGGTGTAGGCAGGCTGTAAGATACGATTGTTATTGTCGAAGTAGAAACGGTCGCTGTGGTATAATTGACCGCTCAGGTTCAGCTTGCCCCCGGCAAATTCCGTTTCATAATCCGCGCTTATATTGAGCGTCCAGTTCGGCGCCCGCACTTCGTGCTTGCCGGCAAGATTGGCAACCGTAGTGAAGTTGCCGCCGGTGGCGACGCCATCGCCATCCGTTATCGGAATCGTGATTGACCCGTTGGGGAAAGAGCTGAACTTGGCGCTCAGGATCGACAGGCCAGTCCGCACGGTGAGTCCGGAAATGGGCGTCAAAACCGCTTCGGCATCAATGCCTTTGTTATGCGCGGCAGCAGCATTCTGAACGACGGCGACAGGAATGCCATTGACGAACGCATAGGCATTAACCTGAATGTCCTTATAGTCATAGTAGAAGGCCGCGAGAGAAAAATCGAGCCAAGATGTAGGCTTGGATTTAATTCCGACCTCATAAGCATATATTTTTTCCGGATCCACATACGTTGAATCGCCCGGATTAGACGTATTAAAGGATCCGCTCTTGAACCCTTGGCTATAGGTAAAATAAACGTTAGTTTTATCTGCTACCTTGTATTTTACCGCCACACGTGGCGTGACGTTGCTAAAGCTCTTCTCTCCAGTAGGAACCAAGGAGGGAGCTGCCCCTCCCAAGGCGCCGAGCGCACTTGTATAGGTGCGTTTTTCGTCGCTGTAGCGAAGGCCACCGATCAACTGAAGGCGGTCGGTCGGGTTGAGGTAGACCTCCCCGAAAGCCGCATAGGCCTTGGTATCTTGCCGTCCGTAAATGGCAAAGCTCGTCGTCGACGAAAGCGTGATCCCTAAAGGATCGAACTGACCATAAGCATTATAGTAAAAGATACCCACGCTATAGTCGATCAAATGACCATGCATTGAGCTCAGGGTCAGTTCTTGGGAGAAAGAACGATCAGTGGAGTGCGAACGATATTGGGCGCCCGTGTCGTCGGGCGTGTAGGAATAATCGCCATCGATCCTCGAAAATGAAGTCGATTTCTGATAGGCGGTAATCGACGTGAGGGTCACCGCATCCAGATCGACCGTTCCCTTCAGGGAGAAACCATGCTGACGCACCACGTTGCTCGCAAGATTCATCGCCGTGTCGTAAGGGCGCGTTGGAATGACAACGGTCGGATCCTGCGCATATTGGGTATTGCCGTTGAGCGGCAGGCCGCGATTGGTCGATCCGTCCTTCCGATAGGACGCAAAGCCGGTAGCCAGAAAGGAAATCCGATCGGTCGGGTCAAAGCGCAGCTTGCCACGCACCAGCCAGGATTCGTCTCCGCCGACACGCGCGCCGTCATTGAGAAGATCGTGATTATATCCGTCTGACCGCCGGTAATAACCGGCAACGCTGGCCGCGAGCTTGTCCGCGACGATCGGCGCGCTGACAAAGCCTTTCGCGATCGCTTCATTGAAGCTGCCATAGCTCGCAACAAACTTGCCCGTCGTGGTGTAGCTCGGGCTGCGGGTAAAGACCCGGATTGCGCCCCCGGTTGCATTGCGACCAAAAAGTGTGCCTTGCGGCCCCTTGAGAACCTCGATCCGCTCGACATCGGGCAGGTCGAACGTTCCGGTGAGTTGGCTGGGCTGGTAGACGTCGTCCAGATAGGTAGCAACGTTCACGTCGACACCGGCTGTGGTAAGTTGCGTCGTTACGCCGCGAATGGCGGGAATGGAGAAAGCGCCGACCCGGTCCATCTTGAGACCAGGAGTCAGAGCAGTCAGATCGCGCGTGTCCGTCGCGCCCGCTTTCTGGAGCTGTTCGCCGGTCTGCGCGCTGATCGAGAGCGGAACATCGCGCGCGATCTGGCTTTGCCGCTGCGCTGTCACAATGATCTCGCCATTGCTTTCAGACGGCCGTTGCTCGGGCGCGGTGGCGATCGCCGACGTATCCTGTGCATAGGCGGCAATAGGCCCTAATGCCGCGCCATAAAGCAAAAACAATGCACTCTCGCGGATATGCTTTACGCGATTCCCACAATTATTAATAGATTTCATAATATCCCCTCCTATATTAAATTTTATTCTGGTTTACTTTTATATTTAAATCGAAAACCTATAATAAAATTATGTAATTATTTTCCGATATATTCTCTAAGATTTTTGTGAAGATTGAATATCTGCCTTTCCTGCACGGGACTTATCCGCGATCCCGCAAATGACCTGGAGGCCATTCCCGCCTGCACTTTCTCGATGTTGCGCAAATCCTGAACCAACAGAGACGGAATTTTATCGATATTTTCGCGCCAATCTTCGAAGAATTCGCTGGTCGGTGCAGGCGGATTTTCCGGATTGCAACGGATCAAGCCCCACATGTCGAAAATGCAGCGATCGTTGCGCTTACCATCCGGACGGGACCGAAAGACGAGCGTGGAATCGAGTGAGAAGACGAGCACCATATTGGGAAAGATGTTCCAATCCACGCCAAGACCGGCCGCTTGCTCGTCGCTGACTTCCGGCCAGCCGGCTCCTTCGGCTTCCGCGGCTTCGCGCATGAAGCGTAGTCCCGCTATATGAATATCGATAAGACTGGCATCCGGCGGCAACTCGGTCAGAATGCGGCCAACAGCATCCGCCGAGCGCCCGCTTGCTGAGCCGACGCGATCAACGTCCCCACCCGTCTGCTTCGCCAACTCCTGGATCGCGGTTACGTAATTCTGACGGAAATCTTTAGGGGATGGCTTGCCCGTGCGCGGCGACGGCGTACCAAGCAGGGCCGCGTTCGGATAGCCATGCTTTCCGTGCCGACCATGTGTGGTGCTAACCGAGGCTTCATCCAGGAACCCTGCCGTTTGATGGTGGGTCGTGTAAATGTGATAGCTTTCCAAGAAAGGCTCGAGCGCAACTTTCCAATTGGCGGGCAGCATGATTTGCTTATGCCATTTCGTGCGCATCTTCTGGAACTCCAAACAGTCCAGATAGGTCGGCACGGGATCGATGAACTGCGAAAATGGCTCGGGTTCATCGCTCATATTGACATAGATAAAGCCACCCCAGCTTCCGACATGGACTGTTTGCAAATCCATGTCCCCGTCGAACATTCCTGAACACCCTTTCCAATCTTCGGGATCTTTCAGGAATATATTTGCCCCAGCCGTATCCCACTCCCAACCGTGGAAGCTACAATGCAGCTTGGTCAGCCTGCCGGCCCCACTGACCAGACGATTGCCTCGATGGGGACAAACATTGTGAAAAGCGCGGATGGTGCCGGCCTTATCACGCAACACAACGATGGAGTCGCCCAAGATGTCATAGGTGATATAGCTGCCGGCATTGGGCAGATCTTCCTCGCGGCAGGCCATTTGCCATGTCGTCGGCCAAACATATTCTGCTTCGAGACGGGCAAATTCCTTGCCATAATGTTCCTTGGGGACAAAATCGTCCCGAACTGCGGGCAACCCGTCAATCAACTCGTAGAATCCCATCCGATCCACTCCGTGTCCTGGACTGCGCTCTTGCGGCGGCCGCCCGATCTAAATGGCTCATTCGACAGCCTGGTCTGTCTTGAGTGCGGTACGCCGCTGTCGCGCTTGCGCTACTCCGCTGGTCGTCTATATCTAATGGAACACTGTCTCACTTTTCGGGTTACCGCACCAATTTTAGTTAGTCATCCTAATCTAAAACACATATGGGATATTTATCATGAGTGGCGATGCTGGCATCAAGGCGGGTCCGGGCCGGGGTTCCAAGACTGGGGCGGGTTCTTCCCGGCGCGCATCGCGGACTGCTGCTCCAGTCCCAACGAAGAGCGCCCTTCGATCGGAACTGAAGGAATTTACCCGGGAACGGCTGATTCTAGCGGCGCTCACTGCCTTTGCAGAAAATGGGTATCGCCTGACAACGGTGGACAGCATTGTCCAGTTGGCCGGAACGACAACGACGACATTCTATCGTCACTTTGCTGGCAAATATGACCTCATTGAACCGCTTCGCCAGCATCTCCAGGAACATGTGCAGGGCGTTTTGCAATTACTCGATTCACCCGAAGTCTGGACTCGGGAGGGATTACGCAAGTGGCTCGACAGCTATACCGCCATGTGGACGGACAATCAGGGATTGTGCGAAGCCTATTGGGAAGCAACACATGTCGAGCCGGATTTCGCACGGCGAGCCATCCCCGACATGGAAATTATGATAGACAGCCTCACCCACCTACTGGCTCCCCTGTCGAAAACGGAGCGTGAACCCTTTCGTGTAAAGCTGTCTCTGCTTTTGCTGCTTGCCGACCGCGCCGTGTATCTGGCGAAGATCAGCGAAGCGGACCTCGGTGAGTCCATTCTCGATGAATTCGCGCTGATCCTCTTTCGATCCTTTGCGTCCGATTGAAGGCTGGGACGCGGAACGCTCGATCAACCGCGCCTTTAACGGCGATCTGATTGCTCTTTCCACCAAGGATAGAAGGGCGGCATGTCCGATGCTTTGGCGCTAAACAGGGCTTCGCGTTTCTCATTAAAGGCCGCAACGCCCTCTTTGCCGTCTCCAACGCTGGTGTAGAACATCGAAAGCGAGTCCACTTCGTGCGCCTGCGCCGGATCGGACAAGGCCGAATTGCGGTAGGTCATCTGCCGGATGAGAGCCAGGGAAACTGGGGAGCGTTTCTCCACCCATTTGCGGGCCAGAGCGCGCGCTGCCGGCAGCAACGCATCAGGTTCGAATATGGCTTTGACCAATCCGCCTTCCCTTGCTTCTTCCGCCGTTAGGATATCGGCGCTGTAAAACCATTCAAGCGCTTGCGGCAGCCCGACAATCCGTGGCAGGAACCATGTTGAACAGGCTTCGGGTGTGATCCCGATCCGCCCGAAGACGAATCCTATGCGCGCCCGGTTGGAGGCGAGGCGAGCATCCATTGCCAGTGTCATTGTGGCGCCGATACCGACCGCTGCGCCATTGATCGCACCAATCACAGGTTTTACGCAGTCATATATGGCGAGAGTCACTCTCCCGCCGGTATCGCGCACGCCCCGCTCGATCTCAGGTCTATGCGGTTGCTCGCGCATGTCTTTCAGCGTTGGATCGAGTTCCTCATCGAGACCAAAGACGTTACCGGCCACGCTGAGGTCCATACCGGCACAAAAAGCCTTGCCGGCGCCGGTCACAATCACGGCCTGCACGGCATCTTCTTCATTTGCCCACCGAAAAACGTCGACCAGTTCGTCGGCCATGGTCACGGTGAAGGCATTCATCTGCTCGGGCCGGTTCAAGGTGATGAGCAGCAGGCCTTCGTCCAGATCAGCGGCAAGTGTTTCGTAATGCATGGAAAACCTCGAAAGAATGCGGTCCAATTTGCTACAAATGCAAACGCGAACACGGTTTGGAAAAATGGCCTACAATCAAGCGAAAAGCAGGGGATCATTGCCTTTTCTGGCGTTCCCGACCAGAAGAGAGAAATGCACTATGATATTTTTCGATGCCTGACCGTTGATATCACGGACGGGTTGGCGATCGTGAGATTGAATCGCCCCAAGCGCCTGAACGCGATCAGCCGTACCTTTTTCGGCGAACTGGAATCGCTTTGGCCTCTCCTTTCGCGCGATCCTTCTGTTGATGCTATCGTCCTCACAGGAAGCGGCAAGGCTTTTTGTGTCGGCGGCGATATTTCGGAGATGGACGCCAGCGAAGGCGGTGCTCCGCTGTTCGATATGAATTCTCCCGCACAGACCAAGCGGGTCCTGCGGGGGATGCTTACAGTCGAGCAACCGCTGATCTGCGCGATCAATGGGGACGCTGTCGGCCTTGGCGCCACCATGGCGCTGGCGTGCGATATCAGCGTCATCGCGGCCGCTGCCCGCATCGGCGACCCTCACACCCGAATGGGCCTGGTGCCCGGCGATGGCAGTATTGCCTTTTGGCCGGCATTGGTTGGTCGTTCCTGCGCCAAGGATTTGCTCATGCGGGGCAGGCTGATCAACGGCGATGAAGCACATGCATTGGGCGCTGCCACGCATTTGGCGGCGGACGGCGATGAAGCTTTGACAAAAGCCATCTCCATTGCACGGGAACTGCTAGCTCTATCAACTGTGGCGATACGCTGGACGAAGTCTCTTATGAACCGTGAAATGCTTGCGGCCTTTGACGCGATCATCGACAGTTCGCAGGCTATGGAAATGCTCAGCACCCAGACGCCAGGACATGCCAAGGCCGTTCAGGACTTTGTGGCGCGCAAGAAAGCCTAGCATGGCGATGCCGACCAAATTATCGGGTGAGGATAGTCGAAGTGAAGGCGAAGGCCGACCGGGTTCCGGCAAAATCGTCGGCGCTACGATCAACACGATGCGTATCCTGCGACATCTCAGTCGTCTGGACCGTCCGGTCGGGGTGAGTTTCATCGCTCGCGACACCAACATCGTGCCGAGCACCTGCTTCAACATCCTCCGTACTTTGGTGAACGAAGGCTATGTGCGCTTTCTCCCTGATACGAAGACCTACATGATTGGCGATGGAGTCATCGGCTTGGCAAACGTGGGCATGGCCCACCATGATTATTTGGCGGCTGTTCAGCCAATGATGGAGCGCATCGCCCATAGCTACTCGGTCACCGTCACGATTTGGCGGCGAGTATCCTATCATCGCATGATTTTGCTTGCTTCGGCAGAGAATCGGTCAGCGTTGCGTATCCAGATGAACGTCGGCCATCAGCTACCGCTTCTGATCGGCGGCATGGCGCGTATCATGGCACTCCAAAGCGATCTTAGCGAAGATGAGCGCCAAACTATGTATGAGGGCCTTCGGATACAGCGGCCGCTCGCCTACTGGGATTTCATCGACCAGGCCAAAGAGGCGTTGGATCGAGGCTGGGGTATCGACGACGGCTATTCGACCGCTGGCGTCACGGCTCTCGCAGTTCCCGTACGATTCGATGGCCCGCCGATCACGATGGTGTGCAGCGCGACAATGTTCCGCGATCAACATGATTCTGCAACGCTTACCCGGATTGGGCACGAGTTAATCGAACTGGCGACGTCGGTTGCACAGGTCGTACCTGCATCGGAACAAGCGCCCGTGTTTCCCCGGCCAATGAGTCAACGATAGCCGGCTTAGCGATGCTTTTCATTGAACTCAGCCTTTGATTGACCTCAGAATATTTCGCCCTAAACCTATTTTATCTCGACAATATTCAGGACAGGCAATGCTGGAAGACAAGCCCCGGAGACGATGGATACGACGTCCGGAGGCATCGAATTGGGGAGACTTTGGCGACGACGATCAACTCGGCCGGGTCAACCTCATCGATCGCCGGAAAGTCCTGGAAGGAATAGCCGAGGTCAAGGAAGGTTTGACCTTTTGTCTCAGCCTCCGGCTGGATCAACCGAGCGCTGGCATTTCGACAGCGCGTAACCCACCCGACATACGACCAATCAGCCACAAGGGACATGAACGGTTCGACATGCTGCTGTCACCGGACTGGAATGATCTGGTGAACGACGACGTGGTGACTTTCTTTCCGCAATATTCAACACAGTGGGATAGCTTCTGCCACATCGGGCAACTCTTCGATGCCGATGGCGACGGTGCGGAAGAACCGCGCTATTATAATGGCTACACACTTGAAGGACTTCGTCCCGATCTTACTGGTGATGATGGTCAGTGGCCGGGAATGGCGCTGCGTCCGCTGGGAATAGAACATCTGGCGTTACACGGCATGCAAGGGCGCGGGGTGCTGGTCGATTGGCATGCACATCATGGCATCGAAAAACAGCGTATATCCTTCGCCCAACTGCGCGAAGTGATGGAACGGGATAAGGTGTCGGTCGAACGCGGCGATATATTATGCCTGCATTTCGGCTTTGCCGGCCTGATCGCCGAGCATGACGGGCAAGTGGATTCATCGGTGTTGCGTGCCACTGGGGCAGGCTTGGACGGGCGCGATCCCGACTTACTGCGGTGGATCGACGAGACCGGGATTGCAGCGATCGTAGCAGATAATTTTTCGGTGGAATATGTTCCGTCTACCGCATCACCGGATGCACATAGATGCGCGGGGCTGCCGCTTCACGAACATTGTCTGTTTAAAAATGGCATTCCGTTGGGCGAACTTTGGTACCTCAGCAAACTCGCGAGCTGGCTGAGGGAGAATGGGCGCTCGCGCTTCCTGCTGACAGCCCCACCGCTACGTCTGCCGGGCGCAGCTGGGTCTGCAGTAACACCCATCGCCACGGTGTAAAAAAGACTCAGCCGGATTCTGCCGGCTTAACGATGTCAGGTCGCGCTTATCCCACATATGGCGCAATCCGCCGTTGAGCGTGAACGTATCGGTGAGTTTGAAATCGGCCTGACCAAAGATTGACTAGCTCTGATTTCCACCCGTAGCTTCGCAATTGTTACGCGGAGCGCCCGAAATAATTGGCGTCACGGCGATCATGCCTCGATTCCTTGAAGAGGAATCCTCCGGGAATATAATGAAGCCGCTCATTTAGTGTATCACCAAGCAGTTGAAGCTCTTCGGTCCGTTGATCGACCGGGATCATGTCGACCGAATTGAGGATCGGGAAAGGCGAGCCATCGGGATCGATCCCTGCGCGGTTGCGCACATGCCGGTGCGCCACGATGTTCTTGCGGGCGGCAAAACCAAGGTCAAAAGTGGTAATGTTCGAGACTGTGCCGGTTTAAGCCCACGTTCTTGGGTCGGCGCATCGCGATTCCATATCACGGTTTTCTCTATAGAGAATATATAATTTCCATAGAGAAAATCGTTTGCAGGCGGATATCGATTAGGGCTAAATGGCCTTTACCCGTCGGTTACGGAGCGGGGGAAAAGAGGATTGCATGAGCCGGCTTCCAACGACGTTTCTCGCTCACAAGCGCATCCTTATAACGGGGGGCGGCTCGGGCCTCGGCCAGCGCATGGCCATTGGCATGGCCTCTCTGGGCGCGAAGATGATCATCTGCGGTCGCCACATGGAAAAGCTCCAGGAAACTGTTGCGCAAATCGAAGCAGCGGGTGGGAAATGCCAGGCATTTGAATGCGATATCCGCCAGCCCGAGATGATTGATGGGCTGTTGGACCAAATCTGGGCAGAAGCTCCGCTGGATGTACTGATAAACAACGCTGCGGGAAATTTCCTGGCACGTACGGAAACATTATCTCCCCGCGCTGTGGAGGCCGTCATTCGCGTGTCTCTGCTGGGCGGATTGTGGATGACGATCGCAGCGGGCAAGCGTTGGATCGACAAGGGACAGAGGGGCGTGGTCTTAAGCGTGCTGGCCTCCGGTGTCGGCAACGGTAGGCCTTTCACCGTGCCGTTGACCATTTCCAAGGCGGCTATGCTGGCGATGACCAAGAGCCTCGCGCAGGAATGGGGTCCCAAGGGCATCAGGTTGGTCGGCCTAGCGCCAGGGCTGTTTCCAACGCCCGCTACCGCTGCGCGCCTCCACCCCGACGTCACCGATCCCGAAGCAGAATTGGCCAAGGATATTCCGCTTCGTCGCGCCGGGCAGACCGATGATCTCGTCGACCTGAGTTCCTTCCTCGTGTCTGACGCCGCCTCTTATATCAGCGGCGAGATGATTTCGATCGACGGCGCAAGCGGCCTCACCGGCCCAAGGGCTGACCGGATGTTCGAGTGGACCGACGCGCAATGGGATACGCTGCGTAAAGGTTGATCCGCCCCGTTGTGCAGTAATTTGAGGGATGGAAAACATGGTCACACAGGTTCGTACATCGGTAGAAGATCGCATAGGCACCGTCCTGCTCGACGGTCCCGACCGGATGAATGCCATTTCTGTCGAGACGACGGACCAACTGCTTTTGGCGCTCGAGGAACTTGGCAATTCGCCCGACGTGGGCGTGATCGTCATTACTGGATCGGGTCGGGCGTTCAGTGCCGGAGGCGACGTCAAGATCATGCATGACATGACCTCGATGACCTATGAAAACTATCTCCACATCATGCAACCGACGCAGAGGCTGCCAGGCCTGATCCGCAGCCTGCCGCGCGTCGTGATCGCGCAGCTCAACGGCGTTGCGGCCGGGGCTGGGCTTGCTATCGCCGCCGCATGCGACATGCGGATTGCTGGCACGTCTGCGCGCTTCACCACGGCATTCGGCAAGGTCGGCTTTAGCGGTGATTGCGGCATTTCCTGGACATTGACCCGGTTGGTCGGCACGGCCAAAGCGCGCGAGATGATGCTTTTGGGCGAAATGCTGGGTGCCGAAGAGGCGCTGGAGCTTGGCCTGATCAATAAGCTGGTCGCCGATGACGCACTCGAGGCCGATACGCGCGCCATTGCCGCGCGTATCGCGAATGGTCCTGTCGTAGCCTACCAATATATGAAGGCCAATCTGCTAGCCGCCGAGACAGAACCGCTCCAGGCAGTGGTCAATCTCGAAGCCATGCACCAGACCCGCGCCTTCATGACTGACGATCATCGCGAAGCGATCGCTGCCTTCGCCGAAAAGCGTGCTCCGTGTTTTGCAGGGCGCTGAGCCTTCACCCCCTATTGCAAGGATAATTACGTGCACTTTGGCCTCACCGAAGAACAGGAGCAGCAGCGGGATGCGACCCGCAGGATTGCGGACAAGCTGTTTGCGCCGAACGAGGCGCTTTGGGAAGAGGACATCAATTACTCTCTCGTCGCTTTGCGGCGTTTGGGAGAAAATGGCCTGTTAGGCCTCAACCTTTCACCAGAATATGGTGGCTTGGGCCTGCCCCCTCTCGATGTGGCCATCTGCATAGAAGAGATGGCAAAGGTTAGTCCGCAGGCATCATCCTTGATGGCACTGACAAGCATTGGCCAAGCTTATTATCTCGAGAAATTCGCTGACGAGAGCCTGCGGCAGAAATATCTTCCCGCCATATGTCGCGGCGAAGCCACGGTGAGTATCGGTATCTCGGAGCCCGAGGCAGGTACAGCCGCCACCGCGATGAGAACCCGCGCCCATATTCAAAACGGCAAGGTCGTTATCAATGGCCGGAAGCATTATGTTTCCAATGCGAAGGACGCCTCGGTCTTCATCATCTACGCGCGGCTTGACGATAAGCCCGGGGCGGGCGCCATTGGGGCGATACTCGTCCCCGCCGATGCGCCGGGCTTCAGGATCGAGCGCCTGAGCAAGAACATGGGCGGTAGCTACCAAGCCGACCTCACCTTTGACGATTGCACGGTTCCGGAAGATCATGTCCTGGCAGGCCCCGGCGCTTTTGCAGCCCTTTCGCACATCTATAATCTGGAACGACTAGGCGGTTCAGCAGGCATGTTGGGCATTGCGACAGGTGCGTACGAGCGTGCGTTGGACTATGTTCAGACCCGCGAGCAGTTCGGCAAGGCACTCATCGAATTCCAGGCGGTCCAGCTCAAGATCGCCGATATGGCGACGCAACTGGAGGCAGCACGCCTCATGGTCTATCGCGCCCTCAGCCGAACGCCGGACGGTATGCCCACCGCCTATGACGCCTCCACTACCAAGATCTTCGTGAATGAAGTAGCGCGCAAGGTGACCGACGACGCCATCCAGCTTTTCGGCGGCGCAGGCTATCTTCAAGAAACGGGAATCGAACGGCTCTATCGTTATGTGCGCGGCTATTCGATCGCGGGAGGGACGCTTGATATTCACCGAACGATGGTCGCCGGATGGGTTTCGGGTCGGCATTTCAGCCAGTGGAGTAAATGATGCGCGATATTGCCATCGTTTCGACGGCGCGAACGCCAATCGCCAAGGCCTATAAAGGCAGTCTCAACGGTACTCATGGGGCTTCGCTAGGCGCATGCGTGATCGCCAACGCTGTCGAACGGGCCGGTGTCGATCCCGGCGAAATTGACGACGTAGCGATGGGGTGCGCGATGCCCGAAGGTACGACCGGGACCAACATCGCCCGGCAATGCGTGCTGCGTGCTGGGTTCCCTGTGACGGTGACAGCCAGCACGATCGCTCGTGCGTGCGCCTCCAGCCTGTCTGCTATCGCGCAGGCAGCAAATGCAATAGCGATGGGTGACGCGGACATCATGGTGGCGGGCGGACTCGAGTCCATCACTTTGGTGCAGAATAATCATCAAAACGGATACGAAACCAAAGATCCCTGGCTCGAAAAGAACCGGCCCTCCATTTTCATGTCGATGCTCGAAACGGCGGAGATCGTCGCGCGGCGCTACGGAATCAGCCGCGAGACCCAGGACGCCTTTGCTCTGGAAAGTCAGCAGCGGACGGCGCGCGCGCAGGCGGAAGGCGCGTTCGACGCCGAGATCGTGAAAATGACCGTCACGCGCCTCATCAAAGGGGTGAATGGCTTGGTCCCGGAATCCTATTTGCTGGAAAAGGACGAATGCAATCGCTCTTCGACTATGTTGGACGATCTGCGGCGACTAAAGCCGGTTCTGGGCGATGATTCAACGATTACCGCGGGCAATAGTTCGCAATTGTCCGATGGCGCTTCTGCATGCGTCCTGATGGATGCAAAGGCAGCGGAAAAACGCGGACTCTCCCCTCTTGGAATATTTCGCGGCCTCGCGACCGGTGGGTGCGATCCCGAGGAGATGGGCATCGCTCCCGTTTTCGCCGTACGCGGACTCTTGGCGCGGCACGGCCTCAAAGTACCGGATATCGATCTTTGGGAACTGAACGAGGCATTCGCCTCGCAGGCTGTTTACTGTCGCGACAGGCTCGAAATCCCAAGCGAGCGACTGAACGTGAATGGCGGCGCGATCGCGCTGGGACATCCTTACGGCATGACGGGATCACGGATGGTAGGACATGCGCTGCTCGAAGGCAAACGACGCAAAGCCCGCTTCGTGGTGGTGACGATGTGTGTCGCTGGCGGACAGGGAGTTGCAGGTCTTTTCGAAATCGCCTGACAGGGTTTGGAACAACGGAAGGATTATAGGACGTGGATTTCTCGGAACCCGAACATATCACAATGATCCGCGATACCGTGCGCAAGTTTGTCGCACGCGAGGCGAATAACGAGATCATCGCCAAATGGGACAAGGCGGATCATTTCCCGATGGAGATTCACCGGAAAATCGGCGATCTGGGCCTGGGCGCGCTCACCGTTCCGGAGGAATATGGCGGCGCTGGCTTCGATCTGATCGCCATGACGGCGGTGATCGAGGAATTGAGCAAGGCAAGCGGTATCCTTGCCGGCATGTATATCCATACCGCCTGCTATGGGGGGATGAACATCACCTCGTCGGGCTCACCTGAACAGAAAGCGCAGCTTCTCCCGCGCGTTGTCGAAGGGTCGATCTTCTTTGCCTACGCTTTGTCGGAGCCTGATGTCGGAGCCGACCTGGCGGCCACGAAGACGACGGCCCAGCGCAAGGGTGACAAGATCATCATCAACGGAGCGAAACGCTGGTGCTCGGGCGCGACCATCGCTGATTATCTCCTGCTGCTGGTCAAATCCGACCCGGACGGTCCACGCTACAAGAATCTTTCTTTTCTGCTCGTTCCCCCGACGTTGCCTGGCATCAGCATCACGACGGTGGAAACCATGGGTCAGCGCGGTTCGCCGACCTGCGATGTCATATTCGACAATGTCGAGGTCGGACTGGACGCGATACTGGGCGGCGAGGCAATGTGGAACCAAGGGTGGTCGCAGCTCGCTGGTCCGGCGCTTGAGGCGGAAAAGCTGGAGGTTCCAGCAATGGCGCTGGGTGTCGCGGAAGCAGCACTTGCGGAAGCTTGGGAATATAGCCAGCAGCGCTCGCAATTTGGTCAACGAATCTGCTCCTTTCAATCGATACGGCACAAACTGGCAGATGCGAAGACCAAGGTTCAGGCCTGCCGCAACATGCTCTATTGGGCTGCGTGGCTTCTCCAGGAGGGACGGCCAGCCGCTGCCGAAACCGCCATGACCAAGCTCTTCGTCTGCGATACGTGCCGCGACGTAGTCCTCAGTTGTCAGCAGATTTTGGGGGCTTATGGCTACGCCGAGGGCTTCTCGATCGAGCGACACGTCCGCGACGTCCTAGTCTATCCGATCTATGGCGGATCGTCCGCGATTCAATTGAACAATATAGCCAATCGCCTGGGTTTGCCCAAGGCTTGATGGAGAGAGTGATGGCGATACCGGACAAGCTGCTGGCCAATCTTGCAATACCGGCCATTGCGGCACCGATGTTCCTCGCATCTGGCCCTGATCTCGTGGTGGAGGTATGCCGATCAGGCCTGATTGGAACGTTCCCAGCCCTGAATGCCCGCACCACGGGAGCCTTGGCGGACTGGCTGGACGAGATTGCCGAACGGCTTTCGGATTCTCCCGCGCCCGCTGCGTTCGGCATCAATCAGATCGTCCACAAGAGCAATCCGCGACTCGACGCCGATCTCAAAGTCACGGTCGATCACAAGGTGCCGTTGGTCATCACGTCGCTAGGCGCGGCCAAGGAAGTGGTCGACGCTGTCCACAGCTATGGCGGAGTTGTCTTTCATGATGTCATCAACAGCCGGCACGCGGAGAAAGCGGCGACAGCCGGCGTCGATGGCCTCATCGCCGTGGCCGCCGGCGCCGGCGGCCATGCGGGAACGTTGAATCCCTTCGCCCTGATCTCGGAAATCCGCTCCTTCTTTGACGGCACGGTGATCCTGGCAGGCGCTATCACCAATGGGCGGCAGATCGCGGCGGCGCGGTTGATGGATGCAGACATGGGCTATGTCGGCACGCGGTTCATCGCCACCCAGGAAGCGACGGTCCAAACTGATTATAAGGAGATGCTCACCCAGACGGGTGCTGCCGACATAGTCTATACTTCGGGAATATCGGGCGTGAATGCGAGTTTTATGCGGCCTAGCATCATCGCCGCAGGCATGGATCCGGACGATCTCCCGACCGACGCAAAACTCGACATGGGAAACGAAGGGCGTGCCTGGAGGGACATTTGGTCTGCCGGTCATGGTGTAGGCTCGATCCGCGACATTCCCACCGCAGCCCAACTCTGCGCGCGTTTGATCGGCGAGTATCGACAAGCGATGGCCGGAGCTGCGCACGACCCATTCACTCGATGATATTCTCTATCGAAGCCGGGAACCAAAAATAGATGCGGATGGGAGAGGTCGATGAACGCCATCAAGGGTGACTTCGGCTCGTTGGCCGACATACTGCGGAGGAATGCCGCCCACTTCAGCGACGTTCCTGCGGTTCTGTTCGAGGGGAAAGCGCGTTCACACCGCGATTTGCTCAGCCGTGCGCGCTGCATCGGGTCAGCCCTGGCGCAACGCGGCATTGGTCCCGGCGATCGGGTCGCCATCCTCTCTCACAATGCCATGGAATTTACGGAAATCTACGCGGCGACTGAGCTGGCGGGGGTTGTGGCAGTGCCGCTTAATCACCGTCTCGCGCAGCCCGAAATCGGACGCATCCTCCTGGACGCTGAGCCGGCGCTACTATTCTACCAGAGCGGCTTTGCCGACATGGTTGACGAACTGAAACCTGCACTCGGTTCGATTCGCCATTTTGTGCGCATTGCCGAGAACCAAGGTGACGCCGAAGATTACAGTACCCTTGTGGGACAGGGCGATCCCGCCTGGGAGGAACCCCGATTTGCATCGGGCGAGATTGCGCATCTTCTTTATACCAGCGGCACCACCGGCCGACCCAAGGGATGCCTCCAATCGCATCGTTCGAGTGCCTTTGCAGCCAATAATATCAGCGCGGTGATGCAAAGTGATTGCCATGATCGGGGACTGCTCGTGATGCCAATTTGCCATGCGGGTGGCAAAAGATTCCAGATGGCCACGCACTGGCAAGCAGGATCATTGTACATGTTGCGCGCCTTCGATACCGAAAAAGTGCTGCGGACCATCGCTGAGGAAAAGATCACGATCCTGCATCTGGCGCCAACCATGATTCAAATGCTTCTCGAATATCCCGGCAGCGCGGATTATGATCTCGGGAGTGTCAAGACGGCAGTTTATGGCGCCGCGCCCATGCCTTTGCCGCTGCTCCGGCGCGGCATCGAGCGCTTCGGCCAGATTTTTGTGCAGATGTATGGGCAGACCGAAGGTGACGGTCTGGTTCTGGCAAAGGGATTTCACCAGACCACAGGCGAGGAAGAAACGGTCCGGCGCCTCACATCGATCGGTCACCCCACGCCTGGCGTCGAGCTGCGTGTCGCCGATGAGGACGATAACCCGGTTCCCGACGGAACGGCAGGCGAAATGCTGCTGCGCTCGCCGACCGTCATGGAAGGCTATTGGCGCGATGCCCAAGCTAGCGAGCAGACGCTGAGAGGTGGTTGGTTGCATACCGGCGATATCGTGGTGCGCGATCCGGATGGGTTCATCCATTTGGTCGATCGCAAAAAAGACCTGATCATTTCGGGGGGACTCAACATCAGTTCGCGCGAAGTCGAGGATGCCCTGATGGCACATCCCGATGTGTTGGAGGCGTCCGCGATTGGCGTCCCCGACGATAAATGGGGCGAAGCGGTACTGGCTTTGATCGTCTTGCGACCGGGCGCGGCTTTCGACGCCGCCGCCCTGACAGCTCTCTGTCGTCAGCATATTGCCGGTTACAAAGTGCCCAAGGCGATCCGGGCGGTGACGGAATTGCCACGACTGCCGACTGGCAAGATTAACAAGGTCGAACTACGCAAACGTCATGCAGGTCCGCCCGAAGCCGGAAGCCGGCTGGCGGTCGATCGACAGCGCAAGCCATAAGATTTTCTGGGAGATTGAGAAAAAATGGCGAGCCAATCGGAAGCGACGACGCCCGCCTATCCGGCCGCGCGCATTGGTTGGATGGCGGTCCTCATCTTCTTCCTGCTATACGTTCTATCCTTTCTCGACCGGCAAATCCTCAATTTGCTGGTAGGTCCAATCAAGGCATCGCTGGGGATTACCGATTTTCAGATGAGCCTGTTGCAAGGACCAAGCTTTGCGCTGTTCTACGCTCTGTTCGGTCTTCCCATCGGGTGGTTGGTGGACCGGGTTTCGCGACGGCATGTCATCTTTGCCGGTGTGATGATCTGGGCGGCGGCTGCCAGTCTCTCGGGCCTCGCGAGCCGTTTCTGGCATCTTCTGATTGGCCGAATCGCCGTAGGTGCAGGAGAGGCGGCGCTGGCGCCGGCAGCCTATTCCCTTCTCTCCGACCTTTTCCCGCGTGAGCGGCTTGCCTTCCCCATGTCCGTAATGGGAGCAGGATCCGCTGGCGGTGCCGCACTGTCGCTGTTCCTCGGCGGCATATTGATCGCAGCTATGCCCTCCGGCTTCATTACCGTACCCGTACTAGGCACGATCGCCAGTTGGCAGGCGGTGCTTCTGCTGACCGGACTGCCCGGTTTTCTGCTGGCGCCGCTGGTTTTCCTGGTGCCTGATCGTCGCATCCGGAAAAGCTGTTCGAAGTTGAACACCGCCTCAACCCAATCCCTCACGTCGCTGTTTCGTCGCTGGAAACTCTATTCGGGGCACTTTATCGGCTTCGGCACGGTTTCACTATGCGGCTATGCGATGGGCGCCTGGTTTCCCACCTTCCTCATTCGTGTCCACGGTTGGGATACCGGGTCCGCGGCCTATGCGGCCGGCCTCGTCCAGTTTGCCGGCGTACCTGGCGGCATGATTCTCGGCTTGTTCGCCGACCGCTGGTTTCGCAAGGGCCGTCACGATGCGCACTTTCGCATCTTTGCGATATGCCTGTTGGTCATGACGGCCCTCGTCACCTTAGCGATGCAGCTCTCCTACATGCCTGCCGTCATCGTCCTCATCTTCCTGCAATATATGCTAGGCGCCTTCACCGGGACCGCCGCAGCGGCGCTGCAGATCGCGACGCTGCCAGACCTGCGGGGCCGCGTGTCGGCGGCCTATCTGCTCGTTTTCAATCTTATCGGCCTTGGCCTAGGGCCGGTCGCTGTCGCCTTTTTCACCGACTATGTGTTCAAGGATGAAATGCGGGTGGGGGCTTCGCTCGCTGCGACTTTTATCAGCTTTGCTCCGCTCGGCGCACTCATGCTTTTGATGGCTGGGCGCGACATGAGGGGGATCATGCGCGAAGCGATTCAAGGCGGCCTTAAGCCGGAGGCCTGACCCAGTCATGCCCGGACTGATGACTCTAGGCATGTGTATGTGTGGACGCCCCCTTTTTGGACAAGGGAGAATTTGACACGCTGATCCGAGCCGGGTCAGGTCAGTCACTATCCACGCGGCGCAAAGGAGCGCCGATCATGATGCTGTCGGCGAAGATCCTCATCACTGCAATGTGTGCAGACAATCAGAGGCCCAAATACTGCTTCGCCAGGATGGTCCGCTGTATCTCGTTTGAACCGCCGTAAATGGTGACAGCACGGCGATATAAGAAATCCGCCAGCACTCCGGGCGCATAGTCGGGTCCGAGTGCATCATCGGCGCCGTTCACATGCTGGTCATGAGGATAGACGATGGCGCCATATTCCCCTAAAGCCTCGACCTGCATCTCTCCGATCTTTTGCTGCAGTTCGGTGCCGCGCACCTTCAGGATCGACCCGACCGGCAGGCTGAGATCGCCGCTTGATTTAGCGGTGAGGGCACGCAGCGTCATCCATTCGAGAGAATCGAGATCTGACTGCAACTGCTCTATCCGGGCAGCGAATGCCGGATCTTCGGCGAACGGGCGGCCCCGATACTTTCGATCTGCGGCAATGCGGCGAAGGAGCGCGAGGTTGCGTTTGTTGCGCGGCACTTCGGCGCTGAACGCGCGCTCATTCTCCAACAGGAACTTGGCGTAGGTCCAGCCCTTCCCCTCCTCCCCCACGAGATTTTCGGCAGGCACACGCACATTATCGAAGAACATTTCGTTGAGGTGATGCCCCTCGCCAAGATCGATGATGGGGCGAATGGTGACGCCGGGCGCATCAGCCTTGATGAGAATCATCGAAATGCCGCGCTGACGTTCTTTGGGGTCCGTTTTGACCAGGCAGAATAGCCAATTCGCCCATTGCGCGCCGCTGGTCCAGAGCTTGCGCCCGTTGACGACATAATGATCGCCGTCCCGGACTGCCGCGGTGGTGAGCCCTGCCAGGTCCGAGCCTGCATTTGGCTCGGAAAAACCCTGACCCCAGCTAATCTCGCCGCGCAGGAAGGGCACATTGAACCGCTCATGCTGTTCCTTGCTTCCGAACGTATAGATAACCGGCCCGATCATCTTGAGTCCGCCCGTTTCCAACAACGGGGCACCGGCGGCGAAACATTCCTGATCGAAGATGAACTGCTGCATGAGCGTCCATCCCGTACCCCCAAATTGCACCGGCCAGCTTGGCGCAGACCAGCCCCGGCCGTGCAGGATCGCAGTCCAGGCGCGTGTGTCCGCCTTGTCGGTATGATAGTTGGTGAGGCCGCGGCGGGCGATATCGGCAGGCAGGTTGTCGCGCACGAACGCCCGCACTTCCTGCCGAAACGCATCGTCCCTTGGGTCGAATTCAAAATCCATTATGGTCTCTCTGTCGGGAAATTCAGATTTTGGCCGGCGGCGTGCCGATCGGATCTTGACGGCGCAAAATCACAATCGGGCCAGAAAATTCGGCAGGCCGTTCAATAATCGCACAGGCGTGGCGGCCAATCTCTTCGGCTTTCAGCCAGGTGTCGTCCGCCTTGTGCCGGGTGCTCTCACCATCGACCATAGCAACAATTTGCAATTCGCGCACGATCCGGCTGGGTTGTTCCTTCGCCATTCCACGATACATCATCCGCAGCGCAGCCTGCCCCATTGAGATATGCACGCTTCCTGCGCGCACGAAATCGGCAGTCCCGCCGCCGATCCCGAGAAACACTCCTTGGGGGTTCAGCACGTCAAGCGCGGCGGTCAGCGCATTAAAATGAGTGATGACATTACCGGCGAACATGCCAAGCAGACCATCGGGCGTCCAATCCGACAAAGGCCGCACATCATTGGGCGCATTAACCGACACGATCACCGCATCAAGGCCGCCCAACTCAGTTCTGCCTGCATCCAGCAAAGCGGCGGCGGCGGCCGGGTCCGCGACGCTTCCAATAACCGGGCGCACTTGCCCAGCAGGATGCGCGGCGATGATCCGCTTCAGCCTGTCGGCGTCACGTCCAGCGGCCGCGACGCTCCAGCCGCGCTCGACCGCCGCATAGACAAGCCCCTGCCCGACATCGCCCGCCGCGCCAATCACGAGTAGCTTCATGCCATCGATCCTTCCGCCGACCAGCGCTGGCGAAGCGACAGCTTGTCAACCTTTCCATTGGCGAGCTTGGGCAAAGCTTCGACAAAGCTCACCCCTGTCGGCTTCTTGAAGGAGGCCAGAAAGAGGCGGCAATGCTCGATGATTTCCGTCTCGCCGAGCGTGGCCCCATCGCGAAGAACAACGACCGCGTGGACTGTTTCGCCCCACTTGGAATGGGGCACGCCGATCACCGCAGCCTCCGCCACCTGCGGATGCCTGAGTAACGCATCTTCCACCTCCCGCGAGGCGACATTTTCGCCGCCCGTAACGATCATGTCCTTTTTGCGATCGACGATATAGAGAAAGCCATCGGCGTCGAAGCGCCCGATATCGCCGGAATGCAGCCAGCCGTCGCGCCATGCCGCCAATGTTGCCACGCTGTCGTTCCAGTAGCCCCGGAACATCGCGCCGCCGCGATAGACGATCTCGCCCGTGCCGCCATGCGTCACATCGCGGCCGGCGTCATCGACGAGCATCACCTCGACTCCGGGATAGGGCTGCCCGACCGATAGCAGACGCGCCTTTTCCTGCTCCGAACCGTTGGGTTTGTGATGGTGGCGCGGCAGGCACGACACGATGCCCTCGGTCTGGCCATAAGCCTGGTGAAAAACCGGACCAAACAGTTCGAGCGCCTTGCGCAGGACCTCGCCAGGCATGGCCGCCGCCGAATAGAGGATCGCGCGCAAGCTCGAAAAATCGGCGGTCGCGGCCAGGGGATGCTCGACCACCATCTGCACCATCGTCGGGGCCAGATGGGCGATGCTGATGCGTTCCGCTTCCACTGTGCGGATGAAGACGGCGGGATCGAAGGAGCGCTGGATATGCACGGCAGCACCGCGCCATTGCCCGGCGCTGCTTACGCCCCGCGCGCCGACATGAAAGAGCGGCATCACAATCAGCAGCCGGTCGTCGCTTGTGATACCGAGATCGCTGGCATGTTGCTCCGCCTTGCGGGTCAATTCGCGCGAACCCAGAATACAGCCCTTGGGACGGCCTGTGCTGCCGCTGGTATAGACCAGGTAGGCGATGTCCTCGATGGTCGAGGCGACATCGGGCACTTGACCGGCGGCGGCCGACATCACCTCCTCATATGGCTCCGCCCAGTCCGGCCCGTGGTCGAAGCAAATCCATGTGCCGATCGACGGAAGATCGGCCCGGATCTCCTCGATAAGCGAGGTATAGCTGCTCTCGAAGAATATCGCCGCCGGGGCGCAATCGCGCAACTGGACGCGAAGTTCATGCGCAGACAAACGGAAATTCACGGTCGCGGCGATGAAACCGGTCAACTCGCACGCACCGCATACCTCCATATATTCGATGCGGTTCATGGATAGCAGCGCCACCCGGTCCATTCGGGCGATGCCGCGCGCGCGCAACGCAGCCGCCAGTGCCTCGGCACGCGCCAGATAGGCGGCATGGGTCAGGCCTCTGCCACCTTCGACAAAGGCCAGACCGTCGGCATTCTGCCGCGCATTACGATGGATGATTTCTCCGAACCAGCTATCAGTCATGACGTGCGCCAGTCTTATTCGAAGTTCGGCTTGCGCTTCTCGATAAAGGCGTGGACCGCCTCGGAGAAGGGCTTGTCCTGCATACCGAGCATCTCATAAGCGATCGACACGTCGAAGGTGGCGTTGAAATGGTCCTTCACCGTTTTCTGCGCAGCGAGCTTTGTCCAGCGCACCGCATAGGGGGGCAACGCCGCCAGTTCGTCGGCAATCTTGCGTGCCTCGGCCAGAACCTGGTCCTTGGGAAAAGCGTAACTGCACAGGCCCATGCGCGCAGCTTCAGCGCCCCTGACGATCAAGCCGCGCATCAAAAACTCTTTCGCCTTCATGAAACCAAGCAGGATCGGGAACATCACTGCGCCGCCGTCTCCGGCAACCAGGCCCATCCGCGTATGCGTGTCACCAATCTTCGCATCGTCGGCGATGACCGTGATGTCGGAAAAGACAGCGATGTTGCATCCAAGGCCAAGCGCGTCCCCGTTGATCGCAGCGATGATGGGCTGCTCGACCGCCAGCATCGATTCCCATAGGCGGCGCGTGTGCCCTGCTGCGCGCATCGAATGGGCAAGATTGGCGCCCTCGACCTGAAGGCGCTGGTGCATCGCGTTGATGTCGCCTCCAGCCGAGAAGGCGACGCCCGCTCCAGTGAGGACAACGGCGCGCACTTCATCATCCCGCGCGATCTTGAGCCAGATGTCCTCCAATTCGGTATGGACTTCCAATGTCGCTGCGTTGCGTACTTCCGGGCGGTTGAGCGTGACCGTCGCAACATGCTTCTCGACCGCGACCAATATGTGTTTGTATCCGGTATAATCCATAAACTTCCGACCTTTCCGAAACCCTCTTCACATGACCAGAACAGCAATGCCATCGCGGGTCATCGAGGCCCTTCTTCAATGTAAAGCACTCCGCACCGCCTGCCGCGAACCTGCGCATGGACGCAGCACGTGCCGGCTACTTGGTAAAGACGGCCGGCCAAGATGAATGATAGCGAGGCGAACGGACGAACAGAAGGATATCTGGCTTAAACCGCTTGCCAACCATGCGCTTTCCTCTCAAAAAGACGATCTAATAATTTCTCTTAGAGATTGGGGATAACGCCAGTGTCCGATCTTGTCACGTGACAATGCAATCAGGAAATTTCTGGCACTTATGTGATGGATATCCGCTTGAAAGGCTGGAGCCATGAATTTTATGCAGGAGATCAAACAATGATTTGGGGGAGAATTTAAGCTGAATGATTGATAAATCAGATAGTTTAGGCGTCGTCGCTAGCTCAGGCGTAGCGGAACGCATTTCAATGCGTTCGTCGATTGGTTGCGGGCTGATCCCAGTTGCCGACCAGGGAAAAATATAACCGCTTCGGACTGCCGCGTAATCCGACGGCCCGAATTATAAGCGCCGGATTCTGGTCAGCTTGTATCCAGAGAGGAACCAAAATTGTCGAACAGCGCACACAGAAAAGTCGATCGCCTGACCTTGGCGGCCATCGCCTCGGTTAGTCTGCCGATTGCAACATTGACGGCGCCACTGGTTGTCTATCTGCCTGAATTTTACACCAATGCACTGGGCCTCGACCTTGCATTGGTCGGGACGATTTTTTCTGTCGTTCGGTTGGTCGACATCGCATTGGACCCTGTGCTTGGCAGTTTCATGGATCGGACGCAAAGCCGGTGGGGGCGTTATCGCCCGTGGCTTGCGCTTGGGACGCCCCTCCTCATGCTGTCAGTCGCGATGCTGTTTTTCGCCCGGTCGGGCGTGGGGCCGCTTCATCTGCTAACCTGGTTGATAGGCGCCTATGCAGCTTGGTCAATCATCTCTCTCTCGCAATTGTCTCTGAGCGCCGAGTTGTCCCCGTCGTATGACGAACGCTCCCGCGTCTATGGCTGGGTGCAGAGCGGCTCGATCATAGGCATCCTGCTCGTCCTGTCACTGCCGCTGGTCATCCAGCGAGGTCAATCGGACCAATATGCGACAATGTACATCATGGGCTGGCTTACCATTTGCCTCATGCCCCTGTGTGCGGGCTTTGCACTCATGCGCCTCAGAGGTTCATCGGCGGCAGGCCATTCAGAACATGGTTCATTGATCGAATATCTCAAACTGTTTCGCAACCCCATCGTGTTGCGCCTGCTTGGCGCCGACCTTCTGCTGGGCCTGGCCAGCGGAATGACCTCGGCAGTCAGCATCTTCTTTTTCACGAGAGCGCTCCAGCTTCCTCGCGCGGCCGTCGCATTCATGATTATCGCCCACATGCTCACGGCGTTCGTCATGGCTCCTGTTTGGACCAAGGTCGCACAGCGTTTCGGAAAGCACCGCGCGCTTAGCGTGTCCATCGGCGTTTATGTGCTCGGCCAACTACTCTATCTTCTGTCGCCGCCGGGATCGATCGCCATGGCCTTCCTGGCTTCGGCGGTGGCCGGCTGTAGCTATTCTGCCTTCGTGATGTTTCCGCGCGCGATGATGGCCGATGTGGGCGACGATGAACTGCTTCGGACAGGGGTCAATCGGACGGCGCTCCTTTACGCTCTTCTGATGGGAACGTGGAAGGTGGGACAAGCCCTCTCCGTCGGCGCGGCCTTCGTCATTCTGTCACTCATGAGCTTCGACCCCCAGCGTAGTGTAATCAACACCGCCGCGGTTCATGGACTCTATCTGATATATGTCGGTGGCCCCGTCATCCTTGCGATGCTGGCGACGCTCGCCATGTACCGCTATCCGCTGACCTCAAGCCGCCATGCCGCGATCAGAGCCGAGCTTGAAGTGCGCACGGACCTGTGATTGCGGCGTCGGCGCGTGGGGCAGCATTGGTGTCGCGGAGTTGGAGCAATGAGGACGGGCTGGATGTTGGCGGGCTTGACAATGCGGCTGAAATTGCCTTGCCCTTTTAGCGGCTGTCAGGGTCCCGAACCACAGGGTTGAAGGGTGCTGCGCTGAAGTTTCCGGCGGCTTGCTTGCCGGATGGGCTGCTTAAACCCTTGCGGGGTCGTTGATGTTTCATCTGACAGATGGTCTTGAGCTTGAACTGTTGGGCCATGGCCTGAACCTGTCCCAGACCAAACGCAGATTGCTATCGGTCGGTGAAGTCATGATGGGAACGTCGGGACTGGACGGCGTCGCGCTCCATCGCATCGCGGCGGAGGCAGGGCAGGCCAATCGCTTTGCGGTCCAATATCATTTTCAGTCGAAAGCGGATTTCGTCAATGCGATATTGGCCACCAGGGTGGCTCAGGTAGAGCGGCGGCGCAGCGCCCTGCTCGCGCGCGCGCAAGACCGTAATCTTGCTGACGACCCGCGCGTGCTGCTGGAGCTTTTATACCTGCCTTATGCAGAGCAGGTGGATTCGACAGGGGCCTGCGTCTACGCATGCTTCTGTACCCAATTGGCCCTGCAACATGCGTTTGGACGCGAGGCCGTCAGGCACCCGCTGATCCATGCCGGCGACAATGTGACCACCGACATATTGCTGCGGATCACGCGCGTGGTCCCCCATCTTCCCGAAGATCTCGTGATCAGCCGGGTGCTGGTCCAGACGCGCCAGATGATGGCCGCCCTCATCGAGCATCATGCGCGAACATCCAACTATTATCGCTGGATACGCTCCCGGGAAGTCGTCCTCCTGGAATGTATCGACATGACCCATGCAGCAATAGCGACCGAAGCACGCCCCGAGGTCATCGCATGCGTCCAGACAGAGCATCGGCGCTGGCTCACCAAAAACCAGCCCGACCCAGAAAATTCCCCCGCATGACAAATCATGTAGGCCACAGCCCTGCAAAAACAATCTACATCAACCGTTATCCTAAAAGACTGACGCGAATTTGGTCCCTGGTTCTGAGGCGCTTTCAAGGTCAACGACCGTGGGCGGTTCGCGCGCATCCGCGCACCGTCTTCAGTTCGGTCGTCGCGCTCCAGTCATCTGCTCGATAACTTGTAGATGTGACGATATCAGAAACTGTATCGGGCTCTTGCACCAAAGATCCGGGGCGGTGCAAAATGGGCGGTTATATATCCCGTCGAAACTAATGCGGTCGACATTGATGCGTCAATGTAGCGCTTATCAAACAGATTATCGATAAAAAGTGTCAGGTCGAGATTGCTTCTTTCCACGCCGTCCCATTTCAATCGCAGATTCGTGACATTATAGGAGGGCGAAACGAGCGTCACATAAGTAACGCTGCTGCTGTGATAAAAGTCGGCGCTGATGGCTAGCTCTCCGTGCTTGGCATCGATAGGCAACTGCCAGCGCACATTGCCCGTAAACGTGAATTTTGGGCTAGCGAAGAAGCTCGTTCCCGCCGCGTTAAGGCCATTGAAAAGCGGCGGCAGCGTCAACCGCGTGATCTTGGCGTCGGTATAAGCTGCGCCGGCGTGAACCGAGAGGCGTGACGAGGGAATGACTGTCAATTCACCTTCGATCCCCTTGATAATACCTCTGCCCGTGTTCAATATGAGGGTGTTATTCCGGGGATCCGTGGCGGCGTTATTGTCCCCGTCAAAATTGACCGGCACGCTTTGCGGAATCTGAATATCCGAATATTTGTCATGGAATACTGCGAGGTTGAAAATGGCGCGCCAATCTCCAACCTGCCAGTTTGTCTTGAACCCAAGTTCGACATCGGTGAGATATTCCGGGCTGAAACCTTGATAGGCATTGAGATCACGCACAAGGCCCGGTGTCCCCGCTGGAGCAAAAGCAGGTTGATTAATGCCGCCACCCTTATAGCCTCTGCGAAGATTCGCGTAGAGGAATATGTCGCTTGTCGCCTGCCAATTGAGAGCGATATTCCATGTCGGTGCCTTGGACTTGGTAGCGAGTTTCAGCGCAGTGGCGCGTGCATAGCAGCCATCGACATCGAAATAGGGTCCATTGAATAAAGACGTGTTCGTCGAGCAAAGTTTCTGTTTGTCCCACGTGTACCGATAAGCCCCTTCAATCTTCAATCCCTCGATGAGGCCTGACAGATCATAGGTAAGGTCACCGAAGACGGCCTTGCTCAAATTGCTGTAATAAGCCTGCGAAGCGACCGTGTTGATGTTGATCGGGTTGATGACGCTGCCCGCGCCGCTCAGCAGGTTGCCCCGAGGCGTGTCATGTACGTAGAAACCGCCTACTAACCAATTGAGCCTGCCGCTGAACAATTTGCCCGTGGCTTGAAGTTCGTTGGACACCTGTTGGCGGCCCAGCACGGTCGCGACGTCGGATCCTGGAAATGCGCTGCCATCCAGATCGGCGCGGAAATCAATGTGACTGCGCCGATAGCCGAAGATATTTTTGAAAGTCGCGAAATCGGTTTCCAGGCTCGTGGTGTTTGAAACGCCCGAGTTCGAAAATTCCAGATACTGCCCCACGCCATCCGGTCCTATCTCGATCTGTTGGCGCCTCGGATTATTCTGCGCATAGGCCAGAGCGAGAGAAGCATCGCAGGCGGTGGACGTGCCGCAATTATATTTGGTGGCGGCGGGTCCGGTAGGGGCTAGAAGAAACAGGGTGGCGGACGTTCCCGCCGATTTGGAGCGGGAGTAGTCATATACGGTCAGATTGGTCAAATTGGGTGCGAGATTCAGCAATAACGAGGCTCTTATCGAGGTTTCATCGACAGCGTCGAAGTCGCCCTCGTCCGTGGTCATGTTCCGGGTGTAACCGTCCCGCTTCTGTATTCTCCCAGCGATACGGAATGCCGCTACCTGGTCGACAAGCGGCACATTGACGGCAGCTTCGATGCCATGCCAGTTAAAGTCCCCCAGCGTCCCTTCAAGGTAGCCATTAAAGTCATAGGTCGGCTTTTTGGTGTAAACCAGCACGGCGCCGCCCGTCGTGTTGCGCCCGAACAGCGTTCCCTGCGGCCCTTTTAGAATTTGGATATTGTCGAGATCGAAGGTCGGAACGCTGCTCGCGTTGGTGATGAGCGGCACCTCGTTCACATAGGTGACGACCGATGGAAGCGCCTCGCCTGTCGTCGACCGGGACTGCCCGCGGATGCTGTAGTTGGTATTATAGGCAGAGCCCGCGAAGCTCAGCACCACACCTGGCGTGAGCTTTTGGAGATCAGTCACCTGAACGATGCCCTTGGCGCGCAGAGCGTCGCCGGAAAAAGCCGTGATTGTCACGGGAACCTTCTGAATATTCTCGCCGACCCTGCGAGCGGTGACGATGATTGCCTCGTCCGAATTTGCGGCAGTCGAAGAAGCGATTGGCGGATTATCCGCAACCGGAGGCTGCACTGGCGCAGCCAGCGCCGCGCCGCCGGCTGCGCCAAGAAGTGCGACGGTCGCAACGCCCTGAAACAGGATGGCCTTTATGAAGATGGCGCGTTTCATTTTTACCTCTCCTTGCATTTCTGTTTTCAATTTTTTTGCCTTTTAGATCTGCCCCGATCGCCTTGTTCATGCGATCCGCGAAGTCATTCCCGACCGGCCCCGCGACGCAGGCTGCCTCATCGCCATCGCTTCATGAGCCGTGGCCTATTTCATCCCTTTCCATCCGTTGGATCGCGGCCCGTGCATATTTGCGGGCCGCCAGATAAAAGACTCCGCTCAGGAGACCCACACCCGTCGCAACCACCGCCATGGATCGGCCGACATCGATCGGATTTCTGAAGACATGGTCTGTCACAGCCGCAACGAGCAGCGGCCCGAGGGTGAGGCCGGTAAAATGCTGCGCCGCCACCGTCAGCGCAGCGAGACGACCCCGCAGGGCAGGCGGAGTCGATAATTGAACATGGGCAGCTATCGCGTTGCCGATCGACAAAAGCGGCAAAAGCAGCGCCGCGCAAATCAAAGTGAGTCGAACGTCTGTCGAAAAATAGAAGCCGACGATCGAGAGCAAGATGATGAATGGCGTGCAGATGAGGACCGGAAGCAGATGTCCGTCCTTGTGGCCCGCTTTGAAAAGACGATCCGCAAAATAGCCGCTGGCTGCGAAGCCGAATATGCCATTGAGGATGACGATCGACATCACGAGTCCCACTTCCGACACCGGAAGGCCATAACGACGCATGAGCAGAGCGGGCATCCAGGCATTCATGCCGTTAGCGATGACCGTAGTCAGGCTGAGGCCCCCGACCGAAAAAAACAGATAGGCCCTGTTCTTTATGACAAAAGGCAGAAATGCCTCGGATGCGCCAGCGGAGCGGTGAGATTGATCTCGCGGCGCATCGGGCAAGGTGAAGGCCAATAATGCGACCAGGATGCCGGGCGCGCCGACAACGAGAAAGACGCCTTGCCAAGGTTCGAGATGCCCCACCAGCGGCAAGGAAACGCCACCGATGCGGGTCAGCCACGCGATCAGATAGCCCCCGATGCCGATCGCCAACGCCGCTCCTGTTACCGATCCCATGGAAAAAATAGCTATTCCCATGGCTGTCCGATGCTTGGGCAGCGCGCGCGCGATGGTCGTATAAGCGACCGGCACCAGCGTGGCCTCACCCGCTCCCACACCGAAACGGGACAGGACGAGCGCAGGGAAACTTCGTGCGAGACCGCATGAGACAGTCGCGGCCGACCAGGAAAAAATACCCCAAAAGAGCACCCATCGTTTGGAAAAGCGGTCGACTATCCATCCCATGGGAAGTCCCAGCAAAGCATAGAAAAGGCCGAAAGCAACCCCATGCACCAGGCTGAACTGAATGTCCGATATCCGAAGGGAGTGCTTTATCGGGTCGACCATGAGCGACAAGATGGTCCGGTCCATATACGCAAACACGTACATCAGAAGCAGAATGCCCACGATATAACGTTGGCGCGCGGCTGAAATATCATCATGATTTTCAGTCGCTTTGCGTAAATTCATAGCCCCTCTCCTTCCAGCGGCCACCTCACCGGATGGCTCTTTCAGCGAGGCATCGCCCGTCGCTTCGGCCTCATTCTTATATTTTTTATATACTTATAAACGGGTTGGAATAATCGGCACGCCGCGTCGGCCGTAACGATCAGCCTATCATGTGCTGCGTTTTTGAGAAATGCAATTCAAACAATCGAATTAAAATTTGCTGAAACGGCAACCGGTGCTAAGAAGGCGACCACCATCGGCGAGCTCAATTGCCGGGACCTGACGGAGAAGATGGATGGAATTCGGGCAAGAACTTTCGGCGATCATGCATCGTGACCCGGCCAAGCCCATCGTTGAATATAAGGGACGGATCTTTTCCAAGGGAGAATATGCTGCGCTAGCGGATCGGATAAATGCATTGCTCGACGACAGCTCGGTGTCGCCGTCCGCTTCGATCGCCCTCATAACCCGCAACCGTCCGCTCCATGCAGCTTGTATTCTCGGGCTGGTGTCGAATGGGCGTTGGTTGACCTCGGTCTATGTCATTCAATCATCCCAAGCGATCGCCCAGGAAATAGAGGAAAGCCGCTTCGCAGCCGTGATCGCGGACGTCGACGACTGGACGGAACCGCTAATGGAAGCCGCTTGTCGATGCGGAAGCTTGGGCATTTCCCTCAACAATGATGATTCTATCGGGATCGATGCGGCGATTAATCTGGTGACGGGCCTCGAACGGCTTGGGCCAGGCCCGTTCCGCGAGATGACGGGCGAAGCAGGAATCGAAATTCTTTCGAGCGGAACCACCGGAAAGCCAAAGCGGGTCCGTTTCCCTACCCGGATGCTGGTGCGCGCGATCGACGGCGCAATTGCATCCAGTCTGACGGGCGCCGAGCCCGATATTCTGGTTTGGCCTTATAGCGGGATCGGCGGCATTTGCTGCCTGGTAGCAAGCGCGGCCCTCGACAGATATACATGCCTATTGGAAAAATTCAGTGTCGAGGAATGGGTCGACGCGATCGAGCGGCTTCAACCTGCCTCTGTGACTGGGGTTCCGGCAATGGCTCGCATGATCCTGGACGCCAAGGTGCCCAAGGAGCGACTGGCATCCCTCCGCTACTTCTTTGGCGGGAGCGCTCCGATGACGCAGGATCTTCAGCAAGAATTCGAGTCAGCCTATGGAATCGACGTTATCTGGGCCTATGGCGCCACGGAATTTTGCGGGACCGTCATTTCCTGGTCGCCGGATTTGCATACCCGTTATCGGCAGAGCAAGGCCGGCTCGATCGGCCGCCCGCTTCCGTCGATTGAAGTTCGGGCCGCCCATTTCGAAACGGGCGTGGTCGTCCCTCCAGGCGAAGAGGGTTTCCTTGAAGTCCTGGTTCCTGTGATAGGCAATGATTGGATCAGAACGACCGACATTGTCGTTATCGACGATGACGGCTTCGTCTTTCACAAAGGGCGAGGCGACGGCGCGATTCTGCGCGGCGGCCACAAGATTCTCCCGGAAAAGGTAGTCGACGTGCTTCGATCTCATCCTGCGGTGCTTGACGCCTCGGTCGTCGGTATTCCCGACGACAGGCTGGGCAGCATCCCGGTGGCGGCAGTGGAATTGAGATCAGGCGTCGACTGCCCTTCTCCAGACATGCTGAGAGACCATTGCAGAGCGGCCCTTCCCTCACCTCAAATTCCGGCGAAGATCGAGATCGTCGCTTCGCTGCCGAGAACGACCTCTCTCAAGGTCGATCTCATGGCCGTTAAACTACTGTTCCAAGCATGACGATGCCGCGTTCAAGGATTTCGTGCCTTATTGAGCGACGGGATGATCAACTTCCGAGCAGCGCGGCAACTTCAAGCGCCGGCAACTGAACGAATTTATGTTCGCCATTGACACGCATCGTTTCAGCCTGTCATAGATTAAAACGATCGGCTTAAATAAAATGTCGGCAGCGACCGTCAAGGCCGGCTGCAATGAAGCGAAGCCCGAAATTGCCGATCCTAGGACGAGGACAAAGATTATGGCGGCGACAATGTCACCTCCTTCAGGCGTTGCGGGTTTTGAGCAGTCTGTCACGCAGGATGCCATGACGAGCCTTTTCGAGCGCATGATGCAGGATCCGCGAGCGCTTGTAGACGGCGATTATAATGAAATGATGCACTGGTCGCGGGAAGAGATCGACGCCTATCAGGACAAATGGGCACAGGTGCGTTTCGCACAATTGCGATCGAAGATACCGATTCTTGAAAAGCTGGCCGACGGCCAGGGAATCCAGACAGTGGAGACGAAGGACGATCTGGCTCCGCTGCTTTTCGCGCATACGACCCTCAAAGCCTATCCCCTTTCCTGGATCGAGAAGGGCGAATTTGCAAAACTCACCAAGTGGCTGAACGGTCTGAGCGCCGTCGATATAAGCAACGTCGACATGACCGGCGTCGAGACGATCGACGATTGGATTGACCGTCTTGACCAGAACACGGACGTTCGTGTCTTCCACTCCTCCGGCACCAGCGGCAAGCTGTCCTTTGTTCCGCGCACTGTCGCGGACCATACGCTCGGAACGATCAACGCTGCCCTTTTCGTTCGCGACTGGCGTGGCCCAAATAGCGGACCCGACACGCGCCAGAACCATATCCCGGTCATCATTCCCACCTACAGATTCGGCGCGAGCGCGTCTCAACGCGGAGGCGAACGCAACGTCGCCCTCCTTGGAGGCGGAGAAGCGCTGTATCTTTATCCCGAGCGTCGTCTGAGCGCGGACGTGGTGTCCCTCGCTGGCCGCATTCGCGCTGCCGATGCCAAGGGCGAGCAGGGCACGATTGCCATAAGCCCAGCGCTCGCCGGCAAGCGGGATGAGATGCTTGCGAACGAACGGAACCGGGAAGCGGACATGAACCGCTTCTTTGCCGAAGCGCATGAACGCTTTGCCGGGCGCGACGTGATGATTGGTTCGACCTGGCCGCCTTTGTACGAATGGGCAATGGCCGGCCTCGCGCGCGGCGACGTGGCAATCTTCGGAAAAGGCAGCGTGCTGACCACGGGTGGCGGCACGAAGGGCAACCATTGGCCCGAAGGCTGGCTGGATCGCATCAAGCAGTTCCTCGGCTTCGACAATATATTCCATTATTACAGCATGAGCGAAGTCATCTCCCGCTGCCTCGAATGTGAGATGGGACATTATCATTTCCCGCCGACGCTCATCGCCTATCTGCTCGACCCCAAAAGCGGCGAACTGCTGGGCCGCGACGAGCGCCGGACCGGGCGCATGGCCTTTTTCGACACGCTCATCACGAGCCATTGGTCCGGGCTGGTGACTGGCGACGAAGTCACGCTCTCGGCAAAGGAGGAGACGTGCGGGTGCGGCCGGACCGGCGATTTCCTCGAATATGAAATTCGTCGCTACAGCGAAAAGGAGGGGGGCGACGACAAGGTCGTATGCGCGGGCGCCCCGCAGGCCCATGACGACGCCCTGCTTCTGCTCGAACGATTGGGGCGGTAAGATGACGGTTACGGGCTTTCGCGTTCCCCTCATCCTTCGGGGCACGGTCATAGAGGATAATTGGATTCCATTTGGCGGCCGCCGGGGGGGCGTGTCCTTCGAGAGCCCAGACGTCGCTCTTTATGGCGATCAAATCAATTTGCGCACCCCATCGCTTATGGCGGATCTCTACAAGCTGCGTTTCACGGACATCGTGGAATATTTGGTGAATCTCGGCGAAAGGCTGACGTTAGCGCGCAACTCCTACTGGGAGGAAGCATTTCAGCTTGCCCGCCGCACATCGGGCCTGAGCGACAGCATCCTGCACGCGCAGTTCGACGCAATGGGTCGAATGTTCGATGCCTCGCGCCTGCGAGAAGCGGCGGAGCGCGCCTGCGGGATCGCCCATCTGGAAGGGTGGGTGGAAATGCCCAATCAGAGCGGCAACAAGGGAAAAGCCCGCGTACGGGCGTTCGGTGCGCGGGCGGTGCATGTCATTGCGGGCAATCTTCCCGTCGTGGCCGCGATGACCATTATCCGCAACGCTCTCACGCGATCGGACTGCGTTATCAAAACGCCCTCGAACGATCCGCTGACGGCTGCCGCAATTGCCCGGACGATGATCGACATGGCCCCGGATCATCCGCTGACGCGCCATGTCAGCGTGGCCTATTGGAAGGGCGGAGACGATCGGGTCGAGAAGGTCATCTATGATCCGCGGGGCGTGGAAAAGATCATAGCCTGGGGCGGCCTCGCATCCATCAGCCATATCAGCAAATATCTCCAGCCGGGGATAGATTTGGTGACTCTGGATCCGAAACTCAGCGGGACGATTATCGGCAAGGATGCGTTCGTAGACGAAGATACGATGCGGCATGTCGCGCGCCGACTGGCCCTGGATATCGGTCTCTACAATCAGGAAGCCTGCGTCAACGCGCGGGTCGTTTATGTCCATTCGGGCACGGATCAAGCGGGATTGCGACGCTGCGAGCGATTGGCCGAACTGACCTTCGAGGCGATCCGCGATCTGCCGCCCTCGATCAGTACCCCACATAAGGATTTCGACCGAACGCTGCGCGAAGAGATCGATGCAATCAGCTATCTCGACGATGAATATCGGATCGTTGGGAACAGCGGGAACGACGGGGCCGTCATCGTGTCGCTCAACGGCGAGCCAGTCGATTTCTCTGCGACGCTGGGCTGCCGCGTCGCCAATCTGGTGCCCGTGGACGACATCGACATTCCCGTCAGATCGGTCAATGCCTATACCCAGACGATCGGCATATATCCCGAGCAGCTCAAGGAAGAATTACGTGACCGGCTCGCCTTCCAAGGCGCACAGCGTGTGGTTTCGCTGGGCGCGGCAGGGTCGGTCGGGCTGAATACGGAAATACAAGACGGCATCGAGCCGATGCGCCGCATGTGCAAGTGGATCGTCGATGAAAGCTGCGACGGACAAATGCTCGAAGCCCTTGCGCACGCCGAAGAGGCAGAAACACAATGACGGATCGAGTGGTCATCATTACCGGCGCGAGTGGCGGTCTGGGCGCGGCTACGGCCCGCGCTCTAGTGGCAGCCGGAGATATGGTGGTGCTGGGCTCACGCCGGCCCGAACGATTAGCAAGCCTGTCGGATGACCTGGGCGATGCGGCTGTTTGGCGGAAAACCGACGTGTCGCGGCGGGGCGACATGGACAGTTTGGCGGCTCTGGCCCTGGATCGCTTCGGGCGGATCGATGTCCTGATCAACAATGCCGCCATCATGCCGATCTCGCTCATTGAACAAGGCATGGTGGACGACTGGGACAAGATGATCGACATCAACATCAAAGGAATGCTCTACGGCATAAATGCGGTGCTGCCTCATATGCTGTCCCGCAATTCCGGAACGATCATCACAGTCGCCTCCACAGCTTCAATGAAGGCAGCGCCCACTAGCGCAGTCTACAGCGGCACCAAAGCCGCCCAGCGGATGATCAGCGAAGGGTTGCGGCAGGAAACCAATGGCCGCATACGCATATCGACTGTGCATCCCGGCGTCATGGACTCCGATCTTCACGCCAGCATCACTGTGCCCGAAATGCGCGATCACGCGTTGAGAACCATGACCAACGCGCTGGATACAAAGGCGGTCGCCCGGGCAATTCTATACATTCTGGACCAACCGCCGGAAGTCGAATTGAACGAAGTCGTGATGCGTCGTGGCGGCGACATATTTTAAGTCCAAGACGCGGATATTTGCGCCAATGGATTTGCAGAGAGTGAAAATGTCATGACGGTTCCAGCAATGTTCGACCTCTCTGGAAGAGTGGCTCTCGTAGCGGGCGGGACCAAAGGCATAGGCAAGTCGTTTGCACGCCAATATGTCGACCACGGCGGGCGCGTCATCATCGCTGCGCGTGATAGCGGGATGTGTGCGGCGGTTGCGGATGAATTGAACGAGGGAGCGGCAGATCCCGTTGCCTGGCCGCAGGCATTTGATCTTGACGATGTCGAGAGCATAGACATGCTGATCGAAAAGGCTGGTCAGCGATGGGGCAAACTCGACACAGTCTTCGGAGCCAGCTTTTTTGGCGCGGGCGGAACGGCCGCCGCCACGGACGACGAAATGTTCGCCAAGATCTTGCGGCTCAACATCGTCCACTACTCTCGTCTGGCACATCGCGCCCTGGACCTGCTGAAACAAAGCGACCTGGCGAGCGTGATCTTCGTCGGTTCGGCATCCGGCGTTCGGCCGCAGCCGAACATCGCTGCCTATGGGATCGCCAAGCTAGGACTCATGCGCCTGGGACAGAATCTCGCGATCGAATGGGGTCCGCTCGGCGTCCGGGTCAACATCCTGACGCCCGGCATGACGCGCACCCCCGCAGTGATGCGCTGGCTGCCCGAGGATGATGTCGCGCGCCGGGTCGCCGATTTTCCGATACGCCGGATGGCCGATCCCGACGAGATCGCCGCCGCCGGAATCTTTCTGGCGAGCCGGGCGGCGGGCTATATGACAGGTCACGAACTGATCTGCGACGGCGGACGCACGTTGCTGAGCGGGAATACCGGACCAGCCTTCCAGCGTCCGGACTGAAGCATATCAGAACAAAATATCGGATAGAAACACGGGCGCTGAGGCGCCAAGCAGAGGAGCAAGATTGCAATGCTTGACATCAAGATCATCAACGGATCGATCATCGATGGCACAGGCGCCGATCCGATCACCGGCGCGGTGGGCATAAAGGATGGACGCATTACGTCGATCGGCGAGGTCACCGAGGACGCCAAGGAAACGATCGATGCCCAAGGCAAGACGGTCTCGCCTGGGTTCATCGACGTCCATACCCATTATGACGCTCAAGCCTTTTGGGACCCGACCTTTTCGCCGTCCTGCTTCCATGGCGTCACGACGATCCTGGGAGGCTTTTGCGGATTCAGCATCGCGCCGCTGACGCCGGAAGCGGGCCAATATCTGCTGCCAATGCTCGCGCGAGTCGAAGGGATGCCGGAAGAAACCCTTCGAGCCGGGGTGCCTTGGGACTGGTCGAGCTTCGGCGAATATCTTTCGCGTCTGGACAATCGGGTTCTCCTGAATGCCGGTTTCTTCGTAGGCCATTCGGCTGTCCGGCGGATCGTAATGGGAGAGCGCGCGAACAAGGACGAAGCATCGCAGACCGAAATAGATTCAATGAAAACGCTCATCGGCCAATCATTGGCTGAAGGCGCCCTTGGCTTTTCAACAACTGTCGCTCCGACCCATAATGACGCGGATGGCAATCCCGTTCCGTCCCGCTTCGCTTCTAAGCAGGAGATGCTGGACCTTGCGGCCGTCGTTCGCAACCATGAGGGAACGACTCTCGAGTTCCTGCCCAATCTTGAGTTTGACGACGAGACGATTGACCTTCTCGTCGACTTCTCCCTGGCAGGCGGGCGGCCGGTGAACTGGAATGTTTTGGCGATCCAGGGGTCGGGCGAGCAGGATAGGGAAAAGGCGTACCGCCAGCTTCACGCCGGCACGGTGGCCCGCGAAAGGGGTGCGGAAGTGATCGCGCTTACCTTCGCCAGTTCACCGACGCTCCGCGTCAATCTCGCAACGGGCTTCATCTTCGATTCCCTTCCTGGCTGGGGACCGCTCTTTCGGCTCTCGGTCGAGGAGAGGATCGAGCAGTTGCGTAACCGTTTCGTGCGCGACACACTGGCGGCATCGGCGAGCCAAAAGTCCATGACCTCCGGTTTCGCCAAGTGGCACGCATTCCGTGTCGCCGAGGTCTTTACCGAGAAGAATAAGCCTTTTGAAGGCATGACGATCGGTGAGATCGCCAAAAGGACAGGGGAAGATACATTCGAGGTTATGATCGGCATCGCGCTGGATGACGAACTGCGCACGTCCTTCATGGTCGATGCACGTGGCGAGGACATCGACGGCTACAAATTGCGGGCCGAAATGTGGGAAAATGACCTGACCATCGTCGGCGCGTCCGATGGGGGCGCACATATGGACATGATCGACACCTTCGCTTTCTCCACCACGCTTTTGCAAAAGGCACGCGAATATGGAGTTATGTCCCTGCCCCAGGCCGTTCGGCAACTGACGAGCGTTCCGGCAAGCGTCATGGGCATTCGCGACCGCGGCACATTGGCGCCAGGCATGTGGGCCGACGTCGTGATCTTCGATGCCGATACCGTTGCGCGCGGTCCTGTCTACACCCGCTATGACCTGCCCGGCACTACGACGGCCGGACGCTTGTATGCCGACGCGATCGGGATCGACTATGTCCTCGTCAACGGCCAGGTCGCCGTGGCCAATGGCGCGGTTGGGGATGCAAGGCCCGGCACTGTGCTGCGGTCGGGACGCGATACGTATACGCGGGACATTCCTGCCCTGAAGGCGGTCGCGTGACGAACGGGAAGAGCGCACTATGCCTCCTCACCACCCAGTAGGGATGAGATTGAGACCCAAAGCTATCCGCGACTAGTGCGACAGGATCTACATGCAATATGATTTCATCATTGTGGGTGCTGGCTCCGCAGGCTGTGTGATGGCCGAGAGCCTTTCGCGCGGAGGCCATCATACCGTTCTCCTCGTCGAGGCAGGCAAGAGCGACGCAAGCCTGTTCGTCCACATGCCGCGCGGCGTCGGGCGCGTCATGAGCGACCCGGACAATCTGTGGGTCTATCAGCCACACAAAGCGGATGCGGCGCCTGACGAGACGGAACGATGGGTGCGTGGGCGCATGTTGGGCGGGTCGAGTTCGATCAACGGCATGGTCTATAACCGTGGCCAGAAAGAGGACTGGGATGCGCTAGAGGAAGCGGGATGTCACGGCTGGGGATGGTCTTCCATGCTTCCCTGGTTCCGTTCCATAGAAGGCCAGCAATGGGGTGAAGGGGCCGAGCACGGAACAGACGGCCCCTTGCACATCTCCCGCGTCGACCATCCTGGCGGTTTTCAGCGAGCGGTGATCGACGCAGGCGTTGCAATGGGCCTAAATGCGGTCGAAGACCTCAACCAGCCGCATGGCGACGGCGTGATCGGTGTCGTCCCACAGACCATCCGGCGCGGACGCCGCTGGAGCGCGGCGCAGGCTTTCCTCAAGCGCGCGCAGGGACGCGCCAACCTCACCGTCCTGACAGGCGCGGCAGTCGAGCGTATAATTTTCGATGGCGATCAAGCGGTCGGCATAGAAATCCGTGACGCTACGCCCTCAAGAATTCGGGCAAGGCGAGAGGTCATCCTATGCGCGGGCGCGCTCGAATCTCCCCGACTGCTGCAGATGTCGGGCATCGGTCCAGCCGATATATTGAAAGACGCCGGCGTAGCGATCGTCCACGAAAGTCCGGATGTCGGCCGCAATATCATTGAGCATCGATGTCTGACCATGCGATGGCGTACAACGCCGGCATGGAGCACAAACAACCATTATCGAGGAATGCGGCTGGCCATGAGCGCAGCCCGCTGGGCGATCACCAATGGCGGGCCGCTCGCCGCGCCCTATGCGGATGTCGCCGCCTTCGTGCGCGTCGCTCCGCAGGCCGTGCGGCCAGATGCTATCATCTTCGCGATGCCTTATTCGATCGAGCGCAATTCCATGCCGATAGCCACCGAACAAAATCCCGGACTGAGTATAAATGGCTATGGGCTGCGCCCGGAGAGCCGTGGCTATCTCGCGATCACCGGCCCTCGTCCCGACGACCCATTGACGATCGAGCCCAATTTCATGGCGACACCCAAGGATCGGGCAGTCGCCGTCGGCTTGGTCCATTTCATCCGGCGCATGGTCGCGGCCAACCCTCTTGCGGCGGGCATCGGGGAGGAGACTTTTCCGGGAAGCGGATTTGCCGACGACGACTCCATATTGGAAGCCTGGCATCGTTTCGGACACACCGGCTATCATCTTGTGGGATCGTGCCGGATGGGATCGGACAAGGATTCGGTCGTCGATGAGAATCTGCGAGTGCGCGGGGTAACGGGGCTGCGAGTCATGGATTGCTCCATCTTTCCCACGATGATTTCGGGCAATACCAACGGACCTGTGATTGCGGCGTCGGCGCGTGGGGCAGCATTGGTGTCGCGGAGTTGGAGCAATGAGGACGGGCTGGATGTTGGCGGGCTTGACAATGCGGCTGAAATTGCCTTGCCCTTTTAGCGGCT